>VOFI01004242.1_pt1 | contig 69812 bp, 116 predicted proteins | sample 5384131 | NCBI WGS metagenome assembly VOFI01 (sample SAMN12384728, study PRJNA508395) | human gut metagenome | isolation source: healthy gut H | host: Homo sapiens
GATCCAACTCCATGACGTAGAGGTTGGATCCAGGCATAGCATAAGATGGCAAATCGGTACGCCCTTGTCCGGTGATTGCTTGGGAAGTCACTTCATAAGAGCCACCCGTTTCCAATTGGGTATTGATCAGGTTCATCATAGTTGGTAACTGCATGTTGGTTTGAACGGAATCTTGGAGGTTTCCGATAATCTCATTGTAGTTACTCAAGACCTTTGTAGAGGTCAATTTTTTGATAATGGCCGCAATGACTTTTTCTTGGTTTTTCCCACGGTCATTGTCGCCACCTTGAAGAGAGTAGCGTTCTCGAACAAAACCGAGGGCTTGCTCTGAATTCAAATGAACCTTTCCAACTGGGAAATGGAACTTGCCATGAAGGCTCGTGAATTCTTGGTCATTTTCCACATCGATTCCCCCTAGAAGGTCAATCAACTTGAGGAAGGAGGTGAAATTGAGACGAACATAATAGTTGAGCTTGATATCATAGAGATTCTCAAGAGTATGGATCGAAGCATCCACTCCGTAGATCCCTGCATGGGTCAACTTATCGTTTCTGGTTGTTACCACCATCTGCAATCGGTACATAGGCATCCCGTGGAGTCGTTGTCAATAGGACTTGCTTGGTCTTCCGATTAACCGTCATGATGATATTGACATCTGATCGAGAAACCGATGTTACTGGGCCATAGGTATCGATCCCGCTGACATAGATGTTAAAGACATCCGCATTGGCAGACACCTTGCTCGTCGCTGCCACTTCTTTTCGAATTTTGTAGGAATAGATTTTCTTCAATTTCTTCGCATAGTCGGCATCTTCTGCAGCAATCGTATCTTCAAAGGTACTATTGAACACCATAGCAGTGGCATTCCCGTCTTGCAGGCTCTTATAGGCATCTAGATAAGTCTGTGCATCGACTACGGAAATTTCCTGACCCTTGGTCTTTTTTGATATTGTCCAAAAAGAGCCGTGAGGTTGGCTTCATTATTGTTGCCCTTTGGCGTCACCACTTCCTTGATTTCTTTGATATCTTTAATGTCACTGTCTTTCTTGACATAGACTGCCATCTCAAACTCTGTATAGTTGGAGTGCCCATTGACATTGCTAGTCAGATTCAAGAGTTGTTGACTGGCAAACAGAACTCCTGAGCTAATCAGCAAACCGCCCAAAAAGCAAGACTACGGTCGTCTTTTAGCCTGGTTTCTAACAACAAACCAAGTAGATAAGACCAAGAAGACAGCTAGTAGTGCAATCACGAGAACATTGACATAGCGAAAAGCCAAGATATTATTAGCTAGCATGGTATAGATCGCCCAAATAGCTGTTAGAAACAAAAAATAAGCAAGACGGAATTAATGATTCGCATTTGCCCCCATTTTTGAATTGAGCGACGGCTTCGTCTCCTTTGCGACATAAAAACCTCCAATTAGTAGTTTGTCATATTTATTATAACACATTTCTACTAAATGACGCATTATTTATCACTTTTTGTCCATTAAGTACAATTAAAATGCAACGAGCCTCTGTAAACGATCGGATGCCTTGCATATTTATGCATAGAAACTAAAAGGCTGGACCAAAATGCCCAACCTCCAATGAATGATCGCCATCACTATATAATAGCGCGCTGATAAATTGTACAAAGTCCCAACTTGAGGGAGTGGACTTACGAAATAAATTTCTTTCATTTTTTCGTATTTCTATCCCGGAGCTCATCTCGCATCTTCTACCTCCAACACTCTCCAGGGGCGTTTGCCCCCTTACGAATCTGAGACCATTGAAAAAATTTGGAAGTCTTTTAAACTAAGACTAGAAATACGAAAGCAGAACGATTTTTAAATAAAATTCGTTCTGCCCTACTCCTTTACAAATGCTCTATAGCAAATCATCTCGTTTGACCTGCTCAAAACTTTTTTGCCATCATTGAGCTTGTCCCAGATGACGACCTTTCCTTCTTTGAGGGATTTTTGAACATCAATGATCCGCTGGTTAGAAGACCCTCGGAACTGCAACATGAGGTTGCGTTTGCTCTTATCATAGCGGCCATCAACCAGAATATCAATCAGCGAGAGAAGCTCTAGTTTGTCTGGCGTCTCTAGCATCATTTCTTCCCAAGTGTAGCCAGTCCAAGACCAAATGTCTTTGTCGGGCAACTCTTTCCGAATGCGTTTAACGAGAGGCAAAAGAATACCTGTATTAAGAAATGGCTCTCCTCCTAGCAAGGTTAATCCTTGGACATAGGGTTGGGCCAGATCTGCCATGATCTGCTCTTCTAACTCTTTGGTATAGGGAATGCCTGCATTGAAAGACCAGGTCGCTACATTGTAACAGCCCTCACAGTGAAACATGCAGCCGGCCACATAAAGGGAGTTGCGCACCCCTTCGCCATCGACAAAGTTAAAAAGCCTTGTAGTCGATGATGCGTCCTTGACTCAGCTCCTCACTCTTCCATTCGCCTGGTTTTGGTGTATTCCATGTCATCCTTCTACTCCACTTCTATCCAATAACGCTCCGTTCCATTTCGAACATCTTCAAATTGGCCGCCATTAGCTAAGATAACCGCTCGGCTGGCAGGATTTTCCGTGCTACAAGTCACCAGAGCACGATGGATGTTCTTTTCTTTAGCTACTTGCAGACCTTGATGGAGAGCTTCCTTGGCATAACCTTTTCCCCTTTCAGAAGGGCGGATGGAATAACCGATATGACCAGCATAATTCCAGGAATCCCTCATTTAGGCGCAGCCGGAGATTTAAAAACCTAAAGCATGACCGAGTCATCAAAAACCAATACGAACTGAATTGATGGGACGCGATTTTCAGGCAATCCTATTCCCATTTCCATGTACGATTAGTTTCTAGCCATTCTTCGTAAACAAAAAGTTCTTCAGCATCCCAAAAGCCACCGTCATGAGCAGATTGGGTCTCTTCAAACTCTGCCATCATGTTTAGAATGGTTTCTTTATCTGCTAAAGTCGGTCTGCGTAATTCCATCTTTACCTCCCCATATAAGAGAAAAGCGAGAGCGGACTCTCACTTTTTCTTATTTTTATTTAAAAATTGTTCTCTCAGGCTGGCTACTCGGTCTTTTTATTGATTCCACCCTTTGAATGCTTCTCGTGGAATCGTTGAACCTGAGCCTTACCCTTATCATCTAATTGGTATTTTCCCATAATGTCCTTCTCTAATCTGTCACTTGGTGTCCAGCTGATTTGATCGTGGATCCATTCATGTGTTTGACACGTGCAGCGATTTCCTTATGACGGCCATTGACCATCGGACGAGCTTGAGGGTTTCCGAGATAACCACAGGTCCGTTTGACCACATCAACCGTTTTCGGATCGCTATTGCCACAGTTTGGACAAGCAAATCCGCGCTCAGTAGGCGTGAAATCTCCTTCAAAATCACACTTGTAACAACGGTCAATCGGCGTATTGGTTCCGAGATAACCGACCCGGTCATAGGCATAATCCCAAACCGCTTCAAGGGCTTTTGGATTTTGTTGGAGAACAGGGTATTCACAATAGTGGATAAAGCCACCAGAAGCTCCAGCTTCAGGATAAACTTTTTCAAAATCCAACTTCTCAAATGGCGTTGGGTTCTTACGAACATCGTAGTGGAAACTATTGGTGTAGTATTCCTTGTCTGTGATATCCGGAACCTTACCAAATTTCTCCGTATCTAGGCGACAGAAGCGGTCTGTCAAGCTTTCTGACGGTGTCGAATAGATGGAGAAGTGGTAATCATACTGGTCAGACCATTCTTCCACGCGCGCTTTCATATCCTTGATGATATCGATCGTGAATTGTTTGGCTTCTGGATTGTGTTCCCAATTTGGACCATAAAAGACGGTTGCGACTTCATAAAGTCCGATATAGCCAAGAGAAACGGTTGCTCTGCGATGACGGAAGAGCTGATCTACCTGGTCATATTTACCCAAGCGTTTCCCGAAAGCCCCATATTGGTAGAGAATCGGTGCATTGGCTGGTGTCGCTTCTTTGGTGCGTTCCACCCGGTAAACCAAGGCATCTTCAGCGATGTTCATCCGTTCATTAAAAATTTGCCAGAATTTTTTCCTTGTCTCCGTCCGACTCCAAAGCAATTCGAGGTAGATTGACTGTCACGACTCCAAGATTCATCCGGCCAGAATTAACTTCCACACCATTCTCGTCCTTCCAACCTTGAAGGAAAGAGCGACATCCCATCGGAACCTTGAAAGAGCCTGTCAACTCGACAATCTTGTCATAAGACAAAACGTCTGGGTACATGCGCTTAGTGGCACATTCCAAGGCCAATTGCTTGATATCATAGTTGGGAGTTCCAGGTTCTAGGTTGAGCCCCCCGCTTGAGGGTAAAGATCAGCTTTGGAAAGATGGCTGTCCGATGTTCCGATCCAAGTCCCTTGATTCTAATTTCCAAAATCGCCTTTTGATTTCCCGTTCGAAGCGATTGGTTCCAAGACCAAAGCCAAGCGAAGTAAAGGGAGTTTGCCCGTTCGAAGTAAAGAGGGTATTGATCTCATATTCCAGCGATTGCATGGCATCATAGATATCTTTTTGAGTCTTGCTCCAAGCATAGTCCTCTTGCTTTTCAGGAAGCACCCACTCTTTGGCATCTGCCAAGTGTTTTTGGTAGTTCTTTTTTCTGCATAAGGGGCCAAGACTTCATCGATCCGGTCAGCTGAGCACCCCCGTACTGACTAGAAGCTACATTGGCAATAATCTGCGAGATTTGAGCCGTTGCAGTTTGATAGACTTAGGACTTTCTACTTCTGCATTCCCAATCTTAAAGCCATTTCTGAGCATGCCTTCAAAATCAATCAAACAGCAGTTGGTCATCGGTGTATAAGGGACTATAGTCCAAATCATGGTAGTGGATGTCCCCTTTTTGGTGAGCATTGGCTACGTGTTTGGGTAACATTTTGAGGCCAATAGACTTACCGACGATCCCTGCCGTCAAATCCGTTGCGTATTAAAGACATCGCTGTCCTTATTAGCATTTTCATTGACAACAGCTTGGTCCTTATTGAGGAGTTTTCCCAATCGTAAAGTTGATATCCGTCGCTTTTGAGCGCTCAAAATCCCGCTGAGTCCGATAAGTAATGTAGCTCTCAGCAATCGCATATTCGTTGGCTTGAAGCAATTCATGTTCAACGACATTTTGAATCTCATAGATCTTCACGCCATTTGGAGAATCGCTCCAAGATCTCTGCGATCACACGATCGACAATGGCTTCTAGTTTGGCTTCCAGCACGGGGAGTGAGAGAAGCCACTTCTTCTGTCGCCTTCAACAAGGCTTTATAAATTTTTTCAACATCGAATTGAACACGACGGCCATCTCGTTTTTTCAACAAAAATATCCGGGGCCATTCTCAGTTTTTCTTCTCTCAAGGTGATCATACCAAACATGCCTTTCTTCATTTATTTACATTACAAGTTGTATTATACCACTCAAAAATAAAAATCAATATCTTGTGGTGAAAATTCTAAAAAACTTTCTAAAACACAAGATATTGATTTTCATTAAGACCGTTGATAGAGTTTGAAATGACGGTATTTCTTCTCAACTAGACGATAATTTTCTTTCAGCAAGTTCTTCATATCAGAGGTCAACTCTACCTGATTGTTGACTACAATATACTTGGGTTCAGACCGATCGATTTGTTGAATCACATTGGTCCGATTTTCATTTAATCCCCAGATAAGAAGTTGGGGTCAATAAAGCAGATGCCGCCAAACGATCGCTTTCTTGATAGAGAGTAGCTGTCGCATCCCAAGCATAGATGGTATCCTTCGACTTGGTGTGATGGTTAATATAGCTGGCAATAGCGCTCCGTTCACTTGATTGGCCAGACTGAAGCACGACATCTTGAACCACTGGATTCGCCAACAGATAAACAAGGGCTACTAGTGGTAAGAAAACTTGACTCGTAAAATAAGCGGCCCAAACTTCCTTGTTTTCTTCTTCCGACCACGACGTTCGATCCCTCGTTTTCTTCCCCATCTCGTGAGAACCAGATCGCAAACAAAGGGAAGAACAAATGGCAACATTGGCAACAATTGGTAAGCGCCTTGTTCAGGAAGACCAATCGACACAATGAGGACTACCAGGCTACCTGCCCATCCCATAAAGCGGAAGATCCGGCGAGCACTGCTATTTTGCTTGGTAAAGGACATCAAAAAAGGCAGAAACTAGACCGAAGGCGAGCGCCAACAAAGTCCATAATAAATGGCATTACTGAAGGCCTGTCCATTACTAAAATTCAAGGCATTAAAGACATAGGTTACTTGGTTAATGGCATAGCCAAAAGTTTGATTCAAAACGGTCATATAGCCAATTGGATAAAAGACGAGTGAAAAAACCAGGAGAGCTGCTAGCAGTTGATAAAAGCCACGCGCCCATCTCTTCTGCTTGATGTTAAAGGCTGTTAATCCAAGGAAGGCCAACAAATAAAACAAGGCACTGGTCATCGGATCAATCAGGAAACCCACAGCTGCAATCGCACCATAAAGGATAAAGCCTTCATCCTTACGATGCCCAATCAAATAAGCCAAAATGAAATTCATGCTGGCAAATAGGATTGGAAGGCTAAAGAGAGTCACATAAGTTCCTCCAAAACCAAGGCCTAGCACCAAGAAATAAAAAGAGTAACTGGACATTCTTCGCTGTGTCTTTATCAGACACCAGTAAACGCACAACCCGATAGAGATAAGTACCCGCAAAGAAGAGGGCAATCGCTTGGAGAATTATCAAGTCCAATGTCCACCAGCTAAACTTCCCAACCAGTTGATCGCATAATAGAGCAGACCATTGGTTCCGTAAAAATCACCAAACGGTACTTGACCCTTTGGTCATTAGCCCAGCCAGCATACAAGTTTTGAGATTGTTGATTGGTTGCAAAACGGGTTAAAAACGGCACCCCGACATGCAATAAACTAATCAAAAGACTCAACACAAAAGGAATCGCTAGGGGCACTGGACGCTTGGATTGACGACGGATCTGCTCAACTGCCACATCTGCTTCTAGCTCTTCCGTATCCTCTTCTACCTTAGATGCTTCCGCTTTTGTCGCTTCAACTCCCGCCTTACGCGAACGACGACTCATCCGACTGAGCGGTTGCTCCGCTTCCTGTTCCGATTCTTGTGTAGGTTCTGCTACTGCTTCTGGCTTGGCATCACTAATTTCCTCTGATGCCTCCATTGCAACCGGCTCCTCCAAGACTTCTGCCTGCTGGCTATGAGTCGGCTCTTCTTCACGAAAAACTGATTTATCTAGTACTTCGCGAATTTCACGTGTATCCTGGAAACTATCTCCCACATGAATCCCTAATTTTTCGAAGTCATTTCTTGCTCTTTTTCGCTCATTCTTTTTCCTTTTCTAGATCTTTGCTCTTTCCTTTTAGAAAAAAGCCCATTATCTTCTCTAGTATACCAAATTCTGCCGACCCTGTCAGCCTCTTGCCACATAGTCCTATGGAAAAAGAGTCAGGCATCTCAGATTCCTGACTCTGATTTTCTGTATTCTCACACCTATTACAACATCGGTGCGAACAATTGCATAATTTCCTTGATTAGCGCTGGTGCCATGTAAAGCGGAAGGTATCCTCTGTAATTTCTTGAGACACTTCAAAGATATGGTCAAAGTCCTCACGAATCTTTTTCAGGCAGGCGTCCGATACATCCAGATGGCATTTTTCATAGTGATGGACCAAACTGCGGTAGTCAAAGTTAATCGACCCTACAACCGCCATTTCATCATCGGCAAGAACTTGCTTGCTATGGACAAAACCAGGTGTATACTCATAAATCTTTACTCCTGCGTCCATCAGATCCAAGTATGCCCCACGGGTTACGATTTGGATCAATTTTTATCTGGAATATGCGGGGTCACGATGCGAACATCCACCCCACGAAGGGCCGCATTGCGGATATCTTCTGTCAAATCATAATCGATGATCAAGTAAGGAGTCGTGATATAGACGTAATCCGTTGCTTGGTTGATCATATTTTGATAAACCGTCTTTCCGACCTGCGACTTGTAAATCGGCTTTGGTCCACTCCCATAGGGAATATAGAGCCCTTCTCCTTCGACTGCCTTGTTTTCAATATGGTAGCGGTCAAAATCCTCGATTTCCCCCACGGTTGATGTACCAGTTCATGAGGAAGAGTCGCGTTAAGGCCTTAACAGCTCGTCCTCCAAACGGATGGCACTGTCCTTCCAGTGACCAAAACGCTCAATGTGATTAATGTACTCGTCTGCCAAATTGACACCACCCCTGTATAGCCAATCTGCCCATCAATAACCAAAATCTTGCGGTGGTCACGATTGTTATAAGCCACTGTTAGCGGGGGATCACCTTGTTAAATTTATGGGCATCAATTCCCATCTTTCGCAATCGTTTGGTATAGTTCCCAGCCAAGGTTGCCATACAGCCGATATCGTCATAAAGGAGTTTGACTTCAACCCCATCTTTCACTTTCTGCTCTAAAATCTCTAGGATACTGTTCCACATCAAGCCCTCGTCAATGATGTAAAACTCGATGAAGATAAATTTTTTTCGTTGCTTTTAGATCCTCTAGTAGTTGCTCATACATAGCCTCCCCTAGAGGGTAAAAAGGTCGATGCTGTCCCATTGTAGAGATCCGCATTGTGGTCCATGGATAAAATCGACTTGACCAAGCCATAACCCGCCTTGCTTTCTTGCTTGAGCTCCTTACGCAACTGATGACTATTGTCCTCTCGAAACTTCATGGACTCCATATTTTTCAGCTGGATCATTTCCTTTTGGACAAACGCCGCTCTCCAAACATGAGGTATAAAAGCGATCCAAAGACAGGAATGACGGCAATCAAGAGCCAGGTCACCTTATTTTCAGGGGGGTATTTCGATTAACAATAGCTAAGATTGTCGACACATATAAGAGCCCAATGACTGCAACAGATAGCCAATGAGGGAACCATCTATTAAGCCAGAAGAAGGCCGCAAAGGATGCCCATAGTTCAAAGCCCATAAACAAAATACTAAATCCATATTTGGACATTAATAGACGTAATTTTCGAAAGGTCACAGCATCCTCCTTTTTTTTCTTTCTACTAGTATACCAATTCTTTTTACCCGTTGCAACGACCAACCAAGCCCCTTCTAGACAAACAAAAGAGAGTGGGACAAAAGTCCTAGCCTCTCAATTATTTTTGGATTGTCGAGCAAGACGCAGTGGTTGAGCGGGCTCTACTACGCTGATTTCGTCAGCTTTTTCAACCCTACTCAACTTTGCGGAGGTAGGACGACGAAATCGAATTCTAACGAATTACCGATTTCTGTCCCACTCTCTCTTGTTTCGTCCCTTATTGCTTGGTCAAAACGATAATCCCTTGATCATCCTCTGCTTGCTCTAGGTCTTCTAGCGACAACTGATCTCCTTCGATCCGATAGCGATAAGGCTCATCCCCGATACGCATGGATTGATTGACCGGATCAATGCTGACCTCTTTGGTCTCTTCTTCTCCATCAGTATCTTGCACCGTAAACGTGCCTTTTTGCCCCGCCACAACTAAGAGAATCATATTTTCCTCGTCCTGTCCTCGATAACTGCCATCTATGGACACTCCTTCTTTTTCTGTTCTTCACTCGCCGAAGTCATAGTCTGTGATGAAGTTGACGTCTGTTTGCTCGAAGTCTGTGTTGCTTTTTCTTGCTGGCTACAAGCAGTCAGGAAAAGAGCTACCGCCAAGGTCAGTATAGACATGATTTTTTTTCATTAAGATCGACTCCTTTCGCCATAACCGTATACTATCTACCACCAGTATACGCCAAGAAAGTCTTTAGGTCAATTGTTTACCCCTCTAATAAAAATGCCCTTACTTCTGCAATAAAATACAAGGAACCTGTCACAAATAAAACCTCATCTGGATGGCTCTGATCCATAAACTCTTTGATATAGGCCTTGTAGTCAGCCACATAAGGCAGGTCTTGTCGATCACCCCTGCGCCACCACTTCACCGTAATGGAAGGTCGTCAAAATCAATTCAGCTTCTGGCAATCCCTGTTTGAAGCGTTTGGAGCATCCCACTATAATCTTTTCGTTTGAGAGCACCGAATAAAATCTTCACGCGTTTCCCGGCTAAGCTCTTTGCAAACTCAATCAAACGCAGCATGGCGTGAGGATTATGGGCGCCATCCAAATACAACTGGTCGCCAAATAACTCTAGACGTCCCGGCCACCGCGTCTCTTGCAAGGCGTGCTTGACCTGATCTATATCCACTTCTTGATCTTGGCCTTCCATAGAGGAGAAAGGCTTCCAGAGCTACTGCAGCATTTTCCCGTTGGTAATCACCCTTCAAACCCAGAGACGGCAAGACAAGTTCCACGTTCATTCCAAAACGGTCCTGCTCTAACCCAAAATCTTTCTGGAAGGCGTGGAGAGCCACAGCCAATTGCTCCGCTTTTTCTTGACAAACAGCTATAGCATCATCCGATAAAGGGACCCACCACAGCTTTCTTGCCCTTCTTAAAGATTCCTGCCTTTTGCTGGGCGATTTCCGCAATCGTCCCTCCCAGTGTTTCCTGGTGATCCAGGCCAACCGAAGTGATCACTGCGATCTCTCCTGTCACTACATTGGTCGTATCTAGAAGCCCACCGATGCCAACTTCCAACAAGACTACATCCACAGCTTGTTCCTTAAAATACAAAGAGGGCCATGAGGCAGATAATCTCAAAATAAGAGAGTTGGTCCTGGGTTTGAAGCAAGGTCTGCTCCATTTGTTGAACTTCTTGACCAATCCGAGTAAAATCTTCATCTGAAATCGGCTGATCCCCAATACAAATCCGATCATGGATACTGATCATATGAGGAGAGGTAAAGGTCCCAACCTTCTTTCCGTGAGCCATCAATAATTGACGCAGAAAGGCGATTGTGGATCCCTTCCCATTGGTTCCTGTCACATGAAGGATCGGATAAGCCTTATCTGGCCTCCCTAAAAGGCTCACTGCCTGCTCCATACGATCCAGTCCCGATCGAAAATTCAGACCGATCCGACTATTCATCCATTGCTCAATCTTATTCACATCTTCCTCCTAAAAGAAAAAAAAAGCGACAAAACCTCTTCTGACGTTTGCGCTCCTTTCTTTTGTAGTTATTTCTTTCTCATTTTTACAGCAAGTCCATCGGACTTCCTGCTTTTTTTTGTTTCTTGAAGCAGGGCTAAAAACATCCCCCGGACTTACCAACTCTTTCAAGTTTCTAGGAGTTGGGGTAGATACAGTCTCCCAGACTGTTCACTCCTCCATAAAGCTGTTGAAGACTTCTTCAATCATGTTCCATTCGTCTTCTGAGTCTTCTGGGATTGGTTGCAATTCACCTTCTGTTCCGTCTTCGTTTTCTGTAAATGAATATGCTTGGATTTCAACTTCGCTATTTTCATCTTCTTCTGCATTTGCAGGGATCAAAAGGACATAGTTTTTTCCCAAATTCTTCTTTGCCATCAATGGTCAAAAGAATTTCAAACAAGGTTTCATTTCCTTGTTCGTCCACCAATGTGATTAATTCACGTTCTTCATGGTCGTGGTTATGATCATGTGCCATACTATTCTTCCTCGTTTTCTTTCTAAAAATTGCGATCTAAATAATTTTGTCAAAATCAGCTGAGCAGCCAACTTATCAATAACTTTTTTGCGTTTGCTACGGCTAACGTCTGCTTGCTCAATCAACATCCGCTCTGCAGCAACTGTTGTCAACCGTTCATCTTGGTAGTCGACTGGCAACCCAAACTTTTCAGCAATCATCGCGCCATAAGCCTGACTGGCTTCCACACGCGGTCCGCTGGTGTTGTTCATGTTTTCGGCAAGCCCACAACAAAACGGTCTACCTTGTATTGAGCCACTAATTCGGCTAAGCGCTCCAAACCGAATTCTTTTTTGTCTTCATCGATTTGGATGATTTCAAGACCCTGAGCTGTAAAACCGAGAGGATCACTCACAGCAACCCCGACTGTCTTTTGAACCAACATCCAATCCCATAATTCTCATTAGAGGTCTATTCCTTGCCCTTTCAAATAATAACGTACCAATTCTTCAACGATTTCATCTCGTTCATATTTACGAATTTGGTTCCGTGCATTATTATAACGAGGTACATAGGCAGGATCACCACTGAGTACGTATCCTACGATTTGATTAATTGGATTGTAGCCTTTTTCATCCAGTGACAAGTAAACATCTTTCAAGGTCTCGCTAATTTCCTTACGATTTGAATCATCAAGATTAAAACGTACTGTTTCATCTGTAAATCCCACAAGAACACCCTCTTTCCTTAGAATATTACTATTATACCATAATTAAGAGTTTTCCACAACGGACAAGCCCTTGATTTTACGGCTTTTTCAAGCATTTTGAGCTATTTCAGCTAAACTGTTTTTTATTTTTGCTCACTCGCTCCAGCATTGATGAGGTTGTCCGCAAATTGACTCGGTGTCAGCTTCAACAACTCTGGTAAGTGATTGTTTTGAAGTAGGTCATACCTTCAGCCTTCTTCACATCCATCGCTTCAAAGTCATAGGTGATGGTTACCTTGTATTCATTCTCATTTTCCAAGGTCAAATCAGCTGTGAAACCTGGCACTGTCAAAGCTTCTTTAAAGGCATCATCCTTATTAAAGATTCTCTCAATTGCTTTTGCGCTTCCTCTACTCCAACCTGTTGGATCCCTTTTTTCAACTCCTCATCGGTTGCCGTCACATTGATGGTCTCCAATTTTTTTAAAGGTATTCCCCACATAGGGTGACGATTTGCGTCTGTTGTGTCCCCTTGTCATCTTTTGGAAAGACAAAGGTTCTAGTGATGACTTTGATTTTCTTCAGCTTTTTGTAGGATACTCTTATTATCCTTTGCAGTTGCTCTGCTTTTTGCTTGGATTGCCTTTTGTTCACTTGAATTTGGCGTTTTCGCTTTTTTTTTTGACCGCATCCAGTCAAACACAAGGCAAGTGCACCCAATAAGAAGATTTTTCCTTTTCATTTTCATTCCTTACTAGTTATTGTTTTCTAAAATATTGTATCATAGATTTCGTAAATTGGCGCAGTAAACTGCTATCCATTTCTAATTTGAACAAGAAAAAAAATCAGAAACAAACCGTTTCTGATTTTCAATCACTTTAAAGTGCTGCACGCATCCGCGCTTCTGCATTTTCTACATTTCGAACTGATCGTGGCAAGAAGGCACGAATATCATCTTCTTTGTAGCCCACTTGGAGACGTTTGTCATCTACCAAGATCGGACTTTTAAGAATACGAGGTGTTTCCATGATGATATCAATGACTTCGTTAACACTCAAGTCTTCGATGTCCACTCCTAGATTTTTAGCGTATCGATTTTTTTGAAGACACAATACTTGCAACTCCATTTTCAGTTTTTGTTAGAATATCTAACAACTCTTCTTTTGTAATCCCTTCCTTACCGAGGTTTTGTTCTTTATAGGTTAGCTGATGAGCGTTGAGCCAAGTCTTTGCTTTTTTTACAGCTGGTGCAACTTGACACTGTATAAATTTTAATCATGAATGCACTCCTTTCGCTACACGATAATACTATCGTATTAAATTATAACACAAAAACCATCAGTCTAGCGACCTATTTTGAAAAAAATTAATCTTCAATTTCAATCGCGTCATCTAAATCTAGAGTTACTTCTTCTACGACAGGAGCTGCTTCTTCAGTTTTATCAAGGGTTTTCACCTGCTTCGTCTTCTTCGATCAAACCAAAATGAACCCGAACCTTGTGGTCGATTTCGTCAAAAAAATTTCTGGGTGGTCAGCCAAGAATTTCTTAGCATTTTCAGATCCTTGACCAATTTTTTCGCCATTATATGAGTACCACGCACCCGCTTTTTGGATGATATCCAAATCTGTTGCAATTTTAACCAATTCACCTGTACGTGAAATTCCTTCCCCGTACATGATTTCAACCATGGCTTCTTTGAATGGTGGAGCTACCTTGTTCTTCACAACCTTGATCTTAGTTTCCTTACCAACATTGGTATCTTTTTCATCACCAGTCCCCTTGATTTGGGTATTTCCGCGAACATCCAGACGAACAGACGCGTAGAATTTCAAAGCACGTCCACCAGGGGTCGTTTCTGGATTACCAAACATAATACCAACTTTTTCACGCAATTGGTTAATGAAGATAGCAATGGTCTTGGTCTTGTTAATAGAAGCTCCAAGCTTACGCATAGCTTGACTCATCATCCGCGCTTGCAAGCCAACGTGGCTATCCCCGATATCGCCATCGATTTCTGCGCGTGGGACCAAGGCCAGCAACAGAGTCGACAACCACCAAATCAACCGCACCAGAGTCGATCAATTTACCAGCAATTTCAAGTCCTTGTTCCCCTGAGTCTGGTTGAGACAAGAGGAGTTCGTCGATATTGACCCCAAGAGCTGCTGCATAAGATGGGATCCAAGGCATGCTCGGCATCAATAAAAGCAGCAATGCCCCCTTCTTTTTGTGCTTGCGCTACTGCATGGAGGGCAACGGTAGTTTTACCAGATGATTCCGGACCATAAATTTCGATGATTCGACCTTTTGGATAACCACCAGCACCCAAGGCAATATCAAGCGCCAAGGAACCAGAGCTCATGACTTGAACTTTTTGCTCTGCGCGTTCACCCAAACGCATGATGGATCCTTTACCAAAAGTCCTTTTCGATTAACTTCAGGGCATCATTGAGCGCTTTTTCACGCTCGTCTCCAAATTTCTTAGAGATATCATCTAATTTTTTCTGTTTTTCGCCATTCTTTTCTCCTATTTTTTTTGCTATACAGGAAATACATGCAACTCACCAACGTTTTACCGTCATTTGAAAGGCACATTTCCTATCCATTTTTAGAATTATTCTTCATTTGGCACAAGCTTCATTATACCAAATTTTCACCATTTAATACAGCCAAGCGCACCAAATTAAAGGCATGAAGGACTGCAATTTCGCGGACATCCGCCCGGCTACGTCCGGCGATATTGACTTGGACACTATCCACTCCATTTGGAGTCGCAAGTCCGATAAAGACGGTCCCTGCTGGGATGCCCTTCCAGACTATCTGGCCCCCGCAACTCCGGTCAGGCTAACACCATAATCGGATCCTGTTAACTTACGGGCCTGTGAAGCCATGGCTTGAGCTGTAAAATGAGACACCACTCCATGTTGCTCTAACTCTTGAGCTGGAATAGACAACATCTTGCTTTTTTTTCTTCCAAACTATAGGTGACAAAACCACCCGCGAAGATGCTGGACGCCCCTGAAAAATCTGCCAAAGTCGCTTGGAAGAGGCCAGCCGTCAGGCTTTCTGCAGCTGTAATGGTCTTACCAGTCTGTTTCAAAAGATCAAAGGCAACCTTGGCCATCGAATTGTCATCTCCATAACCGTAAAACAACTCTTGCAAGGGTTGATGATCCAGAGTATGACGGGATAAGATTTCCTTTTCTAAGACATCGAGCTTAGCATCCGCTAGGCTTGATCCTTCGCCTTTGTAGATAGACGCAAGGTTACTTCTCCTGTCTTGGCATAAGGAGCCACTGTCGGATCACTCTGCTCTTCAATGATATCTGCTAAAATCGTAACCAGCTGGCTTTCCCCAATCCCAAAGAAGCGCAAGACTCTAGAAAAGAGCTGTTCCCCTGTTGTCAAATGAGGCACCAATTGTTCATTGACCATGGGTTTTAACTCACTTGGTGGACCAGGTAGAACGACATAGGTCACTCCATCGACTTCAATCAAACCTCCAACCGCGAGACCTGTACGGTTTTGAAGGGGGATTGATCCGGCAATCAATTGTGCTTGTCGCTCATTATTGGGCGTCCGGACATAATCAGGGCGACTTGCAAAGAAGTTGTCGAGTTTAGCAAGTGCTGTCGGATCAAAAACCAGTTCTTTCCCTAAAAACTTAGCAAGGGTTTGCTTGGTTAAATCATCCTCTGTTGGCCCAAGTCCACCACATAAAATCACCAAATCACTGCGTTTTGAAGCTGTCTCAATGGTCGAGAAGAGACGACCTTCATTGTCTCCTACCGCCACATGATAATAGACATCAATCCCTAAACTAGCCAATTTTTCAGACAAGAATTGAGCATTGGTGTTCACAATTTGTCCTGTTAGAATTTCTGTTCCAACTGCAATAATTTCCGCCTTCATGGTGCCTCCCACTTATACTATTCGTAATTTTCATTTCATTTTAACACAATTTCCTAAATTATTTAAAAAACAGATTGAAGATAAAGTCCATTTTGGACAACTTTCTTGAATCTTTTTCTTTTAAGTATAAAAAGTAAAAACTCTTAGAAATACTATTACATCAGCATTCCTAAGAGTTTTAACTATGTGGCAATCAACTTCTAAAGGGCTATTTTCTATTGTTGATAGAGCTTATCTATATTCTGAAGCAACCATATCTAGTAGTTGCTTTTTACTACTTTCTTGATCTAAAAGCCTTCTTCTGGCTCTAATTCTTGTTGTTTCCCCTCATTTTTTGTGATACAATAGCATCAATTTTTCTAGGAGGATGAGATATGGTTTCTACTATTGGTATTATAAGTTTATCTAGTGGGATTATCGGAAGGACTTTGTCAAGCACGAAGTGGACTTGGGGGTCCAACGACTCAAAGACCTCGGACTCAATCCTATCTTTTTACCTCATTCACTAAAAGGCTTAGATTTTATCAAAGAACATCCTGAAGCTCGTGCGGAGGATTTGATTCAGGCCTTTTGATGATAGTATCGACATGATCCTATGCGCCATCGGTGGAAACGATACCTATATTGCTACCTTATCTTTTTGAAAATGACCAACTACAAAAGGTTATCAAACAAAAAGATTTTTCTTGGCTTCTCGGATACGACCATGAACCATCTCATGTTGCATAAACTAGGAATCAAGACTTTTTATGGGCAATCCTTTTTTGCAGACATTTGTGAATTAGACAAAGTGTTGCCATATAGCCCGCCACTACTTTAAAGAATTGATTGAGACTGGAAAAAATCTCAGAAATTCGCCCTAGTAACGTTTGGTATGAGGAACGGACTGATTATAGTCCCAAAGGCTCTGGGAACACCTCGTGTCAGCCATGCAAATACAGGTTTTGACTTGTTACAAGGCAATGCTCAGTTTGAGGGAGAAATCCTCAGTGGTTGTCTTGAGTCTCTCTATGATATTTTTTGACAACTCTCTACACGCAGATAGCACAGACCTCTGCCAAAAATACAAACTTTTTCCCTGACTTATCAAGACTGGGAAGGAAAGATCCTATTGCTAGAAACAAGTCAAGAAAAGCCTGAACCTGATGACTTCAAAAAATGTTGCGGACTTTAAAGGACACGGGTATATTCGAGGTCATCAGTGGACTCTTGGTCGGAAAACCTATGGATGAAACTTTCTATGACGACTATAAAGAGGCACTATTGGATATCATTGATAGCAATATCCCAATTGTCTATAATCTGAATGTCGGACACGCAACTCCAAGAGCGATTGTTCCCTTTGGAGTCCACGCCCATGTAGATGCAAAGAAGCAAGTCATTCGCTTTGACTATAACAAAGAAAGCTGAGAAAAATTTCTCAGCTTTTTTTGTATTTTCCGATGTTCTAGTTACCTATACTAACTATTTCCACTTTTCCATTCACAATCATTCTCATGGTCATCAACCAGGCCTACTGCTTGTAGGAAGGATAAAACTGCGACTGGTCCGGTGAACTTAAAACCACGTTTTTGAGATCCTTGGCAAGCTTCTCAGAAAGAGCTGTCTTCGCTGGAGCCTGTCGGTAATCTGGAACATCATTGACGATGGTTTTTCCATCGACAAAAGACCAGAGATAGGCATCAAAGGTGCCAAACTCCTGCCTGGACTTGTAGAAAGGCTTGAGCATTGGCCCGTGTCGCAAAGATCTTTGCACGATTGCGGATGATGGCTGGATTATCCATTAAAGCTTCAACTCCTCATCCGTCATCTCTGCGACGCATTGAAGGTGGTAGCCATGAAAAGATTCTCGGAAAGGCTGCCGTTTATTGAGAACCGTTTCCCAAGATAGACCGGCCTGATAAGTCTCCATACAAAGCAACTCAAAAAGCGCCTGGTCATCGTGGAGGGCTCGTCCCCATTCTTCATCATGGTAGGCTACATAGAGAGGGTTGTTCATTTTAACCCAGCTACAACGTTTTGGCATCTTCTTCTCCTATTTCACCAACATCTTAAGGGCAGACTTGATGTAGTTCTCAGCTGTATCTGTCGTTCCTTCAAAAGAATTTCTTGATTTTCTTAAGCTCGGTTGCCTTGTAGCCCAGTGCCAACATGGCTTCCATGGCTTCTTCAAGGGCTTGGTTTTCTTCTGCAACTTTGGCTTTGGACTGAGCCGGTGCATCTTCTAGGTCAAGATTAATCTTACCTTCTAGATCCAAGACCATCTGTTGGGCTGTTTTCTTGCCGATCTTCGGAAACTTGGTCAAGTAGGCGATGTTCTTGCTTTCGATGGCTTGGACAAGGCCTGCATTGTCATCCGCAGCAATGATGGCCAGAGCTGAGACTGGGCCAATTCCAGAGACCGAGATCAAGTTCAAAAAGAGCTTTTTCTCTTCTTCGGTCGCAAAGCCATAAAGAAGGTGAGCGTCTTCACGGACCACTTGATGCAGATAGACTTGCACCTCTTGATTCATTTTACCAGAGTAAGCATAGGGATTGGCCACATGCAAGAGATAACCGATCCCAGCTGTTTCTACCACAATGTATTTGGCGGTGATTTTCGTTAAGATTCCTTTAATGTATTCGTACATAAGATTCCTTTATCGTTTGTTTAATATTTGCCCAATCCCGTAAGCTGGTGTGATTTTCCTGAATGCGTCGGAACATCTTTTTCCATATCCGACTTGGTGAAGTTAACCAAAACCGGACGGCCATGAGGGCAGTTATAAGGGTTGTCGCATTGGGACAGTTGATAGATCAGATCGCGTGCAGAGTAATCATCCAGTGTGTGATTGGCCTTGATGGAGCGTTTGCAGGACATCATGATAGCCAACTCAGCCTCGGTATTTCTTGATGGACACTTCCTTGGTCAAGAGGAGCATATCACACATCTCATAGATGCCCGACTCAATCTCTTCTTCCTTCATCCAGATCGGATGCTCCCGCAAGATCAACTGGTTGGCTCCGTACTCTTCTAGATAGACGCCCACTTCCTCTAGGAGGTGCTTGCGCTGTTGCAGGCGAATCAGATCATCTGCAGGGAACTCAAAGATATAAGGCACCAGCAGTTGTTGCTGACTACCGTCCACATCCCCGATGCTCTCCCCGGTATTCTTCGTATTTGACCCGCTCTTGGGCTGCATGCTGGTCAATGATGTAGAGGCCTCCATTGCCTTGAGCAAAGAGATAGGTCCCATGCATCTGACCAAAATATTCCAACTCTGGGAAGGTGGATGCTTCCTCTCCCTCCAGCTTGTCATAGGCCTTGTCTAGACTAGCCAGATCCAACTCTGGGTGATCCAGTTCATCATAAACCACAGCCTTTCTTTCCGCAAACTTGATCGCGCTTGTCGGTTTTTCTACTGGGTTTTCTTGGATTCTAGCTTCAGTAGCAGTCTCATCTGCTAGAGGCCGTTGAGGATCTGCCACTTCTGGTCGAAGTTTGAAATCTTGACTCTCTCGGTCATAATAGAGGCGGTTTTTCCTTTAAAGGCAGGGTCGTCTGTACCGGTTTTTCTGTTCGACGAATAGTCGACTTGGCTAGATTTTCTAGAGCATCCGGAATCAGGTCCTGCTCTTTCAAAGCGTTTTGCAATAGCCTGGGAGATCAAGGCCATTAGTTCTCGTTCTTTGGAAATACGAACCTCTTGCTTGGTAGGGTGAACATTGACATCCGCTAAGTAAGGGTCGATCTGGATATTAATGATCGCGAGCGGGAAGCGACCCACCATGAGTTTACTACCGTAGCCATCTAAAAATAGCTCGATTGAGCAAGAAATTCTTGATGTAACGGCCGTTGATAAAGAGACTGATGTAATTGCGATTGGCACGAGTCAATTCAGGCAAAGACACAAAGCCCGTCACTTCAAAATCTAGGTCGCGATTTTCAATGGCCACCATCTTCTTAGCAGACGCAAGGCCATAGACACCTGCAATCGCTTGCCGGAGATTGCCAGTCCCCGCTGTTTTGGTCATTTCTTTTCCATCATTGATCAAGGTAAAGGCAATCTCAGGATGGGCCAAACTCAAGCGATTGAGAATATCCACGATATGGGGGATAGCTCTGCCTGCTGGCTCTTTAAATACTTGAGACGAGCAGGTGTATTAAAAAGAGATCTTCCACTGTGATCTTGGTCCCGACAGGGCTTGTCGCTGGCTCCAATTCCTCAATTTCGCCACCCTTTGCGACCAATTTGGTCCCGTGGGCAGCTCCTTCTTGCGCCGTTAGAAGGGTTAGAATACTGACAGAAGCAATGGAAGGCATGGCCTCACCACGAAAAACCAAGCGTTCGAATACGAAAAAGATCCGCTTGACTCTTGATCTTACTGGTCGCATGTCGACGGAGGGCCAAAGCGACCTCATCGTGCGCAATTCCTTCCCCATTGTCTGTAATCCGAATCGACTTCAATCCTGCTTCTTCGATTTCAACAACGATCTGGCTAGCCCCAGCATCGATCGAGTTTTCAACCAATTCCTTGACCACACTAGCAGGTCGTTCAATCACTTCACCTGCCGCAATCTGATTGGCTAGGACTTCTGGCAATTCAATAATCTGTGACATGTCTGCTCCTTTTACCTATTTTTTCACCGATACATGTAGCTCTATTATACCACAGATCCACAAGACTCCCCTTTCTTAAAAAATAGAGGCCAGTCCCATCTTCTTCCTTAAAAACCGCATAGGCAAAGAAAATGACCACATAGACAAATCCCCTTGTCTTCCCTTTGGAAAAAGTGTTTAATAGTAGTGTAAAGAAGGAGCCGAGCTAGCAGGCCAACCGACTTTACCCAAAGGAGGGAGAAACTATCTTATGAAAGTTGAAGTACAAATTGATTCCCATTTCCAAGAAGAAGCGGTGATGATCACAGCACCTGCACTGTCTGCGCGTGTAGAGAAAATCCGAGACTTTGCGAGAGACTGGATCAAAAAGGGCGCTTACGTGCCAAAAAGGATGGGGAAGCTTACCTGATCGAATGCCAGCTATTCCAACGTTTTTACATTGAAAATCGGCAAGTAATTGGCGAGACCATGACAGATCAATTTATTCTGACTGGTCCACTCTATCAGCTATCTGAAGACTTACCGACCTTCTTTCTCAAAATTTCCCAATCTGAAATTATCAACACAAAAGAAATCGATCACCTGCACTTTACCAGTGGAGGATCAGTGCAAATCTATCTCAAAAAGGGAGTCTGACCTACTCCTCCCGTCGTTACTTAAAAGCCATTAAGGAGAAATTATCATGCTAAAACAATCTTTTTTCTGACGCCCTGAAAGGGATTCTCATTGGGCTCATCTTATCCATCTTCTTTTCCTATCTCTTCTCACCTGAGTTGTACCTTCCCTTAAGTCCCAACTCTGCAGTCGGCCACTGGATGTTCTTGCATCATGTTCACGGCTCACTGGTCATGCTCTATTGCGCTCTCGTTTGGGGTGCGATTGGGGTCCTCTTTAGCTTGGGAAGTCTCCTCTTTCAAAAAAGACTGGAGCCTCTTACGGGCTACTCTGAGCCATTACCTACTCATGTTACTTGGGTTTATTCCTCTGGCTACTTTGGCCGGCTGGTTTCCAGCACGACTCGGATTTTACTTCTCACTCGTTGTCGAATTCACCCTCGTTTACGTGATCATCTGGTTGGTCTCCCATCATTTTTATAAAAACAAGTCCAAGAAATCAATCAAAGCATTTCTAACCACTAAGAAAAAGACTGGGCAAAAACTGTCCAGTCTTCGATGTTTAATAGGCATAACTGTATGACGCAGTGGTTGATTGGTATCTTTGTTCAAGCTTATTAAGCTCCAAAGATGACCTATGTGGACGGAAACAATGTTTCCTTTATCTGAACCTCCAACAGTCTCCCAGACTGTTGGAGCTGGGTGGGAAGATTGAAAAGGTTTGGGACCTTTTCAACTTTTTTATATTGAAGTTCTTTTCCCACTCCCTTTTTTATAATTTCTTTTTCAATTCGGCGACTGCCATCATGACTTCCATGGGAGTCATATTGTAGAGATCCAGATTCTTCAATTCTGTGATCACCGTATTTTCTGTCTCTCCTCAAAGAGGGACATTTGTTCAGCAACCTGCGAAGACACTTCCTTTTAGGAGTTGTATCCGCAAGCGGTACTTGCTGGGCTTGTCCTTCAAGCTTGGTCAAAATCGCATCCGCCCGCTTCAATAATTCTTCTGGCAAACCAGCGATCTTGGCCACGTGAATCCCATAAGATTTATCTGCTGGGCCGGGTTCAATCTTGTGCAAGAAGGTAACCTGACCATCTCGCTCCAAGGTCGCAACATGAACATTTTCCAAACGGGTCAAAGTCTCTGAGAGTGCCGTCAACTCATGGTAATGGGTCGCAAACAAGGTTTTGGCACCGGTGCGATCGTGAATGTATTCGATGATGGACTGAGCGAGAGCCATCCCATCATAGGTCGCAGTTCCCCGTCCCAACTCATCAAACAAAATCAAAGGACTGGGGGCGTTGCCTTGCGAATAGCGTGATTGGCCTCCATCATTTCCACCATAAAGGTAGACTGACCCGATACCAGGTCATCAGCAGCTCCGATCCGGGTATAAATCGCATCGAAAGATTGGCAACTCGGCCCTTTGCTGGAACATAAGAACCAATTTGGGCAAGAATCACAATAATCGCCAATTGGCGCATATAGGTAGACTTCCCGCTCATATTTGGCCCCGTAATCAGCTGAATATCCGTTCTTCATCCATAAAAAGATGCTATTCGGAATATAGGACTGGGCTCCCATGACTTTCTCGACAACTGGATGGCGACCTTTGTCGATTTCAATTCGTCGCTCTTCATGAAAGAGGGGACGATTCAACTGTTGCGACTCAGCGACACTGGCTAAACTTTGTAAAACATCAACCGTCGCAATCGCCTGAGCTAACTGTTGCAGACGTTGGATATACTTGCCAACTTCTTCACGAATCCGCATAAAAATCGTATATTCAAGATTAGCAGACTTCTCACGCGCCTCAAGCATATCTCCTTCGATGCGTGCCAATTCCTCCGTACCAAAGCGTTCTGAATTTTTCAAGGTCGCCTTGCGGAAAAAAGTGAGCAGGAACGTGACTCAATTGAGAATTGGTGACATGGAAATAGTAGCCATCCTTCTTGTTGTAATCGATCTTTAGACCTGTAATGCCACTGGCTTCGCGCTCCTTGGCTTCAATCTCAGCAATCAACCAGTACCATCCCGAAGAACGACACGGTATTGATCAATTGCTCGTCAAAACCTGTACGGATGATATTTCCCTCTGTAATAACAGCAGACGCTTCCGGAGCAATAGCTGAGGTAATCAAGCGGTGCAACTCAGGAAGTTCATCAAGCGTGCAATCAAGACATCTAAGACTGGATCACCAATCCCCAGTAGAATCGACTTGATCGTCGGCACATGCCCCAGAGTATCTCCTAGCTGCAAGAGATCCTTAGGATTGATCTTGCCAAAGGAAACCCGACTCGCTAAGCGTTCAATGTCATAGACCCCTTTGAGGCTGTCGGTCAAATCGCTCCGTTCAAAGAAATGATCCATAAAGACCTGAATGATGTCCTGGCGCTCTCGAATCCGTTTCAAATCGACTAAGGGTTTCTGAATCCAGGACCGCAACAAACGACCGCCCATGGCCGTCTTGGTTTCATCCAAATACCAATACAAGCTACCATGTTTCTTCCCCGTTCGCGCATTCTCTGTCAAATCAAGACTAGCCTTGGTCGCAAAGTCCATCTGCAAGAAATCGCAAATCTCATAATGATGGGCTTTTTTGAGGTGGCTCAATTCCCGCATTTGTGTCTGGTGAACATACTGGAGAAGTTTTCCCAGCCGTTTTTTTTCGAGCTCACTCAACTGATCCCCTAAGAGTTGAACATCATCGAGCGCCGTCTCTACATGTGACAACAAGAGATTCATCTGGCTAATAAACACACGCTCTTCCTGTTCTGGCAACTCGTAACCCAGGACCACCTCACGCGCACGTAAATTGCGGATTTCTCCACAAACCATAGTGAAGTCATTGGGGGTCGTCACCTGAAACTCCCCTGTTACCAGATCCATATAGGCTAGCCCAAAATCATTCCCTGAACGATCCAAGGCAACTAGGAAGTTATTCTCACTATCTGGCTTGGTCGAATCCACCACTGTACCCGGCGTAATCACCTGTACGACTTCACGCTTAACGACCCCCTTGGCTTCTTTGGGGTCTTCCATTTGTTCTGCAATCGCGACCTTATACCCCTGTTCAATGAGAACATCAATATACTGCTGGGCCGAGTGGTAGGGAACACCCGCCATGGGGATCGGATTCTCTGCATTTTTTATTCCGTGAGGTTAAGGAAATCTCTAAAAAATTTGAGCCGCATTCACTGCATCTTCATAAAATAATTCGTAAAAATCTCCCATTCGAAACAGCAAAAGGCATCCGGATAATCTTTTTTGATATCTAGATACTGCTGCATTCCAGGGGATATTTTTCTACTGTCATACTTCTTTATTCCTTACTGTTGCATCATTTGCTGACGCAAGCTCCATAGATGAAAACAGGAGTAGATAGCTCACTATCTTCCTCCTTTTGACATCTCTTTCTCTCCAACGGAGCTTGACTACTGCATCATCCCTAAAATTTCATTTTGAATTTCAATGGCTGCATCTTGGTCACGGCAGACAATCAAGAGGGTATTGGCCCCTGCTACCGTTCCCCAAAATACGCTCATCTGACATTTCATCTACACCATTGGCCAAGAGAGCTGCTTCTCCTAACTCTGTCCGCAAGACCAAGGTGAATTCTGCTCGTGAGACCGACTTGGCATGGCTGGACAACATAATATAAATCTCTGCCACCTCAGGCTCATTTGGCAAAATATAATACAACTGGTCTTTTCGTTTCACCTTGACTAGACCCAGATCGCGCAAATCTCGTGACAGAGTTGTTTGCGTTACAGCAATTCCTTTTTGCTTCTAATCGATCCTGAATCTCTTTTTTGAGTCGACAATTTTTCATTTCGAATCATTTGTTGAATCAAAAGGTGACGTTCTGTCTTTTCATTGGACCTCCACTTTTGAATAAATATACTTTAAATTATACAAAAAAATTGAAAATTCGCTCAGAATTGTGTTAAAATAATAGTTAAAAGGACTAAGGAGCTAATATGAACAATAAAGAACTCATTGCTAGTGAATTGGCCAAAGTGATTGACTCTCTTGACCAAGATGCTATTTTAAATTTGCTTGAACAACCAAAATCATCTGATCTTGGTGACATTGCTTTTCCAGCCTTCTCACTTGCAAAAGTGGAACGCAAGGCTCCTCAAGCAATCGCTGCAGATATTGCTGAAAAAGATCGACCAAAGCGCCTTCGAAAAAGTCGTTGCAACTGGACCTTACGTGAACTTCTTCTTAGACAAATCTAAGATCTCTGATCAGGTGATCAAATCCGTCATCGAAGCAGGCGCAGACTACGGTCAACAAGACGAAGGTCATGGACAAAAACATCACCATCGACCTTTCAAGTCCAAATATCGCAAAACCATTCTCAGTTGGTCACTTGCGCTCAACCGTTATTGGGGATGCTCTTTCAAACATCTTCCGCAAAATGGGCTACAACACGATTAAAATCAACCACTTGGGGACTGGGGTAAACAGTTCGGTCTCTTGATGGTGGCCTACAAAAATGGGGTAGCAAGGAAGCTGTCGAAGCCAACCCAATCGATGAATTGCTAAAACTTTACGTTCGAATCAACGCTGAAATCGAAAACGATCCTGAGCTTGATGAAGAAGGACGTAAATGGTTCAAAAAATTGGAAGATGGGGATCCAGAAGCAACTGAATTGTGGCAATGGTTCCGTGATGAAAGCTTGGTGGAATTCAACCGTATCTACAAACTCCTCGGTGTTGAGTTTGATAGCTTAAACAGAAGCTTTCTACAACGACAAGATGGATGAAGGGGTTCAAATCCTTGAAGACAAAGGCTTGTTGAAAGAATCTAAAGGGCGCTAGCATCGTTGAGTTGGATGATGTCAACCTTCCACCAGCTATGATCAAAAAATCAGACGGTGCAACCCTTTATATCACTCGTGATATTGCAACTGCTATGTATCGTGCGCGGACTTACAACTTTGTGAAAAACATCTATGCTGTAGGTCAAGAACAAGCTAATCACTTCAGACAATTAAAAGCCGTTCTGAAGAAGATGGGATTTGACTGGAGCGACGATATGATTCATGTAGACTTTGGCTTGGTAACAAAAAACCGCCAAAAATTGTCAACTCGTAAAAGGAAATATCATCCTTCTCGAACCAACTCTTCAAGAAGCCATCTCTCGTGCCAAAGCTCAGATCGAAGAAAAGAATCCTGAACTTGGAAAACAAGGAAGAAGTGGCACATGCAGTCGGTGTTGGCGCGGTTAAATTCTACGATTTAAAAACGGACCGCCGCAACGGTTACGACTTTGATTTGGAGGCCATGGTATCCTTTGAAGGAGAAACAGGTCCATACATCCAATATGCATATGCACGTATCCAATCAATCCTTCGCAAAGCCAACTTTCACACCATCTACAGATGCAACATACAGCTTGAGCGATCCTGAAAGCTGGGAAATCATCAAGCTGCTCCAAGACTTCTCTCGTGTTGTTAAACGTGCCGCTGAAAACTATGATCCATCCTTGATCGCAAAATATGCGATCAACTTGGCTCAAGCCTTCAACAAATACTATGCACACACTCGTATCTTGGATGAAAGCCCAGAACGCGAAAGCCGTCTTGCTCTTAGCTACTCAACAGCAGTAGTCTTAAAAGAAGCTCTTCGCTTCGCTTACTTCCACATGCCCAATGCTCTCTACATTTTTAGTTGGAACAACTATTCCCAAATAGAAAAAAAGGAGATGATTGATCTCCCAATCAACAAGGACTTTTTTTCTTTAAATGAAAAAAAAACGCCATGAGAATATAAAGCGTTTTTTATAAATGATGGGACAAATCCTCTATAATAGTAGCCACTTTTTTTTGACTGTGTGGACGACTCCCAACATGTCCCCTCGCATTTTTGATAAAAAATCGGCTACTTTTAATATCTAACATGGGCTAACAAAACCAAAACGTTGGCTGTATTGCTTAGCGGTTAAACAATATTGATTGTTAAAATTCCGATTGCCTGATCCAACCACTCCTAAGCACTTGCTGGCGTTGTCTCCATAAGCAATAAAATCTGCGACATCTGTCGTCAAAATTTCCACATCTCCATTGTCAACACCATTTCCACCCTCCAAATAGGTTGGCAAAAAAAGTGATAAAAGGATTGGTCATTTCAAAGAAGGGCTGGCCCTCTTTGACCAGGTCTTTCACATGAATTTTTCTCGATTTCAAGTTCAGGATGGGCTTCCAGCAAGTAGTCACTTAAGCGGCGGACAAAACTCTCTGTATTCCCACTCAGACTAATATAAACAAAGGATACTTTCATCTTTTTTCTCCAATCAAGAAGCTCTCTTATCCTCTAAGAGAGCTCTATTCAAACTTATCTATTATGCCCTAGCTTGAGCTTTTCTCAAACGCAAGGTTTTATACAAAACAATTCCAAGGAAGAGAAGGGATAAAGCAGTCAAGAGTAACAAAGCAATGGACGAAGATGCCAGATATCGTTGGCGAAGGGACTGGGGTTGAAAAACTAGCTAATAGTGGACGCCCTGCAAAATAATTATAGCAAGAGAAAGGCTTGACTTAACAAAATCTGCCCCATGTAAGTATAATGGGCTGTTAACAGATCCTGCTTCATAAAGAGGAAATAGAAAGTTGCCAGCAAAGCAATCAGAATCAGGGAAACAAATAAAAGGTTAATGGAGACTGATTGAGTTGGGCCGATTTCTCATAATATGTAACATAGTCAGTCTTGTCTTGAGCCGTTGTTAAACCAAGTTGTTTCGCAAAATCATCTGTCAGCTCAAAACTCTTTGAAGCTCAAAGGTTGAGACAGCTGAAGTCAGGGTTCCAACCGTAGAGAAAAAATAACAGGATGTAAAGATAGATAGGTTTCTTTTTCATACAAACTCCTTTTCATTTTTACACCCTATTATATCGCGATACAGATAGAAAGGCAAGCGCCTCAAAACCGTGGAAGCACTTGCCTGATCACTGATACGTTCAAATGAAATTCATTTGGAAAATAATGTGTACAAAAGATGAAAAAGACATCGTAACTGTTTTATTGGGATTATTAGAGATATAACGGAGTCCTATAAACATTCATTCGAACACCACCAGTATATCTCATTTCTTTCTTCTTGTGTCATTTATTTCTATTCTGCTTCATTTCGACACGATTTGGTCTTTAAAAGCCATGTTCTTTCCTTGTCCAAGAACTATTCTGTCATTTTTCACAACTATTTGGTCATCACTCCATCAAAAAGCCAGAAGAGCTTGCCTTCTGACTTTTCTTTATTTAGATGAATGAATAAACGAAAGAAATAAGAATTAATCCTCTTTTTTCTTGCGTGAGCAAGACCCAATCCAAGCAATCCAGCCATCGCACCTGCAAGAACAGCTGCAGTTGAGCTTTCTGTACCTGTATTTGGAAGCGCAGGTGTTTGTGGTTGCGCAGGTTGTACAGGCTGTTCCGAACTTCCGGAGTTGGTGGAACAATTGGTGTTGGTGGGGTATATGAAGTTGGTGTTGGTGGAATTTCTGTTTTCCTTACCACTTTGTTCTTATGCCATTTCACTCTAGCTTCTGGTTTCACCGGTTTAGCATTTGGAACAACTTCCAAAGTCGGTGGAGTTGGAGCAGTGGGTGGAATTGAGCAGTAGGCTTTTCAGGTTCTTTACCTGGATTTTTAGGAACTGCCACCTCTGAATTAATGGCAAACCAATAAACCGTCGGTTGTCCCTTTGCATTTGCTCCATTTGCTGTAAATACAAGATGCCCGTCTAACATCTTAAGTCCTGCACCACCATAATAGAGATACTTCGAATCTGGATTGTCCCATCCTTCGAGGGCCGAAGAGGTCTCCCATTAAACGCTGAACCATGTTCAATATATTGATTATCTTTCAGTGATTTCACTTCTTTTGTAGTAGGATCATAAGACACACTAGAATTCCGAATTGCGATATACTTATTATTTCCAATATTCACCGATTCTATATGTTCTAATGTTTCAAACTTTTTCTTCGGTGTAAAGGTTAGCTCTCCTGTTGTAGAATTAATAGTATAAACGCCAATAATATCATCTTTACCATTCAACGTATAGTTGTCTGTCCCAATATTGTGACCATTCCCAGTACCTGATACATTGACGCTTGTCGCATCGATAACTGTTTCTTCACTAACTACGAATTCACTTCCATTAAATGTTGTTTCTGAGCTACAATTTTGATTGGATTTTCCGCAGAGATGGTTACCTCGGCAGATCCAAAGTCAGGGATCCCATTTTTTTACAACAACCGCATTGTGTTCAATGCTCATCGATGACCCGTCTGCATAGGGGTTCCAAGTCCCACGAACCGTATTCCCATTCTTATCCTTAGCTTCCACTGTAAGAGCACGAGGTTTATCTCCACTTTCGACATAAGAAGCACCTGTCCAGTGATTCAACGAATTTAAAGCAACTATGGCATTGTGTTTAGTAAGATCAAACCGACGACCATTCCCATCATCATAAAATTCAACATCGACAGCAACCTTAACTGGTTTTAAGTTTATCGGTCGAAGCACCGACCGTCAAAGTGACGGTTGGATCAGCACTCACAGCCGCGATTCCTTTCCCGTCATTTGAAGGAAGACTGATAATTTCATATCGATAAATTACACGTTTGATTGGATTTACATTCACATTTTCACGTATACTGATTTATTTAAATTATCATAAGTAACTACAAATTTATCTCCCTCTCTAACAAGGATGTATTCCGTTTCCTGTTTGTCCAAGGGCTTGTAGAAACGATATCCGAACTCATCAATTTATTTGAGTCATACTGATGTACATTGCTTGTATTCAAACGAGCTTGAGCATCTTTGGTAAGATAGGTATTAATTCCATCGATTTGATGGATCGCATTCGTTTCACGTTGGAAAGTCAAATCTTGAACAGTTTCCAAATTTTTGAGATCGCTAAACCCATTATCTTCCATGTAGCTGTCGTACATTTTCTTAGCAATCTTGTACTGTTTCAATAATTCTTGATATTGTGCTAATTTAGCTTGGTAAGAAAGAAAATCCAATTCATACTGCTCTCTCTTCTCGTTATAAGTAGCAAGTTCAGATTTGTATTTTGCTTCCGCGTCTGCATTTCTCTTTTCAATCAATGTGATTTCTTGAGATTTTGCTTCATACTCAGCTTTTGCCTTTTTGTAGTTTTCAACGACTGTGTTGATTTCAGCTGTTTGAGCTTTATTATCTGCTTCTGCTGCTGCGATAGATGGTTGGACTTTTCAGCTTCTTCTGTAACGGTCACACCTTCTGCAACTGCAGCTACTTTTGCTTTTTCAAGTTCTGGTGATTCTACATATGTTGTCGTAACTGTTTTATTTCCTTCTGTCACAGTTGTAGACGTCAACTTAGAGCTTGCTACTGTATCTGTAGCGGTTACTTCAGTAGCCGGTCCCGTCTCCTCGTCAGCTTTTACTTCTGCTCCGTAAGTGTTTACAGTAGCCAATCCAGCGACGGCCAATGAAACAACACCGACTGATAACTTACGAATTGAAAATTTTTCTTGCTTCGAACACTGTTCACGATAGCTTTTCATTTTCCAATATTCTCCTTTTTAGTCAAAAAATCTCACGGTAGGTGCAAAAAAATGCTACTACCAGTTAATTATATTGTATCACAATCAACTATTTTAAAAGATGTGTTAATATAATTTTTTATTTTACTCTAAATATATGACACTTTTATTTACTAATATTTCCAATTTTTACGTTGAAAATAAATGCACTATGTATTGAAAAAAATAATGGATTTTCAAGGCATTTCCTCTGTTTTTATTTTTTAAAACTTTCACCACTAAACAAAGATAGGTACAATAAATGTTTATATTCCATCGGTAAGGAACAAACTCAGAAACTTAAATTATGTAACTTATTCCCTTATGTATTTTGCAGATTCAAAAAAAAGACATCGTTAAAATTCCCATTTGATAGCCATTAGGTTTCATTTTTTTATCTTTTCCTTCAAACAAGAAAACCATTCTCAATTATGAGGAGCTTCTCAGTTTATTTGAAAAAAAAAAATGTCGTATCTCTATCTTCATCCTTCATCCTGTTGCACATCCCTAAAAAGTTCACCAGTGGCCTCTCTCAAAGCTACAAAAGACCAAGATCTGAAGGACCTTGGTCTAACAACTAGTGATTAGTTTAAGTGCCAGATGTCTTCGTTGTACTGAGCGATCGTACGGTCAGATGAGAAGAATCCTGCTTTCGCAATGTTAACGATGACTTGATCCAACCATGCATCACGATCTTCGTAGTCAGCCAACATGCGTTCTTTTGGTTACAATGTAGTCTTCCAAGTCAAGAAGAGTCATGAACCAGTCTTTGTTGATCAATTCATTGTGAAGACGAGTCAAACGCTCTTTGTTCCCAACTGCAAGAACGGCATCGCTGACGATGAAGTCTACCAATGGTTTGATGGCTTCACGTTCATAGAAGTCTGCTGATTTGTATGCTGATTTAGCGTAAAGATCGATAACTGTTTCTGAATCTTCACCGAAGATATAAATGTTGTCACGTCCAACCAATTCAGCGATTTCCACGTTGGCTCCATCCATAGTACCAAGTGTCAATGCACCATTCAACATGAATTTCATGTTACCAGTACCTGAAGCTTCTTTCGAAGCAAGAGAGATTTGCTCAGAAATATCGCTAGCTGGGATCAAGTAGCTTGCAGCAGTTACGTTGTACTTTTCTACCATAACAACTTGCAAGTGTGGAGCTACCGCTGGATCGTTTGCAATCACTTCTGACAAGCAAAGGATCAAGTGAATGATATCTTGTGCAATGGTGTAGGCAGGGCTGCTTTACCACCAAAGAGAACAGTGATTGGACGAGCAGGGATATTTCCAGCTTTGATGTCCAAGTATTTGTGGATCACATACAAAGCGTTCATTTGTTGACGTTTGTATTCGTGAAGACGTTTGATTTGGGTGTCAAAGATAGAATTTGGATTGATTTCCACACCTTGATGGTCTTTAAGAAACGAGCCAATTTCCGTTTGTTGTGAGACTTGATGTTTTTCAATTTTTCTTTGACTGCATCTTTATCTTCATAAGAAAGAAGGTCTTCCAATTTAGATGCGTCATGGTGCCAGTCACGTCCGAGGATCTCATCAAGTAGTGTGACAAGGTTGGGTTGGCATGCATGAGCCAACGACGGAATGTGATACCGTTTGTTTTGTTGTTGAATTTTTCAGGGTAAATGTCGTAGAAGGCTTTCAACTCAGAATTCTTCAAGATTTCTGTGTGAAGTGCTGCTACCCCGTTTACGCTAAATCCATAGTGGATATCCATATGTGCCATGTGTACGCGATCATTCTCATCGATGATTTGAACAGCTGGATCTTTGTATTCAGCGCGAACACGGCGGTCCAATTCTTCAATGATCGGAACCAAGTGAGGAACCACTTCTTGCAAGAAATCAAGAGGCCATTTTTCAAAGGGCTTCCGCAAGGATTGTGTGGTTAGTGTAAGCCGTCATGCTACGAACGATAGAGATTGCTTCGTCAAGTTCGATACCACGTGCAGTCAAAAGTCGAATCAATTCTGGAATCACCATTGATGGGTGAGTATCATTGATTTGTACAACTGCGTAGTCCGCAAGGTCATGCAAGTTGCTTCCTTTTTCGATTGCTTCGTCTATGATCAATTGTGCACCGTTTGAAACCATGAAGTATTGTTGGAAGATACGGAGCAATTCACCTTGCTTGTCGCTATCGTCTGGGTAAAGGAAGAGAGTCAAGTTGCGAGCGATATTCTGTCTTGTCAAAGTTGATACCATCTTCAATAATAGATGAATCAACTGAATCCAAGTCGAACAAACGCAAACGGTTCTTCGTATCAATCTTATAACCAGGTACGTCGATATCATAAAGGGTAGAAGTCAATGTGAAGTGTGCAAATGGCACTTTGTAGCTACGACTTGAACGAACGAGCCAGATCTTTGGTCAGTCAACCAAGCATTTGGAATTGTTTCTTGTTGGTTATTTTTAAGAACTTGTTGGAAAAGACCAAAGTGGTAGTTCAAACCAACCCCATCCCCTGTCAAACCAAGGCTTGAAATAGAGTCGATAAACAAGCTGCCAAACGTCCCAAACCACCGTTACCAAGTGATGGTTCCAATTCCACTTCTTCTACTTCGATCAAGTCTTTACCAGCATCTGACAATTCTTTTTTAACATCGTCGTAAAGACCCAAGTTGATCAAGTTATTAGACAAGAGTTTACCGATCAAGAACTCAGCTGAGATATAGTAAACTTTTTTCTTACCAGTATTTAATTTCTTTTGAGCACTTGCTTGCTTCGTGTAATTTAGCAATGCAATGTACAATTCTTCATTTGAACATTCAGCAATTGTTTTTGATGATGATCAATCACATATTTTTGTAAAGATTCCATGTTGAGAGTCTCCTTATATTTCAACAATTTTTTAATAGGGGAAAGTTTGCTGAAATCAGCAAACTTTCTAAAACGATTATTTTTCTACTTTCTTAACTTCTTTCAAGTCTTTGTTTTCACGACGATAGATCGTAGTGAAATCAAGCAATTCTTGCTCAACAGCCGGTGTCAATTGATCCTCTGTCATACGCCATGACCAGTTTCCACCAAGAGTAGATGGGAAGTTCATACGAGCTGAACCATCCAACTCGAGCAAGTCTTGCATAGTAGCAATCGCCATAAAGCTGACGGAAGCAAAGACTGTACGAAGCATAGCATGCGGTACAGATTCGTACTCTTTCCGGTTGGTATAACGAGCAAAGGTACTCACGAGTTGGATCGTCGATTTCATTGCGGTACCATCCAAGAACTGTGTTGTTATCATGTGTTCCAGTGTACATCACAGAGTTGTTTGGTGCCAAGTGAGGGCTATCGATACTTTCATCGTCAGGATTGAAGGCAAATTGAAGAATCTTCATTCCTGGGAAGCCAGTACGTTCGCGAAGCTCAATGACTTCATCCGTCATAAAGCCAAGGTCCTCAGCGATGATGTTCAAATCACCGAGTTTTTCCTTCACTGCTGCAAAGAGTTTGTAGCCAGGACCTTTGACCCATTTACCAGGTGCGGCAGTTTTCAGAACCAGCTGGGATTTCCCAGTATGATTCGAAACCACGGAAGTGGTCGATCCGAACGATATCGTAGATCTTGAAGCTTTCATGCAAGCGTTCAATCCACCATTGGTAGCCATCTTTGTCCATTGCTTCCCAGTCATAGATTGGGTTCCCCAAAGTTGACCAGTTGCTGAGAACTCATCTGGCGGGCATCCTGCGATGCAAGTCGCTTTCCCGTTTTCATCTGTTTTGAAGAGATGAGGATTAGCCCACATGTCGCTTGAATCTTCCGCTACATAGATTGGCATATCACCCACAATTTCAATGTGGTGGTCGTTGGCATAAGCTTTTCAAGGCCAACCATTGTTGGAAGAAGAAGAATTGAGTTACACGATGGTAAGTCAATTTATCAGCCAATTCTTCACGGTAGTGCGCCAAGGCTTTTCAGGTTGACGTCCACGAATGGTAGCATCTGGCCACTCTGTCCAAGCTTTCAAATCAAAGTGTTCTTTAATAGCCATGTATTCTGCGAAGAGCTCCAACCAAGCATTGGCTTCCAAAATTCTTGGAATTCTTTTTGATCACCTGATTTTAAGAAATTGGCAACTGCTTTTTCAAGCAAGGGGACGACGTTGTTCGAAAACCTTTGCATAATCCACTTGAGAAGGATCTTGACCAAAGTCCACTCCTTCAAGGTCTGCTTCTGTCAACAAACCTTGCTCGATCAAAAGATCGAAATCAATAAAATGAGTGTTCCCAGCAAAAGCTGAGAAAGATTGGTATGGAGAATCTCCATAACTAGTTGTACCAAGCGGCAAGATTTGCCAGTAACGTTGCTTGGTCGAACGAGGAAATCAACAAAATCATATGCTGATTGACCGAATGATCCGATCCCGTATTGTCCAGGAAGGGAAGAAATGTGCATCAAAACACCACTTTGACGTTTTTTCATGGGTTACCACCTTTTTTTATTTCTTTGAAGCCTGCGATTCGGTGCACGGTATGGGTATCGTTGCAGAGTCGTATCCAGCTCTCGAGCGGCTCTACTCTTTGTTAAAATCGAACAGGCGCAACTCAGTTTACGCATTTTGCGAAAACGTTTGCGTACCATGCCATTATAAACTTTTTTCCATATTTTCTGCAAGGGGTTTCTTAAAAACTTTTTAACTTTTTTCAGAGCGCCCTCATCCCTAGTGTATTCTTTCCTTTGGCTAATGTCAACAAAATAATCTATTTTATAGAAGAAAGTTCGGAATTAAAATATTTTTAAAAAAATTTTTTCAAAACCACTTGCAAACGTTTTCGTCTTGTGATATACTTAAGACGTTTTAGGAAAACGTTTGTCTAAAACGCTTTCTAATTATTATCTTTTTTTATTCTTTAGGAGGAATAAATCATGAAACGTACAATTTTACGTAGTGCTGCTGTACTTGGTACAGTTGGTTTTGCCGGCTTCTTACTTGCTGCTTGTAGCAATAGCTTATCAGGTTCTTCTGAGGCAAGTAAAGAAATCAACGTCTATGTAGACAAAGGCTACAAATCTTATGTTGAAGAAGCTGCAAAAGCTTTTGAAAAAGAAAATGGCGTAAAAGTTAAAATCAAAACTGGTGATGCCCTTGGTGGATTAGATAACCTTTCCCTTGATAACCAATCTAAAAAGCTCCAGACGTAATGATGGCACCATACGACCGTGTAGGTGGTCTTGGTAACGATGGTCAATTGGCTGAAGTGACATTAAACAAAGATAGCCACACAGATAAAACAACTGAAGCTCTTGTAACAAACGGTGGTAAAGTTTACGGTGCTCCTGCTGTCATCGAAACTTTGGTTCTTTACTATAACAAAGACCTTGTAAGCGAAGCTCCAAAAACATTTGGTGATCTTGAAAATCTTGCAAAAGACAGCAAGTACGACTTCGCTAGCGAACCTGGTAAAACAACTGCCTTCTTAGCTGACTGGACAAACTTCTACTATGCTTACGGTTTGCTTTCAGGTAACGGCGGTTATGTATTTGGTAAAGATGGTACAGATCCTAAAGATATTGGATTGAACAACCAAGGTTCTGTAGACGGTATCGAATATGCAGAAAACTTGGTATGCTAAATGGCCAAAAGGTATGCAAGATACAAAAAGGTGCTGCTAACTTCATCAAACACAATTCAAGAAGGTAAAACAGCTGCTATCATCGACGGTCCTTGGAAAGCTGCTTCATTGAAAGAAGCTAAAGTAAACTACGGTGTCGCAACTATTCCAACTCTTCCAAACGGAAAACAATATTCTGCCTTTGGTGGTGGTAAAGCTTGGGTTATCCCAGCAGGTGCGAAAAAAACCTTGATGGCGCTCAAAAATTCATTGACTTCTTGACAAGCACTGACCAACAAAAAGCTTTGTTTGACAAGACAAATGAAGTTCCTGCTAACACAGAAGCTCGTAAATATGCGGTTAGCAAAAACGATGAATTGACAACTGCCGTTGTTGATCAATTCAAGAACGCTCAACCAATGCCAAATATCTCAGAAATGAGTGCTGTTTGGGATCCAGCTGCTACTATGTTTTTCGATGCTGTAAGTGGTAAAAAATCTGCAAAAAGCTGCTGCTGACGATGCAGTGAAATTGATTAAAGAAACCATCGAACAAAAATTCGGTAGCAAATAAGACAGTTTTTAGGTTTGAGTAAGAGGTTGGAGACAAGGTCCCAACCTCTTATGTTCAATTTTCAAAGCACAGCTTACTGTCTGACTTGTCTTCTTGCTCTCTAGCAAGGACATTATAAGGAGATTTGAATGACTACAGAACAAAACCAAAAAAAAGGCTATGTGCCTCTCTTTGATCCCGGGTCTTGGGCAAATTTATAACAAACAAAAAACCAAAGGCTATATTTTTCTTGCCGTAACCGTCCTCTTTCTCGCCTATTTCCTAGGAATCGGAGCTGGAGAATTAGCGAAATTGGTTACACTTGGAACAGTCCGTGGACAAGATAATTCTCTCTTTATCTTGATTCGTGGCGCCTTCCACTTGAGCATTACCATTATTTACTTCTATTTTATGCCTTAAATATTAAGGATGCGGGAACCGTTGCAAAACGTATCAACAATGGCATTGCCTGTTCCAAAAAACTGGAAAAGAAATGGTGCAAGCAATCTATGAAAATGGCTTCCCATATTTATTGATCATTCCTTCATACATTGCTATGACATTTGCGATTATCTTCCCAGTTTTAGTAACTTTGATGATCGCCTTTACCAACTACGACTTCAAACATACCGCTCCAACAACCTTGCTTGATTGGATCGGGTTCCAAAACTTCACTAATATGTGGACCTTGAGTACCTTCCGTTCAGCCTTTCACATCGGTTCTTGGCTGGACCTTGATTTGGGCCCTCGCAGCTTCTACTCTTCAAATCGTACTCGGTATCTTGACCGCTATTGTTGCAAACCAACCATTCGTAAAAAAGGAAAACGAATCTTTGGCGTTATCTTCCTACTGCCTTGGGCTGTCCCAGCATTCATCACTATCTTAACTTTCTCAAATATGTTTAACGATAGTGTCGGTGCCATCAATGCACAAGTTATCCCATTGTTTGCGAAGATCTTCCCATTCTTAGATGGCGTTTTGATTCCTTGGAAAACAGATCCTACCTGGACAAAAATTGCTTTGATTATGATGCAAGGTTGGCTCGGCTTCCCTTATATCTACGTCTTGACTTTGGGGATTCTTCAATCCATTCCAAACGATCTTTACGAAGCTGCTTATATTGATGGTGCCAACGGTTGGCAAAAATTCCGCAACATCACTTTCCCAATGATTATGGCTGTTGCAGCACCAACCTTTGATCAGTCAATAAACCTTCAACTTTAACAACTTCTCCATCATTTACTTGTTTAACGATGGGGGACCTGGTTCTGTCGGAGGAAACGCCAGATCTACAGATATCTTGATCTCTTGGATCTACAAGTTGACAACCAATTCTTCTCCTCAATATTCAATGGCTGCAGCGGTAACCTTGATTATCTCTGTGATTGTGATCTCAATCTCAATGGTTGCCTTCAAGAAACTACATGCATTTGATATGGAGGATGTATAAAAATGAAAAATTCAGTTCAATTTAAACGCCGCCTCAATCATTTCTTGACTTACCTGTACATGGTGGTTCTTTCAATCGTTATCATTTATCCATTGTTGATTACGGTTCTATCAGCCTTCAAATCAGGGAATGTCAGTGCCTTTACACTTGATTTTAGTGGCAATCTTAATTTTGATAACTTCTCAAAACTTTTTCTCTGAAACCCATTATGGCACTTGGTATATGAACACCTTGGTTATCGCCATTATCACCATGATTGTGCAAACAAGTATTGTTACCTTAGCAGGTTACGCATACAGCCGTTACAATTTCTTGGCGCGTAAACAAAGTTTGGTCTTCTTCTTGATCATTCAAATGGTCCCAACCATGGCAGCCCTCACAGCCTTCTTCGTTATGGCTTTGATGCTGAATGCCTTGAACCAACCTTGGTTCTTGATCTTCCTTTATGTTGGTGGTGGTATTCCAATGAATGCTTGGTTGATGAAGGGTTACTTCGATACCGTTCCAATCTCACTTGATGAAGTCTGCTAAATTGGATGGTGCAGGACACTTCCGTCGCTTCTGGCAAATCGTCCTTCCACTTGTTCGTCCAATGATTGCAGTTCAAGCACTTTGGGCTTTCATGGGGACCTTTCGGAGACTATATCTTGTCTAAATTCTTGCTTCGTGATGAAGTGAACTATACTGTAGCCGTTGGTCTTCAAACCTTTATCAGTGACCAAAAAATCAAAAGATCGCCTTCTTTGCAGCCGGTGCCATTTTGATCGCGGTTCCAATCTGTATTCTATTCTTCTTCCTACAAAAGAACTTTGTTTCAGGCTTGACAGCTGGTGGGGATAAAGGATAAAATAGAACCTTATTTCAAACACATTTTATTTTTTAAGTTAAGGGTAGTATGGTGGATACTTTACTACCCTTCGTTAAGAAATAAAATCAATCAAAAGATTCCTCTTTGCATCTCTGATTCTCTTATGTTTAGAAAGGTCATCTCATGCCCTATCCTTTTAATTATTTCGCAAGTATCTTCAATTTCCGCTCTTCTTTTTGCAAACCGTAAAAAGCTGAGTTGGTTTCAAATGATTTTTACTTCTTTCTTTTCTGATTTCTGTCACACTATTACCAGTGGCTCTTCAAAATGCTCAACTCAAAACCTATCCCTTAACAACTTTTGTTAGTGATGTGTTTGAGCCCTTTATCAAATGACGTCATGAAAGATATCCAAGAGCACGTCGTGATCAAAGACCAAGTGCTCACCTATACAGGAACTAACCCTGTACACAAGACTTCAAAGGACAGGTTATCTTAGGCCAAGAGGCAAAGGCTAGTAAAGGCAAGGAGTTAACACTCCATTTTGATCGCAAACAATTTATTATCTCAAAAGAGAATAAAGAACTCGCTACGGTCTCATACCAGGCTATCAATCAAGAGAGCCTTCAGGATAAAAAAAGCTTCACTCAAGCTATCTCTAGCGATTGGTTCCGCGACAATCGACTCCCGTCAGTCTCTTTCTCGTGATTTTCTCTGGCTTCTTGTCGACAGTCAATTATTTGATTCTCATCCTAGGGGCATCTTTCTTCCTCTACTTGACACGAAAATCTCGACTCTTTTTCACTACAAACTTTCAAGGAATGTTTCAATTGTATTCTGAATTGCCTGGGGCTCCCTATTTTACTAAGTGTCCTCATCAGTTTACTATTCCATCAAGTATTTACTACGACGATCATGATCCAAAATGTCTTATTTGTACTCTATCTTGCCATGGTATTTTTATAAGACCCACTTCCGTGATCAGACTATCACCGCTAGGAGGTTTTCTCATGCGTGTTACCATCAAAGATGTGGCGAAACTCGCTGGCGTCGCGCCTTCTACTGTCACGCGCGTCATACAAAACAAATCCACGATTAGTGATGAAACAAAAAAAAACGAGTCCGCAAGGCCATGGTCGAGTTGGACTACCATCCCAATCTTAATGCTCGCAGCCTTGTCAGCCAATCTAGTCAAGTCATTGCTTTTTGGTCCTACCAATCGACAGTGACGTCTTCTACCAGAATCCTTTCTTCCCAACTGTTTTAAGAGGGATTACCCAGATTGCTTCAGACAATGATTATGCCATCCAAATCTGTACGGGTCAAAATGAAGAACGGCGGCTCGATAATCTCAAACAACTCATCTACGGAAATCGTGTAGATGGTTTGATTTTCCTTTATTCCAACCCGAATGATCCCCTCGTTGAATTTGCGATCAAAGACAAGTTCCCCTTCCTCATTCTCGGAAAGGCAGCTTCACCTTTTGTATCACTAGTGGATAATGATAATATCAAGGCTGCATTTGATGCGACGGATTATTTCATTCAACAAAATTACCGAAAAATTGCTTTTATTGGGGAAACAAAGAGCTATCTGTATCTCAAGACCGCTACGAAGGTTATAAAGAAGCCCTCCAAAAAGCAGGGATTCCTCTCGATGAAAAACTGGTCCATTTTTCATTTGGTTTTTATGTTAGAAGACAATTCTTATCAAATGATGGAGAGTCTTCCCCTAACAGAACTAGATGCCATCATGACAACCGATATTCTCGTTGCTGAAGGGGTGCGCCAATACCTATTAGAACACCAGCTGACAATCCCGATTATTTCCTTTGATTCGATCAAGCCACGACTCGATATTGAAGCCTATATTGACATCAATGCGGTGGAACTCGGACGTGAATCTGTTCGGACGATTCTACAAATTATCAAAGATCACAAAGAAGGAAAAACCGTTTGCTACCGTCAATTGATTGACCATACCATTACGAAACTTTAGGAGTCTTTATGTCTACATTTACTGCTTATTTAGATGACCAAGACCTCATTCGTATCCAAAAGGGAGAGGAGCATATCCTTCCTTTTTATTTGGAAACAAACCAAGGTCATCTTGCCTTAATCCCTGTCAAAACGTCAAGTGGGTGACTGACACAGGAGACTATTTCTTGAGCCCTATTCCGCTTGAACTCGAGAAGAGTACACCATCTACGATGCTGCTGGAAATTCTTCTATACTCCACTATCGAAAATCGTTCGCAAACCCATTTTCGATCAAACCTTCACCTATAGTGGAGAAGATTTAGGAAGTTTTTACACACCAAAGTCAGACGCAATTTAAATTCTGGGCACCCATTTCTCAAAATGTGACCCTCCATATCGAGGATCGTATGTATCCAATGACACGTACAGAAAACGGTGTCTGGAAACTCTTGCTCAAAGGGGATTGGGGAAGGAGCTGCCTACCACTATGAATTTCGTGTCAATGGCCTAGAACGTCGGATTCACGATCCCTATGCTCTATCCTCTTTAGCGAACTCTGGAGATAGCTTCGTCATCGACCGGAAGAAGATCACACGTCCTATCAGGCGTGCCACTCGTCAATTAGACCCGACAGAAGCAATCATCTACGAGATGAGCGTTCGGGATTTCTCTGCCCAAAAAGAGGCTGGCTTTAAACACCCTGGTAAGTTTAAAGGGTTGACAGAATCGCCCCAACTCAATGGTCAGATCCTTGGATTTGATTACCTTCAAAAACTGGGCATTACCCATGTACAGTTACTTCCTGTCTATGATTTCGGTAGTGTCGATGAAGAGGATCAATGGAAAGCCTACAACTGGGGTTATGATCCTGTCCAATACAATGTTCAGAAGGAAGTTATGCGAGTGATCCTAACGATCCTTATGCGCGAATTTGGGAGCTCCAAGACACTATTGACACTTATCACCAGGCTAATCTGAGTGTTATCATGGATGTAGTCTACAATCACGTCTACCAGGCAGATGAGTATGCTTTTGAACAGATCGTTCCCGGTTATTTCTACCGTTATAATGCAGAAGGAGAGCGGACCAATGGAACCTTCTGTGGAAATGATGTCGCAAGTGAACGTTCCATGGTAAGACACTATATCAAGCAATCCCTCAAACAATGGGTTTCCCTCTACGGCTTTGATGGGTTTCGCTTTGATTTGATGGGAATCTTAGACATTCAAACCATGACAGAGATTGCAGAAGAACTCCGTGAAATCTATCCTAACATCTATCTCTATGGGGAAGGGTGGAAGATGGATACCAGGCCTCTCTGAAGATCAGCTCGCTCACCAGTATAACGCGAAACGATTACCAGCCTTTGGCTTTTTCAGTGATAACTTCCGGGATACGATCAAAGAGAACACTTGTAGCCGGTCACCGTCGTGAGAGTCAACATCCAGCCAATGATTTTTGCTAATATTCTAACAGCGAATGTGGGAAAGCTAGGACCTGCTCATTTCATCCAACCGCAACAAGCCATTCAGTACGTCGAATGCCATGACAATGCAACTGTTTTTGATTATTTCCAACTTGAAAAAGGGAAGAGATTCGTCTAGAGGAGCGAAAAGCTCTCTCACGCCTCGCTCTTCATTTGGTATTATTATCCCCAAGGTGTACCTTTTATCCATGCTGGTCAAGAATTTTACCGCACAAAAGGGCTCGAAGACAACACCTATAACTTGCCAGATAGTCTCAACCAATTGGACTGGACATCCCTTTCAAAATGCCAAGAAGAAATTGCTTTTCTTGAAGAATTGATTGCTTATCGGAAATCACAGCCACTCCTTCGTTTGAAAAAAGGGCAAGAGATTCGCGACTACTGTGATGTCAAATGGTTGTCTGACCATCATTTTATCTACACGATTGAGAAAGATCGTGAAAAAATAACGATTCTCGTCAATATCGGTGATCAAGAAAAGACCTATCAACATCCGAGCGATAGCCAGCTGTTATTTGCCTATCCTCATGCCAACCTCCAAGCGCCTATTCCTAAAGGAAAGGAACTTTCTATTCCTGCCCATAGTTGGCTTCTTCTCCACGAAACGAAATCAGCAAAATAAGAGGCTGGGACAAAGTCTAGCCTCTCAACTATTTTTGGATTGTCGAGCAAGACGCAGTGGTTAGTGGGCTCTACTACGCTGATTTCAAGGTCACCACTCAACTGTGTGGGATGACGAAACCTTTACCGATTTTGTCCCACTCTCTTATTTTTATTCTTCTGTTTCTACAAAGCGTCCAATGATATGAACGTTTTCTGAAATGGTGATAAAAGCTTGAGGATCAGCTTTTTTCATAATATATTTGAATTCATTAAACTCTGCACGCGTAATAACTGTCAGCAGAACCGCTTTTTTTCCTGATGGTTATAGGTTCCTTCTGCATTGTGGATAATGGTTGCTCCACGATGCAATTTTTTATGAATCTTTTCAATAATGGCATCCGGCTGGCTCGTTACGATCATTGCCTGCATCCGTTTTTGCTTGGTAAAGACAGCATCCGTTACTCGACTCGATACAAAGATGGTAATCATAGAGTAAAGGGCATATTTCCAACCAAAGGTCAGACCAGCGATCAACATAATGGTCCCATTGACCAAAAAGGAGATACTGCCGACATTCTTTCCTGTCCGTTTTCGAATCGTCAAACTGACAATATCCGTTCCTCCACTGGAAATGTTGTTCCGAAGAGCAAAACCAATCCCTGTTCCCATGACAACCCCACCAAATAGGGCATTCATGATCGGATCGTTGGTCAACGTAATCACTGGCACGAACTGAATAAAAGGGAACTCATCGAAACCGTAATAAAGGTAAAGATGGTAAATTTATGGCCAATTTGATACCAAGCCACAATCATCAAAGGGATATTGATGGCATAAAAGGTCAAGGAAACGGGAATCGTAAAGCCAATAAAGCGTTGGCTCAGAACAGATAAAATCTGAGCTAGACCTGTTGCACCGCTGGAGTATACATGTCCTGGTTGAAAGAAGAAGTTGACGGCAATCGCTGATAGAAAACCATACAGCAAGGAAGCTGACACTTTTTCATCGTATTTCTCACGGGAGATGCTCTTCAGCACGCGCAATAATTTAATGTTATAAGCTAGTCGCCACACATGATAGCGAAATAGCTTATGAAAGTGAGTTTTTTTTCATTTTCAATCCATCGATTAGAAGAAAAGGAAAATCTTAGAGCAACTGATTTCTAGACTTTCCTCTTTTCTCTCTTGTCCTATTCTTGCTCTGCTACTTCTACTTGAAGATTTAACTCATCCAATTGTTTCTCAGAAACGACAGAAGGAGCTTGTGTCATTGGATCTGTCGCCTTGTTATTCTTAGGAAAGGCAATGACTTCCCGAATATTGTCTTCACCTGCTAGAAGCATTACGAAGCGGTCCAAACCAATCGCCAATCCTCCATGTGGTGGGAAACCGTAATCCATTGCTTCCAACAAGAAACCAAATTGTTCATTAGCAGCTTCTTTTTGTAAATCCAAGTGCCTTGAACATCCGTTCTTGTAAGTCTTTATGATTAATCCGTAGGCTTCCTCCACCTAATTCATAGCCATTTAAGACAATATCATAGGCAATTGCTCGAACTTTTGAAAGATCGCCTTCCAATTCATGTTCTGTTTCAGCTTGTGGAAGTGTAAATGGATGGTGAGCAGACATATAACGGTCTTCTTCTTTCAGACCATTCAAACATTGGCCAATCTACTACCCAAAGGAAGTTGTATTGATCGTTGTCAATTAAGTCAAGCTCTTTCGCAAGACGAACACGCAAAGCACCAAGCGTTGCATTGGCTACTTCAATAGTATCTGCTACAAAGAGAACTAGATCTTTGTCTTCTAACTGTAAAGCAGCTGTCAAGTCACTTGTCAAGTCTGTCAAGAACTTCGCAACAGGACCGTTCAAAGCACCTTCAGCATATTTCACCCAAGCAAGACCTTTTGCACCGTATTGCTTCGCAACTTCTGTCAATTTATCGATGTCTTTACGAGAGTAATGATCCGCTGCACCTTTGACAACAATCGCCTTAACTGCTGGAGCTTCTGAAAAAGACTTTAAAGTCTACACCCTTGACAAGATCTGTCAAGTCTTGGAGCAACATTTCAAAACGTGTATCTGGTTTATCTGAACCATACAAGGCCATAGCGTCATCATAATTCATCCGTGGGAATGGGAGTGTTACTTCAATTCCCTTGGTTTCTTTCATGACACGTGCAATCAAGCCTTCTGTGATATCTTGGATTTCTTGATCACTCAAGAAAGAAGTTTCCAAGTCGACTTGTGTAAACTCAGGTTGACGGTCTCCCCGTAAATCCTCATCACGGAAACACTTCACGATTTGATAATAGCGGTCAAATCCAGCATTCATCAACAATTGTTTTGTAATCTGAGGACTTTGTGGAAGGGCATAGAAATGACCCTTATTGACACGAGAAGGAACCAGGTAGTCACGTGCTCCTTCTGGAGTTGACTTAGAAAGAAACGGTGTTTCCACATCAATAAATTCTAATTCATCTAAGTAATTGCGGATCGAATGAGTTACTTTTTGCACGGAGTTTGAGATTTTCCAACATCTCAGGACGACGAAGGTCTAAGTAGCGGTAACGAAGACGGGTATCATCATTGGCTTCAATTCCGTCCTTGATTTCAAATGGTGTTGTTTTAGCAGTATTAAGAACCGTAATAGCTTCTACCTTGAGTTCTACTGCTCCAGTGGCAAGTTCGGATTAGCTTGTTCACGAGCTTCCACAAGACCTGTCACTTCTACAACATATTCACTACGGATGCTTTCAGCTGTAGCCATCACTTCTGCACTAACTGTTTCTGGATTGATCACCAATTGCATGATCCCTTCGCGGTCGCGTAGATCGATAAAGATCAAACCACCCAAGTCACGACGACGGCTAACCCATCCTTTCAAGGTAATACGAGTTCCAATGTGTTCTTCACGAACACGTCCAGCATACATTGAACGTTTCATTTCTAATTAATCTCCAAACTAATATTCTTCCTTCTATTTTACCATAAAGACCAACAGAAAGTGGCCTTTAGCTCAACTTTTCAGTCACCAACTTCTTTAATTATCGTGGCTCTCTTCTTTCTTTTTTGGGATCATCGTAGAGAGTGGGTGCTAGCACCTTCATTAAAGTCGCTGTCCCAAATCGCAAGACAGCTGCTGCTAGTCCAAAAAATAGGGGATAGGTAGCGGAAAAGAAATCTCCCTAAGTGCGTAGGTCATGCCACCCACAATAAAAAGATCACAATTCCCTGAACGATTGCGTAAAACCAAATTTTTTTCACACTATTCTCCTTTTCACAAACTAGCTGACTTATCCACTGTTTTTTACTTATCCACAAAAATGTGGATAACTTTCACTCTGTTTTCCCCTCAAAAGAGGAAGTTCCATCAGCATCAGGACTTGCTTTCACCCATTTACAAGCAAGTTTCCCACAACCTGTGGATAACTCTCTTGCTCGTTTGTGACTTTCTCGTCCCTTTTCTCACAAATCAAGGAGCCAGGATTCGATCCTGCCCCCCTTTGATCAAGCATTATTTAAATTCGTCTGGTGTCCCTTTATATTGGGCCCAGTCTTTGCTGAAGAAGCGATCATTTAGATGGTAAGTTGGTGCTTTTTCAGCCTTTGTGACAAAGGGATTGACCGCTTTATCAAAGGCTAGCCAACCATTCCATCCCATATGAATCGTGTCTTCCATAAAATAGGACTGATCACCATCTTTAGAAAAGTCTGCAATATTAGTAAAACCTTGACTTTCCAATTGGTAACGAATCTTTTGAACAGCCTGTTCATACTTTTCTTGGCTCAAGCCTGTGTATTTCATCCATTTGGCATTAACTGGAGGAATGACAAAGATAACATTGGTCCGAGATTTAGCAAACTGGTCTAGAACCAACTGCAAGTCATTGTACTCTGGAGATTGAACATAGGATTCGTTTTTTGGAAACCTTTTTAGTTTCTTCAACTTCATTTTTAAACGGGTATTGTAAAAATGATTGCTGATCCCAAGGTCGTTGTTATTGGTTTTGACTTTTTGCTTCAGCCGTTGCAATTTCTTCCAATTTCTCATATGAGAATTGATCTGGTAAATCTTGTAGACGTTTTTTTTGACCTTCTTATCGTAATTCCCGTTTGTACGCGTTGCAAGATTACTAAACAAAGCATCTTCGCGTTGAACAAAGGTGGGGAAACAAACTGGTTCAAAGACTGATCAAATCTGGAAATTTTCTTTCCTTGAGAAATTTTTCGTTACAACACTTTGAAAGGCGACATTTGGATACTGTTGTAACAGACGCTTTGCAGCATACTGGGATGCAGCATCCTGTTGGTGATTGGCAATAAAGCTATTCAACTGATCGCTCTTAAAGAATTGTTGAAAAGGCAGAGGAATCATAGCCCTTCTTAGTGAACCATTGCGGAGAAACTACATAAACAGCTGTATTGTCCTTGAGTTCTGGCAAAATCTGTTGCATCCCAAAATACTGGTTCAAAAAGCCGCACCACGTTCTCCTAAAAAGTAGGGTCTGTAATTGCGGTCATATTTCTCAGCCAAAACCGCTGGATGCACCACATCAAAACGCAACCATTCACTGGAACCGAAATAAGGGACAAAGCGATGCTGTGGATCAGAAAGTGCTTCTTGTTTCTTTGTACGACTCTTGAATCCTTCTGCATTCAGACTAACCGCAGCTTTTTTTTTCTCTTCGGTATAGTTGTGCTTATGATTGATTGGATAAAGAATAATAAAGCTGTTACCATGAGGAGCGCGCAAAATACGGGCCCTAAAATCAGCCACAAACGCTTAAGCATTCTGAAGCTCCGTTACACCTTCTACGATCTTGTTAGCAGTATTCCAATCATCGCGTCCAAATTCAGATACAGGAACACGGATTCCAAAGCGATTTTCAGTTCCACAATCAATTCGACTGTTCCCATACTATCAAGGACACCCGCATCAAAGAGATCCTCATCCATCATGTCTGATACATCTTCCATAAATAAATCATCAATAATTTCAATTACTTGTGATTTTACATCCATTTTTCTATACTCCTTTTTATTTCAATTTTGGAAACCATTGTTGATCCAAGAATCCTGAGAAAATCAGGAAGGACAGCATTACCGTGTTAAAGGTGATAAAGATCCCTAAAGCCTTTGGTCCAACGATTGTCCGGTATAGGATCCAATCCTTTTGCTTTTCTTTCTTTATTGATGGTCTTTTTCTTCCGAACCCAAGCGTCATTGATAACCAGTCCAAGCCCATGGAAAGAGCCCGTAAGCGATGTAGTACCAGGTCACCCCGTGCCAGAAGCCCATGACCAACATATTTGATAATATAGGCAATATTTGAGGTGGTAATCCGGCTCTTGAATACTTTTTGCGCATCAATACCATCACGAGACGCATAAAGACAAAATCACGGAACCAGAAAGATAAACTCATATGCCAACGATTCCAGAATTCCTTTAAGTCACGTGATTTAAAGGGACGATCAAAAGTTGATGGGACTTTTAATTCCCATCAGATTGGAAGCTGCTAAAGCAAACATCGAATAACCCGCGAAGTCAAAGAAAAGGTCAAAGCCATAGACATACATGACTCCCAGCGTTCCGATATTGAAGAATCCACCTTGAGACAAGGCATAGGTCTGCACATGACCTAACAATAAGTGGCCAAAAAATATGAGCTAGGATAAATTTGTAAAGGAAGCCATACATGATATACTTAACAGCTTGCTCCAACATATCCAATAATTCTTCACGCTCAGGAATAGTTTTATAATCCTCATTAAAACGTTTGAAACGATCAATCGGACCACTTGAGAAGGTCGGCATAAAGAGCATAAAGCGTAAGAATTCCCAGAGTGTGAATTCTTTCAAGACACCATCTCGCATTTCGATGATCATTCCGACAGCCCGGAAAGTTAAATACGAAATCCCTAAAAATCCAAACAAGGATTGGTGCCCATTCTTGATCGCTGGCTCTACCTTAACAAAGATCAGGGGCAAGACAGACAAGAAGGAATGAAGATAGAAAATCCACTTGTTGTCCGCTTTCTGACGATAGATTTTGTAGGAATACACAATCAAGATTTGCCAGACTACGTAAAAGAGCAGGGCATAAATTTGCTTGAGATTCGAACCTGTCAGCATCAAAATGATAAAGATCAGACTCACCAGTCCCTTCATAAATCGGAAATCTCTTTTTTGGAAAAAGAGGCCCACAAAGATAGGCAAAAAGCTAGAATGAGGTAGATAAAATAGATCGGTGTTCCATAGTGTTCTAAATGAGGGAGCTGTTTCAAAAACTCGATCATCGGTTGTTAACCTCGCTAATCAACCCTTTGATGTCGATTTTCCCGTTTGGTGTTAATGGCAGGCTGTCACGGTAAAGGAATTTTGAAGGCATCATATAAGACATCATGATGTTTTCTAAATCTTCCTTAATGGCTTTCGTGATATCAATTTCGCGCTCAAATTGTTCTTTGACGCCCTCTTTTTTTAAGATGACATAGGCCAAGAGATTTTGGACCTTGTGATCCTTATTATAACGCGGTACTGCGACTGCTGAGTCAATATACTTCGATTTGTTCAAGTTTTGAGAGACATCCTCTAGCTCGATACGATAACCGTTAAACTTAATTTGGAAGTCCATCCGTCCACCGTAGAGAAGGAGACCTTCATCTGTCATGGTTCCGACATCTCCCTGTATGGTAGGCTGGAAGACCTTCAAATTCGAAGAAGGCTTCTGCTGTTTTCTCTGGATTATTCATATAACCTTTTGAAACGGCTGGGCCAGATACGATGATCTCCCCTTGCTCACCATTTGGCAATTTGTTTCCTGCCTCATCAATGATGAAGGTTGGAGAATCTTCTTTGGTGTAACCAATTGGCAGACGTTTCAAAGTAGCTAACATCTCATCTGTTACGGCTACAGCCGAAAGAGCTACAGTTGCTTCCGTTGGGCCGTAGGCATTGATGATGCGTGCATTTGGGAAACGCTCGCGCAATTTCTGAGCCGTTTTAACGGTCAACTCTTCCCCATCAAAGTAGAAATGGGTGATTCCCTGGCATTTTTCAGCATTGAAATCTTCAGACAACATGGCCATATCTGCGAAAAGATGGTGTTGAAGTCCAGATAGCAATCGGAAGAGAAAAGATCGTCGCAAAGAGTTGTTTGAAGTCTTGAGTGATAGCTGATGGAAGGGCGAAAAGGGTTCCTCCAAGTGCCAATGTAGGTGCCCAGTACATTACCGATAGGTCAAATGAATAAGGCGGTTGAGCCAGCATTTGTGGACGTTTTGGAGTCGCAAATTCCTTATCCGTAATCATCCAGTTGGTAAAGCTGAGCAAGTTATCGTGCGAAATTTGCACCCTTTTGGCTTTCCGGTTGTCCCTGAGGTAAAGATGATGTAGTAGTTATCATCCCCTTTGACTGGATGTTGCAAGTCATAGGCATGCTGAGCCGCATAAGCTTCACGCACTTGCTCCAAAGACATGATTGGAGCAGCTGGGTTTTCCAATGGAAATTCATTGATGGCAATAATCAAGCTTGGCTCTGCTACTTCAACAATGGCAGACACGCGCTCCAAGGCAGAGTGGCTATCAATTGGGATATAGGCATGGCCAGATTTTGTCAAGGCCACAAAGGTTGCTAACATTTCATATTCTTGTCCACCAAAGACCACTACAGGTGACTTTTCAGGAAGTCCCATTTGGTCAAGGTGGGCAGCCAAGCTATCTGAATCAGCCTTCAATTGGCCATAGGTATGCTCCTCACCAAGGACATTGTAAACCGGATAGTCTGGTTGTAGTTGCGCATAACGTTCAATTGTCTCGATCATATCAGTAATTGGTTGGTTTGACACGGCTAGGAGTCTCCTTTTCTAAAATTCGTTGTAGATAAAGCCACCCTGACCTTGACCAAGGTAACTAAAGAAATAAAGTAGGGCTAGAAAAATGGCGAAATACAAGACCGTCTGCCCGATAAATTTATAAAGTGTTTTATGTTTCATAAGTTTCACTCTTCATTTTTGATTGTTATTCACTATTTTACCATTTTTTATACCAAGTAAGCAATTTTAAACATAGTGAGAATGTGGTAGAAAACGTTATCATTTCAGATCATTCAAGCCGTCTAACAAAAGTATTTTTCTTTAATCAGTTTTCTGGTTGAAATCCTATTCTATTTCACAGTCCCCTGATGAATCAACTCCAGACACTTGTCCAGATCCACGTCTCTTTCAAAATGGCTAGGTGTCCAAGGAATCTCTATATCTGGTAGAACACCCTGATCCGTCATTCCTTTACCTTGATCCACGCTTAAACAGCGAGAAGTGGGAAACATTAAACAAAAATTATCATAATCAACCGTACAACAATTAGAGTAGTCTAGAATTCCCGAGAGTTGGTCGACCCACCACCGTTACCTTCTTAAACTGCTTCATCATATGGACAAAGTTATCGCCAGAAGAACCGCAATAAATATCTGATAAGATAAAGATCCGTTCAGGATAGTGGCCACCTCTAACTTCTGGGAAGAATTCCTCGCTTTCTTGCTGATACGGTACATAGCCTTTCCCCCGATGGTGGATCAAATCCTCTTTCATATCTTCAAGCAGCTTAACTGTTTCAGGGCTAATTTCTTCCTGTTGCATCCAGTCCTCAAAGTCTTTCAAGCGCAGGTCAACATTGCGCTCTGTGTAGAGAATTTCCATGCCATCATCATCCCAATCAATGCCTTCATAGCCCTGATCCTTCTCTAAACCTAGATGTAATAGAGGGAAATATAAAGAATCTGTCCCTCCGCCGTTCTGTCGGACATCAATGATAAGAAACTTGACTTCCGTCATCATAGGTAAACACTCTTGGATATAAACGACCCAAAGATCCTTCATCCATAAAGTTATCCAGACGAAGATAAAGAATCTCATCGTCTAATCGTTTCCAAAAATATGATCCTGGATCGGTTCTCGACTGGGTACTACTTTAATGGTCTTTTCTATCCCTTCTCGAAGCAGGGTGACACTAGTTGACTGAGAGACCAAATCTGCCCATTCTCTATAGTGTCTTTCTGGGGTCTTACTGATAAAATAGTCTTTATGAAGAGAAGCTATCTGATCCAAGTCACTTCCATCCAGAGCTAGGATCTGATCTCCTACTTGAAGACCAGTATCTTCATTAGCTTCCTCAACATACAATTTCTGTCCATTTATTCTCAAAAGAAACCCTTTTTGACTGGCTTTTTTATCTCGAAAGGAAATATGCCCGATCACCCCAAAACTAGCTAGGTAAGCCTTAACTTGATAGAGAAAAGCATCATCTGTCATCTCATCTGTAATGTTTTCTCGAAAAGGCTCTGGATCGCATCCTTTTCGATCCTTGCTGGTAGATGAATCATGGGTCATAATAGAGACGACATCTTCAAACATAGCAGTCTTTTTCATAAAAGATTCCTTCCATTTTTTAGAAACAGTATACCACTTTTTCTTAAAAAGTTCTTAAAACCCTAAAAACTATCCTAAAGTAGGATAGCCGTTATAGATTCTTTCTTTTCTTCGCTTTCTTTGTCAGAGCGACATCACAATTTTTCAATCTTGCTAATCAATAGATTGGCAAGGGCAAAATCATCGATGTTCGATTTCATATTTATCTCATAGTTCAAGGTCAGTTGTTCTCCAGCTTGGGCCGTTGTGACAGAAATAAAAAGTCAATTTCTGAACAACTTTTATCTAACAACTGGCTGATTTGTTCTGCAACAGAATCTTGTTTTAAGACGGTAATGGTCAAATGACGGCGCCGTTGATGGTCTACCTTACTCTGTTTGTTCTCTAATACTAGCCACACCCCTAGTAAAGAGAGAGTTGATAAAATGGCCAATAAAAGATAGCCCGATCCTGCAGCTAGTCCTATAATCATGGCTAGAAAAATCGCAATCAACTCTCTCGAACCACTCGTAGCTGACCGGAAACGGATCAAACTAAAGGTCCCTGCCACTGCAATCGAGGTACCCAAACTTCCATTGACTAAAAAGATCACTAAGGTCATCATACAAGGAAGCAAGGTCAAACTAATGACAAACTCTCGAGTGTACAGTGTCCGGTATTTATAGGTCCAAGATAGGGCCATCCCTAGAAAGAGGCTGACCAAAGGGCCAGCAGCAAGCGCAAGGGATCCACCGTTGCTGTGGCATTGTTAAAAATAGAATCAAATAGATTAGACATAGGCAGCACCTACCGTTTCTTGAACTGGTCTTGGGGCATAATCCAAGCCTTGTGATTTATGATAAGCACAGCTATATTTTGAAAATTTCTGTTTCACCAAACCATACTTCTCTAAAATATCCTTTAGCCATTTAGGTTCTTGGCCAGGAGCCTTAATTTCCATGATCACGAAGTCATCCTCTAGTAGAGGTTCTCCTTTCTTCCCACAAAAAGGCTAACAGCCTGGTCTCGAAAGACTAAGTTTTGATCGATTGTCACGCGAATCTTCTGATAAGGATAACCCTGAATGGATTTCTTTTCTTTGAGAGACAAACGATCATAATAAATGAACATCCGTGGTTCCAATCGATGACCATAACGTTTGCGCAATCTCTGAATCTCTTGCACTAAGTCTGGATCTTGTATCTGATGATCTATTTTCCCATCTGTCATCAAGTTGATAATGGCTTGTGAAGTGGCAACTAGACGGAATTTATGCCAATTCCTTCTTCATCTTTTGACTTCACCTCTAGAAACACTGTACTGTCTGCTTGAGGTTTTTCTATATAAGTCCGCATCCGAATTTTTCACGGCGGTGTTGTTTTGCAAGAGCATCTTGAATGACATCAAAATTTTCCGTATCAAAATAAATGTTTGAAATGGTTGAGGTTGGGTAATCATCTTCTACGACGTATTCTTTTAAGTCTTTGATCAAGTCCTTCACGTCATCTTTTGCGACGATATATTTTGTTTCGATTCGTTTGAAACTTGTCTCAATTGTTTTTTCATGTTTCTTCTCCTTTAAGGGGGATCTATTGTTTCTAACCTTCAGTAAGTATGAATACGACTTACGTGCTTTCTAGTTTAATAGGACTTTCTTAACTGGTCATTAAGCCAAACTTAAAAGAAAACTAAAGTTAAGGTTCCTTTCAGAAAAACTTTAGGAAACTTTCAGCTAGCAACTTTAGACTAGGAGCATATCAATTGAACGAGAGGAAAAGCTCATGAAATCAAACAAATGGAAATTTTTTATTAACGGGGGCCGCAACCCTCACCTTACTGACAGCTTGTACCCAGGCATCATCACAATCAGCTACAAAAAGCAATACTGCACAAACAACCGCTACTTCTACTTCAAAAAATAAAACAAACAATTCCAACTATTTTACAGATAAGGACAAGGACAGCTCTTATGATGAAAGCAAAGCCTCTACTGTAAAACTGTCTGGATCTTCTGCAAATGTATCAGGTGACGGCGTAGCTGTATCTGGATCAACTGTGACCATCTCAAAGGCTGGAACCTATGTCATCTCTGGTGAATCCGATGGGGTTCAAATCAAGGTCGAAGCAGGTGACTCAGATGATGTTCACATCGTCTTGAAAGGCGTTACCATGACCAACACCAACGCGCCAATTTCTGCTACGAAAGCCGGGCATGTCTACCTGACTCTAGCGGATGGCACGACCAATACCTTGTCTGATTCAAGCTCCAACACTGATGAAGATGCCGATGCGGTGATCTTCTCTAAGGGCGACCTCACCATCAATGGTTCAGGTACGCTCAACATTGACGCCAAGAAGAACAACGGGATCAAGGCCAATGACACTCTCCATATCACAGGTGGAACCTATAAGATCACGGCTGTAGGAGATGCCGTCAACGTCAATGACGAACTCAATATCACTGGTACGACCATGACCATCGATGCAGATGAAGATGCCGTCAAGGTGGATAATGATGACGATACTTCGGTCGGAACCATGTACCTTTCAGATAACAAAATGACCATCACCGCAGGGGAGACGACGGAATCCATGCTTCTGGTGATCTGATCATCGATAGCGGAACCTATGAGGTAAAAGAGTCTGTCGAAGGTCTCGAAGGAAAATCGATCACCATCAACGGTGGAGATATCACCATCTACGCAACCGATGACGGTGTCAATGCTGCCAATGCCAATGCTAACCAAGATGAAATTTTCTTCACTATGAATGGTGGAACCCTCAACGTTGAAGTTGGCCAAGGCGATACTGATCCAATTGATTCGAATGGAAATATCACTGTTACCGGAGGAACCATTAAATTAACGGGACAATCTGGATTCGACTTTGATGGTACTGCTACCTACACTGGCGGAGACATCTATATCAACGGTGAAAAACAAACGGAAATTGTCAACTCCATGCCTGGAGGCGGTGAGGCGGACCTCAAGGCGGTGGACCTCGCAGCGGTCATTAATAATAACAAATAAAGGCAGGATTTCTTCCTGACCTTTTTTGTTTTTTATGATAGAATAGAAAATCAATCAGCTTATCGAAAGGAACATGATGAAAAAACAAACACTCCCTCTTTTCTTCACACTCTTGCTGTCTCTTCTTTTTCTATCAGCCTGTGTGCCGGATCTTAAGATCAATCTTTAAAAAAGAACCAACAACTACCAGCTCAAAAAAAAAGAAAACCTTTAAAAAAGCTCGAGCTCGAGTCGTTCAACTAGTTCAAACAGCTCAAGCGACTCCTCTAGCTCGCCTTCAACCACTACGCAGCCCTCTTCTGACATCGTCACAACCGAAGGACTCCCTAAAAATGCTCAAGAAGCTCCAAAAGATAAGATTTATGCGACAGGGAACCTAAAAAAGTGGCCTACTCTAGAAATGGCGATACTATTTTTTGCCCAGACGCCGGATTATGAAGGATATACCACTGCCCTTGTCCAAAAAATACTTGGGAATCCAGAGAAACAAATAACAGACCCTGCTTATATTGCCGAATCTTTTGAAAATACCGAATTAGAAAATATTAAAGGACTATACCACGAGGGGAAAATCACAGGAGAACAAGCTCACGCCTTTTAATGGGAGCCGTTGATCTCAAACAAGCTTCTAAATTCGGAGTAGACTATACCATTTACACCTATAAAAACAACACCATCCAACTGGTCTTTGAAAACGACCAACTTCTCTATATTACTCCAAATTCTGATGTTGTCTTCTTTAAATAATAAGAGAGTGGGACGAAATCGGTAATTCGTTAGAATTCGATTTCGTCGTCCCAATTCCTCCGCACAGTTAAGTAGGGCTGTAAAAGCTGATGAAATCAGCGTAGTAGTAGAGCCCACTCAACCACTGCGTCTTGCTCGACAATCAAAAACAATTGAGAGGCTAGGACTTTTTGTCCCAGCCTCTTGTTTCACATGAAACAAAAAACTCCCAACACATTCTGTTGGGGAGTTCCTGAAAGATTAGTCCTCTTCATATTTTTTTTTGGATTATAGAACCACATTCCTAGTCCTGCAAAAGGACAATGGTCATCAGAAGAAAGACCACTTGATTTCCAATTTCTCCTGTCATCGAAATCGTTTGACGAAGACCAGAGACGGTATAGCTCATTGGCAAGAATGGATGAATGGCTTGGAAAAATCCATTTGTCAAAGCAAGAGGATAAGTTCCTGCACTAGAAGCCAATTGCAAGAGCAAGAGGATCAAGGAAAGGAAAGCACCGATCTTTCTTTGCCATGTTGTCAAAGCGGTCACGATAGACATGAAGGCTACACTACCGATCACACAAAGGAAGAGGGTAGCCATCTCATGATTGGCAGATAAACCAATCAAGTGAACAGCACCATAGACCAAGATTCCTGCAATCACCGCAATTGTTCCGTTGACCTCAAAGCGAGATTTAAACCATGCCCAGCGACTTTCAGGATGACGACCGGATGGCAATTTTGCAAAGATCATATTGGTTGACAAGGCACAAACAAAGAGTGCTACCGAGATCATATAAGGAGCCATTCCGACACCATTCACCGGGACATTGTCACGGTCTGTTTTAGACAAAGTGACAGGATCTGCTAAGGTTTTAGCGTTTTTCTTTTTCAGTTGTAGCCACATTCAATTGTCCCTTAGCATCGTTTAATCCTTGACTCAAGGTTTGGCTTCCTGTTGCTAATTCACCTAAACCATTTGTCAATGTTTGGCCACCTGCTGCTAATTTGCTGGACCCATCTGAGATTTGATTTGCACCGTCGGCTGGTTTATCAGCACCAGTCACCAATTGACCTGATTTTTCTGTCAACTGATTGACACCAGTGACAAGTTTATTGACACCACCTGCCAACTCTGGAGTTTTGCTGTTCAATTGTCCTACACCGTCAGCTAATTTTCCAGCACCGGCAACCAATTCACCCGACTTACCTGTTAATTGAGTCGCTCCTGAAGCCAGTTGATTCATGCCTGATGTCAAGGCAGGCATCTTCCCATTTAACTCACCTAGACCAGAAGCTAATTGATTGCTTCCTGCAAGTAATTCTGATGATTTACTATCTAGTTGGCCAACACCTGCTGCTAACTGACTAGCCCCATTTGTTAAAGTACTGCTATTGGTCTGAAGTTGGGTTGCTCCATTAGCGATTTTATCGACACCAGCTGTATAAGCGCCGATCCCTTGACTGATGGTTTGACTAGCTGGCAACAATTGTCCACTAACTGCGGATTGGATCTTAGACAAGCCACTTGACAATTCTGTCAAGGTAGAAGAAGCTGTCGGTAAAACTTGATTGGCTGCCGTTTGCAATTGTGTCAAGCTATTTCCTGTATTCAAACTACCTTGGATCGTTTGAATCGTAGTCAAGATCCCTTGAGCAGCTGTCTCAGTCGAGCTTGGGCTCGATGAGATTGCCAAATTGATTTCAGCTTGTTGGTCAGCTGTCATTGCTTGATAAGCTGCTGTCCCTTGTACACTTGCAAGGGCATTTGCACGATCTGCTTGGGCTGAAGTAAGGATCGCTTGGGCAGAATTCGCAATACTCGTCAATCCAGATGAAAGTTGACTGGTATCTACCGTAGCATTTTTGAATCGCTGCATTTAATTGGTTTTAAACCAGCTGCCAATTGATCAATCTGAGCAGATTGACTTGTAGAAGCTTGTAGCTGGCTTGATAATGTTTGAATACCTGATTCTAATTGTGAAACCCCATTTCGAAGGGTAGCAGATTGACTACTTAATTGACCCGCTCCCTCTGATAAAGTAGCGACTCCATTTGTATAGGTTGCTAAACCATTTGAAAAGTTAGACAGGCCTGAATTCAATTGACGCACGCCATTGGTATAATTCCCAAGACCATCATTGAGGGTACCCATACCGCTGGTTAACTGACCAACTCCTGAGGCCAACTGAGGGGTTTGACTCGCCATTTGATTGAGACCATTTCCTAATCGATCCACTCCGGTAGCGTAAGCCATCAAGCCTGTATTAAAAGTACCAAACCCATTATTTAATTGATTGACGCCAGATACCAAGTTTGGAAGTTGACCAGCCATTTGATTGAGACCATTTCCTAATTGACCAACACCATCTGTATAAGCCGCAAGACCCGTACGAAGAGTGGTTGCACCATCTGAAAATGCTAAGCTTGAACGAGCCAATGTATTCAAATTAGTAGATAGTGTTTGACCACCATCTTCCAATTTACTTGCACCATCTGCTAATTTAGCACTTCCATCTGCCGCTGTCCCCATACCAGTTTTAAGCGATCCCATTTTGGAAAATAAAGCTGTTGTATAAGTATTGGTCACTTTTTCAGCCACTGACTGCTTCATTTTTGTCATCGCAGTGTCGCTCATTTTCCCTGCGATAAAACTATGACCACTGGACGTTTGGTAATCAATGGTCATCTGTTCCGGATGATTGGTTAAGATGGAGCTAGCTTTTTTTGAAAGATCCTCAGGCAGGGTTACAATCATATAATAATCGCCATTTTTCAGACCATCTTTCGCATTCTTTTCATCTACAAAGTGAAAATCAAGTGCATCATTGTCCTTCAAATTGGACACCATGTCTTTTTCCGATTTCCATTTTTTGTCCATTATATGTAGCAGATTGATCCTTATTGACAACCGCTACAGGAAGATCCGAAACCTGGCCATATGGATCCCACATGGAAGATAGAAAAATAATATTATAAAGAGCTGGAATCAAAGCAACTCCAATCATGACAATGATAAATGTCGGCTTTTTAAGAATCGCCTTCCATTCTTTCATCATATTTTTTATCTCCTTTTTATACACATTGTCTAAATTTCTGATATAATAGATTATACAGTTTCTAGAAATTTTCACAAGTAGAAAATCTTGTTTTTGGACACTGTGTATAATTTTGTGCAAAAAGGATTAACTGATGACTGAGAGCAATAAACGATTAAAAACAAAACGAAATATCGAGGAGGCGATGGTTCGACTACTCGAAAAGGAATCATTCGACCAAATCACAACGGTTGAACTAGCACAAGAATCCGGCATTAGTCGCTCTAGCTTTTATACCCACTATCGAGACAAGTACGACATGATCGAGCGCTACCAACAAGCACTCTTTCACAAGCTTGAATATATCTTTGATAAACACCAAGATGACAAGCGCCAAGCGATTACAGAAGTGTTCGAATTTCTAACCAAGGAGCCACTCTTTGCGGTTCTTCTGACAGAGAATGGAACCAAGGAGATCCAAACCTTCTTACGACATAAATTACAGATTCTTCTGGTTGATAGTTTGCAAGAGCGCTATAGTCATAAATCATTAACAGATATTGAAAGAGTCTACAGTTCTGTCTATCTGACCAATGCCTTCTTCGAGTCTGTCAAATGTGGGTTTCGCGCGGAAAAAAAAGAAAGTCCTCAACAAATGGCTGAATTTTTAATGAAAATGTTACGGTAATAGTGCCTCCTGATCTAGATAGATCAGGAGTTTTTTTATTAGCAGGTTTAGGTTTTAAGACAAAAACCTGTCTCATTTAATGAAACAGGTTTAGAAAAAAGTGAGCAAAAAGGGGGAGCAAACCCAGAAATCAACCCTTTAAGACAAAACAAAAAGCCCACTGTAGTAGGCTTTCTGCAAAGGTATATCTTAAAATTAAAGCATTTTGTTGTAGAATTCAACGACAAGTGCTTCGTTGATTTCTGGGTTGATTTCATCACGTTCTGGAAGACGTGTCAATGAACCTTCAAGTTTTTCAGCATCAAATGATACGAATGCTGGACGTCCTACTACAGATTCAACAGCTTCAAGAATAGCAGGTACTTTAGCTGACTTTTCACGAACTGAAATTACTTGACCTGAACTTACACGGTATGAAGGGATATCAACACGTTTACCGTCAACAAGGATATGACCGTGGTTAACGAATTGACGAGCTTGACGACGAGTAGTCGCAAGGCCAAGACGGTAAACAACGTTATCCAAACGACGTTCCAAAAAGAAGCATGAAGTTGAAACCTAGGATACCGTCTTTAATTTTTGTAGCTTGTACGAACAAGTTACGGAATTGTTTTTCACCACAGTCCGTAAGTGAAACGAAGTTTTTGTTTTTCAGCTAATTGCAAACCGTATTCTGACAATTTAGAACGGTTGTTTGGTCCGTGTTGTCCTGGTACGTAGTTACGACGTGCCAATTCTTTACCTGTACCTGTAAGTGACAAGCCAAGACGGCGTGATTGTTTCCAAGATGGTCCTGTATAACGTGACATTTAAAATGTCCTCCTATAAAAATAATTTTGTAGGAAATAACGTTTTAGACAAACCTGATTCGTTCAGAAAGCCTTCGCCCAAACAGCAAAGGTTACTTTTTCTAGCTGACTTCCTGTTGACGAGCTTCATTTTGTCCTGCTGTCATTTCGCACAAATTCTATTCTATCACGGAATAGAAACTTTGTAAAGTCCTTCAAAAACAATTTCAATGAAATTCAGACAATAATTCTATGATTCGTTTTTTATATTGCAATTGTTGCCAGTCTCTATCCGTTGCTGGATCCCATTTTAAAGGAAGATCTGCAATAATTTCACCGGGATTATGATTCAAGATATAGATCCGGTCACTCAATGTCAAAGCTTCTTCGATACTATGAGTGATCACTAGAGTGGTGAGACCAAGACGTTCCTTACTTTCTAGATACCAGTGATAAAGATCCTGCCTTGTCAATTCATCTAAGGCACTAAAAGCTTCATCTAATAGGAAGACAGAATGACCCAGAAGATAGGTTCTCAATAGCGCCACCTGTTGCCGCATCCCCCCACTCAGGGCATTGGGATAAAGGTTGGCGATACTTCCCAATTTAAATTCATCTAACAATTTTAGAGCTGTAGATGTTGCCTCTTCCTTAGGAATCTTTTTAATTGAAGGGAAGAATAACATTTCCCAATACTGTCTTGTGTTCTAACAAAAGATCCTTTTGTAGCATATAGCTGACTTTTCCCAAAGGAGATCGGGGCATTATCTACTTCTATAGCGCCCTTTTGTAAGGGAAAGGATCCCAGCAATTAAATTAAACAAGGTTGATTTCCCTACCCCACTTGGACCTAGAATAGAGACAATTTCTCCTTTTGCACTTCTAGTGATACATTATTTAAAACTGCTTTATCTCCAAAAGAGAAACTTACATCTTTTACGGTTAAAATATCAGTCACCTACCAATTCGTTTGTAAAACCTTTGTCTTCTAAGTCATTTGAAACCAATCCTTGCTCTTTTGCCCAAGCATAAAAAGCATTCCAACGTTTGGAGTCAAACTGCCCCCATTTATCCTTGTCTGAAGCATATTGACTGGAAAGATATTTTTGAGAAGCTAAACAAAATCACGCTGATTAGCTAAGGCAGGGGCCTGTTTGATCAAGATATCCGCTGCTTCTTCTGGATGCTCTATAGCATATTGGTAGCCTTTTTTACCGCTTGAATGAATTTTTTTGCTTCCTCTTTATGAGACTTCAAATAGTCATTGTTAGCAATAATAACAGGCGAATAGTAGTCAAAATGCAGGAACAAAATCTTTCATATAGAAGAAATTGGTCTTCATTCCCTTTGCTCAGCCAAAATTCCATCCCAACCATGATAAATCCAAGCAGCATCAAAGACCTTATTTTCAATCGGAGTAATGGAATTTGAATCACTATTTGGAACCAATTTTACTTGATTAAAAATCAGCCCCCTCTTTTTTCATCATCGATTTGATCATTTCCAACTCAATCGGATCATTCCAGGTACCATACTTCTTACCAACCAAATCTTTTGGACTTGTGATCGCTGCATCTTTTCTTGAAATAATCCCTGACGTATTGTGTTCGACGATAGCTGCAACAGCGGTAATACCCGCACCTTTATCCAATTTCTTGGCCATAGAATCTTGGAAATAAATACCAAATGGAGCTTTCCCATTGATAATCAAATCAGAACTACTGTCTTCAGGAGGAAGTTTTATATCTACATCCAGTCCTGCATCTTTAAAGTACCCTTTTTTCCTTAGCTACATAGAGACCCGTATGATTAGTATTCGGGGTCCAATCTAGAATAAAATCAATCTTTTTCAAACCACTTGACGATTGCTTGACAGAATTTTGACAAGCACTCAAGACAACAAATCCCAATATTATTGAGAAAAAATAAACCTATTGACTTTTTCATCATTCATACCTCTTTTACATTTTTGTCAATTTTGTTTTACAAGTTTTACAAGTTTGTCAACCCTTTCTCCATTTTAGAATGTTTTTTTTCTAATTGGTCAACGAGAAACATACCGAGCAAACTAATAGCAGAAATCAATACAATGATCGCAAACATCGTATCATACTGAAATAACTTCTTCGATTGAATCATATAGACCCCCAATCCATCAAACCCTCCTAACCATTCTGAAACTACCGTACTGATAAAAGCATAGGAAACGCTCACACGTAAGCCTGCGAAAAAATAAGGAAGGCTGCAGGAATTTTATAATGGACTAAGGTCTCAAAGCGATTGGCTTGCATAATCTGAAACAATCTCAGAATATCTTGATCGCAATGCCGAAAACCATCTAACAGACTGACTACGATGGGAAATACCACCGTAATAATGATCAAAAACCAGTTTTGGAAGCATACCATAACCAAACCAAAGAACCAGGATAGGGGCCAAGGCTATCGTCGGAATGGTTTGAATAACAACCATAAAAGGATAGACCAGATCATTCACCCATTGAAAAACTATCCATGAGAATCGCAAAGCCAGCAGCAAAGAAGAAGAACCCCTATAACAAGTCCGATCAAGGCCACTTGAAGGGTAGACAAACTGTGATGAATCAGGAGAGCTCGATCTCGTACAAAGGCATTCCCAATTTCAATTGGCGTTGGTAATACAAATTTGGGGAGGATATTTAAAAATCCTGCTAACTGCCATAAGACAAGAAGACTGCTAAAACCTGCAAATCCTATCAATTGTTTTGAATATCTTTTTACAAGAGACATCGTAACCTCCTTTCTAACAAAAAAACGCCTCCAAAAAGGAGACGGATTGCACAAGGTCACTCATAACGAAAAATACATTTCATTTATTTCCTACGCTGGCATTACCCAGATCAGGTGCGGTCGAAGTTTTACACTTCCTCTCAGACTGTACACAGACTCCCATATGTATTTATTATAATAACTGATTTAGACGATAAAAGCAAGAAATTAATCCAAATAACGAATTAAATTCTTCTCTGTTAAAATATCTGAATAGGTGTAAGACTCCACGTAGGTATTAGCTGGTTCACCTGGTAAGCTATTGTCGTTCGTATACTGATAATAAATAAAAAGAAGGATAGACCTCAATCAAGCGTCCAAATTTATTTTTTTGACGTTTCCGTCCATTTTCAAGTGTCATTTCAACCACTTGTCCTTCATGAGCCTTGATCTCTTCTTTAATTTTTTTCATTTTTGCAACATCTGTAAATGCATCACTCATCTTATTGATCCTCTCTTTGAAATACTTGAGAATTTATTGTATTCCTTTTGGAATATTAATTCGACTGTCCCACGCGCACCAGAACGGTTTTTCTCGATAATCACTTCAACCGTATTATTGGGCATGCCATCTTCTTCCTCTTCACCAGCTCGATCATAATAATCATCGCGGTACAAGAAAGCAACAATATCCGCATCCTGCTCAATCGATCCAGATTCACGAATATCAGAAAGAACAGGACGTTTATCTTGGCGCTGTTCACGCCACGTGATAGCTGACTCAAAGCAATAACGGGAACTTTTAGTTCCTTCGCCAAAATCTTTAACTGACGAGAAATTTCTGAAACTTCCTGTTGACGGTTTTCTCTTCCAGTCCCTGTAATCAGCTGCAGGTAGTCAATCAGGATAAGACCAAGATTCCCTGTTTCCTGCGCTAATTTTCTTGCTCTCGAACGAATCTCAGTGATCCGAATTCCTGGGTATCATCGATGTAAATACTCGCATTGGCCAAATTCCCTTGAGCAATGGCATATTTTCGCCACTCTTCATCCGTCAATTGACCTGTACGAATCGAATGGGATTCAATCAAGCCTTCAGCTGCTAACATCCGGTCGACCAAACTTTCAGCACCCATTTCTAATGAGAAAATAGCCACTGTCTTATCCAACTTGGTTCCGATATTTTGTGCAATATTTAGAGCAAAGGCTGTTTTCCCTACTGCAGGACGAGCCGCTAAAATAATCAACTCTTCCTCATGTAGCCCTGTCGTCATATGGTCCAAATCGCGATAGCCTGTCGCAATACCCGTAATATCAGAGGTTTGAAGCGAGCGGGCTTCTAAGCTACCAAAATTTATATTCAAGATGTCCCGAATATTTTTAAACCCACTACGATTTGCGTTTTCACTAACATCAATCAGAGCTTTTTCAGCACCCGCAATGATTTCATCTGAAGGACTTGCGCCATCATAAGCTTGATTAATACTTTCCGTTAATCGAGAGATCAAACGACGTAAGGACAGCTTTTTTCGGCTACAATCTTCGCGTAGTACTCTGCATTGGCTGAAGTTGGTACTGAATTAATGACTTCTACCAAATAGGAGAGACCGCCAATATTTTGGAGATCCCCCTGACTATCTAAAAATATTTCGAACAGTCGTCGCATCAATCGCATCCCCGCGGTCAGCTAGATCGATCATGGCTTTAAAAATCAAACGGTGCGAGTACTTAAAGAAATCGCCAGGCTCGATATATTCACGAACAAAGACCAATTTCCCCTCATCAATAAAGATGGCTCCCAACACTGATTGCTCCGCTTGGATATCCTGAGGTTGTGTTCGTAATTCCTCTAACTCAGCCATAAAAAAACCTTTCTATCGATCGTGTTTACCCTTCGTTTACACGAATATTAATCACACCTGTAACATCTTGATAAATTTTTACAGGGACGTCAATCAAACCTGTTGAACGAATTGGAGAGGAAACTTGGATATGACGTTTATCAATTTTAATGCCAAATTGTTTCTCAAGCTCTTCTGCAATCTTTTTTATTGGTAATAGAGCCGAAAGTACGGCCATCTGGCCCAATTTTTTCAGTGAATTGAACAACAGTTGCTTCTTCTTCTAATTTCGCTTTTAATCTTTTGCGCTTCCGCTAACAATTCAGCATGCGCTTTTTCTTCTGACTTTTGCTTTCCACGAAGCTCACCGATTGCTTGGGCATTGGCTTTTTCGCAAGATTTTTTCTTGATCAAAAAATTTTGTGCATAACCAGTAGGCACTTCTTTAATTTCGCCTTTTTTACCTTTACCTTTTTACATCCGCTAAGAAAATAACTTTCATTCTACATTCTCCTTTTCAATAGTTACTTCGTTTTCAATAGTCTCAATCAGTTGTTGACGAATACTCATCAAATCTTGACCCTCAATTTGAGAGGCTGCCGAATTAAAATGACCTCCTCCACCAAGCTGTTCCATGATACGCTGTACATTGACTTTGCTTCGACTTCGTGCAGAAATCGAGATGGTCCCACTTTGGTTGCAGGCAATGACAAAGGTAGCTTCCACTTCAGACATGGCCAACATACTATCAGCTGCCTTTACTAATAGTTACTGAATCATAGGCTTTAGTCGTGTTGGCACAAGCTAAGATGATATGTGGCAAAAATCTTTTCACCTGTTAAGATCAGCTCGTTCACTTCGCGGTACTCGTCAAACTGAATCGCAGAAATCTCTTGAATGGCTACGCTATCACTCCCTCTCGAGCGAAGATAGCTTGCCACATCAAAGGTCCGACTCGTAACACGTGCAGAGAAGTTCTTAGTATCCAGCATAATCCCAGCCATCAAGACACTTGCTTGAATCTTCGTTAACCGATTTTTCTTCGATTTCTGGAACTGAATGAGTTCACTAACCAATTCACTCGCACTACTTGCACCACTCTCGATATAAGTGATCAGAACATTTTCAGGAAAATCATCATCACGACGGTGATGGTCAATAACTATAATCTGTTGAAATTCCTTATAGAATTCTTTAGATAGGGTCAATGCTGTTTTAGCATGGTCCACCATAATCAGCAAGGAGCGATCCGTTACCATTTGCAAAGCTTCCTCTACAGTAAGGAGTTTTGTAACCTGCTCATCTTCTAGTTTTGCAATCGCTCTTGAAATATCACTAGCCATTGCATGCGGGTCATAGACCACATAAGAGGAAGCCAAAATATTGCTTGAGAAAAAACTGCATTCCCACAGACGCTCCTAAAGCATCTATATCCAAGTTTCTATGTCCAACAATGAAGACTTGATCAACGGATTTAATCTTATCCGAAATAGCTGTCATCATAGCGCGTGTACGAGTCCGAGTCCGCTTCACAGCCGAAGCAGTTCCCCCACCAAAGAAAATTGGGTTTTTCTGTTCATCGTTTTCCTTGACAACAGCTTGATCCCCCACCACGAACTTCCGCAAGGTTTAGGTTCAAGAGAGCCACTTTACCAATTTCATCATGCTCTCCATCACCGTACGAGAATCCCATACTTAAGGTAATAGGTAGCTCACGATTTTTTAGCTTCTTCACGGAATTGATCGATGACTGAAAATTTTGATTCCATCAACTGTTCTAAGACCGTGTAGTCAGTAAACAAATAGAAACGATCCATCCCCACGCGTCTGTAAAACATATGGTAATGAGCTGTAAACTCTTCTACAAAGTTGGCAATAAAACTATTGATATTGCTAATATCAGAGTCTGAAATGACATCTTCTAGATCATCATAGTTATCAACAGAAATAATACCGATAACGGGACGAGTTGTCACCAATCCCACAGTTGCTTCATACTCACTGGAAACATCAAAAAGTAAACAACACTAGACGTCTGATCAAAGTAAACGGAATATTTCTTATCGGCTACAGTGACATAATGACCTTTATCCTCAAACAGAGTATTGAGTAACTTTTTCAAAGATTCAACATCAAAGTCCCCATCATCTGTTGAAAAATCAATTCAGCATAAGGGTTGAACCACTCTACTTCATTTGATTCTTCATTAATTTTGATAACTCCAACAGGCATTTTATCAAGGAGGGATGCTAATCCGCTTTCTGCCTGATGGTTAACATATTGTATTTGTTCTAATTCATCTAACTCTGAAATTTGTAACTGGTATTCAAATAAAGCAATCAATCCAGCTAAGACTAAAAAATTGCAATGAGAGTTACATAGCCTTTGCCAAAGATTCTTAAAAAAATTGCTAAAATTGCAAATGAAATAAAACCAATTAACACATAATGGATGAACGATAAACGAAATTTTTTTCATCATAAACCTCTTCTCGGAATTATACCATAAATAGAGGTAAAAAGCGAGGTTCTCTCTATATTACAGAGAAGATTGACCCGTAAAAGCTTTTCCTCGGTTTCACTACTTTGTAAACAATGGTTTACAGATGTGTAAATAGCAACAACAGATTTCAATCCATAAAATTGAGGCTGAAACATCATCTCAGCCCCATTTTTAGTGGTTTGCTTTGTTTTTGGAGATGCTCAGATTTGACCTTCTAAAGTAAACCATTAAAATAGAGATATCCGCTGGATTGACACCTGAGATACGACTTGCTTGACCAATCGTTTCTGGATTAATTAATTTAAATTTTTGACGCGCTTCGGTTGCGATGAGTCAATATCATCAGTCAATATTCGCAGGAATTCTTTTTTCTTCCATACGCTTCATTTTTTCGACTTGGTCCATTGCTTTTGAAATATAGCCTTCGTATTTTAATTTCAGTTTCAATCAATTCAATGATTTTATCATCCAGTTCTTCAGCTGCAGGACCGATAAATTCTACCACATCTTGGTAAAGAGACTTCTGGTCGTCTCAAGAATTCTTTAGCAGTGACAGCATCTGTCAATGGTTTAAAGCCCATTGCAGACGACCCTTCTCATTGGTTTCCTTTACAGGCTTTAACTTAATGCTATCCAAATGCTTCATCTCGTTTTCAAACTGATACTTCTTGGTTTCGAAACGTTGCCAACGTTCATCATCTACCAATCAATTGCTCGTCCCATTTCTGTCAAGCGCATATCGGCATTATCATGACGCAAAAATCAAACGGTATTCTGCACGACTTGTTAACAAACGATACGGTTCGATCGTTCCCTTTGTTACCAAGTCATCGATCATAACCCCAATATAGCCATCACTACGTTTCAAAATGAGTTCTGGTTTTCCTTGGATTTTTTAGAGCCGCATTGATCCCTGCAATAATCCCTTGACCAGCGGCCTCCTCATAGCCAGACGTTCCGTTGGTTTGGCCAGCTGTAAAGAGGCCTGAAATTTTTTCTTAGTTTCCAAAGTTGCGCGCAATTGATGAGGCAAAACCATATCATACTCAATCGCATAACCCGTTCGCATCATCTCAGCATTTTCCAATCCCTTAATAGAATGAACGAGATCCTCGCTGAACATCTTCTGGTAAACTCGTTGACAGCCCTGAACATAGACTTCTTCTGTATTTCGTCCCTCTGGTTCTAAGAATAGTTGATGACGTTCTTTTGTCAGCAAAACGGACAATTTTATCCTCAATGGACGGACAATAGCGAGGACCTACTCCTTTACACCCCTGTAAACATAGGTGCCCGGTGTAAATTATTCTGGATAATTTCATGGCTATGCCCATTCGTATAAGTCAACCAACAAGGAACCTGATCCTTTACATAATCTTCATCACGCGATGTATAAGAAAAATGATTTGGAGCTTCATCTCCAGGTTGAATTTCCGTTTCGTCATAATTAATTGACGATGCCTTTACACGAGGTGGTGTCCCTGTTTTGAAACGTCCAATTTCTAATCCTAGCTGTTTGAGATTATCGGCTAAATTGATAGAAGCTAGACTATGATTAGGTCCTGACGAATACTTGAGATCTCCAATGATAATTTCTCCGCGTAAAGCTGTCC
>VOFI01004200.1_pt1 | contig 69714 bp, 95 predicted proteins | sample 5384131 | NCBI WGS metagenome assembly VOFI01 (sample SAMN12384728, study PRJNA508395) | human gut metagenome | isolation source: healthy gut H | host: Homo sapiens
GGAGCAGCTTGAAGAATACCTTTTTACCGCCTGCGGACAGACCGCCGTTCTGTATCATGCGGAGCTTGCCGCCGCCCTTGCCCTCTTGCCGGAGCAGACGCAGGAAGAAATTTTTCGCTACTACTTCCTGCGCCAGCCGCAGCGCGTGATCGGCGCGTGTATTGGCCGGTCACGCAGCACAGCGGGGCGGCATATCCAGCTTGCCTTGCAACGGCTACGCAAAGACATGGGGTGAGACGGTATGAGTAAACTTCTCCCCTATGAAACAATCGTCAAAGCCCGTGAGGGAGACCCGGACGCAGTGAACACCGTTCTGTCCCACTACACCGGATATATCCGCTACTTTTCCAAAGTACACGGGCAAGTCAACGCCGAGGTTGAGGAATATGTGAAGCAACAGCTAATTGCCGCGCTATTCAAATTCAGATTTGACCGATAGTAAACAGGAAATTAAGGAGGCAAGAGGTTTTATGAAAAATCAGCTTTCAACAGTGACGGAAGTTGTAGTTAAGAAGCATCTTTTACATCATCGCAAACTATGTATTTGTTAGCATGGGACTGTCGTTTCATGCTCATTGGATTGCAATTCTATTTTTACTTTCAATGGTATGGGCTACTATTGACTACGGCAAGTCTGTAAACAAAATAACCGGGAAAAAGGTTATTGCTGAAATACTATGTATATGCTGCATTGCGATAAGTATAGCGATTGCATATTTTGTGGGATATATTCAAGGAGCAATCATTTCCTTTTGAAAACATAACGCAATAACTCTCCGTTTATCATACCAATATGAAATGAGTTTTCAAAACTGAATACCAGCCGCCACCGGCGCGGCCAGTGAAAGCAGTAAGTCTGAAAAAGATTTGCTGTTTTTTTTGTTGTCCGGCTCCGTTCCCGGCCATTTTGCCCTGTTCGGATTGTAGTAGTAAGTGAAAGGGATATTTTTTTGCCCCGGCGTTTGGCATTTCTGATTTTTGTCCGTAGTAAGAAGCAAAGAGAAAATTTCCCGTTTCGTTTGGCAAATTTCAAAGCGCGGTGGTGTGGGGGGTGAAAGGAAAAATTCTCTGCCTCGCCGGTTGCCAAAATCCTGGTTCCCGGATTACTAAGGCAAAAGAAATTTTGAAAAATCCCTGTCCAGCGGGTAGCTGGCGGCCTTTGAAATGTATCTTTAGCGGAAAGGGAAAAAGCCGCAGCCAGCGGGCAGCAAAGCCCCGTTCCGGCGTCATATTGGCGAAAGGAAAAAAAGGCCGCCCACAGCGGGCCGCAAGCCCTGTCCTGTCCGTTCTATGTACGGAAAAACCAGACAGGGGCAGTCTGCGGCAGTTACAGAGCAAGTTTCTACCACGGTGCCAAAATCCGCAATTCTGCGGTTTTGCCCCTCGCGGGAAACTTGTTGGGGAGTGCCTTCCCCAAACCCTGCTATGGCGGCTTGCGCCGCAAAAAGATTTCCGACCGGCGAAAAGCTTTTTTTTTCTCACTTTCGCCCCGGAAATGGCTAACAGATAAGAGAATTTTTTGTGATAAGTGAAAGGAGGTTTGACCCTTGCCACAGATTAACGATATTCGAGAATTGGCGCAGCAGAACGCCCGGTATGTCAGTAACTCGCCACAGGACTGGATGAGTTATCTGGATGTGGCGGCGCGGCTGTACCGCTATTCGTTCACCGATGCGCTCTGATCCACGCGCAGCGGCCTGATGCAACCGCCTGCGCAGAACTGGAACTCTGGAATCAGAAAATGAGCCGATGGGTCAACCGTGGCGCAAAAGGCATCGCGCTTCTGGATGATACCGGACCGCGTACCAAGCTGCGGTATGTGTTCGATATTGCTGACACCCATCTGGTGCGCGGCGGCAGAACACCGCTCTTATGGAATCTGAACAGCCACGAGCATGAGCCGGCTATCTTAGACCATCTGGCAGATACCTATGGTTTATCCCAGACAGACAGCATGAATACTGCCCTGATGGAACTGGCACAGCAGCTGACCGCCGACAATCTGGATGAAGCGATGGATGGTTTGGCCTATGAGGTGGCAGATACATTTCTGGAAGAACTGGACGAAGATAACATCCGCGTCCGCTTCCGGGAACTGATGACCAACAGTATCTTCTATACGCTTTCCCGCCGCTGTGGGCAGGAGCCTATGGATGTACTGGACGATGATGACTTTATCCGTATTGTGGATTTCAACAAGCTGCCGGTGCTGTCGTTCCTCGGCAATGCCGTTTCCGAACAGTGCGAAGCGGTTCTTTTGACATTGGCCGTGAGATGCGGAAAATTTACAAAAAAGAAATCACGCAGCAGCTTGAAAAATCTGTTGACAGCTTGTATAATACCAATACGGACTTTAGCACATTAAAGCGTGAAACCAAAGAAAACACGACCAAAGGAGGACAAGAAAATGGAGTTGACGTATTACCGCAAGGGAGATTATCTGTTCCCGAATCTGGCCGTGCAGGACGAGCCGCAGATCATCGGGAAGTACGGGATGCTGCGCAGAACGTACCTGAAAGAGAACCGCAAGAACTGGTATCAGAGTATGCTGATGAGCGGCAAACTGAATCAGCACTTGGCGCAGATCGAGGAAGCGGCGGAGAGCCGGATGGAAGTCCTGCTGGACAGCCTGAACGAGAAGTATCCGGCTCCGAGCAAGGAGAAAGACCCGCTGGCATGGGCAGCGCACCAGAACAGCCTGACGGAGATGGCCGAGGAGATCGTGCTGAAGGAATTGGTGTACAATTAACCGAAACGACAACAGAACAGGATTTGAGTGAAGCAGAGGAAGAAATTGCCTCTCTGCTTTTTTCTTTTCCTGATCTGCCGACTGTGGAACAACAGATCCGCGCCATTGAAGCACCGATCCAGGCGCGGTATGCGGATGAAATTGAACTTGATCCCGAAGTGGTCGATGAAATCCTACGCACGGACAGCAACCGCAGCAAGGGCCAGCTGCGCCTGATCTACAATTTTATGGTCGAGAAAACTCCGGAAGAATACACGGAGTTCGTGAAAAAATGAATACGGCACGGGTGGCAAAGGCTTTGAAATTGACGGTGCAAAGTATGCCGTCTGGTTTGATGATTTGGGACTGCGTATTTCGACAGGTAATACCGCGAAAGGCAAGTCTGTCACCAATGTATTCTTGTCGTGGGAAGAGGTGAGCAACCGTATCCATGAACTGCTCCGGCAGGGCGAGTATGCGCCGCAGGCGGTTCTGGATGCTGCACGGCAGAACGCTTTGCAGGAACACGCGCAGACATTGGCTTACATGGAGCGCGACTTGGCAGATGGCGTTGCCGAAGCAGTCTTTCAGGATGCAGAAATCTTCAGGGGCGGTTTCCCGGAACTGACGGACAGGTTGGCAGGCTTGCTGGACGATGCAGCTTTTCTGACCGATCTCAATGAAAGATTGTCTGCGCTGGGGGAAGCCTATGCCGAAGATAAAGACCTGATGCGGATGCACTTTTATAAGCCGGATAAGGTAGCGGCTCTGTTCCAGCAGTTTGCAAAGCCTTATCAGAATTATGCAGCAAGAGAGGGCTTTCACTGGAACGAGTATAAGAAGTTCATCACGGAGGATGAAATCAATGCTTACTTCACACGGGGCAGCAATTATTCGGACAGTCGGCTGGCAATCTATTCGTTTTTCCTGAATCATGAGGACAAAAAAGAACGGGCTGACTTCCTGAAAGACCATTACGGGATCGGCGGCAGCAGCCATGCGCTCTGCGGGGCAGACGATTCCCACGAAGATCACGATAGCAGGGGCATTGCGTTGGAGCGTGGCTCATACGGAAACCCGTATGCCAGCGTTCATCTGAACTGGAACCAGGCCGCAGGCCGGATTGACCAGCTTATCCGTGACAGTGAATATCTGAAACCAGCGGACTATTCCCGGATGCCTGTCTATGAGCGCGAGTGGATGGCAATGCGGGTGATGGGCTTCTATCATCACCTGCCGAACGAGGTGGAACGACCTTATCCGCAGGACCTTTACCATGAAGAAGGCCGAACGGCTCTCGTAGAAAAACTGGCAGACACCGAACAGTCGGCTGAACTGCTGGAGCAGATGGACAATGCGCTGCTGTCCGTGCCGATGGATTCCGAAGAATATGAGCGCAAGGCAGAATCTCTCTATCCTGCACCAGTATGTTGAGGGGACGTACACGATTTTCCCGGAAAAGAAGCAGGCTGTTGAGATTGCGGTTCCTGAACAGGGGCAGATGTCCATGTTCGACTTCATGGAGCAGGAGCCGCAATCGAAAGAGCAGTCAACCGCCGCAGCGGTTGAGGAACCCCGAAAGGAAAAAGTCGTTGCGCGGTATCAGTCAACGGTGATGATGCAAGAGGGATATATCGAGGATATCGCAATTCTGCAATATCCCGATGGCAAGTTCTATAACCATTACAACTATGACGAAGAAACGGGAACAGGTGCTGCAGAAACAGGGCCGTTTAACAGTCTGAATGATGCAAAGGCGGTCATTCGTCAAACGAGAGAAGATGCAAAAGCAGTAGAATCGTTTGAAAATCAGCCCAAGCAAATGTACAGCAGAGAAAACGGCAGTTTTCTATATTTGGACAATAACCATCTGTACCGCATTGAGCGTTCCAATGCGCATGACGTTTATCTGAAGGATATGGAAAATTCGGCGGTGGCTGGCCGGGTCATTTCGTTACCGTCATATAGCGAAACGCTGGCGAAGAATCCGCTGAACGATTTCCAGCAACTGGATGCAGACCACACCCAGAAAGACAGCCGCAGCATCTATAAAGAATGTCTGTACACGCTGTTGGAAAAGGTAGAGCGCAGCGAAATCTATCCGTTGCTGCGTGACCGCGATACTACCGAGGAAGAAGCAGAAGATCTGATCCGTGAGAAAATCGAGGATTTGTTTGCTTCCGGCGAGGTAGAAAAATGCCGTTTATTCTGAGGCATTTGACACATGGGCGCACTTTGGCGAATGGATTCAGGAAGATATTTTCCAGCGCACCTATCAGGACGTTATTACCGACAGACGGGATGCCGTTGCACTGTATCGGGATAGCAAGGACGCACCGCAATGGGTGCGCGGCATTATGGTTCCGTATACAGCGGAAGAAAAGACCGTTGAGCCGATTTTGCAGTCCCTGCCGCTGGATGCCGCCAACGAGTATAACGCGCTGAAAGAGCGTTACCCGGATGCTCTGGTCGGCTATGAGCAGTACGGCAATTTTGAGTTTTACGGCGAAGATGCAAAGCGCGTTTCAGAACTTCTTGGCAGTAAGCTGTTGGAAAAGGAAACCGCACTCGGCAAGGTTGAGGTATCTGGTTTTCCGCGTGAACAGTGGGCTTCTCAGGCAATGAAACTCTGGAAGCAAGGGGAGAGCGTCTATCTGTCCGGCCAGCAGGAAGATGGAACCCATGCGCAGACAAAGTATTTCCGCAAAGAAGAATACTTACCGATTAACACAACCATCGAACTGGCCGATAGAGAGTTCCGTGTAGATTCGGTAGATTTTGAGCAGGGGACAGTCAGCTTGCAGGACATGACCCTTGCGAAAGAAGCCCGGTATCCGATTTTCCGAACGGAACCGCTGGAGTACATTCGGCATTTGTACGAGCAGGCAGATGTGCCGATGGAAGAAGCGGTGGAAATCACAGTCTTTACGGCTTTGCACAATGCAGGTGTGGCCTACGAAGATTTTTCCCCGGAGCAGATGGATGTGATCTATTCGGTGGCAGAATCGGGCGGCGAACTGGAAGAACTGCTGAATCCCGACTTTCCGCCGGAACAGATGCAGCTGATCGCAGATGTGCAGAACAGAACGGATGCCATCAGCCGTGCAGCAGCAGAGGAAGCCCTTGAACCGCTGATCCAGCAGCCTATGACCCCAGCAGAGGTCAACCATGCACGGCGGCAGCATAATCTTCCGCTGGAAAATGGTGCGGTGGAACAGCCTGCACCGCCCAAACAGGAGCCTATCAACTTCCATATTGAGGACAACGACCTCGGCGCAGGAGGGCCGAAAACGAAGTACAAAGCAAATGTGGAAGCCATTCGGGTGCTGCAGACACTGGATGCAGAGCAGCGGCAGGCTACCGCAGAAGAGCAGGAGATACTTTCCCGGTATGTGGGCTGGGGCGGCATTCCGCAGGCGTTCGATGAAAGCAATGCGGAGTGGTCGAAAGAGTATGCCGAACTGCAGTCCCTGCTCACGGCAGATGAGTATAAGGAAGCCCGCGCCAGTACCCTGAATGCGTTTTTACACTTCCCCTACGGTCATCAAGGCAATGTATGAAGCTCTGGGCAATATGGGATTGTCCAAAGGCAATGTGCTGGAACCGTCCTGCGGTGTCGGCAATTTCATGGGTCTGGTGCCGGACAGCATGGAAAAGATTCGGATGTACGGTGTGGAGCTGGACAGCATTTCAGGCCGCATTGCACAGCAGTTGTACCAGAAAAACAAGATTGCGGTGCAGGGCTTTGAAACAATGCAGTTCCCGGACAGTTTCTTTGACTGCGTTGTGGGCAATGTGCCGTTCGGCAATTACAAGGTGCCGGACAAGCGGTATGACCGCCACAATTTCCTCATCCACGATTATTTTATCGCCAAGAGCCTTGACCTTGTGCGTCCGGGCGGTGTGATAGCGGTGGTAACGTCCAGTGGTACGATGGACAAGAAGGATTCCTCTGTCCGTGAATACCTTGCCAACCGCGCTGATCTGGTCGGTGCGATTCGTCTGCCGAAAAATGCGTTCCAGCGCAATGCCAACACGAGCGTGGTTGCTGACATTCTGTTCCTGCAGAAGCGTGACCGTGCAGCGGTGGAGCGGGCAGACTGGGTAGACCTTGGCGAAACGCCGGATGGGTATTCCATCAACCAGTATTTTGCGGAGCATCCGGAAATGGTGCTGGGCGAGATCACCACGGAAAGCACCCAGTACGGCAAGCAGGAAACTACGGTCAAGCCCATCGAAGGCGCAGACCTTGTACAGCAGTTGAAAGAAGCGGTCAGCAACATCCATGCCACCATCACGGAACCCGAAATTTCCGACGATGAACTGGATGTGCAGGAAGAACCTATCCCGGCAGACCCCAGCGTGAAGAATTTCAGCTTCACGAACGTGGACGGGCAGATTTACTACCGCGAAAAAATTCCTTTATGAACAAGGTGGAACTGCCTGCCGTAACCGCAGAACGTGTGCTGGGCATGATCGCTCTGCGGAAACCACCCGAAAACTGTTGGATTGTCAGCTGCATGATGGCTCGGATGCGGAAGTACAGCTTTTGCAGAATGAACTGAAACAGCAATACACCGCATTTAAGGCGCAGTATGGCCTGATCAACAGCACCGCCAACAAACGGGCGTTCCGACAGGACAGCAGTTATTGTCTGCTGGCATCACTGGAAATTCTGGATGAGGAGAAGAATCTCAAACGGCTGGCCGATATTTTTACCAAACGTACCATCCGTAAGCCGGAGCCTGTTACCTCGGTGGATACGCCAAGCGAAGCCCTGGCACTTTCCATTGGAGAAAAAGCAAAGGTGGATGTGCCGTTTATGATGCAGCTCTGCGGCAAACCGGAACAGGAAATCACGGATGAACTGGCAGGTGCGATTTTCCGAAACCCTGTGACACAGCAGTGGGAAACCTCGGATGAATACCTGTCCGGCAATGTTCGTGAAAAACTGGCCACAGCAGAAACCTTTGTGGCAAACCATGCTGAATATCAAATCAATGTGGATTACCTGAAACGGGTACAGCCCAAGGATTTGGACGCTTCGGAAATCGAAGTGCGGCTTGGTGCAAACTGGGTAAAAGCCGGAGTACATCACACAGTTTATGAAAGAGGTGTTCAAAACACCGAACTACTATGCCGGGATTGACATTAAGGCAACCTATTCCGAAATTTCTGGTGCATGGAACATTTCGGGCAAGTCGCTGGATCGCGGCAATCCGCTTGTCACCAACACTTACGGAACCCTGCGCGTCAACGGCTATAAGCTGCTGGAAGATGCGCTGAATCTCCGCGATACCAAAATCTACGATACGATTCACGATGCGGATGGCGACCATCGTGTGCTGAATAAGCAGGAAACCATGCTTGCACAGCAGGCACAGGAATCCATTCGGGAAGCGTTTAAGCAGTGGATTTTCAAAGATTTAGATCGCCGCGAGGATTTGTGTGCGACCTATAACCGGATTTTTAATGCGATTCGTCCCCGTGAATATGATGGCAGTCATATCCGCTTCGAGGGCATGACCCCGGAAATCTCTCTGATGCCGCACCAGAAAAATGCGGTAGCGCACATTCTGTACGGCAACAATACGCTGCTGGCGCATTGCGTGGGCGCAGGCAAGACCTTCCAGATGATTGCTGCCGGCATGGAAAGCCGCAGATTGGGCCTGTCGCAGAAAAAAAACCTCTATGTGGTGCCGAACCACCTCACAGAGCAGTGGGGCGCAGATTTCCTGCGTCTCTATCCCAATGCCAATGTGCTGGTGGCAACGAAAAAGGATTTTGAACCCAGCAATCGTAAGCAGTTCTGCTCCCGGATCGCAACCGGCGATTACGATGCCATCGTGATCGGTCATTCGCAGTTTGAGCGTGTGCCGCTCTCCCCGGAACGGCAGAAGGCTATTATCGAGCGTCAGATCGACGATATTACGCTGGCTCTGGCCGATGCCCGGAGCGAGGACAGCCGCAGTTTTACGGTCAAGCAGATGGAAAAAAAACAAAGAAAATGCTGGAAGCAAAGCTGCAAAAGCTGAACGACCAGACGAGAAAGGATGATGTAGTTACATTTGAGGAACTGGGTGTTGACCGTCTGTTTGTGGACGAGTCACATTTCTATAAAAATATGTTCCTCTACACGAAAATGCGGAATATCGCAGGTATCGCCCAGACCGATGCCCAGAAGTCCAGCGATATGTTTGCAAAGTGCCAGTATCTGGACGAACTGACAGGCGGCAAGGGCGTGACCTTTGCAACCGGAACCCCGGTCAGCAACTCGATGGTGGAGCTGTACACCATTATGCGGTATCTCCAGTATGACACCCTGCAGAAGATGGGTCTGAGCCACTTCGATGATTGGGCGGCATCCTTTGGTGAAACCGTCACGGCAATCGAACTTTCCCCGGAAGGAACCGGCTACCGTGCAAAAACACGATTTGCCAAGTTTTACAATCTGCCGGAACTGATTTCCTTGTTCAAGGAATCGGCAGACGTGCAGACGGCGGATATGTTGAACTTGCCTGTGCCGAAAGCGGAGTACATCAACGAAGTGCTGAAACCGAGCGAGATACAGGAAGAAATGGTCAGTTCCTTTGCAGACCGTGCCGAGGCTGTACGCAACGGCAGCGTGAATCCTGAAGTTCGATAACATGCTGAAGATCACCAACGATGGCAGAAAACTGGCACTCGACCAGCGGCTTATGAACGAGATGCTGCCGGATGAGCCGGAAAGCAAGGTCAATCGCTGCGTGGACAATGCGTTCAAGGTCTGGGAAGAATCTGCCTTGGATAGAGGAACACAGTTGATCTTCTGCGATTTATCGACACCAAAAGCAGATGGCACATTCAACGTTTATGATGATGTGCGGGGAAAAGCTGGTGGCGAGAGGTGTTCCCCCGTGAAGAAGTGGCATTTATTCACGAGTATAACACGGAAACCAAAAAAGCAGAGCTGTTTGCAAAGGTGCGCGCCGGACAGGTGCGTATCCTGATGGGGTCTACGCCGAAGCTTGGCGCGGGAACCAATATTCAGGATCGGCTGATTGCCCTGCATCATCTGGACTGCCCGTGGAAGCCGTCTGACCTGGAACAGCAGGAAGGACGTATTCTCCGGCAGGGAAACCGGAATAAGCAGGTGAAAATCTATCGTTACGTCACTGAAAATACGTTCGATTCGTATATGTGGCAAATTCTGGAAAATAAGCAGAAGTTCATAAGCCAAATCATGACTTCTAAATCGCCTGTCCGTGCCTGCGATGATGTGGACGATACCGCACTGTCTTATGCCGAAATCAAGGCACTGGCAACGGGCAATCCCTACATCAAGGAAAAGATGGACTTGGATATTCAGGTCAGTAAGCTGAAGCTGCTGAAAGCCAATCACACCAGTCAGATTTATAGTCTTGGAATCCGATATTGCGCGTCGCTATCCACGAGAAATTACTGCGACACAGGGTCAGATCGAAGCACTGAAAACCGATATGGAAGCGGCAAAACCGCTTCTGGCGCAGGACAAAGACCACTTTCTATGGAAATCAGCGGTAAGGTGTACAGCGAACGCAAGGAAGCAGGTGCAGCCATTATCGAGGCTTGCAAGGCTTTGAAAGCAGCAGGCACCGAGGGCAGAATCGGCAGCTACGGTGCGTTTGAACTGCATTCCCGGTTTGACAACTTCGATAAGGTGTTCCGCCTGTCCATCAAAGGGTGCATGGAACTACTCGATGGAAGTCGGCAAAGACCCGCAGGGTAACATTCTGCGCGTTACCAATGCGCTGGCAGGCATTGAAAGAACGCTGCCGCAGGTGGAACGCAGACTGGAAACCTTGGAACAGCAGTTGGCGCAGGCAAAGGAAGAAGCCAAACGTCCCTTTGCGCAGGAAGCGGAACTGGCTGAAAAATCTGCGCGCCTTGCGGAGCTGAACTCTCTGCTCAACATGGATGAAAAGGGCAGTGAGGATGCGCTGGGAGTGGACGAGGATGCAGCCAAAACCGAAGTTGCAGACAGGCCGCGCCAGCCTGTGAACTATGCAGGCCGCGTTGCAGAGCGCACTGCGGACAATGTGCGGAAACCCTCTGTGCTGGCACAGCTTCATGCAAAGCAGGCAGAGCGCAGCGCAGAACCGCAGAAATCCCAGAAGCGGAAAAGTCACGATATGGAACTGTAAATAGGATAACCCCGTTAGATCTGCAAGGAATCTAACGGGGCATTTTTTTGAAGGAGGGCATTTGCTTGACATTAACACCGATCAATTTGAAAACAGCAAACGCATTTGTGCAGCAGCATCACCGCCACCATAAGCCGACGCGAGGACATAAGTTCTCCATCGGCGTATCGGATAATGGTGCGCTGGTGGGCGTTGCTATCTGCGGCAGGCCCGTAGCGCGGCGGCTGGACGATGGCTATACGCTGGAAGTCAACCGTCTGTGTACAGATGGAACACCGAACGCTTGCAGCATCCTGTACGCGGCGGCATACCGTGCAGCACGGGCCATGGGCTACAACAAAGTGATCACCTACATTCTGGACACGGAGAATGGCAGCATCTCTGAAAGCTGCCGGGTATACCTGTGAGGGCAGGGCCGGAGGCTTGGAATGGAACGGCTCAAAGGCACCGAAACAGGCCGACCAATATCCGCGCCAGATGAAAACACGATGGGTCAAGAAAAAGGAGGGCTTGCATGGCAGTTGACCGCAAACAGCAGATGAAAGAAATCACGGAACGGCTGGAGCGGAGGGCGTAAAGGACATTTTCACATCGGAAATGTATACGACGTACCTGCGCACGATGGCAAAATTCCACAATTACAGCTTCAACAATACGCTGCTGATCGCTATGCAGCGGCCGGAAGCCACACTGGTGGCAGGGTTTAACGCATGGAAGAATAAGTTCAACCGTTACGTCAAAAAAAAGGCGAAAAGGGCATCCAGATCATTGCTCCGGCTCCCATCAAGGAAGTGGAAGAACGCGAGAAAATCGACAAGGATACGGGTCTGGCTGTGCTGAATGAAAACGGTGAGCCGGAAATAGAACGTGTGGAGTATGTGGTTCCGCATTTCCGCGTGACGACGGTCTTCGATGTTTCGCAGACCGATGGTGAACCGATTCCATCGCTGGAAGTGAACGAACTGACGGCCAGCGTCAAAGACTATGCGCTGCTTACGGCGGCAATCGAGCAGGTATCGCCTGTGCCGATGCGGTTTGGTGAAATCGAAGGGGATGCCAAAGGCTATTACAGTGATGCAGACAAAGAAATCTGCATTCAGGTCGGCATGGGCGAGAGCCAGACCATAAAGACGATGATCCACGAGGTTGCTCATGCGATGCTGCATAACAGCGATTTCATGAAGCAGAACGGCGAGGAAAAAGACCGACTTACGAAAGAAACCGAAGCCGAAAGCATTGCATTTACGGTCTGCTCGGCTCTGGGCATTGATACGTCCGATTACTCTTTCCCGTATGTGGCAAGCTGGGCCAGCGGCAAGGAGATGAAGGAACTGAAAGATTCGATGGATACGATTCGATTGACCGCTGCCGACTTTCTGGAAAAGCTGGAAACGGCGGTGGCAGAAAGGAGTGCAGAGCGCATGACCGCGATGCAGTACGCGGAAAAGCTGATTGCCGACAAGGAGCAGGAAATAACGATTTTCGATGATGAGCAGCGAAATCTCATCGTGAATTTTGCCTTCAAACTGGATGACCGGGCTGCAACGGAAGAACTGGTGAACGGTATGGCAGTTGCACTGGCCGAGGATGACAAAGAAGAAGTCAACCGCCTGATGTACGATGCGCAGGAGAAAATCGAAAATCTCCCGGATGGGATGATTGGTCTTTCCGAAATGCACGACTATGGCTACCTGAAAGATGATGTGCTGCCGCTGACGAAAGAGGGCGCACGGGAGTGGCATCGGCTGGGTGAGAGGATTTATCCGTTGTTCCGTGATGGAACGGCAGGTGATTATGCAAGTCAAGAGGAAATCGAGCAGCACGATGGCATTTTCGGCATTAAGGCAGACGCATGGGATGCGATTCTGCTGGAACAACGGGAAGATTATGCAGAGGACGAGTATGCACGCCTGGATTTTCAGCTGACAGTGATAAACCGTGAACAGGCTTTACGACTGTATGACGAGGGTAAGCAGATTTATCTTGTCCGCATCAGCCCGTGGCCGATTCTTGTCACGGCGCGAGAGGAAATTGAGCGCGGAAGTGATACCTTCCAGATTGCAATAGCAGATTTGGAGCAGGAGCGGAACATGACAGAACAGGAAAATATGCTGCTCAATAGCGGCGAAAAGCAGTTCGGTATTTATCAGATCACAGAACGTGACCCGGAACATAACTATCGTTTCATGGGGCTGGACTATGTGGAGAAGAAGGGCATGACGGTTGCCCGTGCAGATTATGACCTGATCTATGCCGCACCGCTTACGGACAAGGATACGCTAGAAGGAATCTATGAACGGTTCAACATCCAGCACCCGGCTGATTTTACAGGGCATTCGCTGTCGGTCAGCGATGTGGTGGTGCTCAACGATGGCAGTACAGTCAAAGCCTACTATGTGGACAGTATTGGATTTGCTGAACTGCCGGAATTTTTTTCAAGGAAAGGAATATGGATTTGCAGAAAGAGAACCTTTTGAACGAAGAATTGCAGGAAATCGAAATCTTTGATAAGCCCGGTCTTTTCAGCAATGACCGACTGCGGGATGAAGATGTGCCGGAGGGCTTATATCGCTATGATCTGGCGGCTCGGACTACGACCCCGGCCAGCCCATTACAGTGGAGAAAACTGTGGTAGTGAACCACGCGGCATCTGTCCTGATGGCTGAAGAACTTGACCTTGGCGCAGACGGACGGCTGGAACTTGGTGAGGAAGGGCTGAATTTTACAGGTGCAGAACTGACCGTGCGGGAGTTCATGGAGGAACAGCAGCAGAAAGGAACGGACTGATCCACGGCGATTCCGACCATATCGCAGTCGAGGGGCATATCGGCACATGGTACGCTATTGATGAAACGGAGATCGGCGGGGAGAAGTTCTTCCTGCTGGAGCATGAGGAACACGGCGATATGGCGGCCTGCGTTGCAGTCAATGAGCAGGGCAAGCTGGTGGCAGAGGATTTGTGGAACGGCTTCGATGAAGATTTTCAGGAGGCCGTGCAGAAATATTTCTCTGGAAAAATGGAATATGCCAAAAAAGAAGATGTGGTATCGGAGATCATTGAAAAGTCTGTGCCTGTGCCGGACAACAGCACACAGGACTATTCGGATGTGCCTGTCTATTATGAGCCGTTCAGCTATGCCAAAGAAAATGACGAGGTGGATTTATACCGTACATCCTATCGGCTGAACAGTGAGTGCAAGCAGGCAATCCATGAAGCGATTGCTGATAATTATGATGGAATGTACCTTGGCGATGGTGTAGTCGATCAGGTGGTGCGGCAGTACGGCATGGAACGTGTGGGCTACATTCTGGCGAATACTCTGCACCATAAAAGCTACGATGGCCGCTTTTCTCACGGCAATAAGGAATGGGCAGAGCAGGTCAGCACCCCGGAGAATAATGCGAGAATCATTAAATTTCGAGCAGATTGGGTAGTTACCAGCCATTCGGCTGTACTGGATGGCTTTGTGACGATGTACCGAGAGAAACTGGAAAAGCAGAAAGAGTTGGAACAGCCATTTGTAAAGCGATTCTATGTGGTCGAGAACCGGCAGGCTGTTCCGCTTGAAATTAAGCGGTTTGGCAATCTCAACGATGCAATGTCGCAGTATCAGGCACTTCCGAACCATTATATGAAAGCCTTGGGTGTGGAGAAAAATCCTGATCCGCTGCCGGGTTCACTGGATATTTTGCAGTGCAGGAACGGCCTTGACACCATCTTAGAGGACTATAAAACGGTTCCGGGCTGGAATAACCCGTATATCCAGAATCACGTTGTCCAGCCGTTGCAGGGGGCGTTAGCCGTGCAGGAAGTGGAACTGGCCTACAAACTGCCGGATGCCTATTTTCACATCCAGACCTGTGACGATGGTTTCGACTATACCTTATATAATAAGGACTTCACGGAGCGAGATGGCGGCATTCTCGAAACGGATGGAGATAAGTCTGTGCAGGAGGCTATGACGGAGCTGCTCACAGAGTTCGGCTGTGATGCGGCAGAGGGTAAAGTCATGGATGCGGCAGAACTGCGGGAACAGGCTGATACGGCGGCTGAACAGCAGGCAGAAGGTTTGAAAGAAAAGCTCGCCGCAGAAAGACCTGCGCCGGAGGAAACGCTCAGCTTTTATGTTGCGGAGTGTTTGGAGTTTACGTTTGCGGGAGAGTTCCACGACCATCTGACGATGGAAGAAGCCTTGGAAGTCTACGACAAGATTCCGTCTGAGCGGATGAACGCTGACAAGTGCATTGGATTTTGCATCGAGGAAGATGGCGGCTTTGTTGGAATGTATGAGCTGGTCGTGAACGATAAAGTGCAGCGCGAGAACATCAACTCCATCAACTACTTCAGGGATGATAAGCTGGTGCAGCAGGCTATCTCTGATATGGAAAAGCTGATGGAGGCACGGCAGAAGAGCAAGGAGCAGGAACGCAGCAGTACGAAAAAGTCTGTTCTGGATGCCCTGCGCAGTCTGAAAACCAAAAACAGGAGCAGCCTGCACAGGAACAGGATAAGCCGAAGAAAGCGAAAAAGAAAGGGATGGAGTTATGAGCAATGTGCGTTTTGATGAACTGGAATTGATGCTGATGGCGATGTTTGAGCAGCCGACACTCAAAGATACGATTCAGGTGTTGCTGGAAGTTCAGCCGCTTGTAGCAGAGGATGCAGAGATGGCTGCACTGGTTCAGCAGACCATCCCGAAGATGCAGCGGTTGACTGAGCCGCAGTTCAAGGGGCTGGAGCTGGAATGGCATAGGCCGGAGGATGATGCAGGAAAATGAGTTCAGATGTGTTTGCAATCTATCAGATCGATAATTCTGAGAAAAACCGTGAGTATCGCTGCCGCAGCTATGAATACCAGATTCAGCATGGCTTTATGATAACCGCAGACAATTATGGCACGGGCTACTCTGGTACGGCTTCACGGGGAATGGGCGCGGAAGCGATTCGTAAAAAGATGGAAAGTATTAACCCGGACAAATTCAAAATTAGAAAATTTGGGGTCAGTGATGTCATCGGATTGACTGCGGCAGGCAAAAACCTCTTTTTTCTATGTTGATAAGGATAGGCTGGTGAGATTCAACGGCTTTTTTTCCCAAAGCCCCAGAGCGGCACATACCTGATTCTTGATGAGGGCGGCTATCAGGTGGCAGGGCAAAAAGGAACATGGCTGGTATCAGATGAAGTAGAGGTCGATGGTCAGCGGTTTGTTCAGATGAGAAGTGAACAAACGAAGAATCCACCGCCGAGCATTATTCTTCACGAGTGGAGCCTTTGTGACGCAGACAGCTTTAGGTTTCGATGGAGAAGCTACCAGAAAGATGAGTGCTTTTTTACAAGGCCAAAAGCCTGAACTGCTGCACCATCAGAAGTTCTTTGAAAACGGTACAGCGGAACGCGCCAAAGAATCCGGCACAGAGCAAAACTACAATATGATAGATGGCTGCGTCAACAATGTACCCCAAAAGCCCCGGCGCATTGGCGGCAGGTGGTCGGTGCTTGATCGGCTGCATATTAAGCAGGCTGAGCGGCGACAAAAAGACAATACGCCGCAGCAGGAACAGGAAAGAAGCCGAAAAGTTAAAATACCGTAATATCGTTGAGATGGCTTCCCCAAAAAGGAGGCCATCTTTTTTTGCGGTAGAATCAAAAAAATGTAAAAAACTTTTTACATTACGATTGATTTTCGAAGCTGATGGTATATAATAATAGCAGAAGGGAGAGATAAAAAATGCGTTTTGATGAACTTTTTGAAAAGAGAAAACTGACAGGGACAAAATTAAAGGACTATATTCGCAGCAATGGATTCTCAAAGGTATCGTTCTGCAAGAAAACAGAGATTTCTCGCCCTACTTTAGATAAGATTTTGAATGGCGAGATAGATAGCAAAAGTACATTCGATAAGCACTTGAACAAGATTCTTACCAGTTTGAGCATTGACCCGGATACTTTGATGGGATTTTCACCGAGAATACAAAGTGCAGATGCCGTGTTCTCAGAGAATGCGCCGATTGATTATCAGGTGAATGATAAGGCAAAAGATGGAGTATGATTTGTTACAGGATATTCTAAACCTTTGCAGTGTTTATTATTAAAGGCGGAAGGCTATGAGTGAGCGAATTACAGCAGCCAACTTAGATGAAGTTATCAAAAGGAACGAAGTCATCGAGGAGCAGATGAAGCAGAGCGCTTCGCTTATCTGGTCAAAATACAATCCGATGCAGATAAATTCTCCGATACAGTTGGCGTTACAGATTTTAAGACCGTATGGTTTGATACAACTGCCGATTGATAATCGCTATTTAAGCGGAGCAATTTTTGTTCGGGATGGAAAACGAATCCCCTTGATAAATACGGCACTTCCGAGAGCAAATCAGTATTTTACTGCGTGGCAAGAAATTTATCATCTATTGTTTGATGAAGTTTCTTTTGACCATTTGATTGAATCCGAAATCCTGATGGAAGAACGAAAAGCAGAATACTTTGCTGCGCTTATGCTTTTAGGAAAACCTTATGCCGTATTTTGAGGGATTAAAGGATATGGATTTCCAAGCAAAAGCGTTTCAGTGTATGAACGCTTTCCAGGCTCCTTATAAGGCGGTGCTGATTTCTCTGTATGAAAGTGCAGTAAAGAATGGGAACACGGCTATTGCGGAAGAAGTCAAGGGAAACTTTGATGTGCAGGTTGAAGACATTGCACAGAGATTCCGCGATTTGGGATTGGATGATTCTCTTGTACGGCCTTCGTATGTAGTAAATGTAAGTCCGCTGCAAGAGAAAATCAATAAGACGATTCGCAATGAGCCGGAAGTGGAATACCATAAAGACAATGAAGCATTTCTGAAAACGGTTTTAAGTGAATTTAAAATGCTGACGGGAGAGGCCGATGCTTAATATACCAGAGTATAAAGAATATGGTGGGGAAACCAAAATAGCACTTATGGATAACTCATCACTGGCATTTATGCACGAGTTGAGCCAGAGAAGTTATCCGTCTGATGGAATCCTCAGCGTATACGATTTGATTCTGATACCAAAGTGGGTTATGGAAGAAATTGAGGATTCTACATACAGAAGCACCTATGTTGAGCAGCTTCAGGCAAAAGGGTATCCTATTCGTTGGATTGATGAAACAAAGTATGGTGCATTTGTCAATGATGAAGATGTGAACCTGTACTACATCGTTGAAGCTGCAGTGTCGCGTGTGTCAGAGTTGATGCGCTTTCTTCGTAGGAAAGTAAAAACCGAAGATCTGATTGATTTGCCTTCCGCAGAAGAATGGATGAACCGGCTATACGATGAATGGCCAATCCATGGAAGAACGCTGTCAACGGGTCGCGCTCTTAAAAAGAATGCGGGAGAAATCTCGTTGACGATCCTTGCAGAAATATTCGCGTGGTATCACGATGAAGTGGACAGTCTGACAATCTATACGCAGGATACGGATGCGCATGAGTTCCAAACGAATGCAGAGCGTATCTTAACGGGAAATTCTGAATTTACACCTGCACTGGATTCTCCGATTTCGGTGGCCTTTAAGTCAAATGACTTTATTTTGTGCCAGATGTATCGTGAAGGAGCCTTGACTCTGGATGCGGTGCGGCAGCTTCGCCGCGATGATAGAAAAATTGACTTATACACGGCAGCAAGCTGATAAGTCGATTATCTGCCGCAAAGAAGTTATAACGAAAGAGCAGTTCATTGATTTGATTCAAGACGGGACAGTTCAAATCCTGTTCTAAGAGTGATATGGTAGAGGGTCAGCCCTAGTCTTTCGCAGGAAAGACCAGGGCTGGCTTTTTGTTTTATAGAAAGTGTTCGTTCTTTTCGGGATTGCTGCTGTTCGCGCTGTGCTTCTCGTTCTGTTCCTAGAATGTTGTCTACATTGGCGCATACAGTCTGGAGTTCCTTATGGTAATCTCTGAAATAGTGGTAAGTATCATACTGTGCATCTTTCTGAATGGTAAGATGTTCCTTTTCGGCCCGGAGGTCTTTCATGGTCGGGAACTTTCCATCTGGGGAGTGCTGCTTTAGGATGCGGAGGGCTTCTTCATATTTGGCAATATTCTCTGCATGGGTCTGACGGAAAGATTTCTTATTGGTGGATTTCAGAAAGTCACCATAGACCGATTTTGTAGAAAGATACTGACCTAAATAACGAATCTGCTCATTGACCTTTTTTTCAATTTGGCTTCAGTGAATTTGGCATCACTTCGAGCCTTTGCCATTTTGGATTGAATGGTGTCGGTGGTATCGGAAAGTTTTTCATAAGAATCGTATCCATGTTCCTGCACATAAGCAACTGTCCGCGCCATCTGCTGCAAATTGGAAATTTTGACTTTCTGCGCATAAGCGCGGCTCTGTTGTGCTTTTTACACAGGTCTGCAAGTCAACCACAAGACGCAGATCGGACTTGATGAACAGAATGGCCATAGGATTATCTGCTGCCCAATGAGGGTTGTTCCGTTCTTTTGTTCCGCGCATTTTCTGCAAAAATGCGGAGAAGTCTGTCGCGGTCATAATTAGAACCGAGAGCGCGGGCAGAAATAAATTTCTGTCGGTCAGCAGGAAGATAGCTGAATCGTCCACGATGGTCTTTTACCAAAATTCCGTATTCCGCTTTTTAATAACCGTTGAAATTCCTCAAAAGATGTGGCACGTTCCGCAATGTCAGAAATGGCATTGCGGATTTTTTTCTTTGTTTGTTTCAAAGGTAGTGTGCATGGGGGTGATGCCATCGCCCAGAAGTTCCATGTTTGCAATGTCCAGATTCAACTGCCCGCCCGCTGCGCATGGTACTCCTGCTGTGTGATTTTATCCGCAGCAGGGGAGAGCAGATCGACCTGATGCAGTCCTTCGCGCTGGCAAATATCCATCAAGGTTTTTTTGCAGGTGTTTCAAATAGTCTTTGGTAAGGTGGTGCTTATATCCAGCCTTGCAGTCGATTGGCCGTTCGGTGTAGGGCTGTGGCTCTATGTCAAATTTGCGTAGGCTGTTGATTATGATGTGGGTATGGATGTTGCCTGTTCCGTTATTGCCATCTGTATGGGTACAGACCAAAGCCTGATGCCCCGGAAAATTAGCTTTTTGCGTATTCCAGCCCGATGGCCTGCGCACGTTCTCCTGTTAAATCATGGTCGGCGTTATCTCTGGGGTCATGGCTGATAATGTAGTGGTGGCTTTTGATTTCATCGTAAGTGTTGTTCTTATGGTACTGCTGGTTTAACAGTTCGCATTCAAGGTCAAAGGTTTCTGGATTACAGTTCAGCCCATCGAGATAAAATTCCTCCCGAGCAGCATATTCCCACTTTCATCAAGGACGGGGACCAGATGAAACTCATCGTGCTGGTATTTAAGATAGTCGATGGCACTCCCATAATTGGCATTTTTACTTGCGATGTGTTTTAGAATTGCCACGATACACACCTCCAAGCTGAACGATTTCCTGCCGCAGTTCACGAATTTCCGCAATGCACTTTTTAGTTCTTCCAACATTCCACGCGATGCCAGACCGCCGCCGTGGAAATAACGGGCAATCTGGTTGAGATTGTTCCCGATGCCTGCGGCCTGCACCGTCAAATCTCTGAATCTCTCCCAGATCGGCAACGATATTATAGTTGACTTCCAGCTTTTCGCGGAGAGCCTGTTTGCGTACAAAAGTACCAATCGGGTATCCAGCATCTTTTAGCGTATCCGGCTACCAGTTCATACTCCAATTCTGTGAAACGGATGTAAACTCGTTTCCCCCTATGAAGCGAGTCGTCGTTTCTTTGGTCGAGCCATCGTATAATCCTCCTGCATTTTTATAGTTGCAGAGCAACTCCCGATAAGCCGTAGGCGTTCGGCTGCGAACACATTCATGTGGAGCCAGATAGCAAAAATCTGAGATTTTGTGCGTACCGTGGGAATGGGGAACGGAATCCCCATCAAGATTGCCAGCCGGGAAAAAACACGAAAGTGAGTTTTGAGCGGCTATGGGCGAATCTTGCGCTAAGAGAGAAAAGCCCCACGACCTGGAAAATCGAGAATTGTCCTTATACCTATAACATTCTGGAAGCACCTTTTGGCAACCACTTGAAAAAAATATTTTTGTGAAATTTCAAAATTGGGTTGCCAAACACCCCTTTTAGAATGCTATAGGTGAAGGGAGGTATTTGATGTACCAGAAAATGACGCATACACTTGAGGATTTGAAGAAATTGGCAGCGATGGAATTTCGGGATGTGAACCGTGAAGAACTGGTGGACATCAACGATGTGAAAATCAAGAAAGACCTGTCGCAGCGAGAACGGATGGTTGATTTTGTTTCACAGATCAAGAACCCCTACTGCTATCTTGACCGGGGAATGGTCGTAAAGATCAGTTTTGCCGGAGAGAACCGATTAGAGGACACACTGAAAAAAATGCGCACGGACGCATCGGAGATAAAAAAGAAGAAAGCAAAAGAAAAATTACACTTTAGCACATTAAAGCGTTGACATGAACCGCGAAATATGAGATAATGGCTTTGGGTCAAAACAGAATATGCTAACTAAAGCCGATAATTTTCTTGGTTTATTGTCAGAACGACAAATAGATTAAGGAGGTTATCGGCTTTTTATGTTTTTTCAGGGAAATGAAAAATACAACTGCGCCACATATCTTCGTTTGTCGCGTTCGGATGGCGACCAGCAGGAGAGCAACAGCATAAAAAATCAGAGAGCACTGCTGAACGATTACATGGGAAGCACCTGGAACTGCATAAGGTCGATGAGTATGTAGACGATGGATACAGTGGTACGAATTTTGAACGCCCGGATTTCAAACGGATGATGCAGGACATTGAGAATCGGAAAATCAACTGTATTATCGTCAAGGACTTATCACGATTCGGCAGAAACTACATTGAAACAGGACGTTATCTGGAAAGAATCTTTCCATTTATGGGAGTCCGGTTCATCGCCATCAACGATCATTATGACAGTGCGGAAGAAAACGATGATAAGGGACGTATCCTGATTCCGTTCAACAATCTTATCAATGACACCTACTGCCGGGATATTTCGCTGCGCGTCCGCAGTCACCTGGATGTGAAACGAAAAGAAGGCCAGTTCATTGGCAGTTTCGCAGGGTATGGGTATCGCAAAGACCCCAAAGACAAAAATCATCTGATTATAGATGAATACGCTGCGGGCATTGTGCAGGAAATATTTAAACAGAAATTGAACGGAATGAGTTCACAGCGCATTGCCAGTCACTTGAACGAACTGGGTGTCCTGCCGCCGAACGAGTATAAGAGAGCCAATGGATTCAACTATACCTGCGGTTTTCAGGCTGGGCTGAATCAGAAGTGGACAGTGGTTTCCGTCAATCGTATTTTTGAAAAATGAATCCTATACGGGAACATTGATTCAGGGTAAACGCAGGAAAATCAATTACAAAGTAAAAAGAGCCATGATGTTGGAAGTGAAAACTGGATTCGGGTGGAAGATGCGCATGATGCCATTATCAGCAAAGGCGAGTTCCAGCAAGTACAACAGTTGTTGGAACTGGACACTCGTACCGCACCATCGCAGACAACAGTTTATCCATTATCAGGTTTTCTGCGCTGTGCAGACTGCGGGCAGAATATGATTCGCCGTACGGTGACGAAAAACGGAAAGAAGTATCAATACTATCACTGCTCTACCTATAAGAATGGCGGCGGCTGCACACCGCACATGATAAACAGTGAGAAGCTGACGGAAAGTGTTCTGGCTGCGATTCGGCATCAAGTGACACTTCTTGTAGAAGCGGAAAAGGTACTCTCCAATGCAGAGTTGGCAAGCGGTGAACAGATTGGCATAAAGATTCTGGACAGCCAGATCACTGCGCTGGAAGCTGAATTAGAACGGTACAGTAATTTGAAAATCCGTCTGTATCAGGACTTGTGCGATGATGTTGTCAGTCGGGAAGAGTACGGAGAAATGAATACTCGCTTTGCGCAGAAGATAAAAGAGGCACAGGATAAGATTCAGGAAATCCGCGAAAAGAAGCAGGAGGCATTAAAGCACGACACGCTGCTTCCTACTTGGTTGGAAGAATTTAAGCAGTACGAACATATCAAAACGCTCGAACGCAGGGTCGTGGTGGAACTGATCGACCACATAGATGTTCATAGCAAAACAGAGATTGAAATTCATTTCTGCTTCGAGGATGAACTGCACAGTATCACAGAAAAATTTATGGAATATCAAGCACATCACGGAAATGAGGTGGCAGAGGAATGAAATGGGTCAGTTATACAAGGTCGATTTCCAGCAGGATCGGAGAAGAAAATCCATCCAATACGATTGCGGAGCAGAATGAGCGCATTGCACGGTATCTAAAAAGCTTGGGTGCAACGTATCTGAAAAAATACAGTGACCGAAAGAGAACAGCAGAAGCCACAGAGGGCTTTGACAAATTGGTACAGGATGGGATGGCTCGGAAATTTGATGCAGTTGTTGTGGATTCTATCTTCCGCTGTGGAAGAACCCTTCCGTTTGCCATTGAAGCACTGCAGAGGACGTTCTATCCGCTTGGTATCCAATTTGCAGTTGTGGAAGATGACTTTTGCAGTGCAGACAAAACTGCCGAAGAAGTTGCAGAGTATTTCAATGGAAAGACCATTGATAAGATTCGTTCGGAATTTATTACCAATCGCCAGAATAACTTTGAAGAAGGTACATTGACCCATCGACAGGCTAAATATGGTTATGCGCTGTCGGAAGATCGCAGAAACCTTGTTCTTAATCCTGAGAGCGCACAGGTTGTAAAGCTGATTTTTCAGATGTATCTGGAAGATATGAAAATCCCGGAAATCGCAAGAGCATTGGATGCACAGGGCGTTCCATCTCCACAAATCCAGATGGCAAAGAAAAAAAAGGTCAAGAACAAAAATCAAGTGGCCGGATTCAACCATTCGCTTGATTTTGAAAAATCCACTCTATATCGGAAAGTGTACGCTGACACTGGCAAAGGCAAAGCGAGAATTGGAGGTTCCGGCGATTGTTTCAAAGACGGAATTTCAGAAAGCTCAGAAAAAGTTGGAATCTACGAGGTTGCCTTCGAGAAAAAAGGCCCGAAGTAAACCAAATCTGCTCTTCAAAAAAATCTATGACAAAGAAAGCGGAAAAGGTCTGCTGTGCAGAACATCAGAAGATGAAAGCCAGCAAATCTATTCGTTTGACAAGGGGTATAGATGCTTCTCTGAAAAGCCCCTTTCATCGAAAGCGAGAAAATCTTTCGAGAGATTCTTTCAGCTTTGGAAAAAGAAAAATGCAAGCTGCGCGTATTGATAGGGTGCTGGACTTGAATCCTGAGAAAGTCAAACAGTGCATGGATGCTGGACTGTTGCAGTACAGAAAAAAGAGCAAATGAGATCGTTGCGCACTTGATGGCCAAGGACAATGAACGAACAGCAGTTTATCGGAAATACGAGCAGGGATTAATTTCGCTAGAACAGGTAGAGGAGTATGAACATCAGTATCAGGTGGCAGTCCAGAAGCAGGAAACGGCCTTTAAAAAAAGTAATGCTGGCTGTTAATGACATAGAAAAAGCATTTAGCCATAGGAATCCCTGGCTGATGAAGTTCCGAACTATTTCGATTCCTGAAAAGTTGGAGCGCACACATCTTAAAGGATGGCTTGACCATGTATGGATCGTAGATTTTGAACAGGTAGAAGTGATCCTACAAGAAAGTGAGTGGAAGGGGTTCTTCCCGGAAGAATGGCTGAACAACGGAAAGGAAGATTGTAATGGCAAGAAAGAGTAGAAAGAATATGATGCCGCAGGCCGCTATGCAAGAGACCGTACAGCAAAACGAAAAAGAACTTCTGCGCACGGCGGCGTATGCGCGGCTGTCGGTTGAGAACGGTGGGCATGAAACAGAAGATTCCCCTGCACACACAGATTTTGCAAATTCATAATTATATCAGGGAAAACCCGGAACTGACGCTGACCGACACCTATGCAGACAACGGTTTTACGGGAACACGTTTTGACCGACCAGAATTTGAGCGAATGATGCAGGATATACGGACAGGCAAAATTCAGTGCATCGTAGTGAAGGACTTATCTCGATTTGGTCGTGACTATATCGAAACGGGAAGCTATCTGGAAACTATTTTCCCGATGCTCCATGTTCGCTTTATCGCCATCAACGATGATTTTGACAACATCCGGCAGTCGGATGTGGATAGTCTTGCGGTTCCCATCAAGAACATGGTAAACAGCTTGTATGCTAAGGACATTTCAAAGAAAATCAGCCTTAGTTACCAGATGCGCCGCGAAAAGGGAATCCCTACATCGTGGTGTACACCGTATGGCTATCAGTTGAACCAACAGGGAAATAAGTTTGAAGCGACTGAGGATGCGAAGTGGGTCAAACTGATCTATCAATGGTATCTTGCAGGAGTAAGCACAAACGAAATTGCCCGCAGGTTGGAGTTTTTAGAAGTGGCAAGGCCGAACGAACGGCTGAATCGCAAATTACATGAGGGAGATGACCCTACCTATAATAAATGGCACCCCAGTAACGGTTCTTCGTATTTTAAACAGCAGTGCCTATATTGGAGAACTGGTATCGGGAAAAACGCAAACAGCATCATACAAAGGGATTGGCCTCCATCCTGTGGAAAAAGAAGGAATGGCATATTGTTGAAAACGCTCATGAAGCAAATCATTCTGAAATCGGATTTTGAAAAAGTGCAGGCACGGCGGGAGCAGAATAAGGAAAAACGGGAAAGGGCGATGGCTCGTTCCAAGGCAACCAGAGAAAAGTGTTATAACCATCTATCGGGAATGGTTTACTGTGGCTGCTGCAGGCGCAACATGACGTTTGAACGGCGTGTGCATGGTACGGTGAAAGAAACGCACTATGGAGTGTTCATTTGCAAAAGAAAGAAGAATACGACTCCCTGCGCCTATCATGCGGTGCCGGAGAAAATGCTGATGATGGTGGCGATGGATCAGATTCATCATCTGGTGTCTACCATGTGCGAAGAAGAAAAGCTGGTAAAAGACATGATGCGCGGTAGCAATCTGGATTCTGCCCGTTCCATCAAGATGAAAGAAAATTCAATCCTGTTTCGGATTCAGGAAGCTGAAGAACGGCGGTTGCGCTTATATGAGGACTATAAAGCTGAAATTCTGGACGAAGATGAATACAGTCAGCTAAAGGAACACTACATAGCAGAAAAGCAGCGGTTGGAACATGAACCGCAAAAGCAGCGTCAACGTGCATTGGAACTGGAAAAAAGAATCAAAATCTGCGATGCGCAGATGGAGCGGATGCGCGGGATTCTGAATCAAAATGAATTTGATGAAGAACTGGTGCATGAACTTATCAAGAGAATCTATGTAGGAATGGACAATTCTGTGGAGGTCGAATTTAAGTGTAGCGACCCCTATCAGGAAGTGCTTGCAATCATGTCGGAGGTTCAGAATGAATGATAAAATTGCAATCTATCTCCGCTTATCATTGGCAGACGGAGATTTGAAAAAGGCAGCAAGGATGAAAGTAACAGCATTGAGAACCAACGGATGCTGCTCCACGATTACATTGGGAAGCAGGGAAGATTTGTTTGGCGAGATTGTAGAATATGTAGATGATGGCTATACTGGAACAAATTTTAATCGTCCGGCTTTTCAGAAAATGATCGTGGATTTGAAGCAGGGCGATATAAAAGTCATCATGGTAAAGGATTTATCCCGCCTTGGTCGTGACTATATCGGTGTTGGCGATTACATTGAACAGATTTTTCCGTTGATGGGAGTTCGGTTTATTGCTGTGAATAATTCCTTTGACAGCATGAAACTGAACAACGGAACACCGGGAATCGAAGTGGCGGTCAGCAATCTGGTGAATAATATGTATAGCCGGGATATTGCGAAAAAGATTCGGGCTGCTCTGGAAACGAACTGGAAGAACGGGAAAGCCACCTGCACGAATGTCCCTTTTGGATATGTGTGGAACAAGAAAGGTGGGCAGCGGTGGGAGATTGACCCGGAGGCAGCACCCTGCGTGAAAAAAAGTATTTGAATTAGCATTGTCCGGCCGCAATACAACGCAGATCGCCTACGGCATGAACGAATTAAATCTTCCTACGCCGGGATTGTATGCGAAACGAAAGAATCTGCTGATGGGCAGCAATCCTATTATTGCCCCGGATAGCGAAATGTTATGGAACGCAGCGATCGTGTGGAGAATCCTTAGACGGTATGAATACACTGGTGCGCTGGTTATGGGGAGAAGAAAGAAAATTGATGTGAATACTACCTCTGTTCGGACGCTCCCGGAGGATAAGTGGATCATCGCAGAAAACGCTCATGCGGCCATCGTGACAAAAGATGAATACTATCAGGCACAGAAAGCAATCCGTAACGTGACTCCAATTCAGTATAAGGTGGGTGATGATTTTGCGTTAAAAGGAAAAAATCTGCTGCGGAAACTGTAATCGGCAGCTTCGCCACGAAAGGCAATATGGGGAAATGGTTTTCTATTGCGGCTATAAACGGTCAGCCGGAAAGTTCTCTAAATGCTACGGCGGCTATTACAGAGAATATTCGGTGAACGCAAAAAGTGGCTCGTGCGATAAAAACAGTATTCTATGCGCTGGATGTGGTAAATCAGGGAATGCAGAAAAAGCAGTCTATCACGGTGCGCTGCGTGGACATTGAGGACTTGGAAAAGCAAGCAGAAGCCATTCGGGTAGAGCAAATCAAACTATATGAATCGTATGCGGACGGTGTGCTGCTGCGAGATGCGTATATAGAAAAGAAAAAGGCTCTTTCGGAAAAACTGGCTGCATTGCAGGATAGCATACGGATAGAAAAGGAAGAACAGGAGTGTGCCGATGAATTGATGAAGAAATCCGCGCTCTGACAAAGCAGGCCAGCGAGAAAACATACATCGGCGGGCTGACAAAAGAATGTGTGGATGCTTTTGTCAGCATGGTTTATCTGTATGACGACCAAACGATGAAAATAGAGTTCAACTGTGAGGATGTGATTCGGAGAGCGTTGGAAAAGTATGGCGCATAATTGGATGGAAGAAGTTGCATAAGAAAAAGAATACCCGTCTGGGTGAGAGGATTGATATAATCTTCTCGACCAGGCGAGTATTTCATTCCGCAGGAATGTGTCTATTAGAGGCTGAGGGCTTCCACCCATGCAGACAAGTCGGCTTTGCTGGAATATGAGTTAAACACCTTACCATGTAGCAGCTTTGCACCGGGGCAGCTCGGCGCAAGTTTTTCATTGGTCTTACCCATGTCGCTGCCGCCAGATGTGGCAAAGGGGATGATTGTTTTACCTTTCAAATCATAGCTTTCCAGAAATGTATTGATAATGGTGGGAGCAACATACCACCAGATGGGGAATCCGACAAAGATGGTGTCGTATTCGTCCATGTTATCACGCTTGGCAGCGATGGCAGGGCGAGAGGTAGGATCGCTCATTTCGATGGTGCTGCGGGATTTCTTGTCCATCCAGTTCAGATCGGCCTTGGTGTACGGAACTTCCGGCTGAATCTCAAAATGTCTGCACCGATAGCATCGGCAAGATTTTCAGCAACCTTTGCGGTAACGCCGCTGGCGGAGAAGTAAGCAACAAGTCGTTTGCTCATGACAAATGCACTTCCTTTGATTGATTTTCATGGTTTAAGTATAGCACGTTGAATAGGGAGCATCAAGTAAGGCTGAGTGGACGAATGTGCTAATATTGCAAAATGAAATAGGCACAAAAGAAAGTTTGCGTTGACTTTCGTGCTTATTTGGAATACAATATAAGCACGAAGGTGAGGTGACGCTTATGATGAACATGAACAATTTGGCTCAAACACATGAGATTTTAACACCGCAGCTTGCAACAAAAGTAGGTTTAACGAAATTTGAGTTTTATAAATATGTAAAGGCCAATGAATACGAGCAAGTCGGACATGGCGTATACGCAGCAAAAGATACTTGATTGACGAATTAGAAATGCTGCACCGCCGCTGCCCGATGGGAGTGTTTTCTCATGATGAAGCGTTCTATTATTATGGGCTGACAGATCGGGAACCACTTGTTCATACACTCACGATTTATAGTGGATATAATGTTCACCGCTTGAAAGAGGATGGCTATAAGGTTTATACAGTAAAAAGGAACTTCTTGACGTTGGCAAGCAAATCGTAAAAAGCAATCAGGGAAATGAAATTCCTATGTACGATTTGGAACGGACAATTTGCGACTTGGTGCGGAGTAGAAGTTCTATAGAAGTACAGGATTTCAATGCAGTATTAAAAGCGTATGTCGGGAGAAAAGATAAGGACCTTAATAAACTGATGAAGTATGCAAAGCTATTTCGAGTGGATAAGATCATCCGAAATTATATGGAGGTACTACTGTAAATGGGATTTACACCTGAACAGATAAAAGGGCGTATCAAGAGCGTTGCAAAACAGAACAATGCAGACGCAAGGACACTCATGCGAATCTATATGATGGAGCGTTTTCTGGAAAGACTGGCACAATCAGAATATCGGGATAACTTCATTATCAAAGGCGGAATACTAGTTACGGCAATGATTGGTGTTGCGCACCGTTCCACGATGGACATAGACACCAGCATGAAGAATCTAAATCTGTCTGCGGAGGATGCCTTGCGAGTTGTCAATCGGGTCAAAGATATTGACCTTGACGATGGTGTTTCTTTTGATGTTAAAGACGTTTCCAATATCATGGATGAAATGGAGTATCCGGGAATCCGCGTTACCATGAATGCCAATGTGGGAAGATTGATTACGCCTTTGAAAATTGATATTTCCACGGGCGACGTGATTACCCCACGGGCAATCGAGTTCAATTATGATCTCTTGCTGGAAGATCGTTCTATCAGTCTATGGTCGTATAATTTGGAAACTATATTAGCCGAGAAGTTGCAGACGGTTTTAGCGAGGGGCATCTTAAATACCCGAATGAGAGATTTTTACGATATACGGATGCTGCTTGATACATACGAAGATAAAGTCAATAAGGCTGTTTTGAAAGATGCTTTTTTGCAGCAACTTGTAAAAAGAGAGGAACAGATCATCTGCAGGAGCAGGCCGAGGAGATTATCAAAATTATTGAAGCAGATGAACAGCTTCAAGTGCTATGGAGAGCATATCGGAAGAAATACTCGTATGCAGCAGATATTGATTATGCCAGTGTGATAAGCGGCGTGAGAAAATTGATGGATTGGATTCAATAAGTAACCATTGAAAATAGAATAGCGAGTAAAGCCCTACAAGGCTCAAGTCGGTTCAGAACTGACGGAAAGCCTTGTAGGGCTTATTTTTTGCGATTTTTTTTAAAAGTTTTTGCCCCTATCTTGACATCAGGGGGACTTGCGGCGGTAAGCTCATCTTTTTCGCAGCACTTTATAGTGCATTTGGAAGATACGATGTGGTGCATATCCATGCAGAAGGTCCTGCCTTTTTCTGTTGGATACCAAAACTTTTTGGCAAGCGTGTAATCAGTACTATCCACGGAACCTGTGAAATAATGTTAGTAACCAGAAAAAATCCTGATTTCATGCGGGTTTGCGCGGCTTGACCTTTTTACCTTAACTTGTTTCTGTTTACCATGGTGCGTTGCGTTCCGGCGTGATTTCGGGGGTTAATGGCTTCTGGTTGCGCTCTATACTTAACCCACCACAGCGAAAGCTGATAGAGCAGAAAGTTTTAAAGAAATGCTCGAGAACGGCGTGTATAAGGCTGACTTGTTCGGTGATCTGTAAACGACGATGAAACACCAGATTGATATGAATGCGTTTGGCAGTGGCAATCTGAGCAGCATTCATCTTGCGTTTCGTCATCTGATACATGATGCCGTCCATATCCTGCGCGGTCAACTCTCCGCTGGCAAAAAGCTCAGTAAGCTCGAATGCGAGATGCTGGGCTTCTATTTTACCCTTTTTTCCGTAGGTTGCTGCAGCGCGTTCAATAAATAAAGACTGATCCGGTTGTATGTAGGTCAGAGGCACATGGAATATATCGGCCATTTTTTTCAAGTATTTCAACATTGCGAGGGTAGCGACCATCACGTTCCCATCCGATGCCTGTTCGTTTGCTGACACCCAGACACTTTGCCAATTCGTCCTGTGTTAAGGAATGCTTCTTTCGTAAATCACGAACTTTCTCTCCAAATCTCATGTTTGCAACCTTTCTATGGAGCAGTTATCGTACTGTAACAATGTGCAACGGAATTTGTAAATATTCAATTCAGAATGTGCAATAAGATTTCACATTTTCCTCTTGACACCGCAACACTACTTGCATATAATATATGCTATATTCTTTCAACTTTTATGGCTATTATACTGGAAAATGCGTAAATATGCAAGTGAAAAAGATGAAATTCAAGAAAAGTTCAGAAAAGTCCATAAGTTGAAATCGAATGAACGAAAAGGTGAAATTCAAACCAGAAAAAGGAGGCCGTGAGAAGATGAGCAACGGAGAACATGAAATCCGCACCCCAAAGGGGCTGCGGATCGGGAATCGCAGTGTCGTTGATGGAAAGAACATGCTCCAGATCAAGCGTGGTGGCTGTGAAGATTATATTTCTGCTGAATCTCTGGTGGAGTGCATTCACGGCCTTCCCGTGAAGAGCATCGAATTTTTCACAGCAGAGAACCAACGGAAAGAAGCCTGAAGCAGAGTGCTTCATCGACACTGAAAGCGCAGAGGTGGAATCTTAGACGGCACCTGGTTAGCCGACCAGCTCCATCAGACGTTCTTTTTAGGTCTACAATATAATATCTGTTTGTTAGAGCGATACCGTAGCAATATGTGATATAGGCCGGAACAGAATGAGCGAATGCAGTGCAGAAGTGCGCCTGCAAGTAGTTCATCCTGTTCCGGCCTTTTGGTTTTTCAAAAAAATATTTTTAAAACTGTATTCCAAAATGCCCCTGCGGATTCCTATTAATATAGGAACTTCCCAAAAGTAGAAAGCAGCAAGAGGAATCTTAGATTCCCGTTTAAAAAAACGGGTGAATCTGAGACGATTTCTGCTGCTTTTTTCAGTTCACCCGGAGCCGAACGGCAGAAAGGTGGACAAAATGCTTACACTGAAAAGGTCAAAGAACTGGTAGAACATCGTTGTACTGTGGATTGTACGCCTACTTGCGTTGCCAGTGATTGCGCTGCTGTATGCGGCGGGATTTGTACTTAATCTTCTGTATGGTATCTGCGGCAGTATTGGTATGATTCTTGCCGGGCTGGGCGGCTTTGCGGCTTTCCTCGCGCTGCTGGATGGCAGCTATGCACAGGCGGCAGCTTCGGCGCTTGTGGCGTTGCTGTTACAGCACCGATGCTGCTATCACTGGCGGAAGTGCCTTGATTGTCGCTGCATCAGCGTTATTTGCTTGGCTATTCTGAAAACAGAATATGACGATGAGCCGCTGTCGGCTGCACAGCGGTTTTTCTTTTTCAGATAGCATTCAAGAAGTCATAAAGTCGGGATAGTAATGGAAGAAACTGAAATTGAAGATTATTTTGCCGATTGCCTTGCTAAACTTTCGCACACTCTTGCGAGGTACGGCAAGGAATGGTATAATCATAATAAAGTATACGCAGGAGGACGTCATGGCTGTTTCGTATAACCGTTTATGGAAACTATTAGTCGATAGAAAAATGAGCAAAGCCGATTTGCGGAAAGCCTCCGGCGTTGCACCGAACACAATGACTAAACTCCGCAGAGATGAAGAAGTCACGCTTACAGTCCTTGGGAAAATAGGTAGCACACTTAATGTCGATTACGGTGACATTATGGAGTATATAGACGAAAGGGATGACGAAGAACATGACCCCGGAAGAAAAGGCGCGTCTTGCGATTGATGAAAAGCTGAATCAATCCGGCTGGGTGATTTAAGACATGAAACGGCTGAATCTCTCCGCTTCTCTTGGTGTGGCTGTTCGTGAGTTCCCCACCAGTACGGGTGAGGTCGATTATGCCCTTTTTGTTGATGGTAAGCCCGTGGGCGTAGTCGAAGCCAAGCGCGAAGAAGCCGGAGAGCATATCACGGACGTGGAAGTGCAGTCGAAATCAGGGATGAGGTAGAAAGGAAAGTTCCATGACAAAAGATGAAGTAAAAAAACTCAGGATGAACAGTCCGGAATCACTACAGTTTTTAAATAATGCTACAAAATTTTATAATTTAACAATATCAAACCGGACGAAGTGCATATTTGCGGCTGGGACAATTATTTATGAGATTATTTGCTGGATTGCTATAAGAATCTGATGAAACGACCTTTCAAAAAACAGTTGATTTAGAAGTTAACTGTTTTTGAAAGGCCGTTTTTGCTATATCTAACAGTCTGTTGTACAAAGAAGATTTTGCATGGATGAAAAAATAAACCTTGTTGAGGTTAAATTGAGTTTTCCATTGTATTGTATTGCTAATGAATAAGAATTCATTGCGTTTTATCAGGATCATCACCAAACCACTTTCCGCGTAATGGAAGCGTCTGAGGTCAGAAGATTGCAACGGATACCATGCAGGCAGGTGTTGCAGGAAATCTTTGATGGGAAATTTATTGAACTAAAAAATGGTATGCTGCGGTACAAGCAGTAAGTGAAACGAATAGCCAGCGTATTGTGTGGACCACATGATGGATATTCTATCTGCTGGGCATCTAGCATTCCGGGTGGAGGATGTGGAAGCCACTGTAGCAGAACTGGAACAGATGGGGATAGGATGCGAACCGATTCGATTGGACAGCTACACCCAAAAAAAGAAGATGATTTTTTCTTTGATCCAGATGGTTTGCCATTGGAACTGCATGAATAAAAAACAACGCCCTCATAGTTGAGAGGATTCGTAAATCTTCTCGGCTATGAGGGTGTTTCATTCCATAGGAATGGGAAGGTTATAGATTGAGCGTTTCTACCCATGCGAATAGATCTGCTTTGATGGAGTTGGAATTAAACACTTTTTTCATACCTCGTATCTTACAATTTCCATAATTAGAAAAATACTGAGCTTGATAAAATAAAAGTTTCCGAAACGGGAAAACAATTTGATATTCTGCGTATAATATGCTATACTGAGAAAAAAAGGAGAAATGCAGATATGGTTGAACGAAAAAGAATATCTTGACCAGCTTTGGGCATGGAAAGATGAGCGGCAGATCAAGGTCGTGACCGGAATCCGTCGCTGTGGAAAATCTGTACTTCTGGAACAGTATCAGCAGAGACTCTTAGCGAATGGAGTCACGCCAGAACAGATTATTTCTATCAATTTTGAAAATCTGGATTACGAACCCTTGAAAGATTATATGAAGCTGTACAACTACCTCAAAGAACGTTTGTGTGCTGATAAGATGACATACATCTTTTTGGATGAGGTTCAGGAAGTTCCATCATTCGAGAAAGTGGTTGACAGCCTTTATATCAGGGATTATGTGGATGTTTATATCACGGGCTCCAATGCATATATGCTTTCAAGTGAGCTTGCAACGCTTTTGTCAGGAAGGTACACAGAGATCAAGATGCTGCCGCTTTCTTTCCGCGAGTATATGGCGGTGACAGGTATGGCAAAAAGAGGAAGCTTTTGCAGAGTTTATGAAAACTGGCGGAATTCCGTATGTGGCAGTAATGAACCGTACGGATGAAAAAAATAGATCAGTATTTGGAAGGAATCTACAACACCGTCATTGTAAAGGATATTGAGCAGCGACAGACAAGAAGAGAAAAAAGAGAGTGGAAAACGAAAAATCACAGACATTGCGTTACTGAAGACAATTGCCAGATATCTGGCAAGCGTTATCGGTAGCCAGGTGTCTATGAAAAGTATAACCGACTATCTGACCTCAGCTGGCAGAAAAATATCCCAAAACACAGTCAGCGATTATGTTGAAGCCCTGACAGAGTCTTTTGTTTTTTATCCTGTGGAGCGATTTGACATTGTAGGAAAGCAACTCTTAAAGGTCAACAATAAGTTTTACATGGTAGATATGGGAATCAGAAACCACATTCTTCCAAGAAAACGATACGATCTTGGATTTACCATTGAGAACATTGTGTATCTCGAACTTTCACGAAGGGGCGGCAAAGTCAATATCGGAAAATATGGTTCTACTGAAGTCGACTTTGTGACACAGAAGGAAGGCGTGCTTACCTATTATCAGGTGACCGCTGATATGACGGCGGAAGAAACCTTTGAGAGAGAGATGAGACCGCTGCGGAGCATTCATGATAATTATGAAAAGATTGTCCTGACACTGGATCGTTTTTCACTAGGAAATTACGATGGCATAAAAGTTGTGAATGTCATCGACTGGCTTTTTGGGATGAGGAATCTGCATCTGGGTTTGTACACACCCAACCAAGGAGTTCCAAAACACTCTGATTCGTTATTCTATCCGACCAGAGCAGCCACAGAGAAAAAGAAAATTCTTGAAGAAGAATTTGGCGTTGCAATGAACGAAGAACTGGAAAGGGAGGTGCTTGTTATGTGCAACCTTAGTCAAGGCGTGAAGGCTGAAGGCATTAACATTGGTGAGATGCGGATGTTGGTGCAGCTTGTCCGAGATGGTGATTTAAAAATAGAGCGCGCTGCTGAAAAGGCAAAAAAAAATGACAATGGAGCAGTTTAAGAAAATGATGGAAAACACTCCGCTGGGGCGAAGCCTCTGACAAGACTCCTGTGTATGTCACAGATGTGATCGTGACCTATCAGGTGCTTCCTGCGAAGAGTGCATAAGTTTCGTGAAAAGCTCACCAGACACCTCAATAGGAGGATTCGGTGGAAGCAGAGTCGGTCGAAAAGATTCATAAGCCATTTCGCCTGACAGATTACTCAACGAGTGTACCAGCTCGGTTTGTCATGATTGTTTCCTTTCCTCCGAAAAACGGAAATTGAAATTTCTGAGGCCATTTTAGCATAGAAATTTCAGAAAATCAGCTTATCGTGAAAATACGAAGCGAAAGAAATTTCAGAAAAACAACTTTTTGTGAAATTGCTCAAGCAAAATCACCATAGAAATTTCAAGTTAAGAATTTTATAGTTTAATTTTGCCCTACTTATGTCAAAGAAAGTAGGGCTTTTCTTTATGCCCAAAAGGAGGTGGTTACGCAAATGGCATCCAGAATGCGACTCTTGCCAAGATCGATGAAGCTGGAGAAAAGCTCCAGAACATCGGATCTTCTGTGGAGAATGTCGGCAAGAAGTTCCTGCCGGTGACTGCCGCTGCTTCTTCCAATGCGAACACCAATTCTCCATGATGGGCAAGACGTTCAAGTACTGTGCGCCTATCGCCGGTGCGCTGGGGTTCTCGGCAGAGGATTCGTAAGATCGTATCTGCCGTGCAGCAGTTCGTGGATAAACTGAACAGCATGTGCTGGCAGGCTATGCAGAATGAGTTGTAGTCGAAATCACTGCTGTAAGCAGAGTTTTTCTTGTAAGAATACGAGATGCATGGTATCATAAGAGTAAGGAAAAGTCTGTGCATGGCTACGCGAAAGGAGCAGCAGAGATGAAAGAAATGAATATTCCCGTTGGAGTTTCGGACTTTGAAGAAATCCGAAAAAATGAATATTACTATATTGATAAATCGGGACTGATTGGAGAACTGCTCAGTAGAACAGGAACGAAAGTAACGCTTATCACTCGTCCCCGACGCTTCGGTAAGACATTGGGCATGAGTATGCTGGAAAACTTCTTTGACATCCGCAAAGACAGCAGAAAACTGTTTGAGGGACTGGAAATTACAGAAAACCAAGCATTGTGCGTTGAGTGGATGAACCAGTATCCGACAATTTTTGTTTCATTTCGACAAGTAGATGGACTGAATTTCACCGGGGCATACGATATGCTTACAATGGTGATAGCAGATTTGTACAACAAACATCTTTATTTGCTTGATAGTGAAAATGCTACAGAGTTCCAAAAAACAGCGTTTGAGCATCTTGCACATGGCAGTGGCTCCATAAAAGAAGTTAAGAGCAGCCTTTATGCTTTTGACAACGATGATGCAAAGTTATTATGAAAAGCCTGTAATTCTTCTTATAGACGAGTATGATGTACCCGTAGCAAAAGCAAACAACAACGGTTATTATGATGAAATGCTCGATGTCATGAAAGGCCTGATGCAAGCACTGAAAGACAATCAAGCCCTTCGTTTTGCAGTTGTTACAGGTTGCTTGAAGATTGCGAAAGAGAGTATCTTTACAGGAACCAACAATTTTGTATCGGATACTATCACAAATTCTCGGCTGAACGAGTATTTCGGATTTGTACAGAGTGAGGTTGACCTGCTGCTAAAGGATGCTGACTTGACAACGCAGGCTGAAAACATCAAGAAATGGTATGATGGATACCATTTCGGAGCCTTTGATGTTTACTGTCCGTGGGACGTAATGAATTACATGCTGGAACTGCAGCGCAATCCGAATGCCAAGCCTATCAGCTACTGGAAAAACACCAGCGACAATGCAATCATCCGCTCTTTTATTGACTATGCAGGCAGTACCATCACAAATAAACTTGAAACGCTGATGGCTGGTGGCTGCATCGTTCAGCGTGTGGATGAAAACCTGACCTATGATTATCTGCATTCCTCAGAAGATAATCTTTGGAGTACGCTGTACCTGACAGGATACTTGACCAAAGCCCGTGAAGAAGATTATAAGGGCGAATTGCCGGATGGCATGGTTGCCCTTATGATTCCGAATGCAGAAATCAAAGAGATTTTTGAAACAACAGTCATCAAATGGTTCGATGACAGCACGAAGAAGTGGAATCGAAATGCGCTGTTTGATGCAGTTTGGAACGGTGACAGCGAAGGCATTACGAAAGAGATGAATGCATTGCTCCGGCGTACCATTAGCTACCATGACTATCGGGAAGACTTCTATCACGCTTTCCTTGCGGGCATTTTTACAGGTGCTGGATATATGGTAGACTCCAACAAGGAGCATGGAGAAGGCCGAAGCGATGTAGTCGTTTACGATTCCATCAATGCCCGCGTTGCAATCTTTGAAGCAAAGTACACGAAGGTTTTGGAAAATCTGGAAAACGAGTGTGATACGGCCTTGCAGCAAATTGATGATCGGATGTATGCAAAGGAGTATGAGGATGATTACGATCAGATTCTTTTGCTACGGTATTTCGTTCTTTAAAAAACGCTGCATGGTAAAGAAAAAAGTGATTCACAGCAAATCTTAACTTGAATTCTGTATTATAACTTAAAATGAGTTAAAATACAGAAAAAGAATTATAAGAGAAGCTCGAATAAACCACAGACAGCACCCAAGTTGATTCGAGGGTGCGTCTGCGGCTTATGCGGGCCTTTTTATTTTGTGATTTTAATACGGATGGATGTTAAATTCCAAGGCTGACAAGAGTGGCCTTTAACTCCCTCGCCGTGCGGATAATGATTTCCTGCTCAGTTTCGTTGCAGTCCAATAACAGACGATCTACAATTGTATCGTAAATGAAATAGCTTCTTTGGCGTGGTTTTGTGGCGATTTTTTACAACTATATCTTAAATATAAGAAAATACACAGCGGTATAGTTGCTCAAAATCTACAACTATATCGTAAATATAAGATTTTAGTGTGTAAGGGAATCTACAACTATATCGTAAATAAGGAAAAATTTACTGTACAAATAGTATTCGTGTAAAAAAGCGGTAGATAAACTCAAAAACATCACACTAAAATACACGAATAATATCGAAATAATTGCACTATTCGACACGAATGTAAGAGTATCATCATACCCGCTGTGAAGTGACCCCAAAAAAGTTAGACAATATTCTGAAGTAAAAATTGTTCAAGCAGCCGAAAGGGCTTGCTGTCTGTGAATTGCAGGCGGCAAGCCCCTTTAACTTTGCCTTGATGCGGCGGTTGTTGTAGTAATCCAGATATGCAACGAGTTCCTGCTTGAAGTGTTCCATGGAGCGGAACTCCTGCAAATACAGCAGCTCACTTTTGAGCAGTCCGAAGAAATTCTCTATCACGGCGTTGTCCAGGCAGTTTCCTTTCCGGCTCATGCTCTGTCGGATGCCCTTCTCGCGGAGCATCCGCTGATACCGCTTATGCTGGTATTGCCAGCCCTGGTCAGAATGAAGGATCAACCCGGTTCCATCCGGTATCTTCTCAAAAGCCTTATCCAGCATAGTTGTAACCATACTCAGAACAGGATGGTCAGAGATGGTATAGCTGACCAGATCGCTGCTGCACAGATCAAGGATGGGCGAGAGATAGAGCTTCTCGCCAAACAAACTGAACTCTGTCACATCGGTGACCCACTTCTGGTTCGGCTTTTCGGCGCGGAAGTCCCGGTTCAACAGATTCGGCGCAATTTTCCCAATTTCACCTTTATAAGAACGATACTTCTTCCTCCTGACACGGCAAAACTAAACCCAGCTCCTTCATAAGCCGCTGGACAGTCTTGTGATTCAGGAGAAAATTGCGCTTGTGAAGTTCTGTTGTAATGCGGCGATAGCCGTATCTTCCTTTGTTTTCGTGGTAGATGGCCGTGATCTCCGCTTTGACAGCTTTATACTTATCTGAACTGTTCATCCGCTTCAGATGATAGTAGAAAGTGGCACGGGGCAGTTGAGCGATTGAGAGAAGAATATCCAGAGAATGTCTTTGCCTCAGCTTTTGAACTACCTGCGTTTTCTGCGCTGGCGTCGCTCGTCTTCCAAAACCAAGGCTTGCAAGTTTTTTTAGGTAATCGTTCTCCGCACGCAGTCTCTGCACTTCGGCTAGCAGATCTTCTTCCACCTGCTTCGGCAACTGCTTTGGCGGACGGCCTTTTGCTGCTGCGGCCACGCCGTTCGATGGCTAACCCTTCCGGTCCTTCTTCCAGATAAATGCGTTCCCAACGCTCTATAATTTTATGGTCGTTAATTCCAAATTCCTGCATCGCTGCATAGATACTCAGATGTTCTTTTTCCATGGTTTCTACAACCATTCTCTTGAATTCCGGCGTATATCGTTTGTTTGGTACTCCTTTTGGCATAGCAAAACACCCCACTTGTTAAATAGTATATCATACTGTCTAACAAATGGGGTGCTGTTCACTGCTGATATATGGGGGCTTTTCCATCTCTTTCTGCTTTCTTGCGTTCATATATGGATTCTGTTACTTCGTCAATGAACGCTTTTTCTTGTGTTGTTGCGATGCTATATTGAATATTGAATTTTCGGCACAGCTCAAAGAATGTATCAAAGAACAAACGGCTATTGCTTTCTGTGTCCAAATATTGTTGCTGCAAATCTTTTCCATAGCTTTCCTTAAACTTAAACCTCTGGTTCATGGATTTCTACATTGCTTTCCAATGCGGCTTCAATCCAAGCTCGTTTTGCATCCTTCGCGTTCGCTATTGCCTTTTTCTTTGGTATCAGCACAGGTGATGCATCCCGGCAGGTCTGGAAAAAGAAGCCACATATCCGCCGTCCTTGACATCAGGGGTAAGTACCATTTTGTACGGAAGAGAATCATAGAAATCTCAATTATAACGATGCTCGTCTTTTATCATTGCTATGAGGGTATTAACTTTTCCGAGATATACCTACGGGCTGCTATTGAATCTTTCTCAAACTTTCGACACTGAGTTCAGCTTCGGAAAGCACAGATAGCTTTTTTCGATATGTATTCACACTCATAAGAGGTTCGTTTGTAATGAAAACACCATGTACTGCCGATTGAATCTCCAAGGATACACATCTTCTTTGCGAAAACCCGCAGGAGCCTTCATAAAATCTTCGCGAGCTGTCAATGTGATATCTTTTTAAAATACGAGTTGAAATTTCTGAGCTGAATTCGTTGTCACACTCATATAGATACTCTAAAAGTTCATTTTTGTAGTGATAACAACCTCTCCTTGAGATGCTCTCCATTCGATTCACAGGTGATTGACGGGCAAATCGAATGGAGGTGGAGAGCGGCACCAGTAGACAACCGAATTATTTCCGGAAGAATGGCAACAAAAAACGCCAGATTTCCGTAATGGAAAACTGGCGCACCAAGGGTGGCTATTATTATGCTGAATTACATGGAACGGTAATGCCGATTTCGGGTCGTGCTTACCTGTGAAAGAAACAAGACTTTTTTGGCAGATGTAGATTATGTAAGCATTGGAAATGCAAACAGAGCACGGACAATTACTCCTTCAACGGTTGCCGTGTTCCTGCAAATCAACCTATGGATTGTACAAGCAAAAAGCGACGGCTCCGAAAAGCCGCCGCTTAAAATAGGCGTGTCAAATTGTCTGCTGTACGATTTTTTTTTTCTATTGCCGGCGGGCGACAGATTAAATTAAATTTGAATGTTGTAAGGGCAATACCGCATAATTCTAAGTGCCGATACGGCGAGCGAGGTGCGGCAGCAGCTAAGCCAAAAGCGCAGGCAATACTTTGTGTATTGACGAGCATTTTGGCAACGCAGATGCTGTGCCGCAGCCACCGGAGCGGTGCTTAAGCCGTCAGGCGGGAATTGTGCGGCTTCCGCAGGCAGTCAGGAAAACAGCAATCCCCAAAAATATAGCACAAGAGGGTTGCGGTTCTTATAATTTTTGTTTCATTTGTTTTCTTTCTCATTTCTCTGAACTTTGCAAATGCCATAGCATTTACACCTGCATGACTTCGTTAAGCCTTGTGACAGAACAGCCCTTGCTTTTATAATACGCAAGCATCTCCGGCAGCTTCCTTTTATCGTAGCTGGTGATGCAGTCCGACAGCACATGAACGGTGTAGCCGCTTTTCGTCATGTTGTAGCAGGTGGATTTGATGCAGGCTGCGACATCCGCTCCAACAACATAAAAATCTGTAATGCTATGCTCCTAAATAAAAGCGGCAAATGCCTCGCTGGTCAGGGCGTTGCTCCAACGGTGTACCGGCAATTTGCGCAATATCCGCAAAACTCAAAACCAGCGTTTCTTCATTACGCCCTTGTATGTATGCCCAAAGCGCATCATATTTGCTCATGTGTCCGTTCCCCTTATCGGTTTCTGAAATTCAATGCTGCCACGAAACAGCCGAATGCGCCCTTTACGCTTCAGCATATTCGCTCGGCGTTTTCCCATAAAAATCTTTGAATTTTCGCGAGAAAAAGTAGGGGTCATCAAAACCTACGGCGGCAGCTACTTCCTTGATATAGACCTGCTTATTACTGCGGATCATCTCACCGGCGCGTTTCATGCGCACCTCGTTGATGTACTGGAACAGGCCGGTGCCGGTTTCTTTGGAGAACAGGCGGCTCAGATATTCCCGGTTCAGCCCTACATAGTCGGCAATGCCGTCCAGCGTCAGTTTGTCCATATAATGCGCGTTTACATAGATGATGACGGCCTGCACCTCTTTTTTGAATTTGCTCAAGGCAATTTTGCTAAGTCCCATGCGTTCCTGCAAAATCAAGCAGAGCAGTTGTTCAAGAGCCTCCGCGGTGGGGGGCCTTTTTCTATTTCCTTAAAGGTTTGCTCCAGTGTCTCCTGCGGAATCATATTCTCGCCGGGACGCTCCAGCAACAGATGGCAGGCTTCACGGACGCGCTGCGGCGGCATACAGAGCGCTGCGCAGTTCTGAAAGAAGGTGTGAACGGCAATCTGCATCTGCAACTCATCGGCATTTTGTGCTGCGACCGCGGTGGCCTTGGAAAGTTCTGCCTGAGAGACATGGAAGGGTTGGGCAGTAACTGTGTGTGCTGTTGCCTTTATGGGAGCGCTGCGCCCTACATAAAAAGGCGAGAGCTTTGGAATCCTCGCACAGTTGGTAGTCTTGGCGGAGTTCGGCCAGTGAAATGGGCTTGTCGTGGTAGATGATGACTGGCGCATCCAGAAAATATGTTGTGACCTGCCGTTGCAAGCGGGCAAGTTTCTTATCCAGAGTACGCCCGGAGGCTACAAGGCTTTCATTGCTGATCAACCCGCAGATTTCATCCTCATGGGTGTGCAGAAATACTTTGCCGCTGATTTCATCGAAAACCTCGGTAATTAAGTCGGTCACAGCATCCAGCGCGGGCATAGGATGAGTTTTTGCGGGAATTAAAGTGACGGTAAACAGCCGGACGGGAAAGGCCAGCGGTTCCGGCAGCATGGAAAACGGATTAGCCGCAGGGGAGGGCTCAGCAGTGGACGTTACCCATTGAGCGCAGTGAATCAGGGCATTCTCCTTTTCTGCGCTTCAATGGCAAAGGATCGGTGGTCCTCTTCCGTCTGGCGTTGCTGCTGGACACGAAGCAAATCGGCCATCTTTTTCCAGATGCTCGCCGATGCTTTCCCCGTTCATATTGATTTTCAGGAAGTAGTCATAGGCACCGTCCGTTAGGGCTGTGCGCACGGAATCAAAATCGGAATAGTTGCTCAACACCAGAATCGGACCGGTAAAGCTGCGCTTTTTCAATTCATGAATGAGTGCAAGCCCATCCATGCCGGGCATTTTCAAGTCCGTAATAACCGCATCAATGTGCTGTGTCTCTACAATGTGCAGCGCTTCCTGCCCATTACTGGCTGTTGCCGCCAGAAGAAAGCCGTTCTTGCCCCACTCCACGGCGGACTGGAAAGCAACCTTAATCAGCGGTTCGTCATCTACAAGCAATAAATTATACATTGTGTTACCTCAACGAATGGCTTCATTTGGAATACGGAGAATACATTGCGTGCCGATGCCGGGGGCGCTTTCAATCGTAAGGCCGTACTCATTTCCGTAGTGCAGACGCATACGCTCATCCACGTTGCTCAACCCTATGCCAGAGAACCGCTCTGAATTTTTTCTCTTTGATGGCACTGGTGTCAAAGCCGCAGCCGGTGTCGGAAATATGAATCGTAAGCAGGTTCTCGCTCACGGTGGCGCGGACGGTGATGGTGACAAAAGTCGTCTTCATCCGCCGTGCCGTGCAGGATGGAATTTTCTACAAGCGGCTGCAAAAATAAAGCGCGGTACTGTCCAGTATCCGGCAGCATCTTCAATTTGGTATTCCATCTCAAAGCGCCCTGCGTAGCGCAGCTGCTGAATGTCGCAGTAGTTTTTCAGGTTGCGCAGCTCATCGTCAAACGGAATCAGTTCATCCTTTTTAATAAGGGTGCTTTGCAGCAGGGAAGAGAGGGCATCAATGCCGTGGCTGACCTGAGTGACGTGATTAAGTGTGGCGATCCACTTTAAGGTGTTCAGGGTATTGAACAGGAAGTGCGGGTTGATTTGATATTGCAGGGTCTGCAATTCCAACTCGCGCATTTTGCGCTGATCATCGCTCCAGCGCTGCGCCAGCAGACCAATTTCGTTGACCATGTTGTCGATGGTGCGCGCCAGAAATCCGAGCTCGTCGGGGCTGGTATCATTGATTTTCAGCCCGATTTCCTCATCGCTTTTTCGCATTGCAGGCGGCAACCATGTTGTCAATAGGGTGCATGACGCTGCGATAGACAAGCAGTGTCAGGAACAAGCTGACAACGACCAGCACTGCGGCCAGCGCGATGAGCATCATATTGATGGTTCTTGTGCCGTTGGTAATGTAGGCCTGCGGAATCGTGGCCACCAGATATACATTATAGGTGGTGTTGTATTTGAAAATCGTCAGCGTATCTACGCCGTTCAGCTCACATAAAAAGTTGTTTTCACCCGCCTGCCGATGCGCCGTGATCTGCTGGAAAATCGGGTCATCGGCCAAATCTTCTCCCAGCAGTTCCGCGTTCTGAGAAGATACCACATTGCCGGCGGCATCAATCAGCAGGAAGTTGGACCCCTCGCCAAAGGAAACATCGGTAAATATGTAGCGGCTTAGCTGGGATTCGTCAATGTACAGCATGATGTACCCCAGCGGCGTGCTGGTGTGGTGCATATCATAGATTTTACGGCCAATGACAATTTTATCGTTGGCGCGGTAAGTGTGGATGTATTGCAGACTATCCTGTGGAGAGGCGGCCTCAATATTATCCAACAATTCATTAAAACGCTGAGGTGTAATATCGTCATAGCCCAAATCGTAGATGACTGTGCGGTCATTGGAAACGACGCGGATGTTTTTAAGGTGTGTGCTCTGAAAAGGAATTGTGACGATCATTTCACCAATACCGCTTACAATACCACTCGTAAGGGGGTGCCCATTATTGACAGATGCGACACCATTCTGTACAGTATCAGATACGGAGATGGAACCTATGTAGTCGCTATAAATGCCAAGCTGGGTAGACATATTATTATTGAGTAGTTCGATAGTTTGTAAGGCAGACCTGTTTGACCTTTTCGTTCATGGATTGGGTGTATGCATGGTAAGAAAAAATACCAATCGTGATGACGGGAACAAGAGAAATAATCAAAAATGTCACAAACAGACGGGTGCGAAGTTTGATTCGCCGCAACACATTGGGGGAAAACTCACGCGTTTTTGTGCATTTAGTGACATATATAGGCCTCCGTTTGTGCAAAGTGACTACAATCTATCCATACATTACCTGAATTATAAGGGCAACGACAGAAAAAGTCAATAAAATCCATCTTTAAGTAAAGGGAATACATTTATCAAATCCGGCTTGCCCGATATAATAAGAGTGCAATCAGGGAACGACAGATGAGCCGCATCCCAAACAAAGAAGGAATAATTTTTAGGAGGAAAACCATGAAAAAAAGCAATCAGCATGATGCTTGCCACTGCAATGGCAGCTACCTGTCTGGCAGGCTGCGGCAGCGCAGCATCTTCCAGCGCAGCAGCATCCAGTGAGGCCGCTTCTTCCGAAGCAACGTCCACCGCTACCAGCGAAGCCTCTACCGGTGAGAAGACCTTTGAGAACAATGAACTGAACATCGCGGTGTTCGAGGGCGGCTACGGTTCCGCGTACTGGGACGAAATCATCAAACGCTTCGAGGATGCCTATCCCGGCGTCACTGTCAATATGCAGATCAGCCCGAAGATTGGCGACATCATCCGCCCGCAAATCGTGGCAGGTAATGTTCCCGACTTCATCTCGATGAACGACAACGACTCCACCGGCCTGATTTCCTCTATGGTCAAGGAGCATGCGCTGATGGATCTGTCCGATGTCTTTGAAGAGGGCGGCATTGATGATGACACCCCGCTGAAGGATCAGGTCATCGATGGCCTGCTGGATTCCGCCAAGTGCTCTCCTTACGGCGACGGCAAGATCTACATTGCCCCGTTTGATGCCAGCCCGATGGGTCTGGTTTACAACAAGACCCTGTTCGAAGAGAACGGCTGGGAAACGCCTGTGACCTGGGATGACTTCTTTGAACTGGGCGACAAGGCCAAGGAAAAGGGTATCGCGCTGTTTACCTATCAGGGCATCTACCCCGGCTACCTTGAGAGCATGCTGTGGCCCGCACTGGCTTCTGCCACCGGCATCGACAACATGAAGGCAATCGCCTCCTACACGCCCGGCTCCCTCAGCTCTGATGAGGCCCCTCAAGGTCTTCCAGAACATGGCAAAGATCGGCACCGATGGCTACCTGATGGATGGCACCGTTGCTCTGAACCATACCCAGAGCCAGACTGACATGATGATGAACAAGGCTCTGTTCATCCCCAACGGCAACTGGATGGAAGGCGAAATGGCCGATGCTCCCCGTGCAGACGGCTTTGAGTTTGGTCTGACCTGCGCACCCGTTCTGGATGACGGCGAAACCCGCTATGTTATGAGCTCCGTTGAGCAGTTTGAGATTCCTGCCAACGCCAAGAACCCCGAACTGGCAAAAGAGTTCCTGCGCTTCCTGTACACTGAGGATTCCGTTAAGCTGTTCGCAGAAAAAAGCCAACGGCATCTACGCTCTGAAGAAGTCCAACGAGATGGTCAAGGGCATCGTTACCGATGGTGTCTACAACATGAACGACATCTATCAGGAAGGCACGTTCATGGTCTTCGGTTGGGATGCAATGCCCGACACCAGCAAGGTTGTTATCGCTGATTCCGTCTTCAATGTTGCCAGTGACGTTATGAATGGTGACATGACTGCCGAGCAGTGGCGTGACGGCATCGAGGCTGCTTTCGAGGAGATTGCTGCTTCCAAGTAAGCTGAATTGCTGAATTTCCACTGACCAAAATAAGATTGGCCCTGCCGAGTAAACGCCATGCGAACTTGGCAGGGTTCTTTTAGGGGGAAACTTGTTTGAAAAAACGCCAAAATCGCCAAAAAAGGCGCAGCCACTTCCCGTACTGTTTATCTGCATCAGCGTTCTGCCTGCCGTGATCCTAACTCTTATGTTCACGATCTGGCCTACGGTGCAGGCATTATATCTTTCTTTTACCAATGCGACCTCTCTGGGGCTTAACAACAAATTTGTGTGGCTGGATAACTATATCTATATGTTCCACGACAAATCTTTCATTCAAGCACTTAAAAAATACAGCAAAGCTGATGGCGGTTGTTCCCGTTATCACAATTTTCTGTAGTCTGGTGCTGGCATTCGTTTTGAACCAGTGCAAGCTGAAAGAAATGGTCTTGTATCGCACGCTTTTCTATTTCCCGAACATCGTTTCTCTGACCGTTGTAGGTATTATATGGAGTTTTGTGTTCCACCCGAATGTGGGCATCGTCAATAAGATTCTCGGTGCTGTCGGGCTGGAGAGCTTGCAGCGTTCCTGGCTGGGCGACAGCAAGACTGCGCTTTGGTGCATCGCGTTCACGCTGCTGTGGCAGGCTGCCGGTTACTATATGGTCATGCACATCGCGGCTATGGACGGCATTTCGCCGGAAATCTACGAGTCCGCAACGCTGGACGGTGCCAGCGCATGGCGCAAGCTCGTCAGTATTACGATGCCTCTGATGAAAGATATTATCGGCATCACCTTTGTTCTGGCACTTTCCGGCACCATCAACCTGAGTTTTGTGCTTTCGCAGGTCATGACTGGGGGCGGTCCTAACGGTGCATCCAGCGTTCTGCTGCAATATATGTACACGCAGGGCTTTGTCAACGGCAACTTTGGCTATGCCATGGCTATCACGGTCTTTACGCTCGCCATCTCCGTGGCGCTGTCCATGCTGTCCCGCAAATTGACCGATGCTTCCGAAGGAGGTCAGTAATATGACACAAAATGAAAAAAGCAAAATCAGAGCAAAGGTCATCAAGTGGGTGACGCGCCTGTTCCTGATTTTGGTTGCCATTATCATGCTGTACCCTCTGGCGTGGAACGTCGTTTCTTCGTTCAAAACCAGTACAGAGTTTCTGACGGACCCCTTTGCATGGCCGCAGGGACTTGCATGGGATAACTACGTCCGCGCTTATGAAAAATCTAACCTTGCTGCCAACATCGGCAACTCGATTTATGTCGTGCTGGAAACGCTGGTCATTATTGTAATCTGCGTTGTGCCGTGTTCTTACTGCCTTGTGCGGTATAAGTTCCCCCGGCGCGAAGCTGATTTTGAACATCTACATGGCGGCCATCTTCATTCAGGCTACTTATATTATGATTCCGCTGTTCTTGCAGATGAACAAGCTGAACCTGCTCAACAGCTTGACGGCGCTGGGTGTGCTGTATGCAACGATGCAGTTCCCGTTCGCAATCTTCCTGCTGACCGGCTTCCTTCGCAGCATCCCGCGCGATTACGAGGAAGCTGCCATGATTGATGGCTGCGGTCCGTTCCGCATTCTGACGAGCATTATCATTCCTATGTGCAAACCCGGCATCGTGACAGTCTGCATGATCTCCGCTATGGCTGCATGGAACGAATACCCGGTGGCTCTCGTTATGGTTACCGATCCGACCAAGGCTACGCTGCCTGTCGGCCTTGCCAACCTGTATGAGATCCAGCGCTACGCTACCGACTGGGGCGCGCTGTTCGCAGCCCTCGTGCTGGCACTGATTCCCACTGTCATCCTCTTCATCGTCGGCCAGAAGCAGCTCGTGCAGGGCTTGAGCGTCGGCGGCGTTAAGGGCTAAATAAAATCGAATAGGTTAGGAGAACCGATATGCTGCCCCAAAACATTGCAACATCAATTTAACCGGCCCAATACCCCGCTGGGATGAAGCAATTCCACTGGGAAACGGCATACTCGGTTCTCTTTTTTGGGGACCGATGGAGCACCTGCGCATTTCCGTGGACATTGCCGGACTGTGGCTGCGTCGCCGCCCGGAGGAAAAACTCGATAAAGAATTTACTTATGCAAAACTGGTAGAGCTTGCACGGAAAGGCGATGTGGCAGAAACACGCCGTATCTTTGATACGCCCTATGCCCGCCCGACACCTACAAAAATCCCCGCGGGACACTTGTTCCTGGATGGACTGCCGCAGGGCAGCTATCAGGCAAGTCTTGATTTGGGCACGGCGTTGGCATTCTTTTCGCAAAAGGGTACAACCATTCTGTGCGCCTTCCTCTGTATGGGGCGGCCTGTTGGGGTACTGATGCTGCCGGAGGCGTACCGGGATGCAGAGCTTACGGTGGAGCGCCCTTCTTTCGGCAATGGCACACAGGCAGCCGAAGCGGGCAACAGCGTGTCTCCCGGCAGCTTGCAGCAGCTCGCCCTGCCGGATGCTATCCCCGAAACAGAGGATGGCATGATTGGCTTTTCCCAAAAGGTCGATGATCGGACTGCCTATTCGCTGCTCTGCAAAAAAATCGGCACAACGCTGTATTATACCGCCGTGCAGGCAGAAAACGTAGAAAAAGCAAGCCAACTGGCGAAGCTGGAACTGTGTGCAGCGGAAGATATGGGTGCCGAGAAGCTGCTGCAACAGCATAAACGCTGGTGGCAGCAATACTGGGGCAAAAGCAGTTTGCAACTGCCGGATGAAACACTCGAACAACTCTGGTACCGCGCCAATTACTTTTTGGCAGCGGGTTCCGAGCCGGGCAATGCCCCGATGCCGCTGCAAGGGGTATGGTGCGCGGATGACGATCAGCTCCCACCGTGGAAAGGTGATTACCACAACGACCTCAACACCCAATTCACCTACTGCCACTATCTGACTGCCAACCACCCGGAGCAGGGAAAGGTTTTTCTCGACTATCTCTGGTCGCTGCGCCCGCAGGCGGCAAAGTTTGCCCGTGCATTTTACGGCACAGCAGGGGAGTGTCTGCCCAGTGTCATGGACATTGACGGCGGTGCGCTCGGCGGCTGGCCGATGTACTCTCTGTCGCCGACCAATCAAATCTGGCTCTGCCAGATGTTTTATGAATACTACCGCCTGACGGGGGATAAAGAGTTTCTGCGCACCCGCGTGGAGCCTTACTTTACCGCCACGGCAGCCTGCCTGGAAGAACTGCTCCACGAAGGCCCGGACGGAAAGCTGGTTTTACCTGTCTCGTCCTCACCGGAGATTCACGATGACGAAGCAGCCTCATGGCTGACCCCCAACAGCAACTACGATCTGGCGCTGCTGCACTATCTGTTCCAGACCTTGGTGCAGATTGAGTACCAGCTTGGCAAGTCCCGCAGCCACTGGCGTGCGATGGATGCTAAACTTGCTCCGTTGAGTGTAGACGCAAAAACCGGTTTGATGCTTTCGCCCGATGAAACCTTACAGGAAACGCACCGCCATTTTTCCCACGCTATGGCAATCGAGCCGCTGTGTATGCTGCGCTATGAAAATCCGCAGGATCGCAGTGTAATAGATGCAACGGTAGACCATCTTGTACATCTCGGCAGCGGGCAGTGGGTAGGGTTTTCCTTCGGTTGGATGGCACTTTTGCAGATTACCCGCAACAATGGAAAGGGTGCTTTGTATGAGCTGCACCGCTTCGCAGAGCATTTCCTGAGCCGGAACGGATTTCATTTGAACGGCGACTACAAAAACAGCGGCGTTTGTGATTTCCACTATCGCCCCTTTACGCTGGAAGCGGATTTTCTGGCGGCACACGCCGTACAGAAAATGCTGTTGCGTTCCGAAAAGAATCATATCGAGGTTTTACCGGCCTGCCCGCAGGGCTGGAAAAATGAACCTGTTGCATTTCAGAATTTGCGGGCAGAAAATGGTCTGCTGATTTCTTATCAGCGGACAGCAGACGGCAAGCACAGCCTTACCGTAAAAAGCAACACAGGACGGAAGCTGGTATCTTTGCAACACGCATTGCTGTGTCACCTTGCAGGCCGGACAAACTCAATCTTACCAATGGACGGAGGAAAACAAGAAATGAATACCAAAGGTCGTGTAACGATTCCCACCGATATGGACGCTGTTCCTGAAACTCTCGACCTGCTCAAGCGCTGGGGCGCGGATGCCATCCGCGACTGCGACGGCACCGAGTTCCCGCAGGAGCTGAAGGACACCGGAGCCAAGATCTACGCCACCTACTACACCACCCGCAAGGACAACGCCTGGGCCAAGGCGAACCCCGATGAAACCCAGCAGTGCTACATTATGACCCCGTTCTATACCGCTGCGGACGGTGCGCTGACCATTCCCCTGATGACGGGCATCAGCCGCGAGCTGATGAAGGTCAACGACCACGACGACATTGCCCGCTGGTGGGAAGTCATCGACCGCACGACGGGCGAGCCGTTGGATGCCGCGCGCGTGGCATTATGACGCAGCAACCGAGAGCGTTGTCATCGACGCACCCGCCGCCTACCACGAGTACACGGTCAGCTTTCTGGCGTTCCTGATTTGGGACCCCGTCCACATGTACAACTCGGTCATCAATGACTGGAAGGATGTCGAGCACCAGATTCCGTTCGATGTGCGCCAGCCCAAGACCCACGCCTACACAATGCGCCGCCTGCGCGAGTATCTCGAAAGCCACCCCTATGTCAACGTTGTGCGCTTTACGACCTTCTTCCACCTGTTCACGCTGGTGTTTGACGAGCTGCGCCGCGAGAAGTACGTGGACTGGTACGGCTACTCGGCGTCTGTTTCTCCCTATATTTTGGAGCAGTTTGAGAAGGAAGTCGGCTACAAATTCCGCCCCGAGTTTATCATCGACCAGGGCTACTACAACAACCAGTATCGTATCCCCAGCAAGGAGTACAAAGGATTTCCAGGCATTCCAGCGCCGCGAGGTCGCCGGTCTGATGAAGGAAATGACCGACATCGTCCACGAGTACGGTAAGGAAGCGATGATGTTCTTGGGCGACCATTGGATCGGCTGCGAGCCGTTCATGCCCGAGTTCCAGCAGTCCGGCGTGGATGCCATTGTCGGCAGTGTCGGCAACGGCAGCACCCTGCGCCTGATTTCCGACATTCCCGGCGTCAAGTACACCGAGGGCCGCTTCCTGCCCTACTTCTTCCCCGATACCTTCCACGAGGGCGGCGACCCTGTGCGCGAGGCCAAGGAAAACTGGGTCACCGCTCGCCGCGCCATCCTGCGCAAGCCCATTGACCGCATCGGCTACGGAGGCTACCTGAAGCTGGCCTGCGAGTTCCCGGAATTCCTCGACTATGTCGAGAGCGTCTGCAACGAGTTCCGCGAACTGTACGAGAACATCAAGGGTACCACGCCCTACTGCGTCAAGACCGTGGCTGTGCTGAACAGCTGGGGGCAGCAGCGTGCGTGGGGCGCCACATGGTCCACCATGCGCTGTACCAGAAGCAGAATTACAGCTATGCGGGCGTTATCGAAGCGTTGTCCGGTGCGCCGTTTGATGTGAAGTTTATCAGCTTTGACGACATCAAGGCGGATCCCCATGTGCTGGATTCCATCGACGTGCTCATCAACGTCGGTGACGGCGACACCGCCCACACCGGCGGCAAGGTCTGGGAGGACCCCGATGTTTCCGCTGCCGTCAAGGGCTTTGTCCATCGCGGCGGCGGCCTGATCGGTGTCGGCGAACCGGGCGGCCACCAGTATCAGGGGCGCTATTTGCAGCTGGCCGCGCCGCTTGGCGTCGAGAAGGAAACCGGCTTCACCCTGAACTACGACAAGTACAACTGGGATGAGCTCCGCGACCACTTCATTCTGGCAGACTGCCCCGACCACGATGTGGACTTCGGCGAGGGCAAAAAGAGCATCTTTGCGCTGGAGGGAGGGCACCGAGATTCTCATTCAGCGCGACAAGGAAGTGCAGATGGCAGCCCACGAGTACGGCAAGGGCCGCGGTGTGTATATCAGCGGTCTGCCGTACAGCTTTGTGAACAACCGCGTGCTGTACCGCGCCATCCTGTGGGCCGCCCACGATGAAGCCGACCTGCACAAGTGGTTCAGCACGAACTACAATGTGGAAGTCCATGCCTACGTTAAGAACGGCAAGTACTGCGTGGTCAACAACACCTACGAACCGCAGGACACGACCGTTTACACCGGTGACGGCAGCTGCTTCGACCTGCATCTGGATGCCAACGAGATCAAGTGGTACAGCATTGAGGGGTAATAGAATGAGAACACCCGAAGAACAGGTCCGCTATGCGGCCTCTATCACGCCCAGCCCACGCCAGCTGGCATGGCAGCAGCTTGAATTTTACGCCTTTACCCACTTCGGCATGAATACCTTTACCAACCGTGAGTGGGGCGATGGCACCGAAGACCCGGCGCTGTTCAATCCTGACGCGCTGGATGCCGACCAGTGGGTCGCTGCGGTTAAAAAGTGCCGGTATGAAGGCACTGATTTTGACCTGTAAGCACCATGACGGCTTTTGTCTGTGGCCGAGCGCCTACACCGAGCACAGCGTAAAAAACAGCCCGTGGAAGAACGGACAGGGCGATGTTGTGCGCGAGGTATCGGATGCCTGCCGGCGCGGCGGTATCAAGTTTGGTGTCTATCTCTCCCCGTGGGATCGTCTCACGATGCACGCTATGGGCAGGGGAAACCGTATGATGATTATTTCGTTTCCCAGCTGACCGAGCTTGCAACAAACTACGGAGACATTTTCTGCTTCTGGTTTGACGGTGCCTGTGGCGAGGGCAAAACGGCAAAAAGCAAATTTACGATTGGGAACGCTACTATGCGGTGCTGCGTAAATTGCAGCCGAATGCGGTTTTGAATGTCTGCGGCCCCGATGTGCGTTGGTGCGGCAACGAGGCCGGGCATTGCCGGAAAGCTGAGTGGAGCGTGGTTCCCGCAGAACTGCGGGATGCAGAGCGCACGGCATCTAAATCGCAGCAGGCGGATGACGGAGAATTCTCCCGCAAAATCGACTCTCAGGACGAGGATATCGGCAGCAGAGCGGTCATCCGCAATGCAAGAGAACTTGTCTGGTATCCGTCCGAGGTGGATACCTCCATCCGAACGGGTTGGTTTTACCACCCGGAGGAGGACACTGACGTGCGCACGGCAGACGAATTGCTGGACATCTATCTGGATGCCGTTGGTGCGAACGCCAGCCTGCTGCTGAACATTCCACCCGATACGCATGGCCGTATTGCCGCTCCGGATTGCGCTAGCCTTGCGGAGCTGGGTACTAAAATCCAGCAGATTTTTGCCGGCAACGTAACGGAAAAGGCGAAAATCACAGCTGATTCTGCGATTGCGCAGCATCCAATCACACAGGCTGTAGACGGTATGGCAGACACCTATTGGCAGGCTGCCTATGGACAAGAATCCGATACGATTACTTTGAAATTCCCGAAGCCGCAGAAGGTTTCCTGTGTTGTGCTGGGCGAGCATCTTCCGACAGGGCAGCGAATTGAAAGCGGCGAGATTTGGGCAGATGGAAGCAAGGTTTCTGAATTTACGGTAGTTGGACATAAACGTATCTGCCGCTTCGCCCCTGTGGAAGTGCTGACGCTTACCATAAAGATTACAGCTTCTCGCACAGAACCAACTCTACGGCTGCTGGCAGTCTATCAGTGAGGATGTATGTGATGAAAGAAATTTTGACCGCGTGGCAATGGGATGGCCCAGTGTCAGAACCGGTTCCTTACGGAGAGGGCCATATTAACCAGACGTATGCCATCACGGTAACATCTGAGCAGGGGGCAAAACGCTATATCCTGCAAAAAATCAATACCAATATATTCAAAGACCCGGCCGGTTTGATGGAAAACGTCTGCGGTATTACAGATTTTTTGCGCGAAAAAGGCTAAGCAGCGCGGGGCTGACCCGGCGCGTGCTACGCTCCATGTGGTGCCTACCAAAGAGGAAAAGCCCTATTATCAGGCTGTCGATGGCGGTTGCTGGCGTGTCTATGACTTTGTGGAGGACACCGTCTGCTTGCAACAGGTGCAGTCCGCCGAGGATTTTTACCAGAGCGCCGTTGCGTTTGGTAACTTCCAGCATCAGCTGGCCGACTACCCGGCCCACACCCTGCATGAGACGATCCCGCACTTCCACGACACGCCCAAGCGCTTCGCCGATTTCCAGCGCGCCGTGGCTGAGGACCGCATGGGTCGTGCCGCACAGGTGCAGCGCGAAATTGAGTTTGTCCGCGCCCGCGAAGCAGAGTATCACGTTATGGTGGATCTGCTGGCGGCGGGTAAGCTGCCGCTGCGCGTCACCCACAACGACACCAAGCTGAACAACATCCTGTTCGACAAAACGACCGGCGAGGGTCTTTGCGTCATCGACCTTGACACGGTCATGCCGGGGCTTGCTGCCAATGATTTTGGGGATTCTATCCGCTTCGGTGCCAACCACTGCGCCGAGGACGAAGCTGACCTCTCGAAAGTCAATTTCAGTATGGAACTGTTTGAAATTTACACCAAGGGCTTCTTGCAGGCAGCAGGGGAAACGTTCACCCCGCTGGAAAAACAGACCCTGCCTTGGGGTGCCAAGTTGATGACGATGGAGTGCGGTATGCGTTTCCTCGCTGATTATCTCGAGGGGGACCACTACTTCCACATCAACTACGAAACCCAAAACCTCAACCGCGCCCGCACCCAGTTCAAGTTGACTGCCGATATGGAACGGAACTGGGATGCCATGCAAAAAGTAATTGAAAAGTACTGCTGATACCGCTAATCTGCTTTTTTCATTTTGCGGTTTGCGTTTTGCAGTAGAGTGCATCATGCAAAATCGTGTTTTCTCCTTCCTTAACTCCCGCGCCTAACAAGCGCGGGAGTTTTCTGTAATACAGCAAGTTGTATGTCCGCAGTGAGGCTAATAAGGCCATGCATTGCAATTGATTTTTATGATATTGGAAACTCAGAACGGTTGATACTAAATGCGAATTGTTGACTAAAAATCGCGCCGACAATGCACTGTCGGCGCGATTTTATATGCTATGCAGTTTTCGATATTTGCCCGGAGCTTCAGCCTTATAGCGGCGGAACATCCGGTTAAAGTAGCTGGAATCACTAAAGCCGCAGCTATATGCGATCTCCGTGATGGGATCTTCGGTGGAGCATAATAGCTCCGCGGCACATTCTACCCGGTAGTAATTCAAATAGTCAATAGGGGAGCGCCCGGTTATGCTGTGAAAGACCCTGCAAAAGTGTTCAGGGGTCATTTCTGCTGTGGAGGCGAGATCTTCCAAGGTGATGTGGCTGGCGTAATTCTTTCGGATGCGCTCTAAGGCCGCTTTCATTTGGGCTGTGCTGCGATCATTTCGTTTATTTCCGGGAGAGGATACTGTGTACGAATGCTGCAAAAGGATTTGACCGAACAACTGCCACATCAGACCAATCGTCACAAATTCATATCCCTCCGGCTCTTTTTCCATTGCCTCAAAGAGTCTGTCAATCAGTTGGCAGGTTACGGAGCCAGCCGGTTGATACGGCTCGATTTGTGCGCCGCGTTCAAAAAGCGCATTGTATTTTGCCTGACATACGGAGCCGCTGCCGAGGAAGCGGTTCATATCAAAGACAACACACTCGTAAACGCAGTCGCTGGGGGTTCCGCCGTGAACGGCCCCGGCTGAAATGATGGCGGCATCCCCCTTGTGTAAAAGGTAAGAGCGTCCATCAATCAGCAGAGAAAACTCCCCGCTTAGAACCAGCATAAGTTCAAATTCCATGTGCCAGTGAAACGGCATTTCATAGCGTGGGTGCATTTTATCTACATAATAAAGCTCAATGGGAAAGTCAAAAGTGCCGCGCGTACTGCTTTCATGGGAAGCCAGAAACTTCATGGCAGGCATCTCCTAAAATATCAATATCGTCCAATATAATATCATTATACGCAAAGACGAGGGCGAATTGCAACAGTATAATACAAGTAAAGGACAAAATCCACTTTAGGAGGTACAAACTGTGCAAATCGAAGAAATCAAAGACCAAATCTGCGATGTCTGCCATAAAATGTGGCAGCTTGGCTGGGTCGCTGCCAATGATGGCAATGTCTCAGTTCGGTTGGAGGACGGAACTTTCCTTGCAACGCCTACGGGCATGAGCAAGAGCTTCATCACGCCGGACAAGCTGCTGCGTATTGATGCAAAGGGCAATGTGCTGGAAGGGGCAGAGGGCCTGCGCCCGTCCAGCGAAATCAAGATGCACCTGCGCTGCTACGAAAAGCGCGCCGATGTAAATGCTGTTGTCCATGCCCATCCGCCGGCAGCCACCGGCTTTGCCGTGGCACATCGCCCGATGGATATGTACAACATGATTGAGGATGTGGCAGCCATCGGCGCTGTGCCACTGACTCCGTATGGAACCCCAGCACGACGGAGGTGCCGGACGCAATCGAGCCGTATCTCAACGACCACGATGTTATGCTGCTGGAAAACCACGGCGCGCTGACGGTGGGCAGCGATGTCATCACCGCCTATTACCGCATGGAGAGTCTGGAACTGTGGGCAAAAAATCACGATCAACGCAATCATTCTCGGCGGCAGCTACGATATTGACCGCAAGAATATTGATAAGCTCATCAATCTCCGCTCCTACTACAAAATTACCGGCAAACACCCCGGCTATCGCAAATTTGAGCGACGCGAAAAGGTGAGCCGACGGACAAATAAGGAGACACCGTATGCTGAAGAACATTCCGCCTATCCTTAGTCCGGAACTTCTTGAAAGTCCTCTGCGAGATGGGACATGGCGACGAAATCATTCTCGCAGACGGAAATTTCCCGGCTGAAAGCATCGGCAAAGATGCCATTGTGGTTCGTGCAGACGGGCACGGAACCGTAGAACTGCTGGAGGCCATCCTGCAATTTCTGCCGTTGGATCAGTATGTAGAAAAGCCTGTCGCGCTGATGAAAGTGGTAGATGGCGATCCATGCAAGCCGACTATCTGGGACAGCTATAAACAGAAGTTGAACGAGAGCGGCGATGACCCGGCTAAAATTGAAATGATGGAGCGCTTTGCGTTTTATGAGCGCGCCCGCCATGCCTATGCGATTATCGCCACCGGGGAAAGCGCAATCTATGCCAACGTACTTTTGAAGAAGGGCGTGGTGCAATGAGTAACACAGCAACTGTGCTGGCCTTCGACTTTGGCGCTTCCAGTGGACGTGCGATTCGGGCCGTGTACGATGGCCAAAACCTCAACTACGAGGAAATCCATCGCTTTGAAAATATTCCCATCGAAAAGGACGGTCATCTCTGCTGGGATGTGGAAACACTGCTGAAAGAAATTCACACGGCCATTCAAAAGGCGGGTACATTTGACAGCAGGATTTGATACATGGGGTGTAGATTTCGGCTTACTGGATACGGACGGTCATCTGCTGGCAAACCCTGTTCATTACCGCGATGCCCGAACGAATGGCAAACCGGAACAGGCCGCTGCCCGTATGCCCGCAGAAGAATTGTATGCCCATACCGGCAATCAAATCATGGCAATCAATACTTTGTTCCAGCTGCTGGCTCTGCGTGAGCAGGACCCGGAACTGCTGCAAAAGGCTGCGCAGATCCTTTTTATGCCGGATTTGTTTGCGGCTCTGTTGGGAGCCGAGCCGGTCTGCGAGCGCAGCATTGCTTCCACCAGTCAGATGCTTGACCCCCCGTACAGGGCAGTGGAGCAGGGAAGTGCTGGCAGCCTATGGCTTAAATGAAAACCACTTCGCGTCCCTTGTCGCCAGCGGTACGGTGACGGGTACACTTACAACCGGCGCGAAAATCATTGCGGTGGCAGGGGCATGATACACAATGCGCCTCGGCTGCTATGCCGTGTGCCGAGGAGGATGCCGAACACACGGCATTTCTCTCCTGCGGCACATGGAGCCTGCTGGGAACGGAATTGGATTCTCCGATTCTGACGGCAGACAGCTGCCAAAGCGGGCTGTCCAATGAACTCGGTGCAAACGGGAAAATCAATTATCTGAAAAATATCATCGGTCTTTGGCTGATTCAGGAAAGCCGCCGTGAGTACAAGCGCCGTGGAGAGGCATATTCTTTCGCGGAACTGGAGCAACAGGCACTTGCCGCCGAACCGTTGCGCAGTTTTATTGACCCGGATGCCCCGGAATTTGTTGCCCCCGGCAATCTGCCGGGCAGAATACAGGAATTTTGCCGCAAAACCGGCCAGCCCGTCCCGGAAACGGTGGGAGCCGTAATGCGCTGCATTTATGAAAGCCTTGCTCTGAAATATCGCTATGCGATAGAGCAGCTCTCCGCTGTAACGGGTCGAGCATTTACGACCCTGCACGTTTTGGGCGGCGGCACAAAAGACCGTCTGCTTTGCCAGATGACGGCAGACTGCTGCGGCCTTACAGTAAAGGCAGGCCCGGTGGAAGCTACGGCGCTCGGCAACATTATGATTCAGTTGAAAGCCTTGGGGTTGCTGGACTCCATCACACAAGGACGCCGGCTGATTGCGGAGACAGAGGTCATTAAAACATATACCCCAAGCACACAGAACTATGCGGAATGGAACGCCGCTTATGATCGTTTCAAACCCCTATTATAATAAGGAAGGTGCAACTATGCTGTATCCTAAAATTGGTATTCGCCCTGTCATCGATGGACGCTGGGGCGGCGTCCGTGAAAGCCTGGAAAATCAGACGATGCGCATGGCAGAAAATGCCGCCAAGCTGATTTCGGAGAACCTCAAGTACCCCGATGGTACGCCAGTGCAGTGCGTGATCGGCTGTACGACGATTGGCGGTGGTGCTGAGGCGGCCCGCGTGGCAGAGCAGTTCTCTACCCAGAATGTTACGGCAACGCTGTCTGTGACCCCCTGCTGGTGCTACGGCTCTGAAACGATGGATCTGGATCCCAAAACCATCAAAGCCGTCTGGGGCTTCAACGGCACTGAGCGCCCCGGTGCGGTCTACCTGGCTGCGGTTCTGGCAGCACACGCCCAGCGCGGTCTGCCAGCTTTCTCCATTTATGGCCATGACGTGCAGGAAGCCAACGATGATACGATTCCCGATGACGTGGCCGAGAAAATCCTGCGCTTTGCCCGTGGTGCTGTTGCCGCAGGCTGGATGAAGAACAAAGCCTACGTCAATATTGGCGCTGTGACGATGGGGATTGCCGGCAGCTTCTGCGATGCAGGTGTTCTGCAAAAAGTATTTTGGCATCCGCGCCGAGTGGGTGGACGAGGTCGAGATCCTGCGCCGCATTTCCATCGGTATCTATGACCACGACGAATATGAAAAGGCGCTGGCATGGGTGCGTGAGAATTGCAAAGAGGGCTTTGATAAGAACCTCGGTAAGAACCTGCCGCTTGTCATCACGAAGTCGAAGATCGTTCCGGCAGACAAGGATTGGGAGTTTATCGTCAAGATGACCCTGATCATCCGTGACCTTTTATACGGCAATCCGCGTCTGGACGAGATGGGCTGGCATGAAGAAGCGCTCGGTCGCAACGCTGTGGTCGGCGGCTTCCAGGGCCAGCGCCAGTGGACAGACTGGCTGCCGAACGCTGACTTCACCGAAGCCATCATGGCTTCCACCTTTGACTGGAACGGCCCGAAGGCCCCGACCCCGTTTGCTACCGAGAATGATACCTGCAACGGCATTGCCATGATGCTGGGCGACCTTGTTTCCGGCTCTGCGCCGTGCTTCCATGACGTGCGCACCTACTGGAGCCCGGAAGCCTGCGAGCGTGTGACCGGGCAGAAGCCTGACGGCGTTGCCGCCAACGGCTTTATTCACCTCATCAATTCCGGCGCAACGGCTCTGGATGGTTCCGGTGCCTGTGTGGATGCCGAGGGTAACCACGTGATGAAGCCGTTCTGGAAGATGACCGATGCGGACATCAAGGCATGCCTGAACGCCACCGATTGGTGTCGCGCGGACTATGAGTACTTCCGCGGCGGTGGATATTCCAGCCACTTCCGCTGCAAGGCAGAGATGCCTGTTACGATGCTGCGCTTCAACATTGTGGAGGGCATTGGACCCGTCCTGCAAATCGCCGAGGGCTGGACAGCTGATCTGCCCGATGAGATCCACAACACCATCGACAAGCGCACCGACCCGACCTGGCCGACCACATGGTTCTGCCCGCGCCTGACCGGACAGGGTGCGTTCACCGATGTGTACAGCGTTATGGCAAACTGGGGTGCCAACCATGGTGTGACCGTTTACGGCCATGTGGGTGCTGACCTCATTACGCTGGCCAGCATGCTGCGCATCCCGGTCACGATGCACAATGTCCCTGCCGAGAAGGTTTATCGCCCCCACGCATGGGCCAGCTTCGGCACACAGGATCAGCAGGCTGCGGATTATGCTGCGTGCAAGCAGTACGGACCGCTGTATCGGTAAGTTACCTGTCGTAAATATTTTGCTGAAAAAATCTGACATAGCCCTTAATACCAGTTAAGGAGAGGTTTCCTTGGAAGCCTCTCCTTATTTTTTTTTTCATCTGGAGGTACACAACTAATTCAGAAAAATAAAAAGTACCTTGAGGTCTCTTTTCTCAAAGTGCAGTTATATGTCATTGCCTATAACTTAATAGGCTTTTCCTCTATACGGAGAACCGCATTATGAGTTTGTCGAATGAATAACTCTGGCAATTCCACGCGAAAAACGAAATAGAATTACCGCTGCCATATGCGAATCCTGACGGTATATGCTCCACACAGGTGGACATATACTGAAGAATTTGCGTGTGTCAATTTTCAATTCGACAAGATTCTTTGCCGCTGTCGTTCACCACCAGTATTCCCATCGAAGAAAAAAAATGATGGGAGTACAGAAATGATAAAGGAACGATGGCATATCCGAGGATGATATATGCCAAAACCAATGTGCAACCTTAGTCAGGGCGTAAAGGCCGAAGGCATCAACATTGGTGAGATGCGGATGCTGGTTAAACAGGTGAAGAAAAGGCCGTGTGACGATTGAAGAAGCAGCGGAAGATGCTGGAATGACAGTAGAGGAATTCAAGAAAGTGATGGAAAACACCTCTCTGCAGGCGGTCTAAGATAAAAAGCATATAGAGTAAAATGTAAAGCCCTACAAGGCTCAGATCGGTTCGATACCGATTGAAAGCCTTGTAGGGCTTATTTTTTTGGCGTTGCTTTTTTTCAATTTTATTTGTGAAAAATGTTGTCCAAGACTTGACATCGGCCGGCTCTAGTGATACGGATTCCTTTATGGAGGAATTGAAAGAACTGGCGAAGGGTGACGATCGGATTCTCTTTACTGGGTTTGTGCAGGGAGCAATGCTGGATTTCGGGAAAAGTGCAGGAGAGCATTCCAGCACAGCTTAAAATGTTTTGATGGTGCGCGGAACGGCAATCTCGAAGAGATAGTGGCATCCTTTGACCTCGACAAGAAGAGCATCGACCGCCGCATCGATGCCTTGGAAAAGTCGAGACCGTTAGCAGAAAGTATAGCGCGGTCCCATGTGAACCTCCCCACCTAAGCCTTTCGGCTATAGATGGGGCTTCTCCGAGGGATGTGTCTACATTTTTCATTGGTCACCCTGCTTATCGTCGGATTTAATGTGCCGCAAAGCGCAGATATCGTCGCCCTTGACAATGGCCTTGGGCATGTCAAGGCGGGCATCAAAGCAGCGGCCGATGCCGTGGTGATTTTTCCGTCCTTTTCCGGGATGTCTTTTTCGCTTTGATTCAAGTGAGATTCCTTTTTTATGCGCCGCAATGCACAACTAAAAATCGCCCTCGACCTGTCCATGGGTCGAGAGCGATTTAACTGTCAGGAAAACTGTAAGGTCTCAGGGCGGGGGAGTTATGCCCAGGGGTCAGCCACCTGCGGAATACGGATGCCGGTCAAAAGCTGCTGCTCCCACAAAAACCACTGCCCTGTGGATGGTTTGTTGCGCAGCTTTAGCGGGCGCGGGCTGTCAGCGCCGCTGCAAGCCACATATAAGGTCAGGTACCCGTCGACAAACTGCGTCCGGCTGTAAGTGTTTTCCGAAACGGTGACTCGGTACGGCTGCACAGGTGTGTAGTTGTTTTCCGGTGTGGAACCGACAAGGTAGGAACGCATCAGGTATTCCTTGCCGCGAAAACGGTCGCGGATAAACTGTTTGTCGATGCCGTTCAAGGGGCGCGGGCCGCGCAGGAAATCCAGCATTTTCTCGGTCTCGGCAGGGTTTTCCGGGTACAGCGCCAGCGCCGCCACTGTCAGAGCGGCCACTTCCTCCGGCACAGTCAGCGCAGCCTGGGGCATAGCCTTCAGCTCGTCCAAGGTCTTGGGAAGGCTGTTCAACGTGATTTCACTCATCTGGGTACCTCCTGTTCATCATGGTTTTCGGGCTATATGTTTTTGCCTGTCACGCCTCGCGTGTCAGGTAAACGACTGCCTCCACATGAAACATAGGTGTAGCGTATGCTTGTCGGTATTTTCCCAATTAGCAAGATTACTGCGGTAGCTGCTCACTCCACCGATAGCAGCTGTAATTGTTGCACGGCGCAAGTACGAAGGATACTTATGGAACATTTTATCGAATTCCTGATATTTGGCTTCACGGTTTTTATTGCCATGAACCAGCTTTTCGATATAGCGCTGCTGTTCCAAGGCTCCGGTAGTTATGCTTTTTACGGCATCCCAGTTCTCGCTGACAACACCAATCAGGTAGGAGAGCGCTTCCTGATATATACGAACCGTATCGATAAGGCTGACACTGCAGTTGACGATTCTGACTTGATAGCTGGATGTAATATTCAAAGCACTCACCTCCTTTACAATAGCGTTGCTTTATAGTATGACTATACCACAAAAAAATATTTAGTTGTAAAGGATATACTATGTGCAAAAATAACCTATATAGGACAAATAGACACTCCTGTTACCTACTAGAATACCATTTAGTTGTAGTAACAAAATATCGTCATCCTGTGCTTAAAGGTGCGATAAAAAGTCTACCTGCTTGACCAAACAAAAACAATCTTTGATTCATGGCATTGCACTATTAAAGCTGTCAATACCGACTTGGACCATATCCACATTTTGTTTGAGGCCCCACCACAAGTACAACTATCCAAATTGGCTAACAATTATAAAACTGTTACTTCTCGACTTATTCGTAAAAACTTTAGTGAGCAACTCAAACAGTATTATTGGAAGCCATATTTTTGGAGCGATAGTTACTTTGTGTGTAGCGTTTCGGACAGAACAGAATCGGCTGTAAAATCCTATATTGACTCCCAGTAAGCGAGCTAACCCCGCCTAAACTTTGAAGCTATAGACGGGGTGTGCACTCTTCATTTGTCATCAAGGAAACGGAAGCCTACAACTTTGACGCGGACTGGACGCGTGGCAAACACGAAGCTGATTGTCGAGTTGTTTTTTGTGCAGCTCTTCGAAAGGACCATCTGCTGATAGTCGTAGGCAGGGGAAAGGTCCGGCTGGAACATGACATAGTTGAGCAGCTTCTGGCAGGATGCGAACAGAACATTGACCTCCGCACACCGGGAATTATGCTCGGCCTTTAACCGTGTGCTCCACCGGTTTTTTCGGATGAGTTCCTTGCACTGCTTTTAGAGCAGATAGACTGTATGTGGCTTTTTCCATGGGTGAACCTCTTTGAGAAAGACCTTGATTTGTGCGAAAACAGGTTGAATTGCAGCGGTGATGCGTCAACCGCTTGCTTCGGGCTACATTCCCGCAAAAATGTCATTGCCATCAAGATAGGTATAAGGCTTTTCCTGCTCCACAAAGCCATTGATGGCGATGAATCCGAGCTGCTTAACGGCCAGTTCCTTGATGTTCGCCACCTGCTGAGCCTCACGGTGAATTTCATCGAGGGTCATAGGTTGGGCATAATACTTTGCCTCATAAATTGCATAGCCGTCTGCCAGCTCCAGAGCAACATCGAACTCACCGTTCTTGCGGTGGACGGGGTCGTCATAGTAATAGCTGCCGATGTTGCGAACACCCTTCAGTTTCCCAGAACGAACCTGTAAACTGAAATAGTCACGGCAAATGCCCTCAAATCGGCGAGAGATGAAGTCTGTCAGAGTAGGGGCTACATACTCATCATAGAAAGCCTCTGCGCCTAGCACTTGCAATGCGCTGGCGTTTTTATAGATAAAGGTAAAGTAGAACCGTAACAAGTTGTCGTTGATTTCAAAGGTAGATTTCTTGCTGTCGTTGAGCTTGTTGATGGGGTAATTGCGGGAGATGATTTCGAGGTCACGCAGGGGTTTCATCTGTTTTGCAAGATTGCCGGTCTTCTTCACATCCAGCTTGTCTTCAATTTCAGAATAGCGCTTCTTGCCGTTACCAATGACTGCAAAGATACGCTCTGCGTTGATTTTGACGGAATAGTCCGACAACAGCAACTGACTGGCATACAGGTACACCGCACTCACAGGATTTAGAATTGTACTGACGATGTTTTCTCGCAGCGTGGCAGTAGGACGCAACGCCTGATTCACAAAAAGGAGAACCGCCGAATACAGCATAGTGCGCCACCTTGTCGTAGGAAGTTTTGTCAGGATAGAACTTGGCGGTATCCAGATAGTTCAATTCGTTGAGTTTGATAGTGACAGCAAAGCGTCCATACAGAGCATTTTTCTCCTGCAAGAGGTCCTTCATCATTCCGATGTGAGAGCCGGAGAGGATAAGCTCAATGTTTCCAAGCCGGTTATCAATGATGCTCTGAAAAACGGAATCAACTGTTGTGGGCTCATTCATCACCTTCAGATAGGGGTATTCGTCAATGACGACAACCATTTTCTGAGGCAGCGTGTTAAGATAGGTAAAAACATCTTGTAGTGTACTGAAGCTCAGAGCTACTGGCAATATCTTGGCTCGAACCAGCTCATCAACGAGGCTATCAATATTTTCTTGTACTGTGCCTTTCAAACACTCGAAATAGACGGTCTGATAAGGGCAGTTATCAAGGGCTTTCTGAATGAGCGTGGTCTTTCCAACTCGCCGCTTGCCGTAGACCATCACAGCTTTTGCCGATGTAGTCTTGCTGCAAGAGCACCAGTTCTTTCTCACGGCCTATAAACATATTGCACCTCCAATAATGCTGAATACATTTTCACTGAAATAACTTTCAGCATTATTTTACCACGAGACCGAACAAAAAGCAAGCAAAAAGAGGACCACCGCGCCGCAAGCGATGGCCCTCTTTTTATTGGCAGCATACGCCGCTTGTTAAGAATTACATTGCCCACAGCACAAGTGCAGCGACTACAGCAACAACAATGATAAGCAACAGAGGCCCGCAGCCGGAGCCATTGCCGCCACCGTTGTGATTCCCTCCGCTGCCACCGGAACCGCCGAAGTTGCGGTCAAATGACTGTTTATAGTGGGCATATCCGGTACTGCCGCTGCCAAAATAGCCGTAATCGTTCGCCATGATACACTACCTCATTCGCTATATTTGTCCTTGTTTCCTGCAAGAATATCCTCACAAATGCTCTTGTACTCCGGCAACATCTCCAAAAACGGAACCCACCGCCGTTTAACCTCTTCTCGGCCTTCATGCGGATGTTGGTTAAGCTGGTGAGAAAGGGCCGCGTGACGATTGAAGAAGCAGCGAAAGATGCTGGAATGACAGTAGAGGAATTCGAGAAGGTCTTGAAAAATACTCCACTGGGGCGAAGCCTCTGACAAGACTCCTGTGTATGTCACAGATGTGATTGTGACCTATCAAGTGCTTCCTGAGAAGAGTGCATAAGTTTCGTGAAAAGCTCACCAGACACCTCAATAGGAGGATTCGGTGGAAGCAGAGTCGGTCGAAAAGATTCATAAGCCATTTCGCCTGACAGATTACTCACGAGTGTACCAGCTCGGTTTGTCATGATTGCTTCCTTTCCTCCGAAAAACGGAAATTGAAATTTCTGAGGCTATTTTAGCATAGAAACTTCAGAAAATCAGCTTATCGTGAAAATACGAAGCGAAAGAAATTTCAGAAAAACAACTTTTTGTGAAATTGCTCAAGCAAAATCACCATAGAAATTTCAAGTTAAGAATTTTATAGTTTAATTTTGCCCTACTTATGTCAAAGAAAGTAGGGCGTTTCTTATGCCCAAAAGGAGGTGGTTACGCAAATGGCATCCAGAATGCGACTCTTGCCAAGATCGATGAAGCTGGAGAAAAGCTCCAGAACATCGGATCTTCTGTGGAGAATGTCGGCAAGAAGTTCCTGCCGGTGACTGCCGCTGTTTCTTCCAATGCGAACACCAATTCTCCATGATGGGCAAGACGTTCAAGTACTGTGCGCCTATCGCCGGTGCGCTGGGGTTCTCGGCAGAGGATCCGTAAGATCGTATCTGCCGTGCAGCAGTTCGTGGATAAACTGAACAGCATGGATTGAATTTCAAAAGGCAAAGTTGCCCATGATATTACATTGGCATTGATTGGCAGCGCGAGAAATGGCAATCAGGACTTGGCTAAGTTTATCCATCAAGGCGAAAAAAATGCTGCGAAATATGCGGACGAGGTCATTGTTCTGAGCAAAGAAGCGCAGGACTATTTTAAGGAAACTTATGGAAGAGAAACGCACTTTATCCCTAATGGCGTGAATGCATGATGAGAAGGACGTTTTTGACGTCTGCTCTTGACATGCCCGAAATCATGTTGTATATATATAGCAAGAGCTGGAAGCTCCAATTTAGCGCTTCCAGCTCGATCATTATCATAGAAGATTATTATTTACAGACTTTTCTTCATAGTCTCTCCGGTTTTCCTTCATGCTGGTCTCCTTCTGTTTATTCCCGGTAAATCTGTGCAAACCGGAAATTTCTGATGAATAACATGGTGCAGGATCGTTTTCGATTATTATATTTTACTGTGAGATTGTGATATTAGCAATAGTGAAATGGGGCAGAGAAGAGTTGAAAAGGCAGACGGATAAGAAACAAAGATAAAATAGTAAAGAATAGAATAAACAAAGAAAGAATATGGAGATAAAACAGAAAGGAATAAACAATGAATGTAAATCCTATAACAAGATTGGATTATCCAGATCCGGACGTGATCCGCGTAGAAGACACCTATTATATGGTATCCACAACCATGCACTTTATGCCGGGCTGTGAGATTCTGCAGTCTTTTGATCTGGTGCACTGGGAGCATGCGACTTATGTCTATGAGACGTTGGATCATACGGATGCGCAGCAACTGAAAAGCGGTCAGAATATTTACGGACAGGGCATGTGGGCAGCTTCCCTGCGCTATCATGAAGGCCGATTTTATATCTGCTTTGTGGCAAATGATACCCGTAAGACTTATTTATATACTTCGGAAAAAATAGATGGTCCATGGAAAAAGCAGCTGATAGAAGGCTTTTTATCATGACGGCTCTTTATTATTTGATGAGGATGGCAGAAACTATATTGTATATGGAAATGATGAAATCTGGATTACAGAATTGAATGAAGATTTGACTGCACCAAAGAAGGACGGATTACATCGTCTTTTAGTCAGTGATCATAAGAACCCGGAGCTAGGCTATGAGGGTTCTCATATTCAAAAAAATAAACGGCTATTATTATATTTTTCTGGTTCATTCCCTGAGAGACCGCTGGATGCGGACGGAAGCATGCTTTTACAGTGATTCTCTGGAAGGAGAATTCACGGGTGGAGATGTACTTTGTGATGATCGTGGATATTGTGGACAGGGCGTGGCACAGGGAGGAATAGTGGATACGCCGGATGGAAAGTGGTATGCAATGCTGTTTCAGGATTCCGGAGCAGTTGGACGGATTCCTATTCTGGTTCCGGTTACCTGGAAGGATCATTTTCCGGTTTTTGGACAGAACGGACATGTGCCGGAAGAAATAGAGGTTCACAGTGAGTTATCCGTCCTGCGCAGCTGAGGTTACTGTTGATGCTTCTGCATGGGAAGAGGGCGATGTTGCAGGTTTGTGTGCGTTGCAGAGCTGTTATGCTGCAGTTGGCATTACAAAACATCATGGAAAATATGAAGTCCTTATGCTGGATAAAAAAAGAAGATGGTATATTGGATATGACGGAAAGAACTGTTGTTGAATCACACCAGATGGATTTTCGTCTTGAAGCAGATTTCTGTAACATGAAGGATGAAGCACGCTGCTATTACCGGGTAAATAAGGGAGACTGGCTACCCATCGGAACCGTGCATAAGCTGTACTTCAAACTGGATCATTTTACTGGTTGCCGGTTTGGTCTGTTCTGCTATGCGGCAGAGGAAACAGGAGGAAGTGCCTGCTTCCGGGATTTTAAGTATTATGATGTTGATGAAATCTCATAAAGATAGAACTGCATAAAATAAGTGTCGGAATTTACTCAAATTTTTTCCTACTTTGGACATTGGTTTTTACAACGGTATTGTATAGTGAAGCAGAGGAAAAACAAAACATGTTTCAGAGAGGAGAAACGATTATGAGAATTAAGAGTATGATGAAGGGTATGCTTGCTGTTGTAATGGCAATGTCTATGGCAGCATGCTCCGGGGCACCTGCAGCAGACCAGACTTCTTCTGAGTCACTGTCACCGGCACAGACAGAAAGTACAGCAGCAACAGAGCAGGAAACAATCGTAACAGAAGTATCTATGTTAAATTGTTTGCATTTCAGACTCTTGTAAAGGGTCTTCGTCCATAAAAATTAAGAGATAAGCCCTACAAGGATCAAATTGGTTCAAAACCGATTTGAAAACTGAAGTGACCCCAAAAGTTAGACAATATTCTGAAGTAAAAATTGTTCAAGCAGCCGAAAGGGCTTGCTGTCTGTGAATTGCAGGCGGCAAGCCCTTTAACTTTGCCTTGATGCGGCGGTTGTTCAGCAGCTCA
>VOFI01003771.1_pt1 | contig 69550 bp, 85 predicted proteins | sample 5384131 | NCBI WGS metagenome assembly VOFI01 (sample SAMN12384728, study PRJNA508395) | human gut metagenome | isolation source: healthy gut H | host: Homo sapiens
CGCATGCCGTTGTGCCGCACCTCGTAATGCAGGTGGGGTGCGATCGAAAGTCCCGTGTTGCCCGAAAGTCCGATGATGTCGCCGCGACGGACCTCCTGCCCGCGGCGGACATTGACCGCCAGCAGGTGACTGTACGAGGTTTCGTAACCGTTGCCGTGATCGATGACGATGGTGCGGCCCGCCGTAGAGCGCGTGGCGATCTCCTTCACGCGGCCGTCCGCCGTGGCGAAGACGCGCGAACCTTCGGGCACCGTGTAATCGACGCCCTGATGGGATTGCAGGGTGCGGTAGAAGGGGTGGATGCGCATGCCGTAGGAGGCGGTGAGCAGCGTGAGCTGCTGGTTGATAACGGGCTGTATGGCCGGAATCCGGTTGCGGCCGTCGCCGACCGTATCCAGCAGACGTTGCAGTTCGAGGTACGATTCGTTGAGCTTGGTCAGCGTCGCTTCGGATTGTCTGACCTTCTCTTTGAGTTCCAGGATGATCTGACGGTCGGATTTGTCCAGCAGGCTTTCGTACGTTGCGAGCCGCTTGGTTTCGTATTCGGTGTCGAAATCGTAAGGATCGGATTCGAAGAGGATGTTGAAGACGTTGCGGTCGCGCTCGGAAACATTTTCCATCACTGTGCGCAGCGAGTCGTAGCGGGCTTCGAGCCGGGTGTATTCGTCCCTCAACTGATCGGTGGAGTGCTTGAGCTCGTATTCGACGGGCGTGTCGAAGAAGAGCGAAAACCCGACGTAGTAGAGGATGGCTGCGCCCGAACCACACCAGCACGTGAAACGTGATGCGGATCGCCTTCTGTTTGGGCGTGCGCGGTGTGGCGTATTTGATCGGTCTGCGGGTTCTTGCCATGTTATTCGTCGAAGGTGTCGAGGTTGAGCTCCTGCATCTGTTCCATCAGGCGCTCGTACTCCTCGTTGGTCATATTGCGGTTGAAGTAGTTGATCGGATTGACCACCTGCCCCATGTACATCACCTCGTAATGGAGGTGCGGGCCGGTCACGCCGCCCGTGCGTCCCGCTTCGGCGATGAGCTGCCCGCGCACGACCGGATCGCCCGGTTTGACGAAGACCTTGTTCAGATGTGCATAGCGGGTCTTGTAACCGAATTCGTGGTTGACGACGACGATCTAAGTGCCGTATCCGTGGCGTGCGCGATCTCAGGTCGACTTTTTCGACCACGCCGTCGCCCGTGGCGTAGACGGCGTCGCCCACGTTGCACGCCAGGTCGATGCCTTGTGCAGGATGTAGCGGCCGTAGATCGGGTGGCGGCGCATGCCGAAGGCACCGATACCGTTGCGCAGCTTGTTGCGGTCGATCGGCCACGTGGCGGGGATTGCCGTGGAGAGTTTCTCCTTGTTCTTGGCCAGGATTTGCAACTCGTCGAACGAAACGGACTCCAAGTAGAGCTGCCGTGCCAGCGCATCCATCTGCTTCCATGTGCCGATCATCAGCGACGAGTAGCTGTCGTCGGCCAGGGGCGGTATTTGGACGCGGGGTATTCCGTGTAGATGCCGTCGAGCGAGAGCGTGTCGGTCGAGAAGAGCGCACGGTAGACCGACTGGTCGCGGTGGCGGATCTCGGCGATCTTGCGCTCGGAGGCCTTCAACCGGTCCTGCATGATGCGGTACTTCATCACCAGTTCGCGGCGCACGGTTGATGCGGTACATCTTCGGCGTGTAGAAGACAATAGGAAAAGAGGACGTTGGCCACCGAGATGAGGATGAATGATGAGTATTTTGCGCAGCAGGCGGTAGGTACGCAGCCGGAACGGACCGTGATAACTGGCCGAAACCAGGTCACGGGTCTGGGATTGAATCGGTGTTCTTTTTTCGTGCCATGCCTGAAAAAACTCAGCGGGAACGCGCAAATTTAGGTTAAATTGTGTAATTTTGCAACCTGATCGAGCGGAAAAGCAAACGCAGGAATCGGATGAACAACGCAAAAAACAGTATATATGGAATCGAATGAAATTCGCCAGGCCTTTCTGGACTTTTTCCGGAGCAAGGGACACGAGATCGTTCCCTCGGCACCGATGGTGGTCAAGGGCGATCCTACGCTGATGTTCACCAACGCGGGTATGAACCAGTTCAAGGACATCTTCCTCGGGAACGCTCCCCGTCCCTATCCCCGGGCCGCCGACACGCAGAAGTGCCTGCGCGTATCGGGCAAGCACAACGATCTGGAGAGGTCGGCCACGACACCTACCATCACACGATGTTCGAGATGCTGGGCAACTGGTCCTTCGGCGACTACTTCAAGCGGGAGGCGATCGGCTGGGCCTGGGAGCTGCTGACCGGGGTGTACGGACTGGACAAGAGCCGCATGTACGCTACCGTGTTCGAGGGATCCCGAAGACGGCGTGCCCTTCGATTCGGAGGCCTACGACGTGTGGGCGCGGCAATACCTGCCTGCGGATCACATCATCCGCGGCAACAAGCACGACAACTTCTGGGAGATGGGCGAGACGGGTCCCTGCGGTCCCTGCTTCGGAGATCATTTCGACCTGCGCGACGAGGCGGAGATCGCTGCTCGTCCGGGGCGCGAAATGGTCAACAGGGCCATCCTCAGGTGATCGAGATCTGGAACCTCGTCTTCATGCAGTTCAACCGCAAGGCCAACGGCTCGCTCGAACCCCTGGCGGCCAACTGTATCGATACGGGTATGGGCTTCGAACGCCTCTGCATGATTATGCAAGGGAAAAAGTCGAATTACGATACCGACGTGTTCCAGCCCACGATCGGCCGTCTGGCCGCGCTGTCGGGCAAGAGCTACGGGGCGGACGCCAGGTGCGACGTGGCCATGCGCGTGGTGGCCGACCATCTGCGCGCCATCGCCTTCTCGATCGCCGACGGCCAGCTGCCGTCGAATGTCAAGGCGGGGTATGTCATCCGCCGCATTCTGCGCCGCGCCGTGCGCTACGGCTACACCTATTTAGGTTTCACCGAGCCCTTCATCTGCAAGCTGGTGGCGGGGCTGGTGGCGCAGATGGGCGACCAGTTCCCCGAACTGCGGGCGCAGCAGACGCTCATCGAGCGTGTGATCGAGGAGGAGGAGAGTTCGTTCCTGCGGACGCTGGCCACGGGTATCACGCTGCTCGACGGCGTGATCGCCGAGGTCAAGAAACAGGGCGGGACCAAGATTTCGGGGCACGACGCCTTCGTGCTCTACGATACCTACGGTTTCCCGATCGACCTGACGGAGTTGATCGCCCGCGAGCAGGACGTGGAGGTCGACCTGAGTGCTTTCGAGACGGAGTTGCAGGCGCAGAAGGAGCGTTCGCGCAACGCCGCCGCGGTGGCTACCGACGACTGGCAGGAGTTGTTCCCGCTCGCGCAGAGCGAGTTCGTCGGTTACGATACGCTGACCGCGCCGGTGCGCATCGCGCGCTACCGTCGCGTCTCGGCCAAGAACCGGACGACCTACCAGTTGGTCTTCGACCGCACGCCCTTCTACGGCAATTCCGGCGGTCAGATCGGCGACGTGGGCTTCATCGAGAATGCCGACGAAAAGATCGACGTGGTGGCCACCGACAAGGAGAACGGTCTGATTATCCATATCGTCGACAAACTGCCGGAGAATCCCGCCGCCGATTTCACGGCGGTGGTAGATCCCGCCAAGCGGCAGGCTGCGGCCAACAACCATACGGCCACGCACCTGCTCGACGCTGCGCTGCGCAAGGTGCTCGGTACGCACGTCGAGCAGAAAGGTTCGCTCGTGACGCCCGAATACCTGCGCTTCGACTTTTCGCACTTCCAGAAGGTGACGCACGAGGAGCTGCGCGAGGTGGAGCGTCTGGTCAACCGTGAGATCCGTGCCAACCATCCGCTCGTGGAGCGGCGCGATGCGACGTTGGCCGAGGCACAGGCCGAGGGGGCGATCATGCTCTTCGGCGAGAAGTACGGCGACCGCGTGCGCATGGTGCGTTTCGGCGATTCGGTGGAGTTGTGCGGCGGTACGCACACCTGTGCTACGGGTACGATCGGATTTTTCAAGATTGTGAGCGAGAGCGCCGTTTCGGCCGGCGTGCGGCGCATCGAGGCCGTGACGGGCGAAGGCGCCGAGAAGGTGCTCTATGCTGCGGAGGATACGTTGCAGAACGTCGCCGAATTCCTGAACAACACGCAGGTCGTGCAGGCGATCAAGAAGATCGTCGAGAGCAACGACGCCCTTTCGAAGGAGGTCGAGGCGATGCGTCAGGAGCAGGTCCGCGAGTGGGCCGACCGTCTCGTGAAGAGTCTTCCCGAGCAGAACGGCGTGATTCTCATGGCCAAGCAGTCCGAGCGGATGCCGGCTTTCATCAAGGATCTGGCCTATAACTTGCGCGCGCGCGTGCACAATCTGGTCATGGTCGTCGGTACCTGTCAGGAGGGGAAACCGAGCCTGACGATCATGCTCGGCGACGACGTGGTCGCCAAGGGCGTCAACGCCGGCAAGGTGATCCGCGAAGCGGCCAGGGAGATGAACGGCGGCGGCGGCGGTCAGCCCTTCTTCGCAACGGCCGGGGGCAAGAATCCCGACAAGTTGCAGGCGGCGATCGACAAGGCCGTCGAACTGATTATGGATGAATTGAAATAAACTAAGATAAAACAATGAAACAGAAAGTATTGCTTATGATTCTGGACGGTTGGGGTATCGGCAACCGATCCAAGGGTGACGTCATTTCGACCGTCCATCCCGCATATATTTCGGCGATGACCGAAAAGTATCCTCATGCGCAGTTGCGTACGGACGGCGAAAACGTCGGCCTGCCCGATGGGCAGATGGGCAATTCGGAGGTGGGGCACCTCAATATCGGTGCGGGGCGGGTGGTCTATCAGGATTTGGTGAAGATCAACCGCGCCTGCAAGGACGGTTCGATCATGGAGAACGCGGAGGTGAAGGCGGCTTTCGAGTACGCCAAGGCGAAGGGCGTGAACGTGCACTTCATGGGCCTCGTGTCGGACGGCGGCGTGCACTCGTCGATCGACCACCTCTACAAACTCTGCGACATAGCCAAGACCTACGGCATCGAGCATACCTATGTGCACTGCTTCATGGACGGCCGCGATACCGATCCGCACAGCGGCAAGGGTTTCATCGAGGCGTTGGAGCGCCATACGGCGCAGTCGACGGGCGTCGTGGCCTCGATCGTAGGCCGTTATTACGCGATGGACCGCGACAAGCGTTGGGAGCGTGTGAAGGTGGCCTACGATCAACTCGTGAACGGTGTCGGCGAGCCGGCGACGGACATGGTCGCCGCCATGCAGAAGTCCTACGACGCCGACGTGACCGACGAGTTCGTCAAGCCGATCGTGCGTGTCGACGCCGAGGGGAAAGCCGTCGGGACGATCCGTCCCGGCGACATGGTGATCTTCTTCAACTACCGGAACGACCGGGCCAAGGAGCTGACCATCGTACTCACACAGGAGGATATGCCGCGAAGGGCATGCACACGCTGCCGCTCTATTATTGCTGCATGACCCCTTACGATGCCAAATTCCAGGGGCTGCATATCCTGTTCGACAAGGAGAACGTGCAGAATACGATCGGCGAGTACGTCGTCGCTGGGCCTCTCGCAGCTCCGCATCGCCGAAACGGAGAAATACGCTCATGTGACCTTCTTCCTGAACGGAGGCCGCGAGGAGGAGTTCGAGGGCGAGGACCGCATTCTGGTCGCTTCTCCGAAGGTGGCGACTTACGACCTTCAGCCCGAGATGAGCGCTTACGAGGTGGCCGACAAGCTGGTCGGGGCACTCGACAGGCAGAAATACGATTTCATCTGCCTGAATTTCGCCAACGGCGATATGGTGGGGCATACGGGAGTTTATGAGGCGATCGAGAAAGCGGTGAAGGCTGTCGACGAGTGCGTGGGAGAGGTGGTCGAGGCGGCCAAGCGCAACGGGTACGAGGTCGTGCAGATCGCCGATCACGGCAACGCCGACAATGCGGTCAATGCCGACGGCACGCCCAATACGGCCCATTCGCTCAATCCGGTGCCCATCGTCGTGGTATCGGACCGCGTGAAGACCGTACACGACGGCGTGCTGGCCGACGTAGCTCCTACGGTGCTCAAACTCATGGGGCTCGAACAGCCTGCCGAGATGACGGGCAAGGTGCTCGTCGAGCTGAAATAGCCGTCTTCCACGGAGGATATGAGGGCCTGCTCGTCCGGAGCGGGCCCCTTTTTCGTTTGCGTGATGTCGGGCCGCAAGTCCCGATACCCTTCATCGCAGTTCCTTCCGATCGAAAGTTCGTCTGGTACTCCTCGGAATTTACGCAACCTGCTAATAAATTTGGTTCTACGTTCGCCTTGCATCTTTGCGGGGACAAGCCCTGTTTAGATAGGCTTCGCCTCGGCAAAACCCAAATAAATTTGGTTCTGCCCTCGACTTGCACACTTTGCGGAGGACAAGCCTCCGCTTAGATAGGCTGCGCCTCGGCAAAATACAAACGAGTTTGTTTTTGCCCTCGGCTTGCACTATCTTTGTTTCGAAGAGCCGTTGTTTTTTAAAACGAATTGAAAATGAAGATCGCTATTTTGGGCGCAGGCAACATGGGCAGCGCCATTGCCTGCGGATTGGTTCGCAGCGGAAAATTCCAGGCCGGAGAGATCGTTTGTACGGCACGTACCGAGGCGACGCTCGAACGTTTGCGCACACAGTGCCCGGGTGTGCGGACGACGACCGACAACGCTGCGGCCGTGCGGGATGCCGCGGTCGTAATGCTGGCCGTCAAACCGTGGCTTACCGAAGCGTTGATCCGTGAAATCCGACGGGAGATCGATCCCGACCGGCAGTCGGTGGTTTCGGTGGCGGCCGGTGTTTCGCTGGCGCAGCTCGCCGAGTGGATGACGGCCGACAGCGCGGTGCGACCGGCGTTGTTCCGCGTGATTCCCAACACGGCGATCGCCGTGCGGCAGAGCATGACCTTCGTCGCTGCACGGGGTGCGGACGAGGCTTGTACGGAGCGGGTGTTGGGAATCTTCCGTGAACTGGGCGAGGCGATGCTCGTCGACGAGCCGCCGATGTTGGAGACCGGAATGATCCTCGCCTCGTGCGGAATCGCCTTCGCTCTGCGCTATGTGCGGGCGTCGGTCGAAGGAGGAGTGGAACTGGGTTGCCCGGCAGGGCAGGCGACGCATATCGTCGCCGCGACGCTCCGCGGTGCGGCCGAACTGCTGTTGCAGCGGGGCGAACATCCCGAAACCGAGATCGACCGCGTGACCACGCCGGGAGGGATCACCGTCCGCGGTCTGAACGAAATGGAGCAGGCCGGATTTTCGGCAGCCGTGATCCGCGGGTTGAAGGCCTGCAAATAGGCGGAGGATGATCCAGCAACGGGAAGCGTCCGGATCGCAAATCGATCCGGACGCTTCCTGTCTGTTGTTGAAAGGGTTATTTTTTCAGGTATGCTTCGATGTTGCGGGCGACGCAGCGCACGAGCGTGTCGATCGCTTCGCCCGTGGCCCATGCGTTGTGGGGCGAAGCGAGCAGACGGTAGGGGTCGCGCAGGGCGAGCAGGGGGTTGTCGGCCTTGACCGGCTCCGACGAGAATACGTCGAGCGCGGCGCCGGCGATCCGGCCGTCGTCGAGCGCTTCGGCCAGCGCGGCTTCGTCGACGATGCCGCCGCGGGCGACGTTGACGAGCAGGGCCGAGGGTTTCATCCGGTGGAGCTGCTCGGCGCCGATCAACCCCCGCGTGTGAGCGTTGAGCGGACAGTGGATCGACACCACGTCGGCCCATGCGAGCAGTTCGTCGAGCGGAAGGGCGGGGTAGGCCTCCTCGCGTGCGACGCCCGACGTGGAGTGGTAGCTCACCTCGCAGCCGAAAGCCGCAGCCAGCCGCGCCACTTCACGGCCGATCGCACCCAGCCCGATGACACCCCAACGGCGCCCCGTGCAGCTGCCGGATCGGACGGTCGAAACAGAACAGGCGCGGCGAGCGGGCGTAACGGCCGCTCTTGAAAAATTCGTCGTAGTAGACCGATTCGCGCAGCAGGGCGATCGCCGCGCCGAGCGTCGTTTCGGCCACCGAATGCGTCGAGTAGCCTGCGGCATTGCGTACTTCGATGCCGTGTTCGGCCGCGGCGTCGAGATCGATGTTGTTCACGCCCGTCGCGGCTACGCAGATCAGCCGCAGGTGCGGCAGTTGCGCAATCGTTGCAGCGTCGAGCCGCACCTTGTTGGTGACGACGATTTCGGCGTCGGCGCAACGCGCGGCCACCTCGTCGGGCGCAGTCATGTCGTAACCGGTGTAGTCGCCCAGCGCCTTCACGGCCGAGAGGTCGCGCCCCGCGAGCGAATATTCGTCCAGAAAAACAATCTTTGGTTTCATATCTTTAACAGTTTAATCGTTGCTTTCCCGTTTGCCGGAATCCTCCATTTCGCCCAGCAGGTCGCGTACCACGACCGATGCGCAGCCGATGCCGAAGAGCGCGGGCAGGTAGGAGATCGTCCCCACGTTCGATTTCTTGTTCTGCTCCTCGCAGAGGATCATCGCCCCTTCGCGTGCAGGTTCGGCCGAGAAGACGGCGCGGAATCCGGTGCGGATGCCGAGTTTGTGCAGACGTTTGCGCAGCATGTGCGCCAGCGGGCAGTGGTGCGTGCGGCCGATGTCGGCGATCTCCATGCGCGTGGGATCGGTCTTCGCGCCGGCGCCCATCGAACTGACCAGCGGAATGCCGCGGTCGAGGCAGCCCTTGATGAGCGCCAGCTTCGGCGAGAGGGTGTCGATCGCATCCACCGCATAATCGTAGGGCGCGGCGTCGAGCAGCCGGTCGGTCTCTTCGTCCCTGATGTATTTCTCGATGACGGTGAGCTGCAAATCGGGGTTGATGTCGCGCAGCCGCTCGGCGAGAACTTCGGCCTTGGGGCGTCCGACCGTCGAATGCAGTGCGACCAGCTGCCGGTTGATATTGGTTTCGGCCACACGGTCGGCGTCGGCGATCGTGAGACGGCCCGCACCGGCGCGTACGATCATCTCGGCGGCGTAGGCCCCCACGCCGCCCAGTCCCACCACCAGTACGTGCGCACTGCGCAACCGTCCGAGTTTTTCGTCGCCCAGCAGCAGCCGGGTTCGTTCCGTCCATCGTTCCATCGCTCAGGAGAAAATATGCAGGTAGTTGTTGTAAATCGTCTCTTTGAGCCGGTCGAGCGGCATACCCAGCAGTCGGGCCGCCGTTGCGTAGACCGACTCGATCGTCGCGGGAGCGTCGTCGGTTTCGAGGAAAAGCCGCTGCGTCGGGATGCTCCCGAGTGCCCGTACGGTGCGCGGCGAACGCAGCGAGCGGGGACCGAAGGAGAGGTAGTAGCCTGCGGCGACGGCGCGTGCGGCCTGTTCGGGCGAACCGATGAACCCGTGGAAGATGACGGCCCGCAGGCGGAACTGTTTGAGCAGCCGCATCGTCTCCTCGAATGCCTTCACGCAGTGCAGTACGACGGGTTTTCCGGCCGCCTCGGCCAGTCGCAGCTGCCCTTCGAAAATCCGCAGTTGCGCCTCGCGGTCGGGACGCAGGTAGTCGAGACCGATCTCGCCGACGATCTGTGCCGGGCCGACATGCTCCCGCACGGTCGCAAGATCGCCTTCGGCAGCCTCCCACGGATGTATCCCGACGCTCGCGGGCTCGATGCCGTGTCGGTCGGACGGTGGGTGTGGATATTGACGAACGGTGTTTCCATCGGTGCAAAGGTAGGAATTTTTCGGGCTGTTTTCCGGTTTTTTCGGGACGGCCGAAAAATATTTGAAAAAATCTTAAATAAATAGGTAAAAAATCGTATCTTCGCGCACGGAAAATCAATGTTATAAAACTAACAGAAACTTTTCATAATTATCACACTAATCAAACACTTTTACATGTCGAAAAATCATTAAACTGAACAAAGGTCTCGACATCAAACTCGAAGGTCAGGCGGCCTCCGTGGTGGTCAACGCCCCGTTGGCCGACACGTATGCCGTTTCGCCGCTCGATTTTGAAGGTGTAACTCCGAAGTTGCTGGTGAAAGCAGGAGATCAGGTGAAGGCGGGTACTCCGTTGTTCTTCAACAAGTACAACGAGCGCGTGCTGTTCACCTCTCCCGTGAGCGGAACGGTCGAGGCGGTCAATCGCGGCGAGAAGCGCAAGGTGCTCTCCGTGACCGTCAAGCCCGATGCCGAACAGCAATACGAGGAGTTTGCGATTCCCGATCTATCGAGTGCGACCCGCGACCAGATCGTCGGACTTTTGTTGAAGGCCGGCCTGTGGACGATGATTATTCAGCGCCCCTACGGTATTATCGCCGATCCCGACGATGCGCCCAAAGCGATTTTCGTTTCGGCATTCGACTCGGCGCCGCTGGCGCCGGACTACAACTTCGCGCTCGCGGGCGAAAAGGCCGCCTTGCAGCGGGGCGTGGAGGTATTGAAGAAACTCACGGCAGGCAAAGTGCACGTTTCGTTTCCGTGCGGGTGCCGAAGGCGAAGCCGCTACGCTCGAAGGCGTCGAGTTGCACGCCTTTGCCGGCAAACATCCCGCGGGCAACGTCGGCGTGCAGATCCACCACATCGATCCCGTGAACAAGGGCGAGGTGGTCTGGACGGTCAACGTGCAGGATCTGGCCACGATCGGCCGTTTCTTCTCGACGGGCAAGGTCGATCGCTCGAAGGTGATCGCCGTGACCGGTTCGGGAAGTGGCCCAGCCGCAGTACTGCCGCATCATCGACGGCGCCTCGATCCGTTCGATCGTGGGCGGGAACATCAAACCGCAGGCCGAAGGGGAGAGCATCCGCTACATTTCGGGCAATGTGCTTACGGGCGTCAAGACCTCGCTCGACGGTCATATCGGGTACTATGCGCATCAGTTGACGCTGATTCCCGAGGGCGACAAGTACGAGTTGCTGGGTTGGGCGATGCCCCGCTGCAACAAATTCTCCGTGTCGCGCGCCTATTTCTCGTGGCTCTGCCCCAAGAAGCGTTACAACCTCGACACCAATCTCAACGGCGGCGAGCGTCCGTTCGTCGTGACGGGCCTCTACGAGCAGTACCTGCCGATGGACATCTATCCGATGCACCTGCTCAAAGCGACGCTCGCGGGCGATATCGAGAAGATGGAGAACCTCGGTATCTACGAGGTCGTGGAGGAGGATTTCGCGCTCTGCGAGTTCGTCGATCCGTCGAAGACCGAGATGCAGCAGATCATCCGCGACGGTATTAACTTAATGATCAAGGAGGCTTAACGATGAGCGGATTAAGAAATTTAGTAGACAAGTTGAAGCCGACCTTCTCCGAAGGCGGCAAACTCTCGTTCCTCGCATCGACCTTCGATGCGTTCGAGACGTTCCTTTTCGTACCGAACACCACGACGCAGAAGGGTGCGCACATCCGTGACTGCAACGACATGAAGCGCACGATGATCGTCGTGGTCGTCGCGTTGCTTCCGGCCCTGCTGTTCGGCATGTACAACACGGGTTATCAGGTGGGCATGACGGGCTGGGAGGCTTTCTGGTTCGGATTCCTGCAAGTGCTGCCGATGATCGTCGTGTCGTAACAACGTCGTGGGTCTGGGCATCGAGTTCGCCTTCGCGCAGGCGCGCGGCCACGAAGTCAACGAGGGCTTCCTCGTTTCGGGCCTGTTGATCCCGATGGTGATGCCCGTGGGGACGCCGCTGTGGATGATCGCGCTGGTACGGCCTTCGCCGTGGTCTTCGGCAAGGAGGTCTTCGGCGGTACGGGCATGAACGTATTCAACCCCGCGCTGCTGGCGCGCGCCTTCGTCTTCTTCGCCTACACCCCGCAGATGTCGGGTGAAAAGGTGTGGTTCGCTGTCGACAGCGTGTCGGGGGCTACGGCGCTCGAACAGCTCTCGACGACGGGTGCGATGAGCTATTCGGAATCTGGACGCCTTCCTCGGCTTCATCCCGGGCTGCATGGGCGAGACCTCGACGCTGGCGATTCTCATCGGCGCTGCGATCCTGCTCTTCACGGGTATCGCTTCGTGGCGCACGATGCTCTCGGTCTTCGCGGGCGGCTGGCTCATGGGCCTGCTCTTCAATGCGGTGGGCGCCAACGCTTACTGCGAGATTCCCGCATGGCAGCACCTGATCGTGGGCGGTTTCGCCTTCGGTGCCGTCTTCATGGCCACCGATCCCGTCACTTCGGCACAGACCAACGCCGGCAAGTACATCGTCGGCCTGATGACGGGTGCGCTGGCCGTGATGATCCGTGTGGTGAACCCCTGCTTATCCCGAGGGAATGATGCTTTTCGATCCTCTTCATGAACGCGCTGGCGGCGCCGCTGGTGGACTACTTCGTGGTCGAGCGGAACATCGCGCGTCGTAAGAACCGTGTCAAACTTGCAAAATAGGGAGTGAATTATGGCAACCAAGAAATTCAAATGTAAAGTCTGCGGCTATATCCACGAAGGCGATGCCGCACCGGCCAAATGTCCCGTTTGCGGCGCACCGGCTTCGGAGTTCGAAGAGATCGTCGAGGCAGGTGCCGGAGATGCGGGCGCGAAGAAGGGCGGGCTGTTCTCGGACAAGAACTCCAATGCCTATATCATCCTCTACTCGACCGTGATGGTCGTCATCGTCGCCGTTGTCGCTGGCCGCCTTGTACGTTGCAGAAACGCCAGTACGCAAACGAATTGGGCGAGAAGAAGAAGCAATATCCTGCAATCGCTGGGTGTTCCGGACGGCGACTTCGACGCGATGGTCAAGGCCTATGTGGTCGACGCGGCCGGCAACAAGACGGAAAAACCCGCCGAGGAGGTCTTCGACATGATGAAGACGAACAAGGACCTGCGAGCCGATTACGAACGGAAGACGCTGATCCTCTTCGAGGCCACCGACGGCCGCGTGATCATCCCGCTCATCGGCAAGGGGCTGTGGGACGACATCTGGGGCTATATCGCGCGCTCGAAAAGGATATGAATACCGTGTCGGGCATCGTGATGGCCCACAAGAGCGAAACGCCGGGCCTGGGGGCCGAGATCGCCACGCCGGCGCATCAGGCGCTCTACAAGGGCAAGACGCTCTTCGAGAAGGGCGATTTCGTCTCGATCACCCTGCGCAAAGGCGGCGCCAAAGATCCGGCCCATGAGGTGGACGCCGTGACCGGCGGTACCAAAACTTCGGACGGTGTGACAGCCATGCTGCGCGACAACCTGAGCGAATATCTTCCCTTCTTCCGAGAAGGCACGGACCGCCGCTTCGGCAGCCGGTGCGGAGGAGTCTAACGATCAAAAAGTAGAAAGCAATGAGTAATAAGGAAAAAGAGCCTCTGTTTTCGGCTAAGAACATGAAGTACCTGACCGGCCCGTTCGGCAAGAACAATCCGGTGATCGTACAGATCCTCGGTATCTGCTCGGCGCTGGCGGTTACCGTCCAGTTGAAACCCGCCATCGTCATGGCGCTTTCGGTGACGGTCGTGACGGCATTCTCGAATCTGGTGATGTCGCTGCTGCGCAAGGGCATTCCGGCGCGTATCCGCATCATCGTCCAGCTGGTGGTGATCGCCGCGCTGGTGATCCTCGTCGATCAGGTACTCAAAGCGTATGTCTACGAAGTATCCAAACAGCTGTCGGTCTACGTCGGCCTGATTATCACCAACTGTATCATCATGGGCCGCGTCGAGGCTTTCGCACTGGGCAACAAGCCCTGGCCGTCGTTCCTCGACGGTATCGGCAACGGTCTGGGCTACGGTATGATTCTGGTGACGGTCGCCTTCTTCCGCGAGTTGCTGGGATCGGGTTCGCTGCTGGGATTCCGCATCGTTCCCGAAAGCTGGTACATCGCAAACGGCGGCGCCTAACTCGAACATGGGCCTGATGCTCTTCCGCCCATGGCCCTCATCATCGTGGGGTGCATCATCTGGATTCACCGCTCTTACAACAAGGATTTACAGGAAAAGTAGCAGGTAGCGTATGGAAACTCTGAATCTTTTTTATCCGGTCGATCTTCATCGACAACATGGTCTTCGCCTTCTTCTTCGGCATGTGTTCCTACATCGCCGTGTCGAAAGAGCGTCAAGACCGCATTGGGACTGGGTGCCGCCGTTACCTTCGTGATGGTGATGACCGTTCCGCTGAACTATCTTCTCAACGAGTACGTCCTCAAAGCCAACGCGCTGGTCGAAGGGGTCGACCTGAGCTTCTTGTCCTTCATCGTCTTCATCGCCACGATCGCTGCGTTCGTGCAGCTGGTGGAGATGGCCGTCGAGAAGTTCTCGCCGACGCTCTACAATCAGCTGGGTATCTTCCTGCCGCTGATCGCCGTGAACTGCGCCATCATGGGCGGTTCGCTCTTCATGCAGCAGAAGGTCGACGCCGGTGCGATCGGCAACGTATGGCAGTCGATCGTCTACGGTCTGGGTTCGGGCATGGGCTGGTGGCTCGCCATCGTCATGATGGCCGCCATCCGCGAAAAGACCGCTTATTCGCACATCCCCGCCGCACTCAAAGGGCCCGGCATCGCCTTTATCATCACGGGTCTGATGGGTATCGCCTTCATGATTTTCAGCGGCATCAAGTTGTAACTGTTAAAGATTAAGTAAGATGACATTAACGATTATAGTCGCGATCGTAGCCTTTCTGGCGGTGACGCTCGTTTTGGTGGGGCTGCTTCTCTATGCGAAGGCGAAGCTCACGTCGTCGGGCGACGTGACGATCGACATCAACGACGGCGAAGGTGCTGACCACCGAGAGCGGTTCGACGCTGCTCGTAACGCTCGCCAACAACAACGTCTTTCTGCCTTCCGCCTGCGGCGGCGGCGGTTCGTGCGGCATGTGCAAATGCCAGGTGCTCGAAGGCGGCGGCGACATCCTGCCGACCGAAACGGGCTTCATTTCGCGCAAAATGGCCAAGGATCATTGGCGTCTGGGGTGTCAGGTCAAGGTGAAGGAGAACCTGAAAATCCACGTTCCCGAAGCCGTGCTCGGCGTCAAGAAGTGGGAGTGCGAGGTGATCTCGAACCGCAACATTTCGACCTTTATCAAGGAGTTCGTCGTGAAACTGCCCGAGGGCGAAAACCTCAATTTCCGTTCGGGCGGCTACATCCAGATCGACATCCCGAAGTACGATGCGATCAAGTTCTCCGACATGGACGTCGACCCGCAGTTCCGCGCCGACTGGGACAAGTTCAAGATGTGGGATCTGGTGACGACCAACCCCGAACCTACGTTCCGCGCCTATTCGATGGCCAACCACCCGGCCGAAGGAAACATCATCATGCTCAACATCCGTATCGCCACGCCGCCGTTCGACCGCGTGAACGGCGGATTCATGAAGGTCAACCCGGGTATCTGCTCGTCGTACATCTTCTCGCGCAAACCGGGCGACAAGGTGACGATTTCGGGCCCCTACGGCGAGTTCTTCCTGCCGGACAACCTGCCCGATACGCAGGAGCTGGTCTTCATCGGCGGCGGTGCCGGTATGGCGCCGATGCGCAGCCACATCATGCACCTGTTCAAGACCGAGAAGACGAAACGTCCCGTGTCGTTCTGGTACGGCGCCCGTGCGTTGAAAGAGGCTCCCTACTTGAAGGAGTTCCACGAGATCGAGAAGGATTTCCCCAACTTCTCGTTCCATCTGGCGCTCGACCGTCCCGATCCCGAAGCCGATGCGGCAGGGGTGAAGTATACGCCCGGGTTCGTGCACAACGTGCTCTATGAGAACTATCTGAAAAATCACCAGGCACCGGAGGACTGCATCTACCTGATGTGCGGGCCTCCAATGATGTCGGCCTCGGTGGTCAAGATGCTCGACGACCTGGGCGTGCCGCCCGAAAATATCCTTTACGACAACTTCGGCGCCTGACGTTCGGCGTAAGATAGAAAAATAAGACCCGGCAACGGGTCTTATTTTTTGCGGTTATGCGGTCTTCGCTTTCGTGTGAGCGGCCGGGCGACGGGACGGATCGGGTGCCGCCGGCTGCGGTTCTGCGCCGCGGATCGGAGGCCGGAGCCTTATTGCTGCGGGAAGCGTTCCTTCGGCCCCTTGCACAAACATTCGAGCAGCAAGTCGGCGGTGAGCTCCGATCCCTGCCGGCCCGCATGGCGGAGTGCGATTTCCAGCAGCCGGCGGAGTTCTTGCAGAAGAGCTGCCGTCTGCGTCTGCGGACAATAATCCACAAAACAAATCGGTGCGCGTTCAAAAAAACGAAAAAGGTACGTTTTGGGGAAAATTAATTTTGTGAGTTGCATTTATCGCATTTGCAACACGTGAATCTATGGATGTCGTCCCATAGTTCGGAGTTTATATCACCGGTCAGATATGCGACCTCTTCACCGGCCATCTGTAACCTGCACGCCATTGCAATGTCATCGACGAGGTGTCTGAGTTCGTGTTCGCAACTATTCAGGAATTGCGCATGCGAAGAGTGCATTCCGACCACGATAACACTTTTGCGTTGCCTTTTATTCGAATATGTGAATCCGGTATCCATATCCGATTTTTGTAGGTTCTTCCGTATTCGCACGACCAATTCGTCGGGGCATTGAATATCGATAAGGGACTTGATAATATGGTCAGTATAGTATCTCGTTACGGCAAAATAGATGCGTAACGACCAGTTATACTTACCAATTTTCAAGTCCCTAATTATCATAACATGTCTTCCCAGATGATCGGTATACCCAATGCGATTGTTTTGGCATAGAATTCATCCATCGCCCGAGTGGGGCTACCGTCTACGTCGTCGAGATAACATTTGATGTGCATACAGAGGTACTGTTCGTTCGGGAGCGATTTACCGAGGAAATCGGCCTTGAACATGTTTGCGACATAGCAAGCGTTGTATGCGACATTGTTTTTGAGTTCAATGCCGTATTGCTTCAACAGTTGCTGCACCTCTTCATTCGAGTAGGGTGTTATGGGCACTTCTTTTCCATTAGAGTCCATTTTTTTCATGCCCGCTACTGCGAATTCGCAGAGCTTTTTGGAGAAATTCCACCCGTAGCTATTGAGGTATTCCCGAAACCCTATCGGAAATACGTCGTAAATATCCAGTCTGTCCATGGTTGTGTGTTTTAAAAAGAGAGGGGGCTTTTCGGCCCCCTCTTCGATTCACCTACCGGTAACGCGAGTAGCGCCCTGTATACTTGACTCCACGGCGTTCGCCGTAGCCATCGCTTCCGTACTCGCCATCGCGCTCACCGTATCCGCGCATGAAGGATTGCCCACGCTCACCGTAGCCGCCGTATCCGCCACGTTCTCCGTATCCGTCCATCCCTCCCTGCATCTCGCGCATGGCCTTACGATAGCCTTTCTCCTCGCCGTGCTCACAGCCTCGGCGATATGCGCGTTCCAGATCGTCCTGATCGTACTCCTCATTCATGAAGGCCCGACCTTGCTCCAATTCTTTCCAGCTCATAATTTACTCTTTTCTTGTTTTTATCGTTGATGACTGAAGGAATTGCTGAATCTGGCGCACGGAATCCGCCACGCCGGAGATTGCCGCCTCGATCTTGTCGATGCGTTGGTTCTGGGCTTTGGAATCGGCGTATGCCGGATTCAGCTCCTTCAGGATGTCCTCACACTTGGCCACGACCTCCTTATGGCGATCCACACTTGCAATGATGTCGGTACTCGTTTTGTGAATTGCGCGCACCTCGTTGAGTATAGGTTCCACCGAACATGCCAGCGTCAGCGAGGCAATCGATGCCACGTTCGCATTCTCCTGCACAACATAGGTATTCGTTTGACCGTCGCATTCGACCGTAAGGTCGATTACACGTTCGGAATACATCATCGGCGAAGGAATCTGTCCGGGCGGCATCGGCCTGGAATCCAATCGTGGTGCAGATACGCTAACCACATTCCCGATCTTGTATACAGGCGTCTTTTGGCTCTTGTCGAGCAGGCACACCTGGAAGCCGTTTTTCAAGTCTTTAAACATCTTTTAATTTTTATTTTATCGGTTACACACCCGTCACGACTTGCAGCACATCCGTCTGCTTGTCGTAGTAGACCTCATAGACGCCCGTCCCGGAGATCTGCGCTGCGGTTACAGCGGCACCGCCTGGGGCCGTCAGCGGCTTCGTCTGCCCGTTCGTCTCGAAGAGTACAGGCAGCGTTCCAGTCGTTCCGGTCGGAATGGCCTGCGCCAGCTCGATGAGTACCAACCCGCGGTACCACGAGTTTGCGAAGGCATGATTAGGGAACGTGAAAACGACATTTTCCGTCGTCACGTTCACGCCCGTTGTCGTAATGACCGGAATACCGCGGCGGTTAACGTATTGGAATGGGAATACTGCCATAGTATACCTCCTTTCCGCTAACCCCAGAAACCGTTTCCTCCGAAACCGTAACCGGCGCCGAAGCCCAATCCGAATTGGGCGGCCACACATGCAGGCATAGCGTACACCTGCGGATTGGGAACTACGGTTGTAGGTGGCAACCCGCATTCGATCTTCGCCAGACGGCTGCTCAAATCACCAATTGCCGCATTGACGGGAGCCACCGCCTGCGCCTGTGCCTGCATGATCGTCGCCGTCTGATGTTCCTGCGACAGCTGACCGGCCAGCGCCGCGCTCTTGGCGCGTTCCGCATCCAGCTTGTTCTGCATCTCGCGCATTTCCAGCTGGCAGAACTTGTCATTGATGATCTGCGTCTGCGCGTCGATCTTCGAACCGAGGACGTTGAACTGCGTATTGGCCGCGTTGGTCAGCGTGTTGGTCTGGTTGAGCGTGGCCAGCTGACTTTCATACCCCTGGCGCTCGATGGCAGTGCGGACGTCGCAGCAGCACTGTGCGAGCTGTGCCGTAAGCTGACAGTTCCCGGCCTGAATGGAGTTGATGATCTGTTGTGCGCTCATGCCCTGCTGTCCTGCCAGCGTGCTGATCTGCGTTGCCATGGCATTGATTCCGGCCGTCACCTGACCGATCGAGCAGTTGAGTGTGGACGCGAGCTGCGAGATGTCTACGCCGTTACGCTGGATCGCGGACATAATCAGCTCGCGACTCGAATCGTTGGAGAGCATGTTGAGCGGAAGACCGCCGTTATTGCCGCCACCGAAGCCGCCGCCCCAGCCGTTGTTGCCCCACGCACCCATGAGGATGAAGAGCAGCAGAATAGCGAAGAAGTCGTTGCCACCCCAGCCACCGACGCCTCCGTTGCGGTTGCCCATCACGGCGAGGATGTTCGGGTCGACCCCGCGATTTTGCAGAGCCGAAGCCAGCAGCGCCGATACATCCGTACCGCCGTTGCCGGCCAGATAGATTTTCTGTGATTCCATAAAAATGTGTCGATTTAAATTGCCGGCCCGTTTCAGGTGGGCCGAATCCCTGTTCGAACACTCGGAATCCTTCATAATCTATTCCCCCACAGGTCGCGATTCAGACAACAACCTGCGAATCTCCCGCAGGTTGTCTGCAATCATGGGACGTCGGCTGCGATGCTCGAATCCGTCGAGCGCCTCGTTGACCGACTGACGGGCCATGGCCAGACGCTCGGCAATCTCGCGGGGGTTGAACCCCCTCTCTCGAAGCAAATGAATGAGAATATGCCGTGCATCGGATACCTCCTCCCGTCGGCTGCGGGACAGAATCGTCGATTCCGCGACGCATGTAACCGTCGATACGGCACGAATTGTGCATTGGAAAATGTCAGACTTACTCATACGTTCGATATTAAACCACAGGTGCGACGCACCTGCGAAAGCATAAGCCCTCCCAAGGTGTGCCGCACCTGAATAGTCTGACCGAAGATTATGGAGAGGGCTTTTTCATACCCTCCCGCACGTTAGAATTTGATTGTTACCCCATAACCGGCATATACCGCAGGGCCGATTCCATGAGGTGTTAGGGCTGCACCTACGCCGATCTGGAACCCGTGCTCTATTCTGCGCTTTCGTTCCACTTCATACGTCACCGTCTGGGGCCGGAACTCGATCCGCGGCAGGCTCTCGACATAGGCGCCGCGCGCGACAATGGTATACGTGCTGTCGTCGGAGAAGGTATAGTCTCTGACGGGCAGTTCCACGAACGCGCTGTCGGCCTGTGGAACCTGCTCGGCGACCGGTTCGACGGAGGTGGTGTCGCGCACGAACACCAGGCGTGCGAGTTGAAGATGCCGGCCTATCGGTTCGGACACCGAGACCGGAGTAGTCCGCTCGATGTATACCTTTTGCCGGACGGTTCGAACGGTCGTCGTCGGTTCGACCGACGCTCGTCCGGCAACGAATCCCAAAAGCAGGCACAAGCCGCAGGCGATGATGATCCGTCCAGCGTTCATGGCTGATGTTTCATGAATAAGCTCCACCCCTCCGTCACGTCGGACATGTTCGCTTCGGTGCCGTTCTCCATACGACTCATTGCCGCGACGATAGGTATCATCGTAGCAGCATGGTGCGTATCGACCGAAGTGTCGGGCTCTATTCCCGTGTGCGAGCACACAAAGTCCATATACACCCGCGTATTATTCTCGACGGGCGGAGCATAGCGTAAGATCATATCCCGAAAGGTTCGGTAACCTTTGCGGCGATATGAATCCAGCAGCACGAACATGGCTCGATAGCCCCATGCCGCCGTCTCGAATTGTTTGAACGCCGCATCCTGCGAAGGTCGAACCTCGCCCAGATAGCGTGTGCCCGATTGCCGGATATTACCCGGATTGTTGTTTCTCAGTCCTCTACTCATTGTTTTCTTCCTCCTTATTTTTTGTTCCGATTAGTCCCGTATTCCCCGATCCGAACGGCGGTTTTCGCAATGCACACCCCAGCATTTCGCATTTGTATACGACCAGCACGGCCTTCTGCGTTTTGAGGCTGTCGATTTGATCGCGTTGCCGCTCCTTGTCTTTGTATAGAGAATCGATTTTCTTTCCCTGCGCTTCTACCTTCGCTTCGGATTTCTCGTAGAGATCTTTCCACTGCGACGAGGCCATTGTTTCATTTTGTAGCTGCTTGTTGCGTTTGTTCTCCTTGAAAAAGACCAATCCTGCCAAACCGCCACCGGATAGAAGACCCGACAGAAGCGAAACGATAACGGTCGTCCAGTCCATCATCCGATTTTCGATTGAATTCTAATCTCATCTTTGCGTTCCACTTCGAGCTCGGCGAGGGTCAGTTCGTTTCGGTTGTACTCGTCGTTCGCCTCCTGGTATCGCGCGAAATCGTCGGGGTATGTTTCGCGGAACGACATTCCGTTTTTGAAACATTTTGCAGCCCGCTCGTCCGAGGAGGCCATGATCGCACGCAGCGCCAGCTGCCGCGATTGCAAAGCGTCGATTCTCTTTTGCAGTTCTTCCATGTTCATAATTGTTTTCGTTTTACAAGGCGGAAACCGGTCTGGATGCACCCTTGCTATGCTTATTCGTGTTGCTAATCAGACCGATGGTTGCGGAGTAGGAATACTCGCGGGCGCTATCGCATTCGCACGACGTCCACGGATAATACCCCGATCCGTAGCATGTCGTCTTACCGAGACGCGCCAGCGTGCGGTTCACGGGGTCGCGCTCCACATCGTCAGCCGTCAGTACACGGTCGTGCATGAGCAGGTATACTTCCTCGACCGACGGCAGCCACCAGCCGCCCGCTTCGAGCCCTGTCGTCGCACCTTCGACCGCGACGCCGTATTCGAGAGCGGCAGCAGCGGCCGGATAGCAGGGTTTGCTCTGACCGTAGATGTCGGTAAATTGCAGGCGGCCGATCTTTGCCGTGTTCGTCCTGCCGTCGCGCAGCATCGCTCCGTAGGCGGACGGATACTCAGCCATGTGTTCGCCGAAGAGATACGACGCATAATCCGCATAGGCAGCCCGCAGCTCGGCGCAGAACTCCGACGTCTCGAACGATGCCTGATTGACGATCGTCGCCGAACCGAGCGGCACATTCGATTTCGGGACTGTGCCGTTGGCCGAATAGTATTGCAGGAATTTTTCGGGATTGCAACCCGCAAACGACGAATTAATGCCGTTCTTGCGGCGGACATATTCAGTCGCCCCCTCGATCAACACCCCCGCCAACGTTGTTTGATAGTTAATGTCTTCGGGCGTTCGTCGAATCGTGCAACCACTGACAACGGCAATCGCCGCACGTGCAGCGTTATACGTGTTCGACCCCATCACGACGAAATTGTCCGCCGCAGTCGCCGCCCATCCCCCATAATCCGCCGAAGAGTAATTGGGTGTCCCACCTTTGAGCGTCGCATTGATCGCCGATGCGACGTCCGCGAGCGTTGCGCCTGCGGTATACGTTATCGATACCTCTGCGGCGACAGGGTCGGAACCGAGCTTCAACACGATCGTGCCGCCCGCAGCCAGATCGAAGCCCGATAGGGCTACCTCATAGGGGCCTGCCCATTGGATATTTCCGTTTATCGCATTATCGAGCGAGACGATCAGCACCTTGTCGCCTTGCCGCGCATAGACGACGGCCAGCGGGGCGAGGCTTTCAGGCAGCTGTGCGGCCGAGAGGGTCGCACCCTTGACGAACCGGATCGCACCGGCCGTCTTGTCGTAGACCGCGCAGTCGCCCGCGGCGGCCGCATCCTTGCCCACGACGACGTTCACGCCGTCGTAGATGATTTCGTTGTCGCTCGCGATGAGCGAGACGGCCGATTGCGTCGACAGACGATACGTGTCGGAGGCATACGCCGCACGATCCGCATATTTGTTTACTTGTGACATGGTATCGAGGTTTTAGAGGTTTTTCCAATCCGACACGGCCGCGTTGCCCGTGGATTTGTAGACGGCGCCCGAGGCGATGTCGATGTAGAGCTGGCCTGCACGGTCGGGCGCTTTCGTCGGGGCGCCGCTGCCTGTCAGGATCAGGTTGTTCGAACCCCACACGCCCAGCTCCCTGACCTGCAACGCGGGGATCACGGCGTCGCCCGACAGCGCGGCCGCGAGCGTCTGTTCGAGGGTCGTGACGCGGGCTTCGAGGCTGCAATCCGACGCAGCGAGGACGTTGAATGCGTCGGAGTCTCCGGAGGGCTGGTCGTAGACGAGCACGGCCGTGCCGTCCGTTGCAGTCGGAACATACGGCAGATCGAGGCCCGCGCCCGACGTGTCGCGCCACTTGTCTGCCAACAAACCGGCAGCGATGTATTCGGCGACAAGTCCAGTGCGCATCTCACCCGACAGAGGCAGCATATACCGTTCGGGCTCGCCGCCGTTCCACAGCGTGACGACCTCCGAGGCCGTGAGGGCGTAGTTGAAAAGACGTGCGCCGAGGATAATGCCCGGGTATTTCAGCTGACCGGTTTTCAGCCCGCCCAGCGAAAACCCTACGGGAGCTGTATAGGCGGCGAAATCCGATGTGCGATTTCGTGCGATCGAATTAAGATACCCGACGGCTTCGCCTTGTTTGTCGACCGTGACGATTACCTGATAAACCTTACCCGTTTCGATCTTGTCGTTCAGAAGGTATTTCCCGCAGAAGACGAGATAGACGTAATCGTCTATCGTGTACAGATAAATCCCCTTCGAAAGCGTGCTGTAATCGTGATCGGAAAACAGCAGGTGGATAGCGCCCTTCGTATATTCATTGTGCGAGAAAACCACGGAAAACGTTTTGTTTCCGTCGATGAGGAGTTGTGCATCATCGGAAAAGAAACAGCCGTTGCCCGTTTTGACGCCCGTCTGACGCCCCTGCAAAGGGGCTATCTGCGACGATTTGACGAAGCCCGTCGCGGGGTCGAGGTCGGCTTTGCCGGCGATCTTTCCGTCAATACCTTCTGCTGCGATATTTGCGGCATTCGCGGCATTAGTTGCTTCTGTTGCCGCCGTCGTAGCATTGCCCGTTGCGGCCGTCGCTTCTGCGGCGGCATTGTTCGCCGCCGTAGTTGCCGTCGTGGCAGCTTCCGTCGCTGCGTTCGCCGCTTTCGCGGCTGAGGCGGCATCCTCGGCGGCAGTTCCTACCGATTCGGCGGCGTGCGTAGCGTCCTCGGCTGCGGCATTCGCAGCCCCCGCTGCATCATTTGCCGCCGTCGCGGCACCGGTTGCACTTGCGGCTGCGGCATTCGCTGCCGTCGCCGCATCATCGGCTTCGGTCGCTGCCGTCGTAGCATTGCCCGCTGCGGCCGTCGCTTCTGCGGCGGCATTGTTCGCCGCCGTAGTTGCTGTCGTTGCTGCCCCCGTCGCAGTGTTCGCCATTGCCGCCGCTGCGACGGCACCTTCTGTTGCTGTCGTCGCAGACTCCGTCGCATTCTTGGCTGCTTGTGCGGCCTTATTCGCTTCGGTTGCAGCCTCCGTGGCCGGACGTTGCAACTCTTCGATCTGCTCCGGTGTAAGATCGTCATACGTCACGCCGAGCGCACGTTCTCCCGTATCTTCGTCGCCGATGAACCAGTTGCCGTTCTCGCCGATGTGGGGCGTGATACCGTCATCACCGCGTGTGCCCGCAAAGTCCATATAGACCCAGATACATGGTGTATGCAACGTAATGACGGGCTGCGCCGTGCGGCTCAGCACGGCGCCAGGTGTCGCCCCCTGGCGCAAGACTTCGATCGAAGCATCGAAGCCCATGCGCACGAATGTATCATGCAACAGCCGCACACCGATCGTCGCCGTACCGGGTGTCAACGATCCCGTATCTTCGGCCGAGAGGGTACACAGAAGCATCCCGCGTGCCGCTTGCGAGATGTCGACCTCTCCTTTTGCGGACTGTTTTACGAGGTGCGTTCCCATTGCTGTCGTTGCGATGTCTATTTCCACATCATACCCCGACAGATCGAGAATCTGTCCCTCTTTGCGCGCCTCGAACCGCAGGACTACGGTCTCACCGGCGTAGATATAAGCTCTCTCTTTCATAATCGTTATTTTCCGAACGGACAACTCGTCGTATTGTATCGCCGAGCTTCGGATCCCTCCTCGGTCACATCTGCGACGACGAGCCCGGGCACTTGCTGTTCGACATACTCGATGAAATCATTCAACCGATCCTCATAGGCGCTTTGATCCATCTGCGCCAATGTCGTGTCCGAGATCACACCGTAGGACTTCTGGCCGATGGAGAAAGCCAGTTTCCCGTTGTAGACCGTGCGCGACGATTCGCTGCCGTTGACGTATTTTTTTACTACCAGCGTCAGCGAACGCTGGTATCCCGTGTTGACGTAAGCCATATTATATCCGGTTCAAAGTTATATTCGTATGTACTGTCTTCCGTAGGCGATATAGAGATGATACCGCCGTCGGGTTTTTCATAAATGAACACCGAGCTGGATGTTGATTCTCCTTTGAAGATCGCAAACATGAGGGCACCTGTCGCCGTGATACGAATCGTCGAAGCTACGGGGACACCGCCCGTGCTGGCATAGAGTTCTATGCTTCCGTCTTTGTTATTCCGCCCGTAGAGTCCTATGGTGACGATCCCCTTGTAATCATGCTTTTCGCAGACGTAGGCCGTATATTCCACCGAGAAGCGTTCGTCGGTCTTCTCGCAGGTGTAATCCTGATAGATGACCGTATAGGATACGTTTCCGTTTCCGATCAGATAGCGTTTGTCGGCGGCTTTGTACTTATCGATGAGCGCCCGCAGCCGCGCTTCGTCATAGGTCGTCTGTTCGGAGAGTATCCGCACGCGAAAGTCGTAACTTCCCGCATCGAAATTATCGATAACGACTTCCAACCCCATCTCATCGAAGATCATCCGTTCGATCATGATCGACGACGAGTCGTAGCGTGCACGCCGCAACGACTCCACGTGCCACGTCTGTGCACGGTCGTGCAGATCTGCGAGCGACGCCAGCAAGCTGCGCAACAGGTGAACGATGCGTGGCTGCCGCATTACCAGCGGAAGGTTGTAAACGATATGTCTCTTCCAATCAATCTGCATCTTGCGACAGATATGAGATATTGAGGTTGTCGATGATGAAGCTGCCGCTGGTCGAAGCGTAGGAGGTGCCGTCCAGCACGGTATATGAACCGCCGTCGCTCGATGTCGAAACGCTTTGCAGCACGACATCCACGACACCTTCTGCGGCTTGTATGGCGTCGACGAGCTTCGTCTTATTGAATACACCGCCGTAGAGAATACCGTCGATATACTCCTGCACGGCGATGTCTACGGGCTTCACGCCATCGGTGATTCGTTTTCCGGAGGAGTTCAGCAACAACGGGTCATAGTTTACCTGTGCGGTGATGCGCAGCCGATCGCTCTGCTTGCTCACGAAAGTCATCCGCGTACCCGCCGGTGCAATACGCTGCATGTAGGTACTGAACCGCGACAGTTCCTCGGCGCTCAGCGGCGCCTTCTCCTTCTTGGAGACGAGGATACGGATGCGGCGTATGTCGTTCGTGTCGAGATAGGAGCGTGCAGCGGCAAACTCCACGATACGCGCCGCGTCGTCCTGCTCGGCATACTCGAAGGTATAGGTCGCAGGGTTGTAGATGAGCGAATAGCCATCCTGATATTCGATCGCCCGCTGCTGGAACCATGGCTCCGAGGCGATGTAACGGCTGTCGATAGCCGCCGTCACCTCGTCGGACGTCGTGAGGAAAAGTCGCTCGCAGAGGTAACTGGCCATCGCCACAATATAGATAAGCACGGCTTCGAAGCTCACGCGCGAGAATTGTTCGTCGAAGGTCTTCGAGGCATCGAGTCCGTACATCTGTGCCATCGTCTCATCGTTGACGAACGACTCTTTGATCGTATCCGTTATTTCATTCAATGTTCTCATAATAGCCCGTTTATTTCCGTATCATCGGCCTTCGTTGCGGGAGTTACCTGCTGCTGTACGAAATACGCCGCCACGGCGGCATTCTGCACGTCGGGGATCTCCACCTCTGCGGGAGGCGTATCGGTCACGCTGCATCCGGCGGCATAGGCGATGTCGTAGGCAGCCTCCGCGCTGCCGGCATAGCTTACGGCCAGATCGAAGAAGGTCTGTTTGATTTCCGTCCTAACTTTCATACGACGCATCGATTTTCAGTTCGTCGTTTTTATATTCTACCGCCACGACGGCCATACCGTCGCCGCGCAGCTGCGAGCAGACGGCGGCGATAAAAGCGTCGGTATCGTCGTCGCGCAAGAACCGCATCGCACCGGCCCCCACCGTCGGCGTGGCCTTGAACTCGCCGGGTGCCGCGACGACCAACAGCGATTCGTTCTGCGCGAGAATGTCGCCCATGGCCATGCCGCACGTTATGAGGCCCTGCTCGTCGCGCTGGATGTGTGCGACGAGATCGGGTGCACAGATGATTCCGAAGTCTTTCATATCAGTGTGTTATCTTGTCGTCGACCAATGCGTCGCGGTCTGTGGGCCGAAGTTTCACGGCGCTCCATCCCGCTATGGCGGTTTTGAGTGCTCCGCCGCCGTCGTTGGGCACGACCTTCCAGGATTGAAACTTCGATTTCAGCATGTTTAAATCGTCTTTAATGGCTTTCAGCTCGCTGATGAGCGTCTCGACATTGACTATGCCGCCGAGTGTCCCGCCGTTGATCGTCAGCATATCGGCCTTTACGACGATCTTCTGCACTGCGGATACGCTGACGACGATATTCAGGTACTCGTTGTTCTCGATCGATGCCACGACGGCCCATGCTCCGACGGCGGGAACGACAAGCAACTCCGCATCTTCGACGGGTGTGAGGCGCACGTCGTCGAGGTCGTAGCCGTCGTCGATGTGTACCGTGCAGGTCTGTGCCGTCTCGTCGACAGCCGTGACGGTGCCCATGCGCAGCAGCATCGGCACCGCACCTCCGGCCAGGCGCCGGATACCGTTTCGTATTTCGTCCTGTCGGCTCATTGTGCGTTCTGTTTTTTCAATGCTCGGCCTATTTCCACCTCGCGGCGGAAGCCGCCCATGCCGGAGGTCGTCGTCACGGCATCGATCATGTAACGGCCGAAGCGGTTCCCGCTGAAACGCCGGTCGCGGATCTCGGCCGCCATGCCCGGCTCGGCGTATGGTACACCGAAAGAGAGAAGCGTGCCGGAGAATCCTCCGTACTTCATTGTTTTGAGCCGGTCTTCGGCCAACCTTTTCAACTCTGCGACGGTCGTGACGTTGTAGAAGTGCAGCGTGGTGATCGCCGAAGCGTCCGAATCGCCCACGTCGGCCGTCAGCTTCTTGTTGTTGCGCAGGATCGACACGGCCCGTATATGGATACGCACGTCACCCTCGCGGCGGAATGTCAGATCGGGGCGGATGACGTTGCGTTCGAGATCGTAACGAACCGTACCGTCGTTCATATCGTAGTAGGGCACCGTGACGTGCAGTGTCTTATCCTTGAAGAACGCCTGCAAACCGTAGGTCTTGACCAGCTTTTCCAGCACGTCGAAGACGCTGCCGCCGGGTTTGATCTGGAACGGCGAGAGCGTCACATCGGGGAGGTCGTGCGTCTTCGCATCCGGCAGCACGTAGGCGATAATCTCCTTTAATTTGACGCTCGACCAGCTGCGCGCCTTGGGCGACATGCGTTTGAGGCGATAGGTCTCGTCCTCGCACTGGATGACTACGGGCCGCCGTTGTGCGACATCGACGACATAGCCGCGGAATTCCTCGGTTTTCCGGTCATCATATCCCAATGCGATGACGACTTCGTCGCCGCCCTTGATCTCGTTGCACAGGTACTTGCCGTCATACTCTGCTGGCAGAGTGATCTCGGCCGTCGCCGCGATCTCCTTGCGAGAACGTCGTATCGTCACGCTCGACAACGTGCGGAAGATGTAACGGCCGATCGTGGCCTCTTTTATCGGCACGAAGCTCATGACCAGCCCTCCCGTATTTCAAGTTGCACGTCTCGATCCGATACGGCCGAGATGGTGAACGCCTGCATGGACTGCATACCTTCTTCGCCCGGCAGCGAAGCGTTGCGGATGACGATGCGCTCGATACCGTAGCAGCGATTCAGGATGTTGTTCTGCACGATCAGCCCGCCGCGCTTGTTGATGAGGTTGTTGAGCTGCGCGACCTGATCGTAGGGGTAGTCGTCGTTGTCCTCGTTGATGAGCACCCCTCTGATCGACACGTCGAAGCCATTGTGTGCGACCTCTTCGATAACGGGTATGCGTCCGTCGCCGAGTTGCGTCTGCACGACGGTCTTCGAGACGGACACGCCGATAAGCGGATCCACGGGAAACGTCCATCCGTCGACAGTCAGCGGCGAGATGAAGAGATCACCGCGCTGCGCTGCGGCGTAGCCCAACGTGGAACTGCGTGTCGCCGTACCCGTGAGACTGCCGTCCCACACGCGTGGCGCAGAATCCAGCGTTTCGACCGGCACTTCGGGATAGGAATCGGGACGCAATGTTTCACGATCGTAGTTCACGCGCCGCACGTGTGACGTGAGGTACGTGTACAGGTCGACGGCTGAGATTACGCCCGACGTGTCGAAGATCAGGTCTTTGAGGGATGTGGGCAGTTTCATTACTGTATTGCGAGTTGTTCGGCGCCGTTGATCGCGCGCAACAACGCCTCCTCGACTACCGAGGTGATGTCGTCGCGCGATTCGCGCACCGAGGTGTTGAACGATTGGCTGCCCACCAGCGAGCCGATAGTGACGTTAACGACCTTCTGCTGCCGCCCGCCACCCGCGGCGGCGAGTGCTGCCTGCATTGCCGCGGCGTCCGTCGCCGTGCCGCCCGTCTTACTGCTGCCCGCCATGGACACGGTGGAGCCTGTGTCGCCCGAAAAAGGCATCGTCAGGTAATCCGTGGCCGCTTCGGCAAACCCCATGCTCATATCGGCCCGTTGCCGGTTGTTCAGGTAGCCCGGCAACCAAAACCACTTCAAGATGTCGGCACGGTTCTGATACTTCCGTGCATCCGAATATGCTTTGTCGCGCCGCTCCCGCACCGTAGTCAGGAACGCATTGCGCTGCTCGGGAGTCATCGCGTCTACATCGGCATTTTCAAGTAGCTGCCGGAAAGCATCGGCACCCGATGTTCGACGGGCCCCTTCCGAAAATAGCAGACGTGTACCGTTGACCGCCGCAAGAGCCGTTTCGGTCAGTGCGACTTTCAACGGTAACAACGACTCTCCTAATTGCGTCACCGCGACATTGAGTCTGTTGCGCAGTTCCTCCGAGAGCAGCACAGCGTCGTCTTTGGCAATCTCGCGTACACGCGCCAGTTCGAGTTCCGAATCGGCGAAGTTGCGCAGCTGATCCTTGAATGTCGCGGCACGGTCGGCGGCAGTGTTCAGCAGGGCGTTGATCCCTTCCGACCCCGCGAACTGGTTGCGAAGCTTGACCACGCCCGCATCGCCCGATGTGGCATAAGCCTTTGCGAAACGGTCGCTCAGCTCTTCGAGCAGCGTCGACACCGGCCGTATATTGCCGTTCTTGTCGAACATGTTCACGCCGGCGGCCGTGAACCCCTTGATGACTCCGGCATTCGTCAGGTCGCGGAACAACGCCTGCGTCATCGTCGCGGCCTGATCGCGCGACGACGAACGCATGGTGAAGAGCGTAAACATTTTCAGCGCCTCTTCGTAACCCTGCCCCGAAGATGCCGCAGCACCCGCGAAGCGGGGGATAAGCTGCGCGATCTGGTCGAAGGTGATGTTGCCGGCTTTGAGCGTCGCGTAGGCTTTGGATTGGAAATCGTCGATCGCGCGGTTCGAGAATCCGAAGTTGGCCTGCGCGAGCGCCAACCCCTGCACCCATGCGTTAGGGTCGGCGCCCAGCAGTCGCGCGAACTCCATACCCTTCCGCACCATAGGTGCAGCCGCAGCCCCCGACAACCCCGTAACGGACTGTACGTCGAAAAATGCCGAGTTCGTTTTCGAGAGGTCGAAACCGCCGGCATAGGAGGTCGACATGACCAGTTCTTTGAGTTGCCGAAGTTCGGAGCGGGTCTTGCCCAGATTCAGGTTCGCAAGATTGCGGAACTCATGGTTGAAGCGCGCCGCCTGATCCGTGGCACGTTTGAGCGCCACCGTCGTGCCGGCGATAGCTGTTCCGGCGATAATCGCAGGGTTACGCAACATGGTCAACCCGCGCGAAAGGCCGGGAATCTCGGCCGCCGCCGTTTTGATATTGTCGTTGAAGGTCAACGTCTGGCGATTGAGTGACGACATCACCTTACGTGCAGACTCTCCCCGCACGCCGATTTTATCCAACGTCGGGGAGAGTCTGTCCCTCCCGATAATATCGAATATGACCTCTCGAACGTTCATCGGATTGTTTTCGCTTCAATTTCTCGTATCCACTGCAACTCCTCCCAGCGGGCCTGCCACTGCTCGTCGGTGAGCGTGTCGGGGTCGAGGTGGAAATAATATCGGAGCATGGCATTAACCATCCTCACGGGGTTGCTCGCCACACGGCCCCGCGAGGCTATAACTTTTTTAACTCCGCCTCCGCAACCTTGGTGATCTCGTTGACCTTGCGTGCGGCGCCGTAGAAGAGTTCCACGTCGTCGAGGATCTCCTTATTGCCCGCCAGCCAGCAGTTGGTCATGATCGTCTCTTCGAAGAGCGAAGGCCGTTTCATGGCCGAGGTCTGCGCCAGGTCGAAGATCTGCCGCGTGGGACGGTGCATGTAGATCTTCTTGCCGTCCACCTCGATGAGATAGATGTCGCCGTAGGTGCGCTTAGCCGCCGCAATCTCGGCGTCGGTCAATTCGATCTTATCGTTTTGTTCGAAAGGAATCTTTTTAAAATCCATTGTAATCGTGTTTTATTGGTTCAACAGGGGAATGTCGGTAATCATTTCCAAGTCGATGGTCATGTTACCGTCGTCGGTGGTCATACCTTTGGCATAACGCGTCACCTGAGCGTAGGGTACGATGTCGGTGACCATCTGCCCGCCCAGCGGAGCGTAGGCCACGACGAAGTTGAAAGGCGCCAGATCCGTGACGTCGGTACCTGCGGGCATCGCGGCTTGTATGGCCTCGAACTCCGATTGCAGGATTGTCAGACGCGCGGGCTCCGCATCTTTTTTTCCGCGTCCTCGCTTGATGGGTACGTTGCCCCGGCCGTGGATATTCGTATAGGCTTTGTTCGCGCCATAACTGAAACTCACGAAGCCGCGCAGGCTGCGACCGAGAAAGGAGATCTTCACGTCCTCGAAGGCGTATTCCGTTCCGTTAATCATCGCTCAGAGAATTGGTATAGTAAACATTGATTTTCATGTGTGCGATCACGCCGCGCGCGACGATCGCCAGATCCATTACCAGCGGAGTGTCGACATTCCACAGCGATTGCGCAGGGTCGATCGTACATGCCACGCCGGAGATCTCCTCGCTCATCTGCGTAAGCACGGCCGTCTCGATGTCGGCCTGGATGGAACGCACGACCTCGGGTGCGATCTCTCCCGTCGAGGCGTCGATCTCCACGTCGTCGCGCAGCCATTCCAAGGCTTTCAGACGCGCCAGATCGGCCGCCTTGTCTAATGTACGGCCCATGCGGATCGTGTCGCAGTCGTCCGTAGACGGCGCTGCCGTATAGTCTGCGTTCCAGAACCAGCCGGCCAAGCCGTCGAACGACCGCAGGAAGATGTATCCCGCGGAGTCTATTGCCGAGAGCTGGTCGTCATCGTAGTAGTCGGGATCGGTTGCCTTCTTGCCGTCGGAGAGTCCCGCCGTAGCGATATTCACAGCGCCCGTGCGTACCCGTCCGGCATCGCGCGACACGGGAATGGCCGCGAGTCGTCCCATGAAACGGGCCACGGCTGCATAGTTGGCGTAGGCCGTGTCTTCGGCGGCCACTGCGGCGTCGTGGCCGATGACCACGGATACGCGGTTTGCTGTGAGCTCTCGCAACTTTATATATGCATCGTGAGAGAACGCACGGCCTTCGAGCAGGATCTGCACGGCTTTGTTGCGTGCGGCAGCCCAATCGTAGAGCGCCTGCGCGGCCGTGACCTTGTCGCCCGACGAATCCCAGTCGTCGCTCATGGAGGTCACGGCGAGCAGTTTCACGGCACCTTTGGCGTAGCTCAGCAGCTTCCTGGCCGCACCGTCCGACACGTCGAGCGAATCGACCATCTCCGTCTGCTTGGCAACCAAAACGACGTACAACGACGTGCCGCGCGGTGCCTCGGCGTAAAAATCCGAGATATGATGCCACAGCAGAACCTTGTTCGTCTTGTCGTATTGTTCCGTGATACCGAGCGATTCGGCTTCCGACAGCGACGTGACGACGAACGGCGTTTCGAGTGCAACCTTGTCGGGCAACGCTACGCCGTCGGCAACGAGTCCGGCAATGCCGTCCTGACGGACGGCCGTTTTGCCGAGACCCTGCTGTCTGACGATAGAAACATCGCTTAACATACGCCGCTACTATTGGGATACTGCACCGGAATAGATCGCCGCCATGGCGTTCGATCGCTTGGGTGCTGCGAAGAAATACTCTCGGACGTTGTACAGGTTGCGCTGGTAGAGCGGATCCGTCGATGCGTCCGAACGATATTGCCGGCGTTCTCCCGTAGCTTTGGCCATGCTTTGAACGTAGAAAGCTACGGAAGCCATCGTGTCGCCCATGGACGCGGCCACGCCGAAGCCCTTCTTGTTGCCGGCCGACGTATACAGAGGCATCTTCACGTACTCGTAGATGTCGAAGCCGAACATTTTCGAGATGACACCGGAGGAGTAGTTGTAGTACTGCTGCTGGAACGCCTGATCGACCATCAGAAGATCCGCGACATGATCGGGACACAGCACCAGACGACGCCCCTGAGTCGGCACCTCCATTTCGTCGAATTTCTTTTTCAAGGCGATGACATCGGCTTTGCTGAACCGCTTGCGTTTACCCGTTTCATCGGCCTCGCCTGTCGTGGCGAATACCGGAGTCTTCCCGTCGATATTTTTCGACGGCGCGAAATTGTAAATCGATTTGTCGAGGCGATATTCCGAAATCTTGACGCGGTGCGCCTCGATAACGGCGGGAATAAACTCGGCCTTCACGTCGATGAGCGTGTCGTCGGAAATAGGTGTCGCCTTGGTCTGCAACTTATCCAATGTAAGAACGATGTCGGCATTTCCCATTTCCTGAACGGCGATAGGATAGTCGGTATTATTGACCAATACGTCAGGGTCGCATCCGAAGTCGATCAGATGAATGGTATTTCCCTGCCGCACGAATTGCGAATAGTCGGGAATGCCGTCGAGGAACGTTCCCTGGTCGATGTGGTTGAAGCGTTTGACGAACTCCTTCGTCCACACCTCCGGAATGAGACCGGAACGCAACGATCCCGCAGGAGCGCCCGTAGGAATGAGCGACAGCGCGGCGAAGGCTACGCCGGCGCCGGCACCGAACGATGCCGTGCCGATGGCGAAGGCCACGACAAGACATACGATGAACTTGATGAATTTCATAGGCTTTAAATGGTATTTTTCGTGGTTATTCGCGGTACTTGGCATCCAGCAACTCCTTGAAGCGTGTCGGATCCTCCTGCTTCATCCGCAGCAACTCGTCGCGCGTGTAGTCGTCGAACTTCTTCGCGCTGCCTTTGCTGCCGTGCACAATTTGATCCCGCAGCGTTTGGCGCACCTGCATACCGTCCAGCAGCGAGTGCAAGGCGTCAGCGCCCATCTTCTCGCCAAAGGCTTGCAGGGAATCCTTCTGCTCGGCCGTGATCTTACCGGCATCCAGTGCGGCCGAGATCTGCGACTCGATGCTTTTGCGGCAGTACTCCTGCGCTTTCGCGGCCTCAGCTTTCAGTGCGGAAACCGCCGTCTTGATTTCCTCCTCGGAGGCTGTCGGTGCCAGGCCGAGGAGTTCGGAAATGTTCAGCATAATCTTATTGTTTGAAAATATACATTCCAGGGATGCGGTGATGCGTTGCAACTCCTCCGGCAGCAACGGCTTCGAGAGCTGCGCCGTGACGACCGGAGCGACGACCTCATCGACAAGTCCCGCGGCAAGGGCCTCGTCGGCCGTGAACCAATGATCCTCGCCGTCGAACCAGCTGTCGACCGTTGCCGGTTCGATGCCGCGTGTGGTGAACGACGAACGCAACGCAGCGTCGGTTTTTTTGAGCAGTTCGGCCTGCGATTCCAACTCCTTCGCGTTTCCGCCGCCCCACGACGACGAACTGTGCAGCATAATCAGGGCGTTCGAGGCGACCTTGACTTTTGCCGCGGAAAGCATGAAGATGGCCCCCATCGAAGCCGCGACGCCTTCGACGACGACCGTCACGGGCCACGTGCTCGACTTGACGGCGTTGACCATCAGCAGACCATCCATGACGGAGCCGCCCAACGTGTGAAGATGAACGACGGGACTCCCGTACCGTTCGGCACGCCGCAGCGCCGCGGCAAAATCTTCACCGCTATACGAATCACCGATGGTACCGTAGGCGTAGACGTGATTGTTCTGAACTTCGATCATCGAAAAATTTTTCAACAAATTAAATGATCCCCAACCGTCATATCAAATTATTGTATATATAATATTCAATGATTGATATTATATATTCAAATAATAGATTAAATACTGCTATGCATCTATATTTGTTCAAAAGTTTAATAGATGGACAGCACGATCGATCTTGCCGAATATTTATTCATGCGGCGATGCTCGCAGAAAGAGATCGCAGCGAGGGTCGGACGCTCGGAGTCGACCGTCTCCGAGTGGGTCAAGCGCTACGGCTGGAAGGAGAAGCGCGCCGGCGTGCGCATATCCCGACACGAAATGGTCGCGAAACTTCTTCAACGTATCGACGATCTGCTCAGCGAAGACTCGTCGAGTATCGATACCACGGAGTTGCTACGCATAACCAAATCGATCAAGACCTTGGACAAAGAGGTCGGACTGGTCGATTACATCGATTGTTTCATGGCTTTCGGACAGTGGATGACGCAGCACACCGAACATGCTGAAACGATCCGCGAGACGATGTCTTCACGGACGGATTTCTGGGAGAATTTCACCAAGGCGGTGAACATTATACAGGACAAATACATCACCTCTTTGACAAAGGATGGCGGGCAGCGGTAACATAGCCAAGGCATTGCAGCGTTGGGACGGCTGGTGTCGCATCGCGCGGGCACAAGGTTCGGTCAACGAACAGGCCGCAGCGGAGCGGCAGGAGCGCATCCGGAAAGCCTGCGCATCCTTCCGGTATTTCGTCACGGCCTATTTCCCGCATCTGGCCACAGCCGAGCCCCCCGATTTCCACGTCGATCTGGCAAATAAGGTAAAACGCAACCTTACGATCAAGGTGCTCGTGCGCTGGGGACGCGGCATGGCCAAGTCGATCGTCTGCGACGTGTTGATCCCGTTATGGCTCTGGATCAACGGCGAGGACATTTACCTCGTACTGGTAGGCAACACCGAAGACAAAGCCAAGAAACTGTTGGGGGACATAGCCGATGAATTCGCGGGCAACGAGCGTCTGATCGCCGATTTCGGCGCACAGAGAACATCCCAATGGTCGGACAACTACTTCGTCTGCCGCGAGCGATTCATCGGCGCGGCGCTCGGCATGGGCCAGGAGGTGCGCGGTCTGCGAAAAGGTGCGCGACGACCTACCCTCTGCATCTGCGACGACCTCGAAGACAAGGACACGGTTAAGAATCCGAAGCGGCAGGACGAGATGGCGAACTGGATTCTCACGGCTCTGATCCCGACGATGGACGGCCCCGTGCGGCGTCTGCTGGTACCGAACAACAACTTCGCACCCAGGACGATTCAGGGAGAACTCGAACGTCGGAATCCCAAATGGATAGTACACCGTGTCGATGCGACCGTCGGGCCGGAACGGAAGCCGCGCTGGGAAAGTAAATATCCCGACGACCATTTCGTACAGATAGAGCTCGATTTGGGTACGATCGCCTTCGAAGCAGAATACAACAACCGGCCGTGGGTCGAAGGGAAGGTCTTCACGCAGGAGATGATCGACAGGGTATGGGCGCCGCTGCCGCCGCTGTCGAAATTCCGGCACATCACAGGGCGGTGGGATCCGGCCTATTCGGGTAAAAACGATTTCAACGCCGTGCGCATCTGGGGGCTGTACGATCATCGCATGTACCTGATAGCATCCTACGTGCGGCAGCGCACGATGAACAGCACGCTCGACTGGATTCAGGATTACGACAGCCGGCTGCCGCAAGGTGTCGTCGTGCATTGGCGCGTCGAATCGCAATTCTGGAACGAGCCGCTGCGACGCGCTATCGACGAGAGCAATGCCCGCGCAGGGCGTCAGCTCAATATCTCGGTCGTGCCGTCGCCCAAGACCAAGAAGATAGATCGCCTGCTGTCGGTCTACCCCTACTACGAAAACGGGCGCATACGCTACAACGAGCGTGAGCGGAACAACGCCGACTTCATCGAAGGGACACGTCAACTGCTGGGTATAGAACCCGGATACCGCACGCATGACGACTCCCCCGATGCCGACGAGCGGGCGATCTCCGATCTGGCGGCATTCGACCGTGCATTCGCATTCTCCCCGATGATCGGACAGATGAGCCGTGGCGATTCAAATTCAAGATACTGACATGACACTTTTCGAACTTATCCGCAACAAGTGGGCGCGCTGGCGCCTGATGCGCGCCATCGCCGAGGCCGAGGCGCTGCACGCACGAACGGGAAAACGCTGCTACGTGTTCAACGTCGGCGGCAGGTTGAAGGTCTGGACGACGCTCGACGTCAAATACCTGCGTCGCAAACGTCTGCTGCGTGCAGGCGTCACGACCTACGACTTGAAGAGAAAGGCATTGTACAAAACAGCATAGCAAGATGTATATCACCGAAGAAGACATACTGAACATCATCGCCAAAGACGACTTCGACGCCGCACTGGCCGAAGGCTTCACGTCGATGGAGGCACTCACACGCACTGCCTGTTCGACGATGCGCAACTACCTCTACCAACGGTATCGCATCGGCTCCGAATTCAACAAAGCAGACGAAGCTCGCAATCCCTACCTGGTGATGATCGCCTGCGACATCACGCTCTACCTGCTCTTCTCGTCGCTGCCGGGACGTCTGACGGACGACGACATCCGCTACGTCCGCTACCAGGCTGCAATACGCTGGCTCGAACAGGTCGCAGCGGGGAAAGTCGGCGCGGGAATACCGTCGCTGACAGACCCCGAGGAGGATGGAACGGATCCCGAAAAGAACCCCGAATACTATTCGAGCATACGCTTCGAAAGCGAAGAGAAACTGCAAAATGAATACTGATATGGATTTGCTCAATATTTTTCGGAGGCCGAAGCCGCAGACGCGTGTGGAGGCCGTGGCGCACGAGATCCGCAAACATAGCCGCGCGCTGATCGAGATCGACGAGCAGTCACGTGCATTCTACCGCCAAGACATCGGACGCTGGCGGCGGGCGCATGAGGCGGCCGCCGACGTCGAGAATCCCCGGCGGGCGGATCTCTACAACGTCTACGCCGACGTCGTACTCAACACGCAGGTCGAAGGTTGTATGCGGCAGATCGAGACGGCCGTCATGCAGCGACGCTTCTACATTCGTTCGGAGAAAACGGCGAAGGAGCTGCCGGAGAAGACCTCGATCATCTCCTGCCCGTGGTTCCGTGACCTGATGCACCACGCCCTCGATGCCGAGGCGTGGGGGAATTCACTCGTGGAGCTGGGAAATGTCGTCGAAATGCGCGGACGCCGGACGATCGACAGCGTACACCTTATTCCGCGCGAGCACGTCGTGCCGGAGTACGGGCTGGTGTTGAAAGACATCAACGACGACCTGTCGATGGGTATCGACTACCGCAACAACCCCCGCCTGAACCGGTTCCTCATCGACATAAATGCTGACGAACCGCTGGGATTCCTGCTCAAAGTGGCGCCCGAAGCCATATCCATCAAAAACATGTCGGGATTCTGGGACTCGTTCGGTGAACTGTTCGGTATTCCCGTGCGATGGGCGACGACGACCTCCACGGACGACAGCGACAAGGCCACGATCATGTCGGCGCTGCGGCAGATGGGCGCCGCGGCATTCGGCCTTTTCCCCGAAGGTACCGAGATCAAGTTTCTCGAAACGCAGCGCGGAGATGCCTTTCAGGTCTTCGACCAGCGTATCGAACGGGCGCAAACCAACATCTCGAAGGCCATTCTCAACCAGACGATGACCATCGACGACGGGTCGTCGCTCTCGCAGTCCGAAACGCACCTCGACATCTTCAACCGTGTCGTACACTCCCGCATGGCGATGATCGCCTCGATGGTCAACTGGCAGCTGTTGCCCAAGTTGCAGGAAATGGGGCTGCCCTTCACCGACGACGACGTGTTCGTGTGGGACGAAGCCGTGAGCTACACACCCGAACAACAGTTGCAGATCGAGCAGATGATACTGGCCAACTACGAGGTCGACCCTGCCTACTTTAAAGAAAAATACAACATCGAGATTACGGGCGTGAAACAACAGGCTGCGGGGTTGTTCGCAACGGCTGAACTCAAAAAAAAAAGCCCAGCCATAGCCGAACTGGATCGGATGTACGGGCAGAGGTAGACGAAGGGCATGTCGCTGCCGAAACATTGCGCCGCATCTTCGAGGGTGAGGGGATCGACTTCGACGAAGCGTCGATGACCTTCACCGACGACGAGCTGCGCAAAGCGCTCCTCGACGGATACGGACGTCGCGCCATAACACCCGAGTACGGCACGCCAGACTTCGGAATGGTCGAGAACCTCCGTCGCAATGTTTACCAGTTCTCCGTAGCCAAGAACCACCACCAGCTGCGAACTCTCACCGATACGCTTATCGACGACGAGGGGCGCGTGCGCAGCTTTCTCGGAGTTCCAAACCGAGGCACGCAAGATCGACAGCCGCTACAACGTCGACTACCTCCGTACCGAATACGACACGGCCATCGGCGCGGCTGAGACAGCTTCCGAGTGGGCGTCGCTCGAAGCGCGCGGCGGAGATCCCATGTTACGCTACGTGACTGTCGGCGACGACCGCGTGCGCGCCTCGCATGCTGCACTCAACGGCCTGCAACGCCCCATGAGCGACCCGATATGGAATACGATCTACCCGCCGAACGGGTGGAACTGCCGATGTCTGGTGCGGGTCGTATCGGGTGCCGCGACACCGCAGAAGCTCATACGGATGCCCGACGACCTGCCGGATATGTTCAAGACCAATCTGGCGAAGGCCGGACTGCTGTTTCCCAGGAATCACCCCTATTTCAATGGCATAAGCAGTAAAACGTTCGCAAGGGCTCTCGAATACATCCCGGTCGAGAACACCTATTTCGATGCGAAGACCCCCGGAGGGCATGTCGTAGAAGTAAGCTGCCTGCATCGAGACCACGAGCAGGCGCAGAACGTCGCCGCGACGGACATCCTGCTCGGGAAAGGAATCGTCCGCAAGGCGACCCTGCTGCCGGATATTCACAAGGACGATGTAGCGGTGAAACGACGCTTCTATCCTGCCGGCGAGTTGCCGCCCGATCCTCTCAAAAATGCCGACGCGGTATTCGACGGACACGTCTTCGAGATCAAGCAGACTACTCCCAACAACATGGTGCGCAACATCAACAAGGCGGCGCAGCAGGCGCGCCGAGTGGTAGTGCGGTTGACAACGGGCGGCAAAAATCAAAACTACCGCATACGTGAACGCGCCACGGCCGCCAAGCGCGACAACCGACTCGATGAACTCATCGTCATATTTCCCGATGGAGAGGTCGAAAGATTCTAAAAAACACGAGCCTCCGAAGAGGCTCGCTTGGGTGGCCCTGTCCGCAGGCAGGACTTGCAGTCCAACGACTGCCATAAAGATGCAATGCAAATATATATCAACAAATTCTTAATTCCAAAAAATTATGACGGAAATCACCGAAAATGTCGTATACAACTGCGATTTTATGAAAAATCGGTTGCCCGATCATTGCGCCGACTTGATTATCGCCGACCCGCCCTATTTCCAGTACAAAGGCGATTTCGACTTCGTATGGCCGACGTTCGACGATTACCTGAACGATGTACGCCGCTGGGGTGAAGAGTGCCGGCGCTTATTGAAAGACAACGGTACACTGATATGGTGGGGCTCCGATAATCGAATCGCATATACGCAGGTGATCCTTGACACTATGTTTCAGTTTTTAAATAGCTGTACATGGAATAAGTCGAACGGTTGGGGTAAAGTGCAAAATGCAGAAATATCGCGTAAATTCATTCCTAATGCAGAACGATTCATACTTTATGAGTCGAAGCCTGAGATTCGGGAAGGTGAGGCTCGGAAAATTCTGCGTGTATTCGAATACGAACAGGGGATGTGCCGGACACGGTGCATGAAGCCTCTGGTAGATTACATGATATCGGAAATGGAACGGGCAGGCTTCACACCGAAGCGTGTCAACGATGCCCTGCATACCTGCATGGCCGGACATTGGTTCACGCGCGGCTCACAATGGGAATTGCCGACCCGAGAGAATTATGAACGTCTTCGCAACCTCTTCAACGGCGATCGGCCCAACAGCGAGTATCTGTGCAGGGACTACGAGGAGCTACGCAGGGACTACGAAGAGTTGCGGAGGCCGTTCAATCTTCCCGAACGGTCGACTGACGTATTACAGTTTCCGCAAGATTCCGGCGCATCGAAACGCTACGGGCACGACACAGTCAAAGGCGAGGCGATCACCAGTTATCTGATTCAGGTCACGACACGTCCCGGTGCACTCGTGGTGGTACCCTTCGCCGGAAGCGGAACGGAGTGTGCAATGGCTGCCAAACTGGGACGCCGATTCGTGGGGTATGAGATCGATCCGAAACATGCACGAACAGCGGCTCGTCGCACTGAAAAATTCATCCAAACGACACTATTGTAATGGCAAAGAAAATCATTGTCAACGGATACGCCTACTCCTGGCGCGACCTTCGGCATCGACTCGACCGCGTGCGCATTCGACTCCCGCAGGCCATGGCCGATGCGGCCCGTAACTTTTTCGTCGACTCATTTACGAAACAAGGCTGGGATACAGGACACGGTATCAAGAAATGGAAACCACGCAAAAAGTCGGACGGCCGCCGCCGTCGTGCGATCCTCGTCAAAACGGGCAGACTCCGTAAATCGATCCGCATCCGTCGTGCGACATTCCGCCGCATCACCATCGCCGCCGAAGCACCCTATGCCGCCGCGCATAACTTCGGCGTCGACGAGACCGTCACCGTGCGCGCCCACACGCGCCGCACCTACGGACGTGTACAAGAAAAGTACACTACGAGCTCCGGAAAGGAGCGGACACGCACGAAGCGCGTAGAGACCGGAAGCCACACCGTGCGCAGCCACACACGCCACATGCAGCTGCCGCAGCGGCAGTTCATGGGCGACAGCCAGATGCTCGACCAAAAGCTCGATCGCATCGTCGAACGCGCCGTGGAAGAGATATTCGACATTTGAAACATCGATTAAATAGCATTGAATCATGGATGAAAGACAATCCCAAGACGTTCGCGCGAAACTCTACACGGACATCGCACATGCACTATTGGATTCGAAACTCGTCGCATACGTCGACCGTTACAACAACCAGTTCGCACACCTCGAAGAGGAGAAGGTGCTGCGCTATCCCTGCGCGTTGATCGAATTCTCGGATATACAGTGGCAGCAGGTAGGACGGCACGTACAGCGCGGAACGGTGCTCGTAAACATCTACGTCGCGACGAAGGTACGCGGACGGACGTCCGCCGTGGGACGAACCGCCGATCCTGCCGTAGAGGATTTCGAACTGCTCGGCGCCCTGCGCATCGTACTGCGCGATCTGAGGCTCGATTATGCCGGAACATTCACCCGAATGCGATCCGTCACGGATCACGACCACGACAGCACCATCGTCAACCTCGAACAGTATGCCGTGACGGTTATCGACACATCGGCCGAATCGCAAACCCGACGCGTATCCGTCAGCGTCGAGATCGGAGACGTATCGATAAAATAGCGAGATTCTCGCAAAATATTGACAAAATGACGAACGAGCAGACCGTAAGATCTGCTCGTTCGTATTTCACTCAATTCTCAGGTTTCGCGGCTTCCTTAAAGGAAATGGAATAAAACAAATTCAGGAACTCGATTCGAAACTCGTAAAGATTTCGGTCGAGAACTCTCACCCATATAAATCTAACGGTTGGTAAGAATGCAAACGAAGAATAGAAGCATGGGCTATTATACGAATAATTAAATCCCAGCGCTAACACCCATTTACCGAAAGTTATCGTAATCATAATAATTATATTGGTTAAAAAATTCGTTTTGGCGGTCGCAGGCGATCGATCTTTCCCAGAATTTCACTGCGACGAAATCTTTTGCAGGAATCGATGGTATCCGACTTCGAGCCGCACCACCAAATAAAATATCCATCATGTAGCAAATAGATGCCATCCGCCCGCCGACACACGTAGATCTTCTTCTCCGCTTGTCGCCGCAGTTTACGCAAAAGTTTGGTTTTCATAATCTGTTATTCTACTTTTTTAATATTATATCCGTCTCATACTCATTCAATGTCATATCTGTAATTATTTCGAGATTTTGCCAGAATCTCGCTATTTCACCAATTCGAACTCGTAGACCACGACCCACGGATTGTGCGCCCACGTTCCGCAGCTGGATATCTTGTCGATCAGCGAAGCGAAGGCTTCGCGGGGAGTGTCAAACCCGTCATCGCTATTTCCAAAAAGGCTGTAAACTTCGTATTTGTCGTACTCTACATCCCCTAAGACCCCCTCCTTCATGCAATCCTCATCCGAAATATCCTGCAACCGTTCGCACTTGATTCCGGTGATGCGGATTCGGTACGGCATAAGGTCTGCACGGACAAACTCCTTGTTGCTCCACCCTGCAAGCTTAACAACATCATCTGTATGTTCTATTCTATACGCTTTGCATAGCCTATCATTATACTCTTGGCCGACGACAATATTTCTGACATAGAAATAGCTTTCCGCAATGGCAATGAGTTCACCAATCTTGTAGCGGGTTTTCACATGATGAATATCTACACCCTGAGTGGCGAATACGAGGTATCCGTCGTCATAATAATACGAATCGGAATCGGCGATTATTTTTTGAAGCTTGTCGTCGAATTCCAGCCGCCTCGTCATGGTCTTTCGGCCCTCGATGACCGCCTGCGTCAAGCCGTAGCGGTCGTTGAACATGATCTTTTTCATACATTCAACTTGTAACCGTTCGACACTACCCACTCAATCATGTTGCACGCAGGTCCTATTAATGGGTGACCGCCAAAAGATATGATGCTCCCTTTTGATACTCCAACCCGTTTGTAGAAAACTCGCCAATCTTCCCCTTTCGAATAAGAACTGCGTGTAATGTGCAAGCGGCCATACGTGATGCCCGCAGGCAACATTTCGAGCAAGTCTGCAACCGTGAAGGCAGGGATTATCTTCTCGCCAATTACATTATACACGCGATGCTTAATGCAGAGATCGAAAGCGCCGGTCGGAACGAATCGTCTTGTTTGGCCATCGAATTTATAATCCGGCACCCATGCCATACTGGCTTTCTCGGCCGGCACGCCCAGTTCCAGCAGCCGCTTCGACTGCTCGATGCTCGTTACTTGATTTGTCATATCTTCTCGTATTCATTTATCGTTTCGAAAATCCGCAGCGCCACCTGCGGGACTATGGCGTTGCCGTAGGCTTTGATCGACTCGCGGCACCATGCCGGAAAGGTAATTCCGTCCAGTCCGGCGGAAAGCCCATCATCCGGGCCACATATCGGGGATTCAGTCGGGAACCCTTCCCAGTTCGGGACGGATGCGAAATCATGACGTCGTGGACGACTCCGCTCTTCCGCTTCGCATGACTGAGAGGAAACGAATTGTTTTTCGCATCGCAGGCCGTCGTCGTCGACAACAGCCCCATCCGCGCTGCAAGCGCGAGCGTCGGCCGAGCAGTCGCACCCTTCGACAGGCTCCTGTTCACACGCCCGCTCCCGCAATCCGACGCGACCGGTGTCGGCAGTAGAGCCGGCGGCAATGGCTCCGAACCGCTCTTGCCATGAACTTTCAGCCCTTGCGTCACCACGGTGGGCACAAACCATGTTCTGTATCGCAGATGGGGAGCACCGACGCCCGCAGCTGGTATAAGGTACGCTTGCACCTCGTATCCTGCCGCTTCCAAATCAGCGCACACCTGCTCGAAAACCATTCCCTGCGACCAATTAACGATTCCGAGAACGTTCTCGCCCACGACCCAGCGCGGTCGAACAGTCCGAACAACTCCGAGCATTGCGGGCCAGAGGTAGCGGTCGTCGGCCGTACCCCTGCGTTTGCCCGCGAGGCTGAACGGCTGGCACGGGAAACCGCCGGTGAGTACGTCGACGCGGTCGCGCCAAACGGTAAAGTCTGTTGTTCGTATGTCTTCATATTGTTCCGATTCGGGAAAATGATACTTCAATACGCGCCGGCAGAACGGGTCGATCTCGCAGTTGAAGACGTTCGTCCAGCCGGCCCACGCGGCCGCCAGGTCGAAGCCGCCAATGCCGCTGAATAGGAGGCGTGGGTCATGATCTCACTATTTGAATAACCGCACCGGACGCACGACTAACATGCTATGCTTGTCTCTGCTGACCACGCCGCCCGAGTCGCCGTTGTATATGAACGCATTGCTGGAACTGTACTTCGGGTCGGGGTCGGCTTCACTCGTCCAGACAGTTGTTCTTGCGGGCTTTCCGCCGATCTTCTCGAATGCTTCGTCCAACCCTCGGAATCGTGCGTCGTACATTTCGATTGCCTCGTGCCGGGTCGGGCAGCGGAAGCCCTTGTAGTATTCAGCTGCGACATACTGCGCGGCCTCGAAATCGAAATAGCCATGCAAGTCGTCTTTTGCGATTTCGAGCAGGTTGTTTCCTGTAAAGAGCACGACGGAGAGTGCCGTCGTAGGATCGTCTGTCGCCATCCACGCTTCGAGCGTGAAGAGACGGCGATCTTTGTCGGGTATGAAGATTTTACTCATGGCTTTTCTCTTTTTTCAACGCCTCGATCCGTCCGAGAATCCTCGGTTCGGCGATGTATTTTCTGAATGTGTGAATCGATATGCGGAAGCGCGGTTCGATCGTCCTGTGGAATATCTTGGACAGCGGCGCTCCCGTTCTGGTCTGTTCTTCTTTGGTGATACGCTGCACCTCGGCAACGCGTTCCAAGTAGACTAAATTCGGCTTCGGCATAGTTACGATGGTTTTAAGTTGGATAATATACGAGGCCGTTCGGCGACCTTCACCCCCTTGCGCTGCAAGGCCCGAAGTTTGACGTAAAGCTCGCGCAGCTCGGCAATCGTCAGGAACCGGAACGGTTTCCCTGCGATGCGCGGCTGCGAGACGAAGGCGTCGACGCGAGCGAAGAACTCGCGCGACGTCTCCGAATAGGGTTTCTGGTAGAGTCCGAGATCTCTGAGCAGGCAGAGCACTTCGCTGCGGCTGGCCTTGATCGCCCTGTCGGCTTCGAGCCAAAGGTCGTTCCGCACGCGAAGGAGTTGGGCATCCGTCAGGTCGCGCAGACGCGATTTCCCGAACGGTTCCAGAATGTCCTCCTTACGATCCGTGGCACCCAGCCGCGCAAGATAGCCGTAGATCTCCCTGTATATTGCCGACCGATCCATGATTATGCCGTTTCCTGCTCCTTCTTGGGTTCGACATAGAAGGTCTCATCCTGATCCACGTAGACGCCGCACTTGGTCAATTGTTCCGCCATACCCTCTTCGTCGCGGTCGGCCAGAATCAAGTCCTTCGCCAGTGCAAACTCCGTTCGCACATAAGCGGGCATGAATGTTTTCGCCAGTTCGAGTACGGATGCCCAAGTGAAGCCCTTGCGGTTTTTCAGTTTGGGATTTCCCGTGCGGAATCCGATGATGCCGTGCGTCGTCTCCATGCTGCGACGTTTGGAGAAGAGCTCCTCACGATGCTCCGTTGCGAAGACCTGCATCACCTCGAACGAATCGGTTTTGGTCTGCTGTAATTCGGCCAGCTCGTCGGCGTATTTCTCGCGGATCTTCGTGAACTGGACATCCATGTCCGCTTGAATCTTCGCAATGCGTGCGTCGGCCACAGCGTACTCGCCGAACGCATCTTCCATCCGTTCACGGGTGACGCCCGTGATGATCTGTTTCTTTTGTCGTGCCATATCCGTAAGTTTTAAATGTGATTGAAAGATTATTCGAGCTCCATTTCCGCGACCTTCTCCGGCCAGATCTCGAAGGGCTTTCCGCCGCCGTAGCGGCTGCCGGCATTGGCGACGTAGTCCTTGACGAAAACCTTGACGCCGGCGTCGTACTTGATCGACGACGCTGTCGTGCCTCGTGGATCGCGCCCGTCGGCGTGGCTGGTGAAGATCAGCGTTTTATTGGGGTGCGCGTTTCGGAAGGAACGATAGTCGTCGTAGTTGATTCCCGAATACTGGATCGAATCGATCACCACGACATCGGGTGCCGTGCGTTCGGCCATCACGGCGTCGAGATCCTCGAAGCGCATTTCGGTCGGCGCGATCATCAAACGCCGTGCATCTTCGGCATGGGCGTTTTTCAGTGCTCGCAGGAACGACAGACTCGGCCCTTCCTCCAACGGCATGTAAAGCGTGCGTGTGCCACCCATTGCAAATGCCTTGGCCATTTGTACGGCATAGGAGGTTTTGCCTTGCCGTGATTCTCCCCAGATGAGAATCGTCGCGCCGACCTCGACCTCGCCCAGATGATCCGTCCACTGCCGGCTGAGGTTGAATGTGCGGAACGTTCGAGAGGTAAGCTCCTTGACGCTTATGTATTTTCGCTTTCTCATTGCGCAAATTGCAGTTCGTTGTAGATCATACGGGGGTTCGCCTTGCAGCGACGGATGAGCTGTGCGGCGTTGACCGAAGTGTCGGCGTTGAGCTTGACGATCGCCGCGCAGTCTTTCGAAAGATACTGCATCGCCGAGGCGTCGTCCTCCGGCGTAGCGTGGTTGTACTGTCCGCCGAAGCGGCTGAACAGTTCCACGAAGCCTACGACCTCGTTGCTGATGGCCGTGTCGATGCGTTTCTTCAACCCGTCGGCACCCATGGCGTACCACGCGCAGCGGTACTGCGTGGCGTTCCACAACGCCTTCACTTCCAGAATCGATTCGCGTTTGAGATCGCCCATCTCGTCGAGGATCACCAGCGGCCGTTCGAAGGCCGTGTTGAGCGCGTAGACCACAGCGTCGTAGAGCATGTCGTAGGTCTTGGCCGTATCGATGCCCAGCTGCCGGGCGATCGTGCGCAGAAGCTTGCGCCGTGTCTTGGCCTGCGAACAGTCGACATAGACGACGTTGCGGTGCGAACGTTTGTAGATCGTCGCGGCGAAAGTCTTGCCCACGCCCGCGCGGTCGACCAGAATCGCGCACATGCTGCTGCGCTGGCACTCTTCGAGCTGCTGCGTGACGTACTCGTAGACCTGCGTGCGGGCCGCGCGCCATGTGTTGTCGCGCTCCACGCCCAGCACATGCGCCAGATGTTCCCATTTCTGGGCGCTCACGACGCCCTCCGTGTCGCCCTTCATCAGACGCGACAACTGTGCGGGATTGATGTCCAACGATACGGCGAACTGCGCGGCGCTGCCGCCGAAGTTCTGCCGCTGCTCGCGTAAGGCCGCAAGCACACGGTCTCTAAGATGCTGTTCCATATTTCTGTTGGGTTTTGGATAGATTCTTCTTGGCCTGACGGCGTACAGCGTCGAAATCGATCTCCGTGTCGACGTCGAACGGTGCCAGGTCGTCCGCCGTGGTCGGGATGGCCACCTCCTCGACATCCTGCACCTCGTCGACGGCCCGAAGGTCGTCGTGTTTGAGGATGCCCACATGCGGCACATCCGCCAGATCGTTCTTAACCTGCGACTTGAACGCCTCGATGTAGCGGAACTGCTGCTCGCGGATTTCCAGATCGCGATCCGTCTGTTCGACCGTCGCCGTCTGATATGCCTCCAACGGCTCGCAACGGCACAGGAAGCGGCTGCCTTGGTACAGGAATACTTCGTTGACCGTGCCGTCCTCTTCGGGCAGGCAGTAGGCGTCCACTTTATAGTTGCCGGGCTCCAACCGTCCGAGTACCTCGGGCGACGGTAGCACGAATTCCCGGCAGGCGGCCATGACGAACTGGTTGGCGCGCACGCTCGTGCGGATCTTGTCGCCGATGCAGTAGGTCACAAGGGCGCGGTTTACGTTTTCGAGGTTCGGGTTGAACTGTTCGAGTAGCACCTGCCAGCGCGTCATGCCCCGATACTTTTTCTGATTGGGGTGCGGCGCCATGTTGTATTCGAGGATGTCCATGCGATCCTCCTGTACGAGCTGCGAATAATCGTAGAGCTTCTCCACGTATTGATTGTCGACCTTCGCCGAACGCTGCGTGTACCATTCGCCGCGTGCCCACCAACGCCCCACGTTGGGGTGGTTGCGGTGTTCGACGGTCATCTTCTTCGAGCGGTTCATCGGCTCGGCGTACTTCTCGCGGGCGTTGCCCGGCCGGCACCAACGGACGAAGGGGAACATCGTCGACATCTCGTCGCGGAAATCCGACGCGAGGTGATGTTCCAACTCGATCTCCGCAGGCATGGGGAGACCTTTCCTGACAAGGGTGCGGAACATGTCGCGGAAACATTCGAGAAACAGCGCCTTGTCTTTCTTTCTGGAATAGGCCACACCCACGACGGCCGTCGAGGCGATGTCGTAGATGTAATAGGCCAAGGGGGCGACGCCGCTGCGATCCTTGCGCGGCAGGTCGCGGTCGTCGGCCGACAGGCGCGACAGCGAGAACTGCGGCCGCTTGCGGTGAACGTAGGGCATGTGATGGTCGGAGTACCAGAGCGAGTCGTTGCGGCGCTTGTCGACGGCAGCGCGGGCGCGGGCCTGGTTGAGATAGTTGTGGACGGTGGCTGCCGACAGTTCCATCGGCGCACCCTGACGGATGAAGGCGTCGCGGTCGAACAGCTCCCCGCTCTGCTTGTCGTAGACGGCGATGGCGCCGCACATGAACATCTTGTAGTAGTCGTGCGTTTCCAGCCCGAAGGGTTTGTTCGGCATCGTGTAGAGCGCCCACAGCAGCCGCTCGATCTGCTGCGTCACCTTGCGCGAGTTGTTGTTGCCGAAGCCGAGATGCACGAGCGAGGCGTATCCGTCGGCGATGAACTTCTCGTACTTGGCACGCAGCTTCGCCGGGAACGTCGGAAGCGTATGCTCCCACGCCTTGCGGAACTCGCCGTCGTCGATCGATGCGCTGATGGCCGACCACAACTCCTTCTTCGTGGTCTTCCGGCCTGAGAAACTCCGTGCGGCCAGCTTCGACGAGATGTACTCCCGCACGCCGTCCAACACCGAAGCGTTGAGCGTGTACTTCTGTACGTCGGAGGCCGTCAGCGTGTCGCCGGAAGGCAGAACCATCTCGGAGTAGAACGAACGCGCCTTATCGTCGTAGTGGATGAAATCGATAACTTTCGTCTTGATCGGCTGCTTCGTCGGATCGCCGTGCAGCTCCTCCCAGGCGCGGCGGATGCGCAGCGGAAGACTCGCGTATTCATACAGTGCGGAGCAGCCCTTCGATGCTCGGCGCAACCGATTGACTTTCTTTTCAGAAACTAAATTTTGTAGGTGGCTGATACTAAGCAGTTTCCCCCCCCCTCCGAATTTTCAGAGGGTGCTGTCAGCTCCGTACCGCTGATGCACAGTATGCCTTTATAGATTTCCATGATATGTCGTGTCCTGTGCGGGGAGTCGAACCCCGATCTCGCCTCGGCGGCGGCTCTGCCGTTGAGCTGCACAGGTACGGGCCGTGCCCGCAAAAAATCGCTATCTTTGTCCGTTCAACTACAAAAATCTGCGATTATGGTTTCCGAATTCGATTTCCTGCTTTTGAAGACGCGCGTCGAAACGCTCGAACTCTTCACACGTGGTATGTTCAATGGCCAGGCGCAATCTATTCAGCGAAAGTGGGCCAATCTTCATCACTATCTGAAAATCTATCACTCAGAGTTGGCCACGCTATGTCGAAATCTATCGCTTTCTCCCGACAGAGATCGCGCCGATCGATTACGAGCAGAATTGATTTGGCGTGTTCTGTATCATTCGTAAGGGGACGCCTGCAAGAAGTTGGTGAAACGCAGTCGACATACGGTATCGCGCATCGGATTGCGAAGATGATCCCGTACAACGAACCGTATCAGGAATCGCTCCTCGAAGCTGTGCGCGCTTACGCCGCCGCACATCCCGACGACCCAGAGGTTCGGCAGTTGTTTCACTGATTCCCCGTGTGCGGGAACTGTCCTGCAACACCTTGCAGATGTATGGCAGCGACACTTGATGCGGCAGCCTGCTCGAATCGAAAGTCGTGCCGTCCGGTAATACCGCACGGCCCTTCATGCGGACGCAATCGTCATATATGTCTCGGATAGTCGAAGCATAGGCGTCGCAGATTTCGACGTCGATGTGTTTGCGGATGGTGTGGTCGATTGCGAGGATCGCGCGATCGATCGGGTTCATTTTTTGGGAGTTCATAATGTTTCGGTTTGCTGTTCGATTGTTCTCAATTTTCCTGCCATCTGTCGACTTTTTCGAAGGTTGCGTCCGGACAAAACGTTTCGATGTCCATTCTCACGATCTCCATCCAGTCGTCGGCCGTAGAGACCTCCGCGTGAAGATCATCCAGAATTCGGACGTGCGCCACGCTCGGATGGTAGCGGATGTCGATCATGTCGGCAATGTCATACGCCCTGCGGTCGGATGCGGCCGGAAGCGTCAGTTTCTCGATTTTCATGTTCGGGTCGTTTTATCGTTCGTTAAATTGCGTTGAAACTTCGTGCCGGTGGAGGACTCGAACCTCCGACGGAAAACTCTTTAAAAAACCGTCGCCCTGCCGGCTCCGTCGCTCGCAGGGAGCACCCCTCGCGAACCGCAGTCTCTTCCTGCTGTCTGCTTCTCTTGGCTATGCCGATGAGTTTGCGGCGGGCGGGGATTCGAACCCCGTAACAACAAACCTAAACTCCGAAAAGAACTAAACCGATGAGAAATAATGCGTGCGCCCACGCTGCTGCCCGCCGTCCAGTCTCCCGACTGTGTTATCTCAGAATGTACGTCCGACAGACTACGCCGGGGGTCATCCGCTTGCGAATCCGTCGGCCCGCAAGATGCAGCCGGCGAGAGACGGCGCGCCGCGTGCGGTATTGAAATCGCCAGACGGCATACTTGATTCGAGTCCACGCGCCGAGACGCACATCGCTCGCGCAAATCAGAAAATCGTTTTCCATAGCTCACCTGTTATTGATTATTTACCTTGAAGATCCCGAAGCATCTCGATGCGGTTACGGGCTCGTACATTGTCCGCCAGAAGATCGGCCATCATCGACTCGGCGGAGGGATTATCTTTTTCGACGGCCTGACGTGCGTACTGGAACAGACTTTGCCGGTTCCGCACGAGAATGCGTTTCTGGTCGGCGATTATCGCCTCGATTTTACTTTGATCTTTCATTGCTATCCTTTTTTTAATAGGCATATTCACATCCCATCTCTGCCAGCTTGGTGGCATCGGCCGGACACACGACCCAGAACATCCCGTCGAAACCCAGCATCACACGATGCGGTTTCACTCCATGGGCGACGAGGTTGATGGCTGCGGCCCGGCTACCCGTGCGGATAGGCTCGTGACGAAGACCGTAATCTTTACGAAGCTTTTTGATTTCCATATTGCATCCTTATTTATTGGTTGTTTCTACGCCGCCGCGAAGAACCGCTGTTGCGCGGATCTGCTTGGCAAGGTCGGATTGTGTTTTACCGTTCAGTGCACGGAGAACCGTCAAGCGTGAGACGCCGAACAACTTCGCTAATTTCGTCTTCTCCCCTGACTCTACTAACACCTTCGACATTTTTGCAACTTTTTTGTATATTTGTCCGGTTAACATCTGTTAACATGATGCAAATGTATAGTAAAGTTTAGTTATTTCAAAATTTTCATAAATTTAAGTTTTGACTTGTAAAAACAGTTCCATGACTGATATAAAATTCAGAAAGGCAAATAATTTAACGCAAGAGCAGCTTGCTGTGTATTTAGGAACTTAAATCCTTTATTTCACTAGTTGAAAATGGACGTTGTGCATTACCTGAAAAAAGTTTATGGAAATACTAAACAATACTAAAAGGGTGGGATGTGTCGATGCTGGAGCGTACAAAAACCAAAGATTGGTATCCCATTAATCTCTATTGAGGCAATGGCAGATGTTCTATGAAATATCAATTATGGGACACGAATGCGAATATTATAATATTCCGATGTTGGGTGCCGAAAAATAATACAGATCAGCAAAATTCTATGCAACCAAAATATTAATGGCGAAATCGTGCCAATATTTTAGAATTCATGGAAAGTCATGTCGTCAAAATCAAGGGGTGTAATATCAAGCAACGAATTTGATTGGGCATTTAGAGGACAATACTGTTTACGAACCGTTCGAATTGCCGTTGGAGAAAAAATTGCATTTAGTAACTGAATGACAGATTATAAAATGAAAGCCCGTTCGAGTAAGACGAACGGGTTATTTTTTGAGTTATAGTAGGTTATTATTTGATTTATTGCGCGTAAATAGTTGATATTTAGATAGTAATACGCACAAAATGCCAATAATATCACATTTTTCCTGCATTTACCCCCCCCAAAGCGTACCAAAATCCGCAAAAACAAGGGTATTTTATACATTTACCCCCTGTTTTCATGTACCTTTTTACACGATTTTGTGACACCATTAAAAATATTTTGTGACACCATTGGTGACACCATTGCAAAAATGCACCTTTTCGAGCATTGAAAAACGGAGGCGGTACGACCTCCGTTTTTATGCCGTTTTCAAGCCGTTTTTTCAATGTTTCGATGACGATCCGCGCCCGTTTTGTCACGCTTTTGTCCCGGCCTCGGTTGAACTCGTTTCGATCCCGTTGAATTGCTCCGATTCCTGCGCTTTTCCTGCATCTTTTCAATGAGTTGCATAGATATTGCGCACGAAAAAAGCGGCCGTTTTTTGAGCCGCTTCTGTCGCTTTTCTGGGCGCTTCTCGCCGAATTATCCCGAACTTTTACCTCGACTTTGAAATCTTCGGTTTTATTCGTATCTTTGAGTATCCGAAATTCGGTTTCCTCCAGGAAAAAGATCTGCAAAATTCGGGGAAATTCACCCGTTCGTTTTTCGTCTCTTTTCTAACCTGCTGAATATCAAATCACGCTCTGATACTGTCCGATGGATGAGATGCTTTTCCACGTGTCGCGAATATCGCCCGTGGTGCGCCAGCAGTCGGTATACTCCACCCATAGCGGAGCTTCGGCATAGGTGCCGAGTTGGAGATGCTGTATACGATGTCGCGATCCGTTGCGCGAAGCGCGTCGTGCATCTCCTTTACGTGGTAGAGATCGTTGGGATTCCAATCGTATTTGAGGTAGTCGATCTGCCAGTCGGCCCACTGGCGTGCGTCGGCCTTGACGAAGGGTAGGCGCCGTGGCGGTACATCTCCTTGCGGTCCTGCCAGTAGTTGCCGCCGGGTTTCTCATAGCGGAAATTCTCGTTGTGGTTGCCGTCCTTGATCCACTGGTTCTCGCCGTCGGGGTTGTCGGAGTACGATCCGATGTGCGCGGCGTAGGTTCCGATCCAGGGCGAGGAGAGATGCCGAGTTTAAGTCCCATGGCGTGTACCTGCTCGAGAGCTCTCCTTCATGTCGGGGAACTTGTCGTTGGTCTGGATGGCGTTGTAGCGGCCGCCGCGCCGGCCCTGCCAGCCGTCGTCGATGTTGATGTACGTCCAGCCGTGGTTCACGAGCCCCGACTCGACCATTGCACGAGCCGAGGGAGGACTTGCTCCTGCGTGACGTCGCGCGCCCAGCAGTTCCACGAGTTCCAGCCCATGGGCGGCGTGAGGGGCGATCCGCTCGCCGATGACGATGCGAAGTTCGCGGGTGGCTTCCCCGAGTGCGTTGCGTGCGGTGAGTTTGACGAGGTAGGTGCCCGGCTTCTTGACGCGGCCCGTGATGAAGCCGGTCGAGGGATCGAGGGAGAGGCCTTTGGGCAGACCTTCGGCGGCGAATGTCATGGGTCTGTCTCCGGATGCCGGTATGGCGAAGAGAAACTCCGAGCCGGGACGGGCCCCGAAGACCTTCGCCCCGTTGATGCGGGGAGTAGGCGGCGCGGGCGGGGTGAGAATGTACTGCGAGAGATCCGGCACCAGGGTGTCGGGGGCCGACTGGCTCCATGCGGGTGTCCACAGAAGCGCGGCCGCGAAGAAAAACGCGAGTAGTCGTTGCATGATTCGATTTGATTTAAGTTAGACATCTATATATTAATGTACCGATCAAAACATAGGATGTCTTCATACAAATATAGGATTTTTTCTTTGAAAATTCGAATACAAGTCCTTAAAAGTCAGTTGTAACGGTCGGATTCTTTCATTTTTCTTTGAAAATCTTTCCGAAAATCGTGCGAAATCCGACTTCGTGCGGTTTGAGTTAAGGAAGTTCGTATTGGAAAATATTGGCGCGGCGTCGGTTGCCGTCCTTTTTCGATTGCGAGGCGAATCCCAGAAAGAGTTTCCCGTGCCGGATTTTCACCCCTTCGGACTCGATGTATCCGCTTTCGGTGATGCCCGCTTCGGTCAGCGCTTTTAGATCGGAGACGGCCCGAACTTTCGTGCGGGACTGTACGATGCGGCCTTCGAAATCGTAGACTGTCATGTAGGCTTCTCCCGTCGTACCGTCGTTGTTTCCGCTCGTTCCCTCCATGAGATACATGCGGCCGTCGTGTATCTCGTATCCCTGCCATGCGATGGCGGGCGTCGGGATGCTGAATCGCGCGAGAGGTTGCAGCCGCGAGATTGCGGACACGCACCTCGGGCGTGACGTCTTTTCGGAGCGGATAGCTCTCCGTTTCGCCGCCGTAGGAGAGGGGTTGCAGCGTGACGGTCTCTTCGGGAAGGGCTTTCGCTTCGCTGAGCGAATAGACCACCCAGCAGTAACGGCCCGGAGTGTCGACACGGGTGTAGAGGATGGCCAGCTGGTCGTTCGCCGCGTCGACGGCGGGATTCATGTTGAGGCAGCCGGCTTCGATGAAATAATTTTCGTCGGAGTTCCACGGGTAATGGGTCGAGCCGGGGTTGTAGCGGATGCGCGAGACGACCTGTTCGTGCCAGTAGTTGCCGTCGTCCACCCGATTGGCGTAATTGCCTACCCAGACGAAACGCTCGTCGCCCGCCTCTTCGACGGCCATGTTCGAGGAGTGGCCGTGGAAACAGAGGGTCATGTACTCCGTAGCCTGTCGGTCGGGCATACTGCGCGAAACCAGAATTTTGTATCGATCGGTCACCTGCGTGTAGAAAATTTCGCCGCGGGAGTCGACGTCGAAGCCCTGCATGACCGTATTGGCCGGCAACTGGACGAACCGGCTGAGAATGATTCCGTCGCTCAGCGGCGCATCGATCCACGTCGTGTTCGAGGAGCGGACCGTGATGCCGATCGCGCATCGGGCGTCGCCGGAGGCCGTTTCAGCTGTTACGGTCGCCGTACCGACGTTGCGGCCCGTGACGATGCCCCGTGCATCGACCGAAACTGTCTGCGGCGAAGAAGAGCGGAATGTCACGCCCAGCGGGTTGCCGTCCATGTCGTATGCGGTGTCGTTCGCATCGCCGTCGTGGCGGATGCGCAGCGTCGGGCGGTAGGTTTCGCCCACTTCGAGCGCTTTCGATGCGGTTTCGAACGAGAGGGCCGGCGGGGTGTCGGACGTATTGTTTCCGTTCGAACAGTTCGTAGCGGCGAGGCAGAAGCCTGCTGCGGCGAAGATCAGGGAGCAGGTCATGACGAATGATTTCAACCGGCTACCGGTCCTGCCTGCAAACGGCAGGACCGGTAGCCGGTAGTTGCTGTGATTCATGGGAGGGATCATTCGCCGGCGTCGATCAGTACGGGTTCGAATTCGCATACCGACACCAGTTTCCTGCCCGGACGGCCGGATTCGGTCATTTTCAGCCGCAGGTAGCGTCCCGCTCCGAACCATTGTTCGCTGCGGAAATCGCCGACGACCGTCTTGCTGCCCTCGAAGTCGAAGGATTGCAGGGGCATCCAGGTTTTGCCGTCGTCGGACATTTCGATCCAGCCCGCTTTGAGGTCGGTGACGTAGCTGTCGTTGCGGCGCGTGAGTTTCATGCCGGCGTAGTAGCAGGTCTTGCCCAGATCCCAGTCGATCGTCACGGGGAGCGTTTCGATGTCGCCTTGGCCGATATCGTTGTAGCGGTTCTCGAATTTGGTCGATACGTCGCCGTCGATCGTCAGTTCGGGGCCGCGGCCGGTGTACCACGAGCTGCATGCCACGAGGATCCATTTGCTGCGGTCGGTGAAGAGGGGATTGAGCGCGATGTGGTAGAGCACGGTGTTGTCCGCTCCGATCTTGAATTCGGAGTTGCTTTTCAACTGTACGGCCAGCGTGTAGAAGCGGTCGGGCGTCAGCTTCGACTTGTCGATCTCGAAATGCGACACGGCCTCGCGCTTGCCCACTTCGAGCTGTGCCGGCGTGAAGGTGACGGCGTCGGTCGGGATCGGCAGGTAGTTCGTACCGTGCTCGGCATTGTAGGCGTCGAGCACTTCGTCGCCGTAGACGTATTCGGTCGTGGTCTCCCACTTGTTGTCGAATTCGACGTAGGCGGTGAAGTCGAGCGTCTGGGAGGAGCCCAGATCGCACTCCACCACGCCGGCGTTTCGAACCAGCACCTGGGTCTCCGCCATCTCGGGATTGATCAGGATGCTGCCGAGCTCCTCGTTCACCTTCGAAGAGGAGGAGGTCAGGCGCAGCGGGATGACGTAGGACGTCAGATCGCCGAGCTGCTTGATCGCCGAGCAGTCGAGCTGCACGGTGAACGTCGTCGAGGGGTGGTCGGCATCGACCGATCCCGTACTGTTCACCAGCCGGTAGCAGGCGGGATCGAGCGCCGTATAGGCAGTACCGTTGGCCTCGTTGTAGGCCGTGAGGACGTCGTCCGAAAGTTCGATCCCGAGCTCGGAGGGCGTGACGGTGTATCCGCTGCTGAATGCGCGGAAGGAGTAGTCGGTGGTCTCTTCGATATCGTAGAAGAGGGCTTTTTGCAGGTCGCTTTCGAGCAGATAGACGACCGAGTCCAGCAGGTTGTCGTTGCGGTGATCCGCTTCGCAGCCGCCGAGCAGCAACGCTCCGGCGACAGGTATGATGAACTGTTTGAGTTTCATGATTGTCTGAATTGAATTAGGGTTACCAACCGTAGTTCTGCGTGCAATTCGTACGGTCCATCTCCTCCTGCGAAATGGGGAAGAGGTAGCCGCGCGGCGAGAATTTGCGATGTCCGTCGCGGGCGCTGTCATGTGCGCAGAGCGTGCGTTTCCAGAAATCGCCGTTGGGCTTGTGGTCTTTGGCGTCGACGTTCATGCCGTAGACATCGCCGTGCTCCGTTTCGGCTGTCATCCATGTGCGGATGTCGAAGTAGCGCAGGTTCTCGTAGCACAGTTCGACGTGCCGCTCGCGTCGGATCAGTTCGCGCATCTGCGTCTGGTTGCCCACCGCTTCGGGGTAGACTTTGTCGATGTCGGGGACGCCCGCGCGCTTGCGCACCATGTTGAGATAGGTAAGGATGTCCGGATTGCCGGGATCGTATTCGTTGAGCGCCTCGACGTAGTTGAGCAGAATCTCGGCGTAACGGATGATCGGCCAGTCGAGGTAACCCCATGTAGCGATGTCGTATTTATCGCCGTTGGTGGCTGTATCTCGCGTGTAGTCGATGAACTTGTGGGCCAAGTATCCCGTCGCTGTGTAGTTCTGTTGCGTGGCTCCGTAGCCCGAATTTCCGCCGTTGTAGAACTGCATGTCGGTTTTCTTCACGTTGCCGCTGTGCCATGTCATGCCGCTCCAGAAGACGTTGATGTAGAAGCGCGGTTCGCGGTTCTGATACATCATGAAGGTGTTTTTCAACTCGTCGCCGTAAATCGGATGCGTGAAGGTCGAGAATCCCGTCTCGCTGTATCCCGATTCGGGATCGATGATCGGCTGAGCCTGGTCGCCGTTCGTATATCCCGTGATGGGATAACGGCCGTTGGCCATGGCGAAGGCGTCGACCAGTTTCTGCGTCGGGCCGTAGGAGCCGTAGGCTCGGGTACGCGCCGCACGCGGTGTCGTGGAGACGCCCCAGTTATAGGCGGTGACCAGATAAGAGAAAATCCGTTCGGTGACGCCGTTGACCGGACCGACCTTCGTGTAGAGGTCGTGCATGCTCGTATAGGGATCCGTTCCGTCGGCTCCGATGAGACCGTAGATGTTCAGGTCGATCACGTCTTTGGCGGCTTGTGCGGCCGTCTCCCATTTCTTCTCGTCGTAGACCGTGGGGAAGAGCGGGTTGCCGTACTTGTCGATCACGCCCTTGTAGAGGTCGTTGCCGTTGAAGAGTTTGCGGGCCGAATAGAGAAGCATCCGCGAGCGGATTGCCAGTGCGGCGCCCTTGGTAGCGCGACCGTAGTTGGCCGTCTCTCCCGTCCATACATCAGGCAGGCCCTTGCTGGTCTCCCACAGTTCATTCGCCACGTAGTTGATGCACTCCTCCCACGTGTTGCGTTCGCGTTCGTTCAACCCCTCCTGCGTGAAGTCGACCGGATCGTCGCCGATGAGGAAAACGGGCCCGTAGGCGGACATCAGCAGCGAATAGTAGTAGGCGCGCAGGAAGCGGGCTTCATTGTAGTGATAGCCCTTGTCAATTTCCGACATTTCGGGACATTCGAAGACGTGCTGCATGAAGTAGTTGGCCTCGCGGATACCCTTGTATAGGTTGTTGTAGGTTTGCGAACGATAGATGTCGTTGTTCGGATTCCACGTATCGTAGTTGATGAGCGAATAGTTGCGGCCGGTGAATACGATCGATCCGTCGTCGTCGCAGCATGACCACGGCAGTATTTGGCCGCTGGGGTCGCTGTAATTGGACTGGTAACCGTAGACGTTTGTTAGATACTGCTCCGTGGTTTTGGCTTTCTGGGAAGATTTGTGCCGCAGTTAGTTGTTCATCGGGCTGGCGGTCGAGATAGTCGTCGCAGGCTACGAACGCGGTGCCGGATAATAACAGCAATCCGAATGTTTTCAATATGTTTTTCATAGTCGTTGTCGTTGGTTTAGAAGCCGATCGTAAGACCGATGTTGATGATGCGGTTGTTGGGGTAGTTCGTGGCGCCGGTCTGCAAGTCGGGGTCCCACAGTTTGAAGGGACTGAACGTGAACAGGTTCACGCCGGAGAGATAGACGCGCATGTTCTGCATGGCCATCTTCTGGGAGATGTGCTTGGGCAGCGTATAGCCGATTTCGAGGTTTTTCAGGCGCATGTAGCGGCCGTTGGCCATCCAGAACGAGGAGTTCTGGTTGTTGTTGTTATTCGTGCCGATGAACAACCGCGGATATTTGGCGTCGAGCCGTTCGGGCGTCCAGTAGTTATCGTAGACATCGGAGAAGAGGTTGGCCTCTCGGCTGTTGCGGGCGATGAAGCCTTGCGTCTGGTCGGTGCGCGTCGAGAAATTTACGTGGCCGACGCCCTGGAAGAAGGCCGAGAAGTCGAACGCCTTCCATTGCAGCGAGAAGCCGAATCCGTAGACGATCTCCGGAATGGCCGTGTAGCCGATCGGTTTGACGTCGTAGGAGTCGACCACGCCGTCGCCGTTGAGGTCGAGGTACTTGATGTCGCCTGGTTCGACGTCGCCGAACGATTGCTTCGGCCATGCGTCGATGTCGGCCTGATCGCGGAACAGGCCGGCCGCTACGAGGCCGAACGTCTGGTAGCGTGCCTGTCCCGTGCGGTTCATGTAGAGGTATTTGTAGTCGGGTTGATCCTGGTCGACGATCATGTTGCGGGCATAGGTGAAGTTACCGCGCACGGTCAGATGCAGGTCTTGGCCGATCGTCTGGTGATATTCCAGCGAAGCGTCGACGCCGCTGTTGCGCATCTTGCCGATGTTCACCACGGCTTGGTACTCAGACCGACGTAGACGGGAATCGACGCACGTTTCAGAAAGATGCCTTCGCGCCTTTCTTTGAAATAGTCGGCCGATATTTTTTTTTCAGCTTGCTGAACAGCGACAGGTCGACGCCCACGTTGAGTTTGTGCGCCTCTTCCCAACCGACGTTGGGGTTTGCCCAGTCGCCGAGCCGTGTGCCGGCATAGGATTGGGTGCTCGTACCGAAGTTGTAGGAGTTGCCCGGAACGACCGTTTCGTTGTAGATGAAGCGGCGCACGTTGTCGCCCGTGCCGATCTTGTCGTTGCCCACGATACCGTAGGAGGCCTTGATTTTGAGCAGGTCGATCACGCCCCGCACCGGTTCGAAGAACTTCTCGTTGGAGATCACGTAGCCGGCGGCTACCGACGGAAGAATCCGAACCGTTTGCCCGGCGAGAAGTTTTCCGAGCCGTTGTAGCCGAAGTTGCCTTCGATGAAATAGCGGTTGTCGTAGCTGTACGTGATACGTCCGGCGATACCCTGGTGCCGGTAGGGGAAGGGCCAGTTCGGGCTGCGACTTGTCGATTCCTACGTTGTTGCGCTGCGACTGCTGGTAGAGGAAAAGCGCCGAGAGGTCGTGCTTGCCGAAGGAGCGCGCCCAGTTGACCGACGCTTCGAGGTAGACCGAACGGTAGCCGCTGTGCGACTCGGAGTAGGTCAGGTTGTCGGCGCCGATAACCTTCTGCTGCAAGATCAGGTCGCCGAACTCGTCTCGGCCGCTGGCCATGTACTGCGGGGGTGTCTTGGTGCGTGCCAGATGGTTGTAGTTCTTGGCGTCGAACGAGCCTTTGACGGTGACGGTGAGCCCTTTGGTTACCCAGTCGCCGAGGTCCTGCGTGAGCGAGAAGAGCGACTGCGCCGTGTTGTAGAACTTCTCGCGGTAACCGGTCTGCGTCAGCAGCACGTAGGGGTTCTCGCCGTTGTTGGCGCCGGGGCCGGGCAGCAGGCCGTTGGAGTAGACGGCCGGAAAGACGTTGGGAGCCGATTTGACCGCATAGTCCCAAATCGTCGACGCCGCCGTTCCCGGTTCGTTCTTGCGCTCGAAGGTGGTGGCCAGGTTGACGTTGAGCTTGGTGTATTTGTGGAGCTGCACCTCGACGTTGGAGCGGAAGTTGAACTTTGCGGAAGAAGACCGACGTGTTGTACTCCCTTCATGTTGTCGCGGGCGAACAGACCGTCTTCGTTGTAGAAACCGCCCGAAATGTAGTATTTGGCCGTGCTGCCGCCGCCCGTCACGTTGACGTTGACGCGCTCGTTGAACGAGAGATCCTTGTAGAGGTAGTCCACCCAGTCTACGTTGGGATAGAGGTCGGGATCGGAGCCGTCGCGGTATTTCTGGATGACTTCGGGCGTGTAGACCTCGCTGCCCGCGGCGGCGTTCCACAGTTCGGCGAACTGCACGGCGTCGAACATGTCGGGGACTTTGGTAGGCTGCACCATGCCGGCTTCGAAGCGGATGTTGATCTGGGGTTTGCCGACGATACCCTCGCGCGTGGTGATGAGGATCACGCCGTTGGCGCCGCGCACGCCGTAGATGGCCGTCGCGGCGGCGTCTTTGAGGATCGAGAAGTCCTTGATGTCCTCGATGTCGACCAGATCCAGATCACGTTCGATGCCGTCGACGAACACCAGCGGCGTCGTGCTGCTGCCGAAGGTCGAGATGCCGCGGATCCAGAAGGTCGAGCTGGCGCCCGGTTCGCCCGAACGCTGCACCGAGATCACGCCGGCCAGCTGGCCGGCCAGGTTGTTGGAGATTTTGGCCGTCGGCATCCGGATGTCGTTGACCGAGACCGAGGCGATCGACCCCACGACGCTGGCCTTCTTCTGCGTGCCGTATCCCACGACGACCACTTCGTCGAGTTCGTTGCCGGCCGAGAGTTCGATCACCTTGGGAAGGTTGGTGACGGGGAACTCCTGTGTCTGATAGCCGATGTAGGAGACGGCGATGTAGCCGTAGTGTCCCGTGAAGGTGTAGTCGAAAGCTCCGTCGACGTTGGTGTTCGTTCCCAGCGCCGAATCTTTGACCCAGACCGTCGCGCCGATGATCGGCTCCTTGGTCTCGGCATCGATCACGCGGCCCGCGATGTGACGCGTCTGCGACGCCTGCTGCGCAGCCTCGGCGCGCGGCTGCTCCTGCGTAAGGATGATCGTGTTGTAGCGGATCACGTAGCTGATACCCGTGCCGCGGAGTGCATCGGCGAGCAGCTCCTCGACGTTGTGTTTCGACGGATCGGCCTTGATCGTGATGTTGTCGGCCAGATTACCTTGGTAGGAGACCTTGTAAGAGGTCTGCGCTTCGATCTGTCGGATCAGTTCTTTCAGGTTGGTCACGTTCCCGATGCGGATCGTGTTTTGTTGCGCCGTCTGTGCGGCGTGGGATAATTCCCCCCCCCCACGGGATTTGGAATGTCAGGCAGAGAAGCAGCAATGCCCGGACATGCCATGAACCGCGAAAAATTCTGTTTCATAGACGAATGGTTTAGGTTAAGTTAGTTAAGATCGTGACGCATGCCGTGTGCCGGCGGCCGCGTCTTTTCTATCTCGGACAGTTATTCATAAAATGGTGATTTTGTCGCCGTTCCGGGTGAAGCGTGTATCGGTCGAGAGCGTCACGATTTCGAGGACATGGCGCAGCGGCATGTTGTAGTCGAGCGTGCCGGTGAAGAGGATCTCTCCGAGCGCTTCGCGGCCGAAAGCGATGTCGCAGCCGTAGTGGGTGCCGATGCTTTCGGCGACCTTCGACAGCTGGACGTACTGGAATGAACGCAGTTGCGCATCGAGTTCCGCATCGACGTTGACTTCGCGCAGCATCAGTTTGCGGTTGGCCGGATTGTACGAGATCTTTTGTCCGGGGCTCAGCGTCACCGTGCGGTCGCCCGCGTGGAAGTCGACGACGCCTTCGATGAGCGTCGTCTCGATGTCCGAACAGTCGTCGTAGGCTTTCATGTTGAATTTCGTACCCCGCACGACGGTGCGGGTCTCCTTTCCGGCGTCAACGGTAAACGGTGCGTCGGCCATTTTGCGGATGTCGAAGAAAGCTTCCCCCGTCAGATGCACCGTGCGGCCCTCGCTGCCGAAATCGGATGCGTAGCGCAGCTGCGAGTGGGGCATCAGTCGTACGTTCGAACCGTCGGAGAGACGGATCGAGCAGGCCCGCTCTTCGGTCGTGACCGTACAGGTGCGGTCGTCCGCAGACCGGTAGGGAAACAGCAGCGAACCTGCGGTGAGGAGTCCGACGGCGAAGACGGCCGCATAGCGGACGACGGTGCGCAGCCGTTTCGTCGGTGCGGGGCGCCTGCGCGCCTCGATGCGCCGACGCAGCGTCTGCCAGGAGAGATTGGGATCGACCGCGGCTGCGGCCGACAGGCGTTCGCCCGTGAAGAAAAAAACGAGGTAGAGCCGTTCCAGCCTGCGGCGGTTCTCGTCGGAGGCGTCGTACCATCGTTCGACCTCGGCCGAGGTCGTGGCGTCAGTTTTCCTCCCAGAAATTCGATCAACAGCGTATCGTCGATTTCGATCATGGATGTCGGGGTTTTGATAATAATACGTCCCGACATGAAAAGTTACTAAGGGGAAAAGACAGTTTTCTTTCGTCGAAACCGGAAAACCGGTTGCGGTACGGTCAGACCAGATCGTTGCGTCCGGAGAGCGAGAGCAGCCAGAGCAGCAGCGGCAGGTAATCTTTGAGGGCTACGCCGAGTGTGCGCAGCGCCTGCGAGATATGGTAGTTGACCGTTTGCGGGGAGACGCCGAGTTCGGCGGCGATCTGCTGGTGCGTCATCCCCATCCGGCGGCTCATCTCGAAGATGCGGCGCGTCTGTTCGGGCAGACGGGCGAGCGCTTCGTCGTACAGACGCGACAACTCGGAACCGAGATAGAAGTCGGGGGATTCGAAACGTTCGGCGAAGCGCTCGCTCAACTGCTGGTGGACGCGCTGCCGGACCTGCCGGTGGGCGATGCGGTCGAACGCCTTGTTGCGGACGATCATAAAGAGCAACCCTTTGAGCGACAGCTCTTCGAGCAGTTTGTCGCGGTTTTCCCAGATGTAGAGCATCGCGTCCTGCACGATGTCTTCGGCCGTCGAGACCGGCACCCAACGCGACGCGAAACTGCACAGGCCGCGGTAATAGAATTTATAGCAGGCTTCGAAGCAGGCCATGTCGCCGCGGTGGAGCCGGCGGATGACTGCGCGGTTGTCGTCGAGATCGTATTTGGACTGAAAAATCATCGTTGCTCGTTGTCCGTTCGAAACCCAAAGATACGCTTTTTCCGAAAAATCGTCGGGAGAGGTGAAAGAAATGGCCTTCCGGCCGATCTCGTCTCCCCGTTTCATTCGGGTGTCGCGGAGCTTTCCGGAGGATGCGAAGGGGCGGCCCGTCCGGCTGATTCCCGAAATTTTCATCGTTTTTTTCCGGTCTCGTACCGTGGTTTGTCGGCCCTCCTGCCGGGCTGCCGTTCTGCGACTTGTCGCAACTCGTTTTTGCCTCGGCAAAAGCCAATATATTTGCATTGCGCTCGGCTTTTCGTATCTTTGGCTTCGCCGAAGATACTCGCGTTCGGCAATGTTCAAATAAATTTGACATTGCTCTCACTTATTCGTATCTTTGTCCCCTATCGATTTCAAGCCGGAAATTTTATGGTATTGGCAGAACAGATCAAGGAGGCGGCGAGCCGTCGGGATACGTTGGAGAAGTGTCTCGACATCGAACGCAAGCGCATGGATTTGCAGAACGAGGAGGAGAAGACGCAGGACCCCGACTTCTGGGACGATGCGGCGCGTGCGCAGGAGCAGTTGCGCCGGGTGGCGTCGATCAAGAGCTGGATCACCGATTACGACACGATCCGCAAGGAGGTCGAGGATCTGGAACTGATGCCCGATTTCCTGAAAGAGGGGGTGATCTCCGAGGAGGAGATGGATGCGCACTATGCGCAGACAATCGCCCACATCGAAGCGCTCGAACTGCGCAACATGCTGCGCCGCGACGAGGACAAGATGGGCGCTATTCTGGACATCAACGCCGGAGCCGGCGGCACCGAGGCGCTCGACTGGGCGTCGATGCTGCTGCGCATGTACACCCGCTGGTGCGAGGCCCACGGCTACAAGGTCAAGATGCTCGACTACCAGGCGGGCGACGAGGTGGGCGTCAAGTCCTGCACGCTCGAAATCGAAGGCGACTACGCCTACGGCTATCTCAAAAGCGAAAACGGCGTGCACCGCATGGTGCGTCTGTCGCCTTTCAACGCCAACAACAAGCGCCAGACGACCTTCGCGTCGGTCTTCGTGTCGCCCGCTGTGGACGATTCGATCGAGGTGGTCATCAACCCCTCGGACATCGAGTGGGACACGTTCCGCTCGTCGGGCGCCGGCGGTCAGAACGTCAACAAGGTCGAGACGGCCGTGCGGCTGCGCTATCACGGCAAGGATCCCGATACGGGCGAACCGGTCGAGTTCCTGATCGAGAACATGGAGACGCGTTCGCAGCTGATGAACCGCGAGAATGCGATGCGCATTCTGCGAAGCAAGCTCTACCAGCGCGAACTGGACAAGCGCATGGCCACGCAGCAGGCGCTCGAAGCGGGCAAGAAACGCATCGAGTGGGGGTCGCAGATCCGCTCCTACGTCTTCGACGACCGCCGTGTGAAGGATCACCGCACGGGTTGCCAGACGTCGGACGTCGACGCGGTGATGGACGGCGAGATCGACGCCTTCATCAAGGCCTACCTCATGCAGTTCGGCGCCGAGGCGTGAGTGGAAATAATAAAGGTATTTCGATAAATAAATTGCAGTATCCGTTATGAAAGACTTGACAAAACTCACGGATCGTATTTTCTACGTCGGGGTGAACGACCGCACGAAGCATCTTTTCGAAGGGCTGTGGCCGCTGCCGCTCGGCGTGTCGTACAACGCCTATCTGGTCTGCGGCGAGCGGACGGCGCTCGTCGATACGGTCGACGCCTGCTTCACGGGCCGTCTGCTGGCCAACGTCCGCGAACGGCTGGGCGACAGACCGTTGGATTATCTGGTGATAAACCACATGGAGCCCGACCATTCGGCTTCGATCGCCGCCGTGCGGCAGGTCTATCCCGCCGTGCGGATCGTCGGCAACGCCAAGACGTTGCAGATGATCGAGGGCTACTACGGCATCGCGTGCGGTACGGTCGAGGTCAGGGAGGGCGACGTGCTCGATCTGGGTGGGCTGACGCTGGCGTTCTGCATGATTCCGATGGTGCACTGGCCCGAGACGATGGCCACGTGGTGCGCCGAGGAGCGTACGATCTTCTCGGGCGATGCGTTCGGCACGTTCGGGGCACTGAACGGCGGCGTGACGGACGAGCAGCTCGACGTCGAACCCTTTCTGGGAGGAGATGCGCCGTTACTACGCCTGCATCGTGGGCAAATACGGCCAGCCCGTGCAGCGCGCCCTGGCGAAGGTCGCCCCGCTCGACATCGCCATGATCTGCTCGACGCACGGCCCCGTCTGGCGCCGAGAGATCGCCCGCGTGGTGGAGCTTTACGACAAGGTGAGCCTTTACGAGGGCGAGCCGGGGGCGGTCATCGCCTACGGTTCGATGTACGGCAATACGGAGCAGATGGCCGAGACCGTCGCCCGCGGCCTGGCCGCCGCAGGCGTGCGGCCGATCGTCGTCTACAATCTTTTCGACGGCCGACGTGTCGCAGGTGCTGCGCGACATCTTCCGTTACGATACGCTCGTCGTCGGTTCGCCGACCTACAACGGCCAGCTCTACCCGCCGGTCGATGCGCTGCTGCGTAAGATCGCTGAGCGCTGCATTCCGCACCGCCGTTTCGCCTGCTTCGGCTCCTTTACGTGGGCCGGTGCCGCCGTACGTCGTATGACGGAGTTCGCCGAGGGGATGAAATGGCCGGTCGTCGGCGCGCCTGTCGAGTTGAAGCAGGGGTATTCGACGGCTGTCGAACCTGCCTGCCGCGTGCTGGTCGATGCGCTGGTCGAAGATATGAAACGATAAAACGAAGGCGATGCGCAAACTCTTGCTTTTTTCGCTGCTGTGCATGCTGCTGCCGGTCGCTGCGGCGGCCGCGCCGGAGGGGGCGTGCGACGGGGTGACGGTCGGGGCGGTCGATACGGCGGCCTACTTCCCGCTGCTGCGCGGGCGCCGCGTGGCCGTGCTTGCCAACCAAACTTCGCGCGTGGGCGACGAGCATCTGGTCGACCTGCTGCATCGCAGCGGCGTGCGCCTGACGGCGATCTTCTCGCCCGAACACGGATTCCGCGGGACGGCCGATGCGGGCGAGCACGTCGCTAGTTCGGTCGACGAGCGCACGGGGGTGCCGATCCGTTCGCTCTACGACGGCCGTACGCGCCGACCGTCGGACGAGGCGATGCGCTCGTTCGACGTGTTGCTGGTCGACATGCAGGACGTGGGTCTGCGTTTCTACACCTACTATATTTCGATGCTGCGCATGATGGATGCCTGCGCCGATTTCGGCCGCGCGGTAGTGGTGCTGGACCGTCCCAATCCCAACGGATCGTACATCGACGGCCCCGTGCTCGACATGAAATACAAGTCGGGCGTCGGCGCGCTGCCGATTCCCGTCGTACACGGACTGACGATGGGCGAGATCGCCCGCATGGCCGTGGGCGAGGGGTGGGCGAAGCCGTGCGACCTGACAGTCGTACCGTGCCGCCGCTATACCCATGCCACGCGCTACGAGCTGCCCGTGGCGCCGTCGCCCAACCTGCCGACGCAGCGGTCGATTTACCTCTATCCGTCGATCTGCCTCTTCGAAGGGACGGTGGTGAGTCTGGGGCGCGGCACCGACCGTCCGTTCGAGTGTTACGGCCATCCCGACATGCCGGCCGACCGCTACGGCTTCGTCTTCACGCCGCGGCCGACAGCCGGCGCGAAACATCCTCCCTCTGGAAGGATGCCTATGTCGCGGTGTCGACCTGAGCGAGAAGCCCTGCGAGGAGATTCTCGCCGAGGGGCTGACGCTCGACTACGTGATCGACGCCTATCGTGCGCTGGGGTTGGGCGAGGCGTTCTTCACTCCGATGTTCGAGAAGCTGATCGGCGCGGGCTGGGTGCGCGTGAGATGATTCTCGACGGCCGTTCCGCGGCCGAGATTCGTGCACGCTGGCGGCCCGACGTGGAGCGTTTCGCGAAAATGCGCGAAAAGTATCTGATTTACGAATAGATGGACTGGTCTGACAGAAAACCGCCTCGAAAGAGGCGGTTTTCTCTCTATCTGCGGGAGGGGCGAAGGGCAGCGGAGCGGACGGCTACTCCTCGTAGAGATCGAGATACTCGTAGCTGTTGCCCACCCGCGCGAGATACCGTTCGAACTCCGTGCGGGCGATGACTACCGTGGCGCGGCAGTCGTTGGGATGGAAACTCAGCGACGGGCAGTACAGCAGGTTGCGGTCGAGAAAGAGGTGAACGTGATGCTCCGCGTCGTTGATGAGCCCGAACGGCGAGACGGAACCGGGTTCCAGCCCCAGATAACGCATCATGCGCTCGGGCGAGGCGAACGACAGTTTTCCCTGATGCAGCCGCGCTTCGAGGTCGTGGATCGAGAGCGTGCGGTCGCAGTCGAAGCAGACCAGATAGTGCCGGTTGCCCTTGTGATTGCGGAAAAAGAGGTTTTTGCAGTGTTTCGACCCGTCGTCGCGCCAGTGGCGTTTGGCCAGTTCGATCGTGGGCGAAGCGGGGTGGAAATAGAGGTCGCAGGCGATGCCTGCCGCATCGAGCCACGCCGTCACGGCATCGATCCGTTCGCTGTCGGAGGGTTTATTCCACATAGAGCACC
>VOFI01000520.1_pt1 | contig 68845 bp, 83 predicted proteins | sample 5384131 | NCBI WGS metagenome assembly VOFI01 (sample SAMN12384728, study PRJNA508395) | human gut metagenome | isolation source: healthy gut H | host: Homo sapiens
CCGCCCCTCCCGAGCGAGCCGAGGCGCGGCCTGCCGCCGCCTTCCCGGAGTCCCGCTCCCGCATCGACGACCCGAATACCAGCTCGCACCCTGAAGGAAATACCATGTCTGATACCATTCGCACCTTTAAGAAGTCTTCCAAGCTCGACAACGTCCTCTACGACGTCCGCGGTCCCGTGGTCGACGAGGCCGCGCGTCTCGAATCCGAGGGCGCTCACATTCTCAAACTCAACATTGGCAACCCTGCACCGTTTGGCTTTCGCACTCCTGTCGAGGTCATCCAGGATATGCGCGAACAGCTTCCCGACTGCGAGGGCTACTCCGACAGTCGCGGTTTGTTCTCCGCACGCAAAGCGATCATGCAGTACGCGCAGCTCAAGGGCCTGCCCAACGTGAGCATGGACGGCATTTACACGGGCAATGGCGTGTCCGAGCTCATCAACCTGTGCATGCAGGCCCTGCTCGACACCGGCGACGTATCCGCTGTGGACCGCCTGCGCCACGCTCGCGGGCGGCACGCCGGTCCATTATTTCTGCGACGAGCAGGCCGAGTGGATGCCGGACATCGCCGACATGGAGTCCAAGGTCACGCCGCGTACCAAGGCCATTGTCATCATTAACCCGAACAACCCCACGGGCGCGGTCTATTCAAGGACGTCCTCGAGGGGATCGTCGAGATCGCCCGCAGGCACCAGCTCATGATCTTTGCGGACGAGATCTACGATCGCCTGTGCATGGACGAGGCCGAGCACATCTCCATTGCGAGCCTGGCGCCTGACCTGTTCTGCGTCACCTTCTCCGGCCTGTCCAAGAGCCACATGATCGCCGGCTACCGCATCGGCTGGATGATCCTGTCCGGCAACAAACGCCTGGGCAGCGACTTCATGCTCGGCGTGAACATGCTCTCCAACATGCGCCTGTGCTCCAACGTGCCGGCGCAGTCCATCGTCCAAACCGCGCTGGGCGGGCACCAGTCCGTCAAGGGCTACGTGGCGCCCGGCGGCCGCGTGTACGAGCAGCGCAACTACGTGTACGAGGCGCTGAACGCGATCGACGGCATTACGGCGGTCAAGCCCAAGGCGGCGTTCTACATCTTCCCGAAGATGGACGTGAAGAAGTTCAACATTCACGACGACGAGCAGTTCGCCCTCGACCTGCTGCACCAGAAGGGCATTCTCATCACCCGCGGCGGTGGCTTCAACTGGCCCGAGCCTGATCACTTCCGCATCGTGTATCTCCCGCGCATGGGTGTGCTGCGCGCGAGGCCATGACCGATTTGGCGGAGTTCTTCGAGACGTATCGCCAGGCGTAGGGGCGCTGGCGGCCTCCTTGAAGCATGTCGCTGTGGTAACGGGTGTTGGTTGCCGAGGCGGGCGTCGTCGGGATATGGCATCGATTGCCCATGAGGGCATTGGCCATGTTCGCCGGCGGCGGCATCCATAGCGCAAGGAAGCGAGGGTCATGGTGCAAGGAGAGCTTTAGGGTATTTGAATTGCGGCTCCGGCTGTGTTTGCGGGTGTGCCGCTCGGTAAGGCCTGAGCCGCGGGACAAGGGGACATCAGATGAAAATCACTGTGGTCGCGGTGGGTAAGCTCAAGGAGCGATTCTGGGCGGACGCCTGCGCGGAGTACGTAAAGCGCCTGGGTGCGTATGCGACCGTCAAGATGGTCGGGTCGCGGATCGCGACCCGGCGAAGTCCGGCGGCGGGAGGCGGGCCGAGAGCTCGAGGGCAAGGGCATCCTGGCAGCGATCCCCGAGCGCTCACATGTGGTGCTGCTCGATATCGGGGGCAAGGAGCGTTCGAGCGAGGAGATCGCGGCGCATCTGGACGACCTCATGCTGCGCGGGGAAAGCTCGATCACGTTCGTGATTGGCGGGTCGTGCGGGGTCTCGCCCGAGGTGCGCGCCCGCGCCGACGAGCGGCTCTCGTTCGGGCGGATCACGTTGCCGCACAACTTGGCGCGCGTGGTGCTGCTTGAGCAGGTGTACCGCGCCTTCAAGATCATGCGCGGCGAGCCGTACCACAAGTAGCGCTCGTTGATGCGGTGCTTGCAAACGTCGGTGCCCGCACGCAGTAGCACTCGCATGTGGCGTCGGCCGCAAACGGTAGTGCCTGTGAGCGGCAGCGCCTGCAAACGGCTGCGCCCGCACACGGCGGTGCCTGCACAAGGCTGCGTCTACATGCGGCGGCGCCCACATAAGGCGGCGTCCGCGTGTGCAGCCCTAAAAAGCGCCGGCCTCCAAGGAGGCCGGCGCTTGTCGTATACGCTGTGCGCGAGGCTAAACCGGGGGATTAGCCGAAGTAGCGCTGGAGCAGGCCGGCGAAGGCCTTGCCGTGACGGGCCTCGTCGCGAGCCATCTCGTGCACGGTGTCGTGGATGGCATCGAGACCAGCGGCCTTGGCGCGCTTGGCGAGATCGGTCTTGCCGGCGGTGGCGCCGTTCTCGGCCTCAACGCGCATCTCGAGGTTCTTCTTGGTGGAGTCGGTCACGACCTCGCCCAGGAGCTCGGCGAACTTGGCGGCATGCTCTGCCTCCTCGTGGGCAGCCTTCTCCCAGTACAGGCCGATCTCCGGGTAGCCCCTCGCGGTGGGCAACGCGCGCCATGGCCAGGTACATACCGACCTCAGAGCACTCGCCCTCAAAGTTGGCGCGCAGGTCGGCAACGATGTCCTCGGAGACGCCCTCCTCTTGAGCGACGCCCACGACGTGCTCGGCGGCCCAGGTCATCTTGCCCTCCTCGACCTTGGTGCAGCGGGCGCCGGAGACGCCGCACTGGGGGCACTTGAAGTCCTCGGGCAGCTGGTCGCCGTCGAACTCTTCCACATAACCGCAAACGGGGCAAACAAACTTCATGTTTGTTCTCCTTTGAACACAGGCAATTGCGCGGGCGAACCCTTGAGCAGGCTCGCGCTTGGACAACTGCATTATGTCACACTCCCGGACTCATATGAGCCTAAAACGAAAACATATTAGGATTCATTCTCAAACAGTTCACAAATGAACGAACGTGCAGTTCAAGGCCTTGCGACGATGGCTATGGAATGGCGATCGACGTGTTGACGGGGCAGATGGGGCGTCCAGGCAGCTCGTACGGGCAGGTCAAGCGCTGATTGGGCCCCTGCTTTTGTCTTGGTGCTCAGGGAGGGGTGGCGGCGGGTGGTTCTGCAGCGGCAACGTGGCGCGCGAAAAAGCGCTCAATCCCTCAGAAAGGGGGTCACAAAATATGCGTTTCCGAGAAACTGGTCAAAATACCCTGATTGTGCGCTGAAAGCGGAATCAAAAATACTCGTGCATATTTTCTCGCGCAGAGCAATCCTGGGGTTTTGTCGATGGCGGCTGGAAGCAATGGGTGCCACGACGCGCGGTTGGCGGAATCGGTTTGGCCAATCCTGGGCAAACGCGACTGCGCCACTGATTGCTCGGCGCACAATCGGGGTATTTTGACCACACTGAGCAAAACGTATCGGGCCGAGGGGGCGACGGTCATGAGCGTATGCATTTTTTGGAGAGTCAGCGCTCGAATTTATGCGATCGAGCGGGCGATTAGCGCCGGAGTTTTTGGATAGGCCGCGCACGCAAAAGCTGGATGGCTGCGGCATATCGCCAAAAGCGATGTTTACGGACGACATGGAGCGTTTGGGTGTGAAAACGCGCCCCGTGCATATCCTGGTGTCCAAAGAGTCGGGCGCCCGTAGCCGCGACGACATCGTGTGCCACCGCAGCGCGGCGGAGTTGCCACCTCGTTCGCTTATTTACGTGAATAGGGATGTTTTAGTGACGAGCCCGGCTCTGACATTTCTGCATCTTGCAACAGTGGACTTGCACAAGAAGCGGCAGCGCACCGTCGAGGAGCTGGCGATGATCGGCTTCGAGCTGTGTGGAACCTACCTCCTTGATGACTCATGGGATGGTCTTACCAACACGGCGAAGCCTCTGACTTCCGTCGAGCAGATCACCCGCGTGTTGGATGCGATGCCCGGAGCGCCGGGGCTCGTCCGGGCCCGCGAGGCGCTTGTGCTGGTCGGCGACGGCTCCAACTCGCCCATGGAATCCGTTCTTTGCGCATTGCTTACCTGGCCGCGGCGACTCGGTGGTTATGCCCTCGGGCCTGTCTCGCTCAACCATCGCGTCTCAACTGCCGACGGGGACCGCTATGTGGACGTTGCATTTCCCGGTCATAAGGTCGGTCCGAGTACAAGGGCCGCAAGTTCCATGCAATCGAGCAGGCCGGCCGCGGTGACCGCAGACAGAATAAGCTGGTCGGCTCAGGTTGGACCATATTGAACGTGTGGTACGAGGACATTGTCGAAGAGCATCTGTACAACCAACTCGTCGCGGACGTTGCACGTGCGATGGGCATTCGGCTGAGAATCCGCAGTGGTAGTTTCGATGCTCGTCGCAATGTACTGCGCATGCAGCTCATCCCCGCATTCAAACGGTACGCTGCGGCGTTGGCACGGTAGCTGGCCAAAATACAAGAACGCCGCCAATCGCGAGCTCGCGAAGGGCGGCGCGGGGTGAGGCCTGTGCGTGGGCATGGGGCCTGTCTCCGGCGGGTCATCGGGGCGAAAGGACGCCGCAAGACGAGGCCCGAGCCCGGTTACAGGATTTGCACCTGGCAACTCGCCATGGTGGCGATCGCGGCGTCGTGCGCGGCGGGGGGTGACGCCGGCGCACAGGGCGGGATTCACCGCGAGCGGGACCTCGGGCAGGTGTGCCTTGATGGTGAGGGCGTTGCTGACCACGCAGATGTCGGTGCATAGGCCGCAGAGTTCAATGGAGTCGATAGGCGCGGCGTTGTTTTGCGCGACGAGCCAGCGGGCAAGGTCGAGCGAGCCGAACGAGGGCTTTTCGAACACGGGAGCGCTGCGGTGGGTGCGAACCGTCCGAGGGCGGGTGCGAGCTCCCAGCCCTGAGTGCCCTTGATGCAGTGGGGAACGGGCAGGTTGCGGCCCTCTTGCGTGGCGGCGTAGTTGCCGTCGTGGGTGTCCTTGGTGAAAACGACCGTGCCGTCGAAGCTGTTGGCGCGTTGGGCGACCGCCTCGACGATGGCCTGCGCCTCGGGCGTGCCCAGGGCGCCGTCGATGAAGTCGTTTTGCATGTCGACGACGATGAGGTAGGAGTTGGGCATGGTGGGGCTCCTTTGCTTGAGAGGCTTTTGGGCTGAGGGCGCCTCAACGCGGGGGGCGCGGTTGGCGTGTCGTGACGGTTCATGCCCAATTGTACGTGAGCGCAGCTTTTTCGTGAGCGCCGTGTCGGCGGTCCGTTTTGAAGAACGCCTGTTCGATCGATACAATACAGCGATCGAACAGGCGTTCTTAAAGGTGGCGGTCATGGGCGCGATTCTCGAATACGACAACTCCTCCATCGAGTCGATCCTCGCGTACGCAAAGCAGCTTGAGGGCCATACGCTGAGGGAGGAGTGCCCGGGCCTGGAGCACGTCGACGACCCGCACCGGCGGCGCGGGTCATTCGGCAACGCCGTCGAGCAGTATTTCTTCCACTACGAGATCAACAGCGACCCGAATGCCGATTTCGCCGAGGTCGGTACGGAGCTCAAGACCACGCCCCTCAAGCAGCTAAAAGATGGCAGCCTTTCGGCAAAAGAGCGCCTGGTCATCAGCATGATCAACTACATGAGTGTCGTCGACGAGACATGGGAGACCAGCTCGCTGCAAAAGAAGCTGCAGAGGATCCTGTTGATCGCCTACCAATACGACAAAGAGCTGAACCCTGTGGATTACCTCGTGAGGCTGGTCGAGTTGTGGGGCATCCCCGAAGAGGACGTGCCCACGTTCAAAAAGGACTGGGACACCGTCGTCAGCAAGATCCGCCGGGGAAAGGCCCACGAACTATCGGGGTCTGACACGCTGTATCTCGAGTCGGCGACAAAAGCGGCCAATGCATCGAAGCGCACCGAGTAACCGTACTCGAGCGTGCCTGCAAAACCTCGCGCATGGGCGATCAAGCCCTCATATATGACGACGGCGCTCAACGGGATGGTCGAGGCGCAGGCGATTCGCAGGATGGCAAGGACCGCGGGCTCGACCTGCTGTCATTGGTGCACAGGCGTTTCGAACCGTACATCGGCCTCACGGAAGACGAGCTTGCACGGGTGTGCGGTTATTCGTGGGAGGGTTCGCGCAAGCCCAAGAATCTCTGCGCGCTCATCACGACGCACATTCTGGGCGTGGACGAAGACTCTCGCATCGCAGAGTTTGAGAAGGCGGGCGTGAAGGCCAAGACGATGCGCATCAAGCGCAACGGCGTGCCCAAGGAATCCATATCGTTCCCGACGTTTGATTACTGCAATCTGGTGGTGTGCGAGTTCGACTCGAGCGACTTTCGGAACTATCTGGCTCAAAAGTACCTCTTTGTCGTGTATCGCGAGGACGATCGCGAGAAGGGCGTCTTCAGGCTTGCCGAGGTCATGTTCTGGCAGATGCCCGACGCCGACCTGCTCGAGGCCAGGCGTTGTTATGAGGAGATGCGGCGTCGGGTGAGGGAGGGCCACGCTGAGCGCTCCGTGCGATCGACCGAGAATCGCTGCTGCCACGTGCGCCCGCACGGCAGGAACAAGGCGGATGTGCTGCCGACGCCTTATGGATCGTTCGAGACAAAGAAATGCTTTTGGCTCAATGCGAGCTATATCGGCGCGGAGATCGATAGAGTAAAGCGGGATTTGCGCGCCCCGACCAACGAGGCGCTGGAGGAAAGGCTGGAACAGGGCAGGATGAGTGGAAGCGTGATTCGGGTTGCAGAGCTATTCGCGGGCGTCGGGGGCTTTCGCTTGGGTCTTGAGGGCTATAGCAACGAGGATCGCCCCGAGTTCTTCATGCCCGCTGCCGGCCCGTTCGTGACCGTCTGGGCAAACCAGTGGGAGCCGCAGGGCGCGCCGACGCGTCAGTTCGCGGCGCGTTGCTACGAGGAGCGCTTCGGCTACGGTTCCGTGGTCAACGAGGACATCCATGTGGTGCTGGACGCGTATGAGGCGGGCAAGATCGACATCCCGGACGTGGACATGGTCGTGGGGGGATTTCCCTGCCAGGACTACTCCGTGGCAAAACCCCTGTCGCAAGCCAGCGGCATCGAGGGCAAGAAGGGCGTGCTCTGGTGGGATATCTACCGGTTCTTGCGCCTTAAGAACACGCCGCGCTACGTGCTGCTCGAAAACGTCGATCGCCTGCTCAAAAGCCCCGCGTCGCAACGCGGGAGGGACTTCGCCATCATCCTCTCCTGCTTCGCCTCCCTGGGCTATGCGGTCGAGTGGCGCGTTGTGAACGCCGCGGACTACGGTTTCCCCCAAAAACGCCGCCGCGTCTACATCTATGCAGAGAGAACGGACGAGCCTTGGGACCTCGAGGGGCGCTTGACGTCTGGCGTCATGGCGACGGCTTTGCCTGCGCGCGCGGTTGGCGGCAGCGAGGCGTTCTCCGTCTTCGCGGATCCCTATGAGAACACGGAGCGTTTCGGCGTCGGCCGCAAGACCTCGCCATTCCAAAAACGCTGGCGCGATGCAGGGGTGCAAGGTGGTGACGGCCAAGGTCGAGGCGACGTATGACGGCCCGCGCGCCGTGTTGGGCGACGTTCTCGTCGCGAGCGGCGAGGTTCCGGATGAGTTCTACGTCGATGAGGAGAAGCTCGCCAAATGGCGCTATTTCAAAGGGCGGTAAAAGCGAGCCCCGCGTGAACAAGAAAACGGGGCACGAGTACCGGTATGCCGAGGGGGCCATGGCGTTCCCCGATCCCGTGGACGCGCCGGCGCGAACGATCCTCACAAGTGAGGGGGGGGGCCGCTTCTCGAAGCAAGCACATCGTGGCCGCGTCGGATGGGCGCTTCCGCCGTCTGGTGCCCGACGAGTTGGACCAGTTGCAGGGCTTTCCCAAGGGCTGGACGGACACGGGCATGACCGACATCAACCGTGCGTTCTGCATGGGAAACGCGCTCGTGGTGGGGATCCCGCATTTGATAGGCCAGGTAATCGCATCGAGTCTCGACGGTGCGGAGGGCTCTGAGTAACGAGCTGGCTCCAATGCACTTCTATCTATTGGAGCCAGCTGATTAACTAATCTTGGGTCAGCATCTTGACGAGAGCCCGAGCATGATTTGTGCGCGTTCGTGTAGGAACTTCCTTGCTGTTTCGGGTTTGCCGGTTTTTAAATCGATGTCGGCGTCAAGGAGGCATTTTCCGTCAAAGATGTATTCTCTTTCTCCATTGAAGGCGAAAAAGCTCGCCGCCTGAGGCGGGCAACGTTGTCGAACCTTTCGATCTATTCTCAGAGGAGGATAGAAAGGCGATGTTTCCAAGATTGCCGCCGGGAAGCTTGTACGCTTTGTAGGCGTATTGACCGCTCTCTTTTTTGCTTCGGAGGGTTTCACGTGATATCAGATGTTCGATATCATATAAGCTATCGCAGTAGGCATGTGTATTGTTGTTTGCCAAAACGGTTAGCAGGGTTTTGGCGATGGGGTCGACGTTGATCGACTCGCTATTATCGATGGACTCCAGATACGATTGAGCTGCCGATTCCAGTTTTGCCTTGGAGAACGCAGAGCTGTTCGCATAGGTCAATGTGCCATCGATGTAATTGCCGAGGCGGGAATCGCCGGATCCTTTCCACTGATTGGTGAGCATATCTAGGACGAAACACCTAAAAGAGGTTTCGCGTCGTTTCAGCATAGCCCATTTTCTTGTAGCCGGGCTTGGGCTCGAAGTCGGTTGAACGGATCGCGCCATAGCGTATGAACCACAGTGCCGCGAAGAAGGAGAGGAACTGTAGCTGTCCACTCGACTTTGAAGTCTCATATGCTTCTTTGGAACCAGGTTTACGTAGGTATCTTGCAAAACGACCGTTAATCTCGCCATATTCCGAGAGTGTGCGTTCGATGAGTCGCTCAATGGCTGCGGGTGCGTTTTCGAATCCGGCATTCGCGAAGATGTCAGGCAGACCCGGTTGTCCCCCTTTCTTTCCTGCGATTTCTTGGGGACGAATTCCAAAGGCTATGGCGAGCGTGTTGTAGCCGATCGTGTCGACAGTGTCATCTTGCTCGATGGTTTTCGCTGGCCAGCAGGCACGGCACTGCTCTATGACTAGCTCCCCGAGGGCGCGGCAGAACTCCGGAAGAGTGACGACTCGCTCGCGCCTCATTTCTTCGGAGCTGAAGTCCTCTATTTCGAGCCCCTCGCGTGCATCTGTGAGGGATTCATAGCGGAGATGGTGCGCTCAAGGATTTCGTTGGAATATTTCTCCTGGGAGAGCTGGACTTTATAGCGATTCCATTGGGCGGCGAAGACCTGATATTTCGTGAGTTTCTTGCCGCCCAGGTTCACGTTTGCGAAGACCTCGGGAAGTTCGGATTTGTCACCTGTGAAGAAAAACGCAGGGAATCTGAAGCGTAGAGAGATTGACGTACTCATCGAGGGCTTTGATGAGGTTTCCTTGGATGTCGACAATATCCAGGTCACTGGCGGAATTTGACGCCGGATAGATTTCCTTTATCTTTTTTTGCCAGATAGGAGCTGGAGAGGTTGCGTGTGGTGGCGTGCAGACGCAGCATCTCCTTTATGGCAGCAACAAATTGGCTCTTCAATTTGGCCTGTGCGTCTTCTGGTTGCTGGTTGGCGCCAGTGAGCGACATGAGTGATTCGATGTGGCATGAGGCGTTTGCTTCGATGGGGAAGTACTCCTGAGGATTGCGCTGATACTCTCGAAGGGTGGTAAAACGCTGCTGACCGTCGATAAGGGAGTATTGTTCAGCGTTATCGTACTTGTATAAAAGTAGGGACCCCAAGGGAAATCCCCTGCTGATGTTGTCGATGAAGGCAAGTTTTTGAGATTTTGACCATACGATCGGCCGCTGGTACGTTGGGATGGTCATTTGGTTTTCAAGATCGACAAAGTTAATCGTCTCAATTCTGTAATTTGACATGTTGCCTCCCAGGTCCGTGCCCACTTCATTAGATCATGCTATCGGGAGTCAGATCAAGCGATGAGCGTGGACGGCTTCCCTCAGGGGCGTGGAATGTCTTCACTGACTGGCGCGTGATAGTGCTCAGGGTGCATGCAGGGCGATGTCGAGGTCTTGAGGGATTACTCCGCCGCACTCGGGATATTCGAGGAGTATGCGAACGGCGGTTTCCAGTTCATCGAGGCAGAACTCGACCGCAACGTGTCATCCGAGGAGCTCGCGAACGATGCCATCGCCGATCTTGAGACCCTGTACAAGGAATACATGGGCGGAGGCGATGAAGGGCGTACGGATGCGGTCAATGGATAGCGGCCGAACTCCATATCAGCCCACGCATCTGCTTTGAGACGACTTGCCCGGCCCCGTGCGAAGTTTTGTCCGCACGGGGTCGTACCTTTAAGCCGTAAGAAAACAGCCGCGCAGGGATTGCGCGGCGCAGGGCTTGAAGGGGGTCCCATCATGTACGAGCCGTCGCGCAATCTGTTCACGTTCCATATCGCCGGGTTCCAGCACCACGACGGGGCGCTGGTCCTGGGGGAGCTTAAGGCTGGTGACACTCTGGAGCTTGTGCCCGAGCGCGACAATCCCTACGACGCGGAGGCCATCGCGGTCAAATTCCATGGCACTATGCTCGGCTATATTCCCGCTGATTCGGTCGGTCCGCTTTCGACCCTGTTCTTCTATGGGCACGGCGCTGCCTTCGAGTGCCGCGTGCTCCAGGTCGCTCCTGAGCGCAGCCCTTGGCATCAGGTTCGCGCCGCCGTGTTCGTGCGCGACGCACGATAGGGCGGAGTTTGGTAAACCAGCCTGACCCTCCCTACATTTTCCAGAGGAAATCGGCTGTGTAGTTTTGCGATTCGTGAAAGACGCGGTACACGATGGGGATGTTGTCGACGATACGGTAGATGCAGACATATTGTCCGCATAGGAGCTTTCGGTAGCCCATGGATTGAAGGGCGGGATCATGATGAAGTGGGCCGATCAGCGGCGTCTCTTCAAGTAGATCGATGGTGTCGAGCAACCGGTTCGTAATCGCCTCGGCAGAGTTCGGGCCGACTTCTCGGATGCGGTGATCTGCGATGTTGAGGATATCCTCATATGCCGCGGGAAGGATTCTAGGCGCGGGCATGGTCGTATTTCCTATAGTATAAAGATGTTAGACAAGATGGAGTGGTGGAGTGAGTTCGCCCAAGTCTCCTTGGAGGGGGTGTATGGCGCCGGCACTGCGCATCGCAGCGGTTGGCAACGATCGCGAGCGATATCGCGACTTGCTGCTGCTCGCCGACGAGCAGTGGGACATGGTTGAGCTTTTTACCTCCACCGAGGCGAGATGTTCGCGGCGTATGCGGAGGATGACCCCTGCTTCAAGATCGGCTCCGCCCCCATGCCCAATCGAGCGCTCGGCTGCATGATCGTGACGGGCGAGGGTGTCGATGAGCGGGGCCTTCGCATCGCCGAGGTCAAGAGCTTGGCAGTGGCGCCGTCACATCAGCGCCGCGGCGTGGGGCACGCCCTGCTCGAATTCGCCGCCGCCCGACACGCGCCGACTCACGACGTGCTGCGGGTCGGTACGGGCGACAGCCCTCTGACCGTGCCCTTTTTACGAGGCTTGCGGCTTCACGCGCTCACGCGTGCTGCCCAACTTCTTCATCGACAATTACGACCACCCCATCGTCGAAGCCGGAGTTCAGCTGAAAGACATGGTCATACTTGAAAGACGTCTGTAACTGCGAAAGACGCGTCCGTCGACCAGTCACTCCGTGGGCGTCGCGTTCCGCTGGATCGGTCTCGAGCCGTGCTCGTAGAGTTTTGTCCGCACGGGCGGGTATAGTCAGACGGTAAGGATTTCGCTGTGGGCGCGTGGTGCGCGTTCAAGCGTTGCGGTGGAGTGAGGAGTACATATGAATCAGATCACGTGCCCCAAATGCGGGACGGTCATCAATCTCGATGAGAGCGATTATGAGGGCATTATTCGCCAGGTGCGCGATGAGCAGTTCTCACGCGAGGTGGAGGAGCGCGCCGCCTCGCTGCGTCGCGAGCACGAGCAGGCGCTCGAGCTCGCTCGTGCTCAGGCCAAGGCGGAGCTCGACCGCACGATGGCAGCTCAAAAGGCCGAGCTGCAGGAGGCGCTCGCACGCGGTGCGGCAGAGCTGCAGGAGGTGCGCGCGCAGGGCGCCGCGGCCCCTGCAGGAGGCGAACGCGGCGAGCTCCGCAAAGCTGGCGAGCGAGCAGGCTGAGCGCTCCGCCGAGCTCCTGCGCGTCAAGGCCGAGGCGGATGCGCGTATCGCCGAACTCTCCGCCAAGCTCGAGTCTGCCGTCGACGAGCGCGAGGCCGCGGTGAGGGTCGCCGCCCAGCGTGAGCGCATGGTCGTGCAGCAGGACGCCGCCGACCAAAAAAAAGAGGAGCTGCGCCAGATGGTCGCCGCGCGCGACGCGGAGCTCGCCTCGCTCAAGGCGAAGCTGGACGCCGGCGCCACCCAGCGAGATCTAGCGGTGACGCAGGCTGTGAATGAGGCGCGCACCGCCTTCGAGGAGGAGCGCGCCAAGCTCGCTCACGACCTGGATGCGGCTCGTTTTGACCTTCGCGCGAAAAAAAGGACGGCCGCGCCGCCGACCACGAGACGCGCGAGGCGGAGAAGCGGCAGATCGAAACCGCCCATGCGCTCGAGATCGAGCAGGCCCGCAAGAGCGCGCAGGAGCTCATTCGCTACAAGGACGAGGGAGATCGAGCGCCTGCGCGACATGAAGGTCCGCCTGTCTACCAAGATGGTGGGCGAGTCGCTCGAGCAGCACTGCGAGACCGAGTTTAACCGTCTGCGCATGACGGCGTTTCCCAACGCGTACTTCGAGAAAGATAACGATGCGTCCGAGGGTACCAAGGGCGACTTTATCTTCCGCGAGCGCGACGATGCCGGCAATGAGATCGTCTCCATCATGTTCGAGATGAAGAACGAGAACGACACCACGGCCACCAAGCACAAGAACGAGGACTTCGCCTCCGACCGTAAGAAGAAGGGCTGCGAGTACGCGGTTCTCGTCACCTTGCTCGAGCCGGAGAGCGAGCTGTACAACACGGGCATCGTGGACGTGAGTTACCGCTATGAGAAGATGTACGTGATCCGCCCGCAGTTCTTCATTCCCATGATTACGCTGCTGCGCAACGCCGCCATGAACGCGCTCGCCTACAAGCAGGAGCTCGAGCTCGTGCGCCAACAGAACATCGACGTCACGGAGTTCGAGGAAAAGCTGCTGGGATTCCAGGAGGGCTTCAGCCGCAACTACGACCTGGCGAGCCGCAAGTTCCAGACGGCCATCGACGAGATCGACACCACCATCAAGCACCTGCAGAAGGTCAAGGACAATCTGATCTCGAGCGAGAACAACCTGCGCCTGGCGAACGACAAGGCCCAGGGCCTCACCATCCGCAAGCTCACGCGGAATAACCCCACCATGAAGGCTGCGTTCGCCGAGGCCCGCCGTGCGCTCCCGGACGCCTAAGCGCCCCGCTTGGGGTGTGAGCGCGAAGGTCATCACGAGGAGCAGCGCCGTGAAGGCCATGACGAACGGCCAGCGCGTTGGATCGGAGATGCTCGACAGGCCGATGGTGAGTGAGCTCGCGAGCGCGATGGCGGGTGCCGTGGCGCGACGTACGCGTATGAGCGCGGGGGCGTCCTCGCACAGCGTCCCGCGGAGCGCCTCGGCGTAATACAGCGGCAGGATCAGCATGGTCATTGCCACCACGACCTCGGAGATGTCACCGTTGGGAAGCAGTCCCAGGGCGCTCACCACGGTATGCACGCCAACCCAGAACAACGTGGTGGCCAATGCGATCATGGCGCTCGCCACCGGGAAGCGCAGCGTCGCGTTCATGCGGCTCACGGTGCGCTCGCAAGGCATCATGTGGTGGAGCGCCAGGGACTGGGGCATGCGCAGGGTGGCGAGCACCATGCCGTTGGCACCTCCGAGCACGGCGATGAGCGCGATGACGTTGGGCAGCGCACCGGCCTGCTCGCCGAAGAGCTTGACGAACATGAGCGAGAGGCTCGCATCGCCCGCCTCGATGACGGTCTGCGGCCCGAGGAAGCACGAGATACCCACGAAGTATCCCAGGTAAAGCGCGAGAATGATGATGGGGGCGGCGATGAGCGCGCGGGGCAGGTTGCGGTGTGCATCCTTAAGTTCCGGCGCGATGCTCACTGCGGAGCTCCAGCCGTCGAAGGCGAAGGCGACGGGCGCCGCCGCGGCGATCCATGCGGTGCCGGCTGCCGGCGCGGCGGCGATGTCGGAGCTCAGCTGGGCGACCGGGTCGTTCACCATGAGGCCGATGACGCCCACGAGCACCAGCGGCAGGGCCTTGGCCAGCGTGGTGAGGTTTTGGAAGTAGCCGCTCAAGGTGGGCCACAGGATGTTCCACGCGGTGCAGGCCAGCAGGAATGCCAGGCCGATGCCCATCTGCCAGGCAAACGTCTCAGGCAGGTTGAAGGTCATGCACGCGTACACGCCCACGACCCAGCTGAGCACGGAGCAGACGACGGGCATGTACAGGAAGGTGAAGTTCCAGCCGATAAACGCGGCGCGGCGCGGCCCCAGGAATTCCTCTGCGTACGCGATCAACCCACCGTGCCCGGTGGTGCGCGCGGCAAAGCGGGCCAGGGTGAGGCCGCCGAAGATGATGGTCGTGGCGGCGAGCAGCATCATGGCGACGCCGAGCGCGACGTTGCCGCCGGTGGCGATGAGGATGTTGTCGGACTTGAAGAAGATGCCCGATCCGATGCAGATACCCACGATCAGGCAGATGGCGGTGAACAGCGAGTAGCGCTTCACCGGGGTCGCATCGGCGGAAGGGGCGGGTTCAGAAGAGGGGTCATGGATTCCTATCCCAGGCGTTGCATGCGGACGCTCATGTCGATGGGCTTGGCGGTGAAGGGCGCGGTGGTGGCGAGTCCGTCCACGCCGGTGGTCGCGTACTCCCCGGCGTTGCCCGGATTGACGCCGCCGGCGGCGATGATGGTGAGGCGCGGATCGAGAGCGCGCAGGTTGCCCACGAGTTCGGCGAGCTCGTCGACTGCGACCTTGTCGAGCTGGACGCCGTCGACGCCGGCCCAGGCAACAGCCCCGCGCGAGGCGGCGCAGGCGCGCGTGCAGGCGGCGTTGTGCCATGCGAGGGCGAGAGCCTGCTCGGCGTTCACCTCAATGAACAGCTTCTTCTCGATGCAGCGCGAACGGATCTGGGGCAGTTGCTCAATGAACGCGTCGATTCCCCCATGAACGTGAGGTGATGGTCGAACACGAGGACGGTCTCGGACAGACCCAGGCGGTGGGGGGAACGCCCCGCCCGCAATGGTGGCCTCAACGAGGAGGTCCTTCACGCCGGGCATGCTCTTGCGCGTGGTGAGGATCTCGCAGGACGGGTTGGCGGCATGCGCGGCATCGACCATCATGCGGGTCTTGGTGGCCACGGCGGAGAGGTGGTCGAACACGTTGAGGCAGACCTTCCAGGCCTGATGGAGCTGGGCGGCGGTTCCGCGAAGCGTCATGAAGGCCTGGCCCGCCTCGAGCTCCGTGCCGTCGGACAGGATGCATACGACGGTGCACCCGAGCTTGGAGGCGATGCGGGAGGCCACCTCGCTTCCGGCGAGCACGCAGGCCTCGCGGGTGAAGTACTTCATTTCCCCCGGTTGGGCGTCGACGCCCAGAATATGGCTGGTCAGGTCGATATAAGGAACGTCCTCGGCGATAAGCTCGTCGATGCGCGCGTCGGATAGGGTGACCATCGGTCCTCCTTAGACAGGTTTCTACGGGGAAATCGTATCATCACCGCACGATTCTTCCGCATCTATCACGCGGAAAAGGCATAATGCTGTGTGATATATGACGTCCCGCCTACAAGACGTCCCATCGCGCCCATCGCGCGCGTCCTCGAAAGGAGCCCCATGGATCTCAACAAGCGTCCCGACGACATGGTTCGCATCACCACCCTGAGCTTGCCCAGGCATTTATCGAGGAGCAGGTCGCTGCCTGCCGCGAGCAGATCGGTGACAAGAAAGTCCTGCTGGCCCTCTCCGGCGGTGTGGACAGCTCCGTAGTCGCCGCTCTGCTCATCAAAGCCATCGGCAAGCAGCTCATCTGCGTTCACGTGAACCATGGTCTGCTCCGCAAGGGCGAGCCCGAGCAGGTCATGGACGTGTTCCGCAACCAACTCGACGCGAACCTGGTGTACGTGGACGCCACGGACCGCTTCCTCGACCTGCTCGCCGGCGTGGCCGAACCCGAGGCCAAGCGCAAGATCATCGGCGCCGAGTTCATCCGCGTGTTCGAGGAGGAAGCCCGCAAGGTGGGCGACGAGGTGTCGTTCCTCGCCCAGGGCACCATCTACCCCGATATTCTGGAATCCGACGGCGTGAAGGCGCACCACAACGTGGGCGGCCTGCCAGACGATCTGCAGTTTGAGCTCTGTGAGCCCGTCAAGCTGCTGTGTTCAAGGACGAGGTGCGCGTCATCGGCCGCGAGCTGGGCCTGCCCGAGAACATGGTCGAGCGTCAGCCGTTCCCCGGCCCCGGCCTGGGCGTGCGCTGCCTGGGCGCCATCACGCGCGACCGTCTGGAAGCACTGCGCGAGGCCGATGCCATCCTGCGCGAGGAGTTCGCGAATGCCGGTCTTGAGGGCAAGGTGTGGCAGTACTTTGTCTCCGTGCCCGACTTCCGCGTCACCGGAGTGAAGGATGGCAAGCGCCTCTACGAGTGGCCGGCGTTCATTCGCGCCGTCAACACCGTCGACGCCATGACCGCCGAGGTTCCCGAGCTCGACTGGGCGCTTCTCAAGAAGATCGGCGACCGCATTTCCGCCGAGGTCGACGGCATCTGCCGTGTGCTCTACGACCTCACCCGAAGCCCTGCGGCACGATCGAGTTCGAGTAACATCATCGCTTCGCGCTTGGCATGCGCATCGTGAGCATATAACTCAGGCCGGCTCCTTATGGGGCCGGCCTTTTTGCGTGTGACTACACAAAGCTAATGCGAAGATTCTTCCCGAGCCCGTGCGCAACTTTTGCCAATGTGGCAACGGAAGGATTGCCGTTGCCATTTTCCAGCCGGCATAGGTTTGAGGCCCGCATTCCGCAGCGTTCTGCAAGCTCTTTCTGACTCAATCCTGCGGCAAGCCGCGCCTCAACAATGCTTCTCATGACTTCGCGTTCGGCTTGTTGCTCGTCCCACTCGACGCGGAATGAGGAATCGTTGAGGGCGGCTTCGAGATGTTCTCTTGTTAGTCATGGCGCGACCTCCAGACTTCTATAGTGTTTTGCCTTTTTCGATTTCCTTCCTCGGCGTGCGCTTGGTCTTTTTGATAAACCCATTTGTCACAATTGCGCGGTTGCCGAGAAAAAAAGAAATAGAGCAGGCGCGTGATGTTTGATCCTTGGGGAGTTCGCAGTTCGTAGATGCCGTCTTCAAGGTGCCGAGCGAAAGTCATGGGGAGTCTCTCGCCATATTCCTCAAACAGGAGCAATCTACCGAAGGTCTTCGCTTTCATCTTTGGGTCAAGCCCATCGATAAACTCACGTGCCGGCTGACGCCCTTGTCATCTTCGTAGTACAGACCTCCATGGAATCACACTCCTAAAGTTACCATATATGATAAGTATTGGCAACTCTTGATAGCGAACACATGTTCTTATTATACACGAACAAATGTTCTATTACTAAAGACTATAGAGTCGCGCAAAGCCAGTATCGATGGCGGTTCTACCTCGGGTGGAGGACTCCGTTTTCAATTTCCCACGTTACGTTCGTACAGGCGTGTAGAAACGCACGGTCGTGGCTCACCAAGAGCAACGCTCCGGCAAATTGGGCCAGGGCGTGCTCGAGCGCCTCGACTGAATGCAGGTCCAAATGGTTGGTGGGCTCGTCCATGATGATGAGGGCGGGCTTACGTAAAAGTCCCTGCGCGATCATGAGCTTGCGCAGCTCACCTGACTGGTTACGGCGCCTTCCAGAATGCGAGCGGGGTTGGAGTTGAGTTGCGCCACGCAACTGAGGACGCGCCCGCGATCGGCGGGGGAGAGGCGCCGCACCTCTGCAAGCGTGCGGTCACGCTCCGTCTTTGTGGGCTCTTGCGGGATATCGAGCACGGTGAGCGGCGTGGTCCCTTTAGGGGCTTCGCGAGCGAGAAGGCACCGCACGTGGTTGAGCAGCGTCGTCTTTCCCGCTCCATTGAGCCGATAATGCCGATGTGCTCGGTGTTTCCCACAAAGAGGTCCGGTAGGAGCAGTCCGTTGACTTTGGAACATTCAGTGCTGTCGGAGGGCCTGGCTTGCGTTGCCCCGGGAGCGTCTGAGGTCCTCGTGCCCACAGTGTTCAGCGACCCTGCGGTAATTTCTACAGCGCTCGCATCGAACGGGATACGACCCGCGGGGATGTGGAGCACGGTTTTTCTCGGGCTCGGTTGCGCGTCGAGGAACAGGCTGCCGTCGTAGCGTTTGGGAATAAAGATGGCGTCGACTCGTGTCTGTGCTGCGGCCATGCGTCCGTCCATCTGGCGCAGCAGTTTGCCGCGAGCGCCGTCTTGCCCGGAAAAAATCGCAAGGTCGATTTTGGCCCGTGCGCTCTTGTCCTTGGGATCGAGGTGGCGTTTGCAGCGGCGCGTATCCGCGCGGGCTGCCTCGCGAGCGCGCTGATCCTGCTCGGCGCTCAGGCGTTTGAGCTCATCTTTAGCGCGCGCCTGCGTTCGCCGGCAACGGCTGTGAGCTCGCGCTCCGCTTGATCATGGGCTTGCGTATAGCCGCCGGGCCTCACGACAACGCGCATGCTCCCATCCGCCCCGCTGGGCTCAAAAGGAGGCGCAACGGTCGACAAGCGCATCGAGCAGCTCTCGATCGTGGCTCACCAAGATGCCAACGCCGCTAAAGCTCTTGAGCAGGACCTCCAGCTGCGAGCGGGCTTCGCAATCAAGATGGTTCGTCGGCTCGTCAATTGCGAGTACATCCGGCTGTTGCCAGAGGGCGCATGCGATTTGGAGCTTTTTGCGCTCGCCAAAGCTGAGCTCGTCCCAGCGCCAGGGCATGTCGTCGGTGAGCGCCAGCCGCTCGCGCAGGCTACGCGCCTCGCGGCCAAAGTCCAAGGCGAAGTCCGTGAGCGTCTCGGGGGCGTCGCTTGCTTCTTGCGGGCAGTACGCGCAGAGCAAGCCGCTGGTCACCGATCCGGAATCGGGTGCCAGCAGGCCGCAGGCCACGCGCGCAGTGTGGACTTTCCGCATCCGTTGTCGCCCAGCAGGCCGGTCCAGCCACGGGGAACGCGATGGTTATCGAATTCAAAATGGGGTCGTGCGCTGCGGGGTGCGTGTAGGTCACGCGGTTCAGTGCGAGCTGCATGCAGACATCCCCTCCTTGTTCAAACTGGAGGTCAACAGGTACGTTGAGGTGGATGTCTAAAAGCGCATGGCGTCCGTATCTCTGAGTGGTGGCGTCCTCGCATGGGGCCCGAATCCATCGGGCGGACATTTGCGAGTCTATCATGCCGCATCGATGCGGTCTACCGTGCGACAGGCAATGGAGGGGATGGGTGCTCGATCAGGTTTACGCCGTCTCGTTCGTTTCGACGCGGTACGCGAGGCTTTGACCCAGGAGCGCCGCGATGGCATCGAGAACGTCATGGTCGAGTTGGTAATGCATCCAGCGACCGTCCTTACGCGTGCGCACGATGCCGGCATCGCGCAGTGCCGCCATGTGATGTGAAAGCGTGGGCTGGGTGATATCAAGATTCTCGAGCAGGCTGCAGGCGCAGCGCTCCTCGCCGTCCCATAGCAACTCGATGATGCGGAGGCGATTGACGTCTCCCAGCGTCTTGAGGTTGTTGGCAAGTCGTTCGCGATCGAACTCCCCGGCGATGACACGCGCTCTCAGGCCGACGACGCGCTGCTGAATGGCACGCATCACGTGCAGGAACGCGTGGTCGCTCATGCCGGTGGGATCTTCGAGCCCCCTCGCGGTATGCGGCGGGTAGGTTTGGGGCATTCGACGCCGCAGCCCATGGTGATGAGGATGTCCGGTTCGGGAATCTGGGAAAGCGCCTTGGGGCGAAGATCGTCCGATGCGATGCCGAATTCACTTGCAAGCAGGCGCGCCGCGTCGGGGTTGATGCGGTTGGCGGGGTTGGTCCCCGCGGAATAGACGACAAGGGCGTCCGCCGCGAGGGCCTGCGCCATCGCCTGTGCGACCTGGCTACGGCACGCATTGTGCGTACATACGAATGCGACGGTCGGCCGTTTCATGAACCTACTCCTTTCACCTGATGGATTGCATTATATCGATTATTGTCGATATAATTATATTGATAGATGTCGATATATAAAGGAGGACAATAATGACGACCGAGACACAATACGAGTGGGTGCGCGAGGCGTGTTCGTCGTGGGAGGGCAATGACCCGGCAGAGCTCTTGGAGCATCTTATGGCTCAAGGTGAATGCCCGGCCTTCGGTCCCGTGCACCATGTCCTGGTCGGTGCGGCGTTGCTGGCGTGCGCGCAGACGGTTGATGGTGATTTCGAGCTCGATTCCGCATTCGATGAGCTTGCAAGCCGCGCATGCTGCGTGCCGGGAGCGGCGTGCGCCAAGTGGGGCGTATGCGGTGCGGCGGCCTCATGCGGTATGGCGTTTGCCGTGCTTGCAGGCAACGCGCCTCTGCGGGCCGAAGGATGGAGCGAGGGCCAGCTCATGGTCGCTGATATTTTGGAGCGCATCGCACGGGCGGGTTCGCCACGTTGCTGCAAGCGCGATGCGCGCATCGCCGTGCAGGCGGCGGTTCCGTGGTTCAATCGGTGCCTTGGCGCCGGTTTGGACATTGCCTATGAGCAGCCCGCGTGCTCGGTCGCAAAACAGAATTCGGTGTGCTTGGGCGTAGCGTGCCCGTATCATCCGGACAACGCTTGCTGATCGTTTACGCAGGTCGCGCATTCGTCTTTTCGGAGATGCCGCCCGGTGCTCCGTTTTCTCTATAGCCCCGCCTGCCAGCGGGATCGCTTCATATCGACATGCGTGTCGTCTTTGAACGCAACGCCTTCTGCCTCCAAGAGCTCTCGTTGAGCCTCGGCTCCGCCAAAGGCGAACCCCTCGCAGATGTGCCCATCGGCAAACACGACGCGATGGCATGGGACGATGCCCGGTCGGGGGTTCGCGTGCAGCGCGTATCCAACCTGGCGGGCGCAGCGCGGTGCGCCCATGAGCGCCGCCACCTGGCCATACGTTGCCACGCATCCGCGCGGAATCTGCTCGACAACCTCGTATACGCGCTCGAAGAAGCCCTCGTTCCTGCGAGGGCCTTCTTTTTAGTGGCGGGATGTGCATCCATGGCTGCTCGATTCAATCGAAGATGGGTGAGAGCGTTTTACACGGCATCGGACCTGCCCATAGTACCTCGCGCACATGACATCGCGCGCTCGCAGCTGCCGCGCATGGGGACCGATCGCCTTAAAGGGGCTGCCATTAGCTCTCAGCTAATGAAACGGGCAAGAGGGATGTCAATAATGGGCATGTCGTTCGGCTCGCAAGGAGAGCCGCTGTTAGGGGAGGTAGTTTACGTGGGAAACACGCATTCGGAGCATCCGCGCTCGGGGCTTTGCGATTTCAGGCTTGATCGTCGGCATACTCGCGCTGATCACATCGCTTTTGCCCATCATCAACAACATCTCGTTTTTCGCCGCGCTTGTGGGAGCGGTTTTGGCGATCGTGGGGCTCGTGTCCTGCCTGCGTGGCAAGCGGGGCGCAAAGGGCCTTGCCATCGCCGCGGTCGCGGTAAACGTTGTTGCGATCGTCGCCGTTTTGGTGAGCCAGAGCATGTACAGCTCTGCAATCGACAGCGCGGTGAACGGACCCCAGGCGGTTGCGTCCTCCAAGGGCGGAACCGACTCTACGGCAGGTTCGAACAAGGAGGACGAGGAGGACGACGCAGAGAATCTTGCGGTAGGCTCGAAGGTCGAGCTGGCCAACGGGGGTGACCGTTTCCGTAGACGAGATCGTGACCGGCCTGGTAAATTACGATGGCACGGCAATGACCGGCGTGTGCGTCACCTATGTGAATAACAGCGATAAAACCGCCTCGTTCAATTCGTATGACTGGAAGGGCGAGAGCTCCAACGGCGTGCAGAGCGATTCGTCGTACTATTCCGAGGCAACGGAGGACCTGTCGTATGGCGATTTGTCGGCGGGCGGCACGGTGACGGGCTTCGTCTATTTTGAAGGGGACCTCGCACGCGTGTTGTATTACTCGTCAGCGTTCTCGGATGCGGCAGCGGCATCCTGGAAAATCTCCTAGGACCGCATGCTCGCCATGAGCGAACGCGAGGGGCGCATCATGTGGTGCGCCCCTCGCGTGCCAAACACATACAATGAAGGTCGATCGAGATGATGGGGAAGACGTGGCGGAGCGTTTGACCGAGGAGGTTTTGCAGGAGCTGCTGGATGCGCCGAGCCTTGATGAGTTCATCGACGCTCACGAGTTTCCCGCGGTCACGTTACCGGAGTTTTTAGAGCGGATGCTCGAGAAAAAAGGGGCTTAAGCGCTCGCGCGTCGTCCGCATGGCCGACCTGAACGAGACCTTTGGGTATCAGATCTTCACGGGCGCGCGAAACCCGTCGCGCGACAAGGTTCTGCAGATAGCGTTCGCGATGGCGCTCACCCTGCGCGAGACCAACCGCGCGCTCATGGCGGCGGGCGCCAGCTCCCTCGATCCCAAATGCCGTCGGGACGCGATTATCATCTTCTGCATCGATCAGGGGTGCTCGCTGCAAAAGGTCAATGAGGAGCTGTATCGCCTGGGGGGAGGACACGGTCAGTTAGCCTGTCTGCTTGTCCGCACGTGCTGGTATGATTCTTGCCATGGAGCGAAGTGACGACATAGCGGATTTTCACGGGGAACTCGATGAGTTTCTGGTGTCTGCCGCGAGTGCGACAACATGGCATGTCGAGCGGGTTATCAAGCGGTCCGATTTTGAGACAACCGAATTGGTGCGCGGTGACCCGAGGGAGGGTTCATCTGGGCGCTATATACGCAAGCGACTAGATGTGGGCGTGGGTGCCGGGTGTGCATATATCGCGCTGTGGAATGCCCAGCGGAAGGGCTCGTGCCCCCGCTTGCGTCCCCCGTCTTGTCGAGTGCAGCCGCAACGATGACGAACTCACGGTGGTAATGGAATACGTCGATGGGTGCACGGTGCGCGCGCTCGTGGCGGCGATTGGCGCGGGCAGCAAGACGGCCGAACTCGTGATGCCCGGCCTGTGCGATGCCGTGGCGATGCTGCACGAGTCGTTCGACCCGCCGCTCATCCACCGCGACCTCAAGCCCTCCAATGTTCTCATGTGCGGCGGCGCGCCGGTCATCATCGATTTTGGATCGGCTCGCCAATGGCGCGGGGGCCGATGCCGACACCACCCATTTCATAACGCGCAGGTACGCCCCGCCCGAGCAGTTCGGTTTTGGGCAGACTGACGTGCGCAGCGACGTATACGCGCTTGGCAAGTTGCTGTATTTCTGCCTGGTTGGGGAAGATCCGCCCAATGTATGCGATCGGCAGGCGTGCGAGCGTGCGGATCTTTCGCCCAAGGCGTGCGAGGTCGTTTGTCGGGCGTGCGCTTTTGATCCAGATGCCCGGTATCGCAGCGCCCGCGAGGTAAGGCGCGCTCTTCTTGATGCGTTGGGCCCGTCTGGCGGGGGCGGACGTGCCCCCATCGGCACGGGGACGCCCGAGCACGCGAGGGACTTCGCTTGGGACTTGCCCGGCGACATTGCATCGAATTCGCATCCCGCTGCCGTCGCAAAGGAACATGAGGCCAGTGCGCGCACGTCGTCCGCTGGGCGACCGTCGATTGCGGGCGCAGTCCCATGTCGCCCCTGTGGTGGAACTCCCTCCGGGCGCGGTGGGAGCGATTCGCCTTGCGATTTGAGAGGCCGCTGCGCTGGGTGTCTGTGCTGTGGAACGGATGGATCTATTGCGGGTTTTCCGTCTTCTTCATCGGGTCGGTCAATGCAATCGTGTCCCCCAATGCCCATGATGCATTGCTGCCGCTTTGGTTTAGGGTAATCGAGTATGTGGGCGTGGGAATGGTGTCGATGGGCTCCCTTTGCTATCTGATGCTCTACAAGGCGCGCATATATGCGCGCGTACCCGTGTTGGCGCGCCTGGGTAGAGTCAAAGGAGTCCGCATGGGCGATTGCCCTGTTCGCCATGGGGATCGCCGTTCCGTTGGTTGTGGGCATGATATCGGGATTGCTGTAAGGGGCCGGCCCCGCGCGACCCATGGCGAGTGACGCGGGGCGGAGCGAGGGCCGCCGCGGCGTCTATGCGCTGAAGGCCCAGAGATTGGCGCACTGCGAGAGGACGCGCTCGAGGTCCCAGGGTGCGCCCGCTGCGCTCTGCGCTGTTGGGGTCGTGCACGATGACCTGGCCGTCGTTTGCAATGCCGGCGAGAACGATGAAGTGGCCCGTGGTGGTGAAGTCGCCCGGCCGTACGCTGCAGATAATGGGGTTTCCCGCTTCAAGTTCCGCGCGGACGTCGTCAGCGGAGGCCGCGACCTCCCAAGAGGCGAGCCCCAGCGCCTGAGCCCCGTCGCTCATGAGGGTCCATGCGGTCATGCCGTCAACGGTGTGGCCCTGCTCCTCGCTCATGCGGGGCGATGGCGACGGGGTCGCCGTTCGTGTTTCCGGTGAGGGCTACGTACACCATCGACAGACACGTGGGCCCACAGCCGTTCTCGCGCATGTCGCCTCCCGCATAGGGCTCATTCGCCCACTGCGGGTCGATCTGGTACAGATGGGGAACCTCTCCCTTTCGCCACTCCTGCACCGGTGTCGAACGTGGGCTTTCCTGGTTGCCGGTGGTCTGGCCGGCCAAGGAGCCGAGGTCGTTCGCGCCGAGCGAGCGGAAGGCGGGGATGGCGACGATGAGGCATACGATGAGGGCCGCAATGGCGAGGGCGCGCCCGCCGCGCTTGCGACGCGCTCGGCGCACGCGTCTGGGGCGCATGCGGGTGAGGGGCGCGCCTGCAAACAAAGTGCGCTGCGCCCCGCCGTGCCTGCATGCGCGCGGACCCGCTTGCCCCGCGCGATACCGTCCGCCCCCGACCGGGCCGTCATAGATCCTGGTGGCTCGTCGCGTGGAATTCTGCTCGCGCTCTTTCATGTCCTGGGCTCCTTTATCTGGTGGCGTGCCACCAATGGTGAGCCTTGGCATTTGCGTGTGCATGACGCGAACATGACAAAGGGGTCATGGAGCTTAACGAATGATTAAAAACGCTACACGCGGGGTATGGCGCGTCGAGCAGGGCGGGAGGGCGCGCGGCGCTTCGAAGCCCGGGCGGGGCGGCGCGCACGGCCCTCAGATGGAAGCGGCTGCCCTGAGGCCTGCCTCCCTAGCGTCTACAGATCCAGGAGGTCTTCAATTGCACCCACGCGATAACTCTTGAACACGATGCCGTCGCCGTCCTGCGTGGCGTCCAAATCGACATCGGCCATAATGCCAAAGTCATGGTCCCCTTCCGAATCGTGGAAGACCTGGTGCACGTGCCAGACGTGATCGGTGAGCTCGTCGCCGTCATCGATCGTGAGGAACGCCGAAGACCGCGCGTCGGCGTCCACGAGCAGCTCGTCGTGGGTGCGATAAAAGGCATCGAGGACGCGATTCCAGCGGAACTCCCCCGTATCCCCACTCCTCGTCCAAAGCGCCGAGTTCCGCGGCCTTGTCCTGTGCCGCCAAGCGAACTCGCTGGAACAGGGCGTTGCGAACCATGAGCGTCATGCCGCGGCGGTCCTGCACCACGACGTCAGCGCGCTTGAGCGGTGCCGCACCGGGCGCCGTGCCGGCGCTCGCCCACTCATCCACGAGGCTCGAGTCGACGGAGCGGACCACCAGGCCCAGCCAAGACACGATGTCGTCGAGCTCCTCGGTACGCCGCTCGACGGGCACGGTGCGGTCGAGCGAGCGGTACGCCTCGGTGAGGTATCGCAGCAGGATCCCCTCGCAACGGGCGATCTTATACTGCGCGATGTAGCTCTTGAAGTCGCAGCCGGTCTCGAGCATGTCGCGCAAGACGGATTTGGGGCTGAGCTCGTAGTCGTTGGCCCAGGGCACCTGTGCGCAGTACTTGGCAAACGCGACGTCGAGCAGCTCTTCGAGGGGCTTGGGATAGGTGATGTCCTGCAGGCGGTCGAGCCGCTCCTCAAAGTCAACGCCCTCCGCCTTCATGGCATTCATCGCGGCGTCGCGCGCGGCGCTCCTGTGCGCGGAGGATCTGCTTGGGGTCTTCCAGCGTGGCCTCGACCATCGAGATGAGATCGAGCGTGTAGCTGGGGCACTCGGGGTCGAGAAGTTCGAGGGCGGCAAGCAAGAACGGCGAGAGCGGCTGATCGAGCGCGAAGTCCTCGGGCAGATCGACCGTGAGGTAGTAGCTCGCGGGACCATCGAGAGGGTGGGCCTGCACGGGCACCGCGTCGTCGGTCTGGCCATCGGCCTCACGCTGCCCATCGAGGTCTGCGGGGTCCTCGGTAAGCGAGATCACGCTTGCGCCTTCTGCGGGTGCAGTGAATGGGGTCGTTTTGGTTTGCGCCGTGTCGCTCGCATCGGCACCCTCGGCCTCGCGCACAACTACACCGGCGTCGATGAGCGTGGCGAATATCTCGGCAGCGCGTGCCTTGAGCTTGGCCTTTCCTCGGGCGTTTGCAGCGAGGCGTCGATGAGCTCGAGCACGCGCGTCCATGCGTCGCCGCCTTGCTCGACCTCCGCCAGCACCATGGAGTGTGTGATGCGCATGCGGGGCTTGAGGGTTTCCGGCGCGCTCTCGATCAGGCGGTCGAAGGTGCCCTGGTTCCAGGTGACAAAGCCCTCCGGCGGCTTCTTCTTTTTGAGCTTCTTCATCTTTTTGGGGTCGCCCATGGCCTTGAGCTCCGCCTTGTGGTTCTCGATCTCGAACTCCGGGGCCTCCGCGATTACGACGCCTTCGGTATCGAAGCCAGGAGCGCCCCGCGCGGCCGGCGATCTGATGGAACTCGCGCGACCGCAGGCGGCGCTGCTTGTAGCCGTCGAACTTGGTGAGGGCGGTGAGCACCACGGTGTGGATGGGTACGTTGATGCCGACGCCCAGCGTGTCGGTGCCGCAGATCACGGGCAACAGGCCCTGTTGGGCGAGCTTTTCCACGAGCAGGCGGTAGCGCGGAAGCATGCCGGCGTGGTGCACGCCGACGCCGCTTGAGATGAGGTGCTTGAGCGTCTTTCCAAACGCCGTGGTAAAGCGACCGCCCTTGATGGCCTCCTTGATGGCCTCGCGCTGCTCCTTGCTCGCCACGCCGTAACTGGCGAGCGCGCGTGCCGACTGCAATGCGGCATCTTGGGAGAAATGCACGATGTAGAGGGGCGAGTCTCCTTGACGCAGGGCGAGCTCGACGGTGCCCTCGAGTGCGGTTTTGACGTACTCGTAGGAGAGCGGCACGGGGCGCGGCGCATCGGCGATGAGTTCGAGGTCACGGCGCGTGGTGCGGGTGAGCGTTTCGCCGATGGCGGTCATGTCGCCGAGCGTGGCGCTCATCAGCATAAACTGGGTATGGGGGAGCGTGAGCAGCGGCACCTGCCACGCCCATCCGCGGTCGGGGTCGGCAAAGTAGTGGAACTCGTCCATCGCCACGCTGCCCACGTCGGAGCCCTTGCCCTCACGCAGTGCATCGTTGGCAAGGATTTCGGCCGTGCAGCAGATGACGGGCGCCTTGGTGTTGATGTGCGTGTCGCCGGTGATCATGCCCACATTGTCGCGACCGAGAATGTCGACCAGGTAGAAGAACTTCTCGGAGACCAGGGCCTTGATGGGGGCGGTGTAGTATGCGCGCTGACCGCTCGCCATGGCCATGAACATCATACCGAGGGCGACGAGCGACTTGCCCGACCCGTGGGCGTTCCGAGAATGACGTTGCTGCCCGCGGCGAGGGAGAACAGCGCGTCTTCTTGGTGCGGCCACGGTTCGATGCCCCGGGCGGAGACCCAATCGATGAAGCGTTCATACGCCTCCTCGAGGGGTGAGCCAGGGTTCGGGTTCGGCGACGCTCTCGCCCTCTGCGGGGTCATCGACCCACCAGCTGGGGGCGAGGTCTCCGGAGCGATCCGTGGGCGAAGGGGTCGAAGGCTATATCTACATCAGTCATGGAGGTCCCGTTTCGTCGTTGCTGATGCTGCCCATTATGACGGAAACCCTGGCGGAAAGCCGCGCTCCCGACCCAGCGCTCCAGGGCGGGCACGAGGTTGCCGGAGAAACGGGGTAAAAATGCTGGCGTTGGGTGCGCGGGGGAGCCGTTTGGCGCGCGGTATCGCGCGGATGGTCAAAATACCTTGATTGTGCGGCGAAGAGTCCGCGATGCGAGGTCTGCATAAAGCCGCGATCGGAAGAATCCTGCGGTTTTGTCGTGAGTTTGTATGTTGGCACATGCGCCGGGCCGGTAACGCGGGCGTTTGGGGGAGGCCGATCCTGGAGGTTTGCCGCGGGTGTCGCTACAACTTGACGCACAATCGGGGTATTTTGACCATCTGAGAGAGGACGCACGACCCGCATGCGCCGAGCTGGAAAAATCTATGCGTTATGCAATGGAAAAAGGCTGGTTTTATGCATTTTCGGACGTAGATGTGATGTCACGCCCGGATGCAGTCTCGTACGTGGGCGTAATGTCGCGCGTGGATGCAGTTTCGCGCGCCGCAAGGTGTCGGCGGCGGTTGCGGAGGTTGTCGATGGCGTAGCTCATTCCGTATGGGATGTAGTCTTGGGCGAAAGAGGTCCTCGGGTAGGTAGTCGATGAGGCTCTGAGGTAGATCGCGTGCGGTTTTTGAAGCTGGTCGGTCGTGGCCGGCTCTGGGGCGGTGCGCATAGACGGCGTGGACGGTCGCCCCCTGCTCGGTGAGTCGTTGCTCATACTCGGTGATGGGCTGGTCTGGATGGGCGGCGCGGTCGTCGTGCGTCGCGCAGACCACATTCCAGCCGATGGTCTCGAACTGGGGAAGCGAGAACTCGTACAGCGGAAGGCTGTCGGTTCTCAGCACGACCATGCCGCCCTCGGCGACAAGTGGGCGGTAGCCGTTGAGATGCTCGGCGGTGGTCACGCGCAGGTGGGCGTGACGGCGCTTGGGGTGCGGCGTGGGGAAGTTGATGGAGATGCTAGAGAGCTCGCCCGGCGCGAAGATGCGGTCGAGCTTGGCGGCGTCACCGGGGATGACCAGCGCGTTTTTGAGCCCGCGGTCGAGTGCGAGCTGCGCCGCGTGCACGACGCACACCGGCTCGCTGTCCATGCCGATGAACAGGGTGTCGGGGTGGCGCTCGGCCATCGCGGCGATGTAGGCGCCCTTTGCCGCATCCGAGGTCCAGATGAACGTGGGCAAAGCGTGTGGGCGCGCCCGGGTCCTCGCCGCCGCCCGCAAGGGGCCAGCACGCCTCGGCCCAGTGGCCGCGGTAGGCCGCCGCATTGGTCTCGATGGCGTCGGCGGCGCGCTCGATGCGCTGGTCGAGGACGAAGTTCTTGGGCATGCGTGCGTGCATGGGCGGACTCGCTTTTCAGAGTTTTTTCGAGGACAAGGTACCGATTGAGGGTACCAGACGATCCGTCCGCCGAGTAGCGCGCAACCTCGCGCGCGACCGTTCCCACAGATGCTACAAGCTCGTCGACCTCGGCTTCGGGGAAGTGGTGGCAGTAGCGCAGCGGCGAGGGGTCGGTTTGCCAGCCCAGGAAGTGGTCATGTTCCTCGAGCTGAGACGTGTCGATGCCGAGTGCCATGAACGGCGAGGAGGCGTCTGCCGCGAGGGCGCCGGCTCGCATCGCCTTGCGCGCGAGCCTCTCGTCACGCATGAATTGCCAGAAGGAGACGGCTATGAGGCAGTGCGGGGCCGTGTGTGCGCAGAACGTTTCGAGCACGGCGCTTCTGAGCTCGTGGCTGGGCACGTGGTGCATAAACCCAAAGCACACGGTGAGGTCGCATGTCGGCACGTCGTCGATAAAGCGGTGCCCCCGCGAGGGCGCTTTGCAGGATGTCTATCTCTCGATAGCGGATGTTCGCCTGGGCGAGCGCCTGCGGTGAGGCGAGGGCCGGGCAGGTGTCGACGGCGTTGAACGAGAAGCGCGCATGCGGGAACTCGCAGGCGAGGAACTCCTCGAACCTGAGGTTTCCGCAGGCAAGGTCGAGCACGGTGCAGGCAGGGTCGAGCATGGTGCGGGCGCGGTGCTCGGGGATGCGGTCGTTGGTGCCGTCGAGTGCCGGTCGGCTGCCGGGCGCGGCGATCAGGGGGTGGTCACCGAGGCCCGCCTGTTGTCGAGTGCGTGTAAGCTGGACGGCGGTTTCTTGGGCGAGGGGCTGTGGGTCCCGATATGCCGCATTTGCCCGATGTATGATTCGATGCGCTGGTTTCCCCAGGCGTGTCGCAGCGTTGCGAGCGCTCTCGCAGCAGGTCGGCGAGCGCGCTCCAGCCGTGCCACGGCGCGGACCTTGTTGCGGCGAACGACGCGGCGTGCTGTGCGTAGAACTGGTTGTTGAGCGCGATGAGCGCCTGAATCGTGCTGGTGTCCATGTTCCTCCTCGGCGGTATTGTAGCCGCCGGCCCTTGGAGGTCGGGCGGGGCGTTCGATGGCGTACAATTCTCGACCATGGAAGAGATTATTTTGGACATACTCGCCGAGCTCCGCGCGGGGCGCGAGGTCGACGATCGCACGCTGCTCAAGTTGAGCCACGCCGCCGCCCGCCGCGAGCAGGCGGACAAGCGGGCGTTTGCCAAGCGCCGCCTTTTGCCGTTCTACCAAAGCGTGAAGCGGGAAGACCCTGCGCGCTGGGAGAGCTGGCGCGTGACGCCCGAGCTCGAGGAGCGCCTGCTCACGGTCCTGCGAATGAAGCCGCGGCGCACGGCATCGGGCGTGGCGACCATCACCGTCATCACCAAGCCCTGGCCGTGCGGCAGCGACTGCCTGTACTGCCCCAACGACGTGCGCATGCCCAAGAGCTACCTGCACGACGAGCCCGCCTGCGAGCGCGCTGAACAAAACTGGTTCGACCCGTACCTGCAGGTTTCCTCGCGTTTGAACGTGCTTGCGCAGATGGGGCATGCCACGGACAAGATCGAGCTCATCGTGCTGGGCGGAACGTGGAGCGACTACCCGCAGGAGTACCAGGTCTGGTTCATGGCCGAGCTGTTCCGCGCCCTGAACGACGGGGCGGGTGCCGAGGCTGTCGCCGAGGAACGGCGCGCGATGTACCGGAGCGGCGGCTTTCCCCAAAGCGGCGACGAGTTCGCCGCATTCGCCGCAGGCGAGCAAGATGCCCTGCATGCGGGCGAGCGAACGTACAACCAGGCATTTCGCAGCCTGTACGGCAAGGACTCCGTTTGGGGCGGGGCCGCGCGCTGGCAGCGGGCGAGCTGGGAGGAGCTCGGGCGCAGCAGCGGGAGAACGAGCGCGCCCGTCACCGTGTGGTGGGGCTGGTCATCGAAACGCGCCCCGACGCCGTGACGCCTGCCGCGCTCACGACCATTCGCCGCTTGGGCTGCACGAAGGTGCAGATGGGCGTTCAGTCGCTTGACCAGGAGGTGCTCGACGCGAATGGGCGGGGCATGGACGTCGCGCGTATCCAGGAGGCATTTGAGCTGCTGAGGGTGTTCGGGTTCAAGATCCACGCCCATGCCATGGCGAACCTCTTTGGCTCCACGCCCGAGCGCGACAAGCGCGATTACGAGCGGCTGGTCCGGGAGCGCCCGTTCCAGCCCGACGAGATCAAGCTCTACCCGTGCGCGCTCATCGAGGGCGCCCAGCTGTGCGCGCGTGCTACGAGCGGGGCACATGGCGCCCTTACTCGGAGGATGAGCTGCTGGATGTCCTGGTGAGCGACGTCGCGGTCACGCCCGCGTGGACGCGCATCTCGCGCATGATCCGGGATTTTCGTCTCATGACATCGTGGCGGGGAACAAGAAACCGAACTTGCGCCAGCTGGTCGAGATGCGCCTGCGCGAGCAGGGGGGAGACGAAGGGCATCCAGGAGATTCGTTTTCGCGAGGTCGGCACGGCCTGCGTCGATATGAGCGCGCTTGAGCTCGACGTCGTGGCATACGAGACGAGCAATACGAGTGAGCGGTTCCTGCAATGGTGGCACCGGATAATCGCATCGCCGGGTTCTTGCGCCTGTCGTTGCCGAGCGCCGCGTACGTGCGAGCGCTCGGTAACGCGATGGGCCGGGGGCGTGTGGAAGGCGATGCGGAAGAGATGCGCGCCGAGCACGCGGCTGGTGAGGCACGCGAGAAACTCGAGAAGTGCGTGGGCGGCCTGCCCATACGCGAGGGCGAGGCGATGATTCGTGAAGTTCACGTGTACGGCATGGCCACGCAGCTGGGGGCTGACGGAACGTCCGCTCAGCACCTGGGGCTCGGACGTCGTTTGGTCGAGCGCGCGTGCGCAATTGCGCGCGAGGCGGGCTATGGGCATGTGAACGTCATCAGTGCGGTTGGCACGCGTGAGTACTATCGCCATCTGAGGTTCTGCGACCACGGCCTGTATCAGAGAAAAGAGTTGCTATGAGCAAGAAGCCGTTGAATCTGCCGCCCACCGCGGGTGTTGCCGCCGGCGTGGCGATCGGCGCCGTTGCCGTGGGTGCCGCCGCGCTCGCCGTGGGGTCTTCATGTTTACAGCTCGTGCACACCCGGGCAGGCATCGCGCGGGTCAAGGGCATTCGCGGGGGAGCATGGGGGAGAAGATCCGCGTGCTGCAGCAGGGCGGTGTCTACCAAAGCGCGACGTATGTGGGTGAGCGGCGCTTCGAGCCGGTGTTTGCCTACTACCGTGCGTTCGATGCGATGTTCGAGGCCGAGCCTGTTCTTTGCGCCGCCTCAGGCCACGGGGTCGAGCGCGTACTGATGCTCGGCGGCGGTGGGTATGCGTACCCCAGCACGCGCTCACCCAGCATGCAGGGGCTCGTCATGGATGTGGTGGAGATCGACCCGGCGGTGACGCGCCTGGCACGGCGCTGGTTTTTCCTCGACGAGCTCGAGCGGCTGGCAGACGAGCGCCTGCGGAGCATCACGGCGGATGCTCGCGGCTACCTCACGCGCGCCGTGGCAGAGGGACTTCGCTACGACGCTATCGTCAACGATTGCTTTTCGGGCTCCGAGCCCGTGCGCAGTCTGGCGACGGTCGAGGCGCTGTGCCAAGCGAAGGTCTGCTTGAGACCCGGTGGGCTGTACCTCGCCAACGTGGTGTCGGCTGGCGGCGGTGAGAACATCGACTTCCTGCGCGATGCGGCGGCAACCGCGGCGATGGTGTTCGCGCACGTTCATGTCGTGCCGTGCGAGGACGCGGAGTTCGGCGGGGAGGACAACTACCTGCTCATCGCGACCGATGGTGATTATGGGTTCGAGGGAGAGCTGCCCTTGCCGCGCGAGTTCTACGGCGCCGTGCTCACCGATTGACCCCTTTTTAGGGACGCCTGCAACTCGACTTTGGTGCCAATGTGCAGGGGCTGCCGCCAAACGCCGCAACGAGCAGAATGTCCAGGCGGCTCGACTATGGCGTCAAAGTGCAGGGGCTGCCGCCTGTCCTGGTTGATCGGAATGCGTGGCGGCCATTGCCCCTCCCCATGGACATGCGCCGGCGTGTCGAGATCTCTTGATTGGCCGGCCCCGTATGACCGGCGTTACGATTGGCCGGCCCCGTATGACCGGCGTCACCTAAGGTCTCCCAGGGCTGCATGGCGGATCCTACGCAATCGTGCCGACGGTGCGGTGCAGCTCATCGCGCCAGCCCACCACACGTTCGCGCATGCCTTCGATGTCGAGCACGCCTTCGGCAAAGCCCTTGCGCACGAGCTCTTGCGGAAGGAATTCATCGTATTTGTCGAAGTACGGCACCTCGCCCGGGTAGACAAGGTCAATGGGGTCGAACTGGTCTTCCGCCTCCGCTGCGACGACCTCAAAGAAGGTCTGGGGGTCGGCTCATGCGGAATTGCATGAAGTAGGGACGGGAGGGATCGAGTCCCTTGAGCCCCAGCTCCGCCGCGCATTTGATCTTGAGCAGGCGCTCCAGTGCGAGGAAGGCGTAGCTGCTGAGCCAGGGGAAGAGCGCCCAGGTGTCGCCGCCCAGGTTGATGAGCGGGCTCTCTCCTCTGGAGAAGGTGCCTGCTCTCCTGTTCGCTGCCGCTTCCGGGCGACCCGACAATGCCGGCGTTTTGCGCGACATGCCGCGCCTGCGCGAGCCGGGCGCGGGCGTTGCCCATGAGATAAGGGATACGCCTCGTGCTCCTCGAGCACGCGCTTCATGCGTTCCAAGATATGGGTGTTGATATCGCCTGCGCAGTCGCCAAAGTAGGCCGGCACCCGGCCCTTGATCTGGGTGCAATACACCAGATGACGTTTCCAATCGACTTCTTCTACCAGCCAGCAGTGTCCGGCGATGGCGATGCGCTCGCCCGCAGGGGGAGGGTTCACGATCGTGCCGAGCTCGGCGCTTTCGCAGCGCACGGTGAACTCCTCGTTTTCCTGGAACACAGCGTAGAACTTGAACGAGTTGGTGACGCGCTCGCCGGCGAGCCCCACGATGAGGCCGCCTGACTCCGTGACCTCGATGTGGTCGATCTCGATAAGATGGCGCAACAGACAACGCAGGTCATCGGCGCTCACGCGGTGGAAATACGACAGGGTGAGCACGCGCTGGGCGAGTTCCGCGGGCGTGAGCTCACCGCAACTTGCGAGGATGCCCATCACCTGGTGGTAGAGCAAGCTGTAGGGAAGACGGTCGAGCGCGGGCGGCTCCACCCAGTGCTCCTCGCGATAGAGTTGTACGAGCGCGATGCCTTGCAGGAGCTTCCACGGGATGGTCTCGGGCATCATCGTGCGCGGCTCGGGCTCTTCCTCGCGCATGACGAAGTGCATCTCGGGCGGGAGGTCGCGTCGACCCGTGCGACCCATGCGCTGCAAGAAACTCGAAACAGTAAACGGGCGTCGATTTGAAATGCCCGCTCCAAGCCTGCCGATATCGATACCGAGCTCCAGCGTAGAGGTGGTGACGGTCGTTTGTGCCTGTTCCTCGTCGCGCATGAGCTCCTCGGCAGTCTCGCGGTAGGCCGCCGACAAGTTGCCATGATGGATGAGGAAACGGTCGGGTTCGTGGTTGGCTTCGCATTAGGAGCGCAAGCTGGCACACACGGCCTCTGCGTCCTCGCGCGAATTGACGAAAACGAGGCACTTGCGTCCGCGGGTGTGTTCGAAGATGTATCCAAGCCCCGGGTCGGCGTCTTGCGGTGCGGTGTCGGTTGGAGCGAGGAGTTCGGTCGACGCCGGGGTATCAACGTGCACCTCGGTTTGGGGTTCATGCCCGGCGGTCGTTCCCTGATGCGGCAGTCCGCGCTCGGCCTCGCCGCCTTTCGCGTACGCTTGGGATAGCAGACTCCTCTAGACTCGTCGAATCGTTTTGAACGGGCGAACAGCTCACGATGTCCGCTTCGGCAACTCCGTTATTCGAACGCGCTCGCTCCTGCGCCTGGGGACCGCCGATGTAGAAGTGCTCCATCGACAGGCGCCATGTGCGTCGCGGTTCCTCAAAGCGCGGGATGATGCAGCTGCGTCCCGTGCCTGCGGAGAGGAACGCTCCGGCGCGCTCGGGGTCGCCAATGGTCGCGGAGAGTCCAATGCGGCGCGGGTTGACGCCGGCCATGCGCGAGAGTCGCTCGATAAGGCAGAGCGTCTGCCCGCCACGGTCGCCGCGCATGAGCGAGTGGACCTCATCTATCACCAATGTAGCGCAGGTCGCAGAACATGCGCGGGATCGCCATGTGCTTATGGATTAAGAGCGCCTCGAGTGACTCGGGCGTAATCTGCAAGATGCCGCTCGGTTTTTTGATGAGCTTAGCCTTGTGCGACTGCGAGACATCGCCATGCCAGTGCCAGACAGGGATATCGGCCTCGTCACTTCGCACAGGTCGTTGAGGCGGACGAACTGATCATTGATGAGTGCCTTGAGGGGGACCGATGTAGAGGGCGCCAACGCTCGCGGGCGGGTTCTCCCAAAACTCGGTCAGGATGGGGAAGAAGGCGGCCTCGGTCTTGCCGGACGCGGTGCTCGCGGTAAGCAGGACGTTCTCGTCCGTGTTGAAGATGGCGTCCGCGGCGGCGACCTGGATGGAGCGCAGCGACTCCCATTCGTGCTCGTAGATGAAGTCCTGCACAAAGGGGGCATATCGATCGAAAACGTTCATATGTGCCTCCTTCCAGGTCTTTGGGTTCATGCTGATAGTATATCACAAAACAGAACAGACGTTCGTATTAAAGAATGGCTCGAAGCGGCGGTCTTTCCTTGAGGCGCCGCGATCCTCGCTCGATAGCCGTTCACTAAATCGTGAACTCCACGAATGGCGCGCTGTCTTCCCGTCCGCCCGGAGTGGCGTTCGGGCGCATTGCGCTCGGAAGCCCGTTCGCCATGGGCTCGCCCTCCAGCAAGCTCGCCAGCGTTGTGCCGGGATTCTGGCACATGATATCCAGCAGCTCGATGAAGTCGCGGATGACCTCGCGTGGGGTGAGGTGCGTGTCGGCGCCCACACGGCCGAATTCGATTTTGAGGAACTCGACAAGGTCGTTCTCGTTCAGGGCGCACGCGTAGCCAAAGTAGCCCGCGTGGATCTGCGCGAGTTTCTCGATGAGGACGAGCAGCTCCTCATACGTGAGCGGCTGGAGCCTGATGATGGGTGCGAGCATGTCGCGCATCCCCTCGCGTGCGAAGCGGCCCCTGGGTGAGGCGGCTGCGCAGGGCTTCGTAGGAGAACACGCCGCGGCGGCGGTCTTCGATGGAGGTTGGCGTGCCGCCCATAATCATGCCCAGGTACTGCGCTTTGCCCCTGAAGCGTGTCGTTGTACATGGTCAGGATTTTCTCGTAGTTGTACTGGCGCGTGATAGCGTTGGGAATCTTATACAGAGGTTCACGAGCTCGTCGATGAGCACCAGCATGCCCTTGTAGCCGCCGCACCAGTGAGGAAGCGCGCGAAGAGCTTGACGTAGTCGTACCAGTCGTCATCGCTGATGATGGTTGAGGAGCCCAGCTCGGCGCGTGCCTCACTCTTGGTGCGGTACTCGCCGCGCAGCCATTTGACGGCGCTCGACTTCGCCTCTTCGTCGCCCTCGCGCGATGCGGTGCGGTAGGCGTTGAGCACGCGGACGAACTCGAAGCCGTGGACCATCTCCTCAAGTGCGGAAAGCTGAGTGCGCAATGGGGTTCCGCCGGAATCGCCTTCCGCTTCGATGTTGGCGACCCACCGGTCGAGAATCAGGTTGAGTGCACCGCCCTCGGGGACGCGTTTTAGTCGATATGTTGCGGATGAGCTCACGGTAGGTGGCAAGGCCCTGTCCCTGGCCGCCCTGCAGGCGGCGCTCAGGGGATAGGTCGGCATCGGCGACGACGAATCCCTCGCCCATGGCGTGCGTGCGGATGGTCTGGAGCAAAAAGCTCTTGCCGGCTCCGTAGCGACCGACCAAAAAGCGGAAGCTCGCGCCGCCGTCGGCGATGAGACTCAGGTCGGTGAGCAGGGCGCGGATTTCGACCTCGCGCCCTACGGTGATGTAGGGAAGGCCGATGCGCGGGACCACGCCGCCCTTGAGCGAGTTGAGAATGACGGCGGCGACGCGCTTGGGCACGCGCGGGGCGGCCTGCGGATCGAGGGATGGTGAGGGTGCGTTACGCATGGCTGAGCATTCCTTCCACGTCGTCACGGTAGTCGTCAATGAGGGCGGGGCCGTCTGCGCCGAACTCGAGCACGGTGTCTCCCACCCTTGAGACTTCGCACCCCTGCTCGGAGCAACGCGGCCAGTTTTCTTTAGCGGGGTCATTCGCCCTGCTCTCCTCAACGGCATCATGCGCGCATGCCGCCTCCAACAACGAGAGCCCTCGCCGGTTCGCTCCTCCTCGATGAGCAGCGCGTCGCAGGTGACGGCGGCGGTGGCGCGAATGCCCGCCAGCTGCCCCACGTCGATCTCGATATGGCGGGGAGCGTGTGCCGCTTGCCAACTCAGCCAGGCGGAGATCTCCTCATCGATGAACTTCTGAACGTATTTAGGGGTCTTTCCCGTCACTTTGAGCGGATGCTCAAACCCGAGCGCCTCGCGTAGGCACCGGTCGACGCCGCGCATGAGGGACCCGAGCTTGGGGCTCTTCGACCGGCTGCCATGGAAGCGCTCGCAGGTCCAGCGCCCCTGATCGCAGCGATACCGGTGGATGGGGTCGAGCTCGTAGACAGCATTGGCATGCAGCTCGGGCTCGAAAAACATGGCCGACCGAACATCGTGTACGACACAGCAGACCTCCTCTCCAAACCAGCTCTCGATCAATGAAGCTGCTCGAACGCTGCCTTTGATAGTAGGAGCTCATGCGGACAAAGACGGCGCACGCCACGTGGCGCAGCGCGTCGGGCTGCTGCTTGTACAGGCGGCTGCCCGCGAGATGGTAGGTAGAGAGTGCATCGAGGGCGCAAAAGCTCTTGTTCCTCGGATGCCCGTGCGGGCAAGGGGAGGGCGGAGATGCCACGCTTGCGTTTGGGTGCCTGAGCGGCGATGACGCGGGCGTGCTCATCGGCGGCGCGCAGGGCCATGAGGGAACGGTCGAACGAGAGCGCCTTGTAGGGTTCGAGCAGCTCGGCGGGAAGCCCATGGTAGACAACGTAATCTTGCAACCACACGCTGGCAAAGCGATCGATCTCGGGCGCGATCTCGCGGTACGAGCGCCAAAACGACTCAAAGGGCCCGGAAGCCCTCGTGCGGATCGGCGACGCCGATGCCGTTGATGAGCTCGTAGAGGTAGACGTAGGCGAAGGAGAGCGAGGTCTCCTCAACAATGCCGCGCCGCACGGCCGCCCGCCAGGTAAAGTAGCCGCGCAACTGTCGCTCGCTCATGGCGTTGTAGGTGGGGAAGTACGACTTAAAGGTGCCGTTGTAGGGGCAGTCGTCCTCAAAGTCGGCCATCAGGGTTCCCTTGGCGGTAGAAAAGCTCGGCTTCCGAAAGCCAACGCCCGCCCGCTCCGCCCTCTCCCTCCTGCCAGCGGGAGACGCGCGCATGCGGCGGTACTCATCGGGCAGATAGGGAGGCCATCTGCCTGCCGGTTGTGAGAATGGGCTCGTCGCCGTAGACGCGCTCAGAGAAATGTGAGCTGGTGCTCAGACGCTCGTCTGCCAGGATGCGCGCAATGACCTCGCGCGCGTTTGGCTTCGCTCCGTTCATGGGCCTCACGGCGGCCTCCCTTCTCGTGTTCGTGCACGTTTGCGTAGTTCTCCAGTCAGCATAGCAAACAGATGTTCGTATTTGCATCGAGAGAATCGCTCCCCCTTAGGGGGCCCCTTCACCCTTTCGCAAGCTTTCTTACAAAAGCGCAAGGGGGGCCTGTAAGTCAAATCGATGGAAGCGAACATGCAGGTAGGTGAAGATGTCCTCAAGAACAGACGAGCAGGGGCCCCTTGACGGCCTGCCCGCGCAGAGGGAGGCGTTTGGACATGAAGAATCCGTATCAGATCGACCGATACGCGACGAGCGAGAGCGACGCGCCCGGTGGCGTCCGCGGAGCCGTGTCGAGGGCGGCTGGCATGCTGGGATGCCTGGTCGCCATGGGCGCCCCTCTTTATTGGGACGATTTGCATGCTCTGGCGCGTCGCCGGGCGCTGAGTGGGCGTGCAGCCCGCCCGCGCATTTGCCGTCCTTTGTTACGCATCGTTTTCACCGCCGATCTGGCGCTGACGGCTGATGCCCGGTCGATATAATCTCACCCGATCAAAAGGTCCCCACGCCGCGTGCGACGTGGGGATTGTCGTGCGAAAGGCGGAGGAGTGGCAATGTCGGGGGCGAGCGAGCGGTTCAAAGGGAAAGAAGGGCACGGGGGCAACGCTCTCACGGCGCGGCAATGGATGGCGCTTGCGGGTCTCACGTTTTCTGCCTTCATCCTCAACACACCTCGGAGTTCATGCCCATCGGCTTGCTCACCGATATTTCGGCGGGCTTTTCCATTACCGAGGCGACGTGCGGGCTTATGATCACGGCGTACGCTTGGGCCGTCATGCTGCTGTCCTTGCCGCTGATGATCGCCGCCTCGCGGGTCGAGTTCAAGCGGTTGTTGCTGGGCGTGCTCATGGTGTTCGCGACTGGTCAGGTTTTTTCCGCTGTTGCCCAGACGTTTTTCCTGCTCGTCCTCGCGCGCATCGTTGTGGCAAGCGCCCACGCCATTTTTGGTCGATTGCCGCCGTCATGGCGACGCGCCTTGTCGACGTTCGGCACGGGGCGCTCGCTATCAGCATGATCGCCACGGGCTCTTCCATCGCACAGATCTTTGGCCTGCCGCTGGTCGCGCCATTGGCTTGGCCGTGGGCTGGCGCATGACGTTCGGCGTGGTGGGCGTTATCGCCATCGCCATCATCGCGTATCTGGCGGCGGTGCTGCCGACAATTCCCGCCGGAAAGCCCTTTTTACGTTGGCGCGACTGCCGCACCTCTTCAAGAACCGACCACTGGTGGTTATGTATGGGGCGACCATGTTGTTCGCCACGGGCTATTACACCTGCTACAGCTACATCGAGCCGTTTTTGCAGCAGGTCGCCTGTTCGATGCGGGCATGATCACCGTTTCGCTGACGGTGTTCGGCGTTGCCGGGATCCTGGGGGAGCATGCTCTTTTCTCGCTTGTATGCGACGGTAGGAGCCAGCTGTTCTTGGCGCTTTCGATTGCCGGCGTGGTGGCTGCACTTGCGTTGCTGCGCGTCGTCGCGGGGAGCGTTCCGGGCCGTGCTCGCCGTGTTTATGCTGTGGGGCTGTTGCGGAACGGCGTTCAACGTGGCGTTTCAGGCCGAGCTCATCAAGGGCGTCGAGGAAGACGAGTCGTCCGTCGCGATGTCGATCTTCTCAGGGCTGTTCAACTTTGGCATCGGAGCCGGCTCCGCGTTGGGCGGCGTGGTCGTCACGTCCGTGTCGATTGAGGCGATCGGCCTGGTGGGTGCCGTCGTTGTCACCGCGTGCTGGGTGGTGACCGTCGCGGTGCTGTTCCGCCTGATGAGGGCGCGGGCCGTGGGGGGCTGCGCCCGCTGCCAAGAATGGTCGTATCGGCCGCTTCGGCTGTTTATTGCAACTTGTCGAAGAAGCACGGCGGTGCCGGAACTGTCTTGGCGCTCGGGTATACTGTCGCAAGCTAAAGTGTAAGGGCATGGCCCCGGAGCACGCTGGGCCACGCGGCCCGGTGCGCGCGACTAGGATGGAGAGCGACCCCATGGCAGAACCCGTACAGCTCTATGACGGCGGCGTTTACCTACTTGATGGCACCACGATCGTCCCCGAAGAGCAGGCAGCCGGGCTCGCGGGCGACCGCGCGCTGCCCACGCCCGAGGCGGCTCGCGAGGGCACCATCGCCCACGGCATTCTCGCCGCGCACAACACGAGCGGCAGCATGGATCATCTCGTTGCGCTTCGACGCGCTCGCGAGTCACGACATCACGTACGTGGGCGTGATCCAAACCGCCAAGGCGTCCGGCATGACGGGTTTCCGTGCCCTACGTGCTCACCAACTGCCACAACACGCTGTGCGCGGTGGGCGGCACCATCAACGAGGACGATCACCTGTTCGGACTCACCGCCGCACAGAAATACGGCGGCATCTTCGTACCGCCGCATATGGCCGTGATCCACCAGTATGCCCGCGAAATGCTGGCCGGTTGCGGCAAGATGATTCTCGGCACCGATTCGCATACCCGCTATGGCGCTCTGGGCACCATGGCCATCGGCGAGGGCGGCGGAGCGCTGGTCAACAGCTGTTGCGCGACACCTACGACGTCGCCTATCCGCGCGTGGTCGCCGTCTACCTCAAGGGGCGCGCCGGTTCCGGGCGTGGGACCCCAGGACGTGGCCCTGGCCATCATCGGCGCGGTCTTCGATTGCGGGTACGTGAAGAACGCCGTGATGGAGTTCGTGGGCCCCGGCGTGTCGAGCATGCCGACCGACTACCGCAACGGCGTGGACGTGATGACCACCGAGACCACCTGCCTCACCTCGATTTGGCGCACGGACGAAGACACGCGCGCGTTCCTGGCCGAGCATGGCCGCGCGGACGATTACCGCGAGCTCAACCCGGCGCCGGCTGCGTACTATGACGGCTGCGTCGAGGTCGACCTTTGCGGCGGTGCGCCCCATGATCGCCCTGCCGTTCCACCCCTCGAACGCCTTCACCATCGACGAGCTCAACGCGAACATGGTCGACATCCTGAGCGAGGTCGAGCAGCGTGCGGCCGAGGTCGGCGGCGGGCGCGCCTCCTTGTCGCTTCTTGACAAGATCCGCCCCGACGGACGCCTGCAAGTCCAGCAGGGCGTCATCGCCGGTTGCTCCGGTGGCAACTTCACCAACGTGATGCAGGCGGCGCGCGCCCCTGCGTGGCAAGACGTGCGGCAACGGCGAGTTCGCGCTCTCGGTGTACCCGAGCTCTCAGCCGGTGTTTCTCGAGCTGGCGGGCAACGGCGCGGCGCTCGAGCTCATGCAGGCCGGCGCCATTGTGCGCACGGCTTTTTGCGGTCCGTGCTTTGGCGCGGGCGACACGCCGGCGAACAACGGCCTGTCCATCCGCCACACCACGCGCAACTTCCCAACCGCGAGGGTTCCAAGCCGGGCGCGGGTCAGCTCACGGGCGTCGCGCTCATGGACGCGCGTTCCATCGCCGCGACCGCGGCTGCGGGCGGCGTACTGACCGCGGCGACCGACCTGCCCGAGGACGTTTGGGACGAGCGCGTGGCGTACCACTTCGATGCCAGCGCCTACGAGCACCGTGTGTATCAGGGGTTCGGCCGCGGTGATGCTGAGGGCGAGCTGGTGTACGGTCCCAACATCAAGGACTGGCCCGAGATGGAGCCGCTTGCCGAGAACATCCTTCTGCGCGTGGCGTCCAAGATCATGGATGACGTCACCACCACCGACGAGCTCATCCCCTCGGGCGAGACGAGCTCGTACCGATCAAATCCGCTCGGCCTGGCCGAGTTCACGTTGAGCCGCCGCGACCCCCGACTACGTGGGCCGCGCCAAGGCGGTTGCCGAGCCGAGCGCGAGCGTTTGGCGGCCAGGGGGGAGGGCGCCGCCGCTGCGGGCGCGTGCGAAGGCATTGATGTCGGGACCGGAGAGGGCATTCCCGTTGGTATGGGCGAGGGCTCTCCTGTCGGGGCCGATTGCGCGACGGTCGGAGCTGGCGAAGGCGTTTCTGCAGTAGATGGGGGAGCGGCCGTTGCCGTCCCGTCCGTTCCCGCCGAGGTCGCGCCGGTGTTCGACGTCCTCGCGGCGGCCGGCGCGTTTGCGGGTGTCGATCCTGCCGCGGTCGAGATCGGCTCGACGATCTATGCAGTGAAGCCCGGTGACGGTTCGGCACGTGAGCAGGCGGCGAGCTGCCAGCGCGTGCTCGGCGGCCTTTGCCAACATCACGCGCGAGTACGCCACCAAGCGCTATCGCTCCAACGTGATGAACTGGGGCATGGTGCCCTTCCAGCTGAAGGACGAGCCGTCATTCGAGGTGGGGGACTACGTGTTCGTGCCCGGGATTCGCACTGCGCTCGATGGGGGACATGGCCGACATCCCTGCCTGGGTGGTGCGTGCTTCTGCGCTTGGTCCGATACCGCCCCCGCGTTCCAGGTCGAGCGCATCTCGCTCTTTGTCGCGGACATGACCCCCGAGGAGCGCGCGCGATCGTCAAAGCCGGCTGCCTCATCAACTACAACCGCGCCCGTGCGAAGTAGGATGACCGGCGTTTTTCCCGCGCGGTAGCGTGCCGTTTCAGTTGCGGCTGAATGTGGCTGCCGTCGGAACAACTGCACCTGCGTGAAGGACCTCGTTCGCTTGTCGGACGAGGCCCTTCCGCCCGAGGCCCCGCCCTTCCGCCCGAGGCCCCGCCGCGGGGATCGAATACGCAAATGCGCGGATAATTATGACAATGGTGAGTACGGCGAAAAGTAACGACGCGCCTACCTGCGCATTCTGTATTCGATTTTGGCCATATACTCTGCCGGTCGGGATTTTATCCGCGCATTTGCGTTTTCTTCCTTCCTGATCGTCCCTGCAGATTCCATGGTGGCGCCTTTTTCGGTGTTGTGGCGTGCTCCACTGGGTAAAGCACTGGGAGTTGATTCGTTGGCGACCGATATGCGGCGCACCGCTGCAGGAACGGGGAGATTCGCATTATGTCGCGTGTCCAAATGGATCGAAGCTTCGCCAATCAAAAAGCTCCCGGCAGGATCGCCTTTATCGCAACGCTGCTGCTTCCCATTCTGGGCGTCGCCTGTCTGTTGTTCTCGGAGCAAGTCGCCGAGCATCTGCCTCATATCTTGGGTGCGGTCATGCTGTTCGTGGGCGCTGCGGACATCGTGACCGATCTTCTCGACCGCGACAGCACCCCGGGAAAAATCACCGTCGGCACGGATGTGGTCATGATCGTGCTTGGCGTCGTGACGCTGCTCAACACCCACGAATCGCTTAACGTGATCGCCATCATGTGGGGCTTGCTCGGCCTTTGAGAAGGCCGCACGCGAGATTGATGAGTCGCTTGCCGCCCACGCGTCCGGCGCGGGTTGGGTGGCCCCGTTGCTCACTGGCGCGTTCGAGCTCGTGCTTGGAGCCATGCTGCTGATCTCCCCCTTGGCGAGCGTCGGCCATCATGTGCTGCTGCTCGGCCTCGAGCTCGTGGTCTTTCCCTTCCATGTGCACACGGTCCCCGCGGGTATCGAGGTGGACGTGTGAGTTCGGTTGCGCATGAGGGGCCTGGTCGCACGTGCGAGCCCGTTTGCTGGCGTGGACCTGTATGACACGTGAGCCCGGCTGTATGTGCGAGCCCGGCTGTACGTGAGGGCCTGTTTACACCTGAAGGGCTGTTTGCGGATGTGGGCCCGTTTGTCGGCGTGGACCTGTCTGACGCGTGCATACGCTCACACGTGCGAGCCCATATGCACGTGAGCCTGCGTGCCATTGCAGTCCTGCGCGCGATTTTGTCGGGTATCGGTGAGGGGGTCGCACAAAACGGTTCGTGCGAGTACCATAGGCGAATGCGTCTATATCCTGCAAGCTGGATGAAAGGCGCCTGCGCGCCCATTCCGCTCGGAAAGGAACCTCGAAGATGAAGGCAATCATCCCCGCCGCCGGTCTTGGCACGCGTTTTCTGCCTGGCACCAAGTGCACGCCCAAAGAGATGCTCCCGGGCCCCGGTAAGCCCGAGCTACTGAACTACTTCCAGCCCGACCGTTCGCTCGAGAACCTGCTGCGCGAGCGCGGCAAGTACGCCTACGCCGACGCGGTGGCCGCGGCCGGCGACATGCCGGTTGACTTCCGCTACCAGTACGAGCCGCGCGGCCTGGGCCATGCGATCCGCTGCGCGGCAGACGCCTGCGCCGGTGAGCCCTTTCCTCGTCCTGCTGGGCGACTATGTGGTTCCCGCCAGGACATCTGCGACAAGATGCTCGAGGTCTCCCGCGCCCACGCCGGCGCGTCCGTGATTGCGGTCGCCCCGTGCGCGCCCGAGGACGTCTCCCGCTACGGCGTCATCGCCGGCGACTTCGTGGGCACGCTCGGGGCTGCGAGGGGCGCGGGGAGACCGAGCCCGGCGCCGTTTGGCGCATTGGCGGCCTGGTCGAGAAGCCCGCTCCCGAGGCGGCTCCGTCCAACCTGTACATCGTCGGTCGCTACCTGCTGAGCCCGCTGGTCATGGACCTGCTGGCCGATCAGCAGGCCGGTAAGGGCGGCGAGATTCAGCTCACCGACGCCATGGGCGTTCGCTCGATCGCGAGGCCATGTATGCTGTCGTCATCGACCCGCTGTCGGGCTACGATACCGGTACCCCGTCTGGCTGGATGGCCACCAACGCCCTCATGGCTGCAAACGATCCTCGCTTTGCCGGCGCCTTCTGGGACGCCATCGACGAAGCGCGGCGGTCTGGAGCGCTAGGAGTAGCCTTGCAGCCCTTGCGGGTTGCCCGGGCATCGGCAATGGTTGCCATATGCCCGTCCAGCTCACACGTTGAGCCCTCTCAAGCTAAAAAGCGCATTTTGATGTGAGCGCCCCTGCATCTTGGATGAACATGAAACCGAGGTGCAGGGGTTTTTTCTATGGCGGGGTGCTCCGTGCGTAGCTGGCAGGGGGTTGTCCTTTGTCTCGCTGCTGAAGTTGCCCCTGTTGTCTCGCTGCCGGGGCTGCCCCTTGTCTCGTAGCCGGGGAACCCCCGCACCTCGCTGAACGGGTTGCCCCGGCAGGCACAAAGCAACTGAACTGCGCCCCGAAACTTGGACGCGATAAATCATAACCGCTAGGCGGCCTCCCGAAAGGGCCTGCTCCCCGGAACTCCACCGGGGTCAGGCCCTTCAGCTTGACCTGGCGTCTCACGTGGTTTCCAGTGGTGGATGTAGCCCTCCAGGTCCGCCTTGAACGCCTCGAACGTGTCCCAGTCGCGCCCGTGGAGGAACTCGTCCTTCAGGTGGCCGAACATCCCCTCCGTGCATGCGTTGTCCAGGCAGTTTCCCTTCCTGGACATGCTCTGGACGACGCCCATTCCCTTGAGCGCCGCGACGAACTCGGCATGCTGGTACTGCCATCCCATGTCCATCTGCATGATCGGCTCCGACCACGTCGGCTTCGCCTCCGCCAGCATCGCGAGCATCTCCTCCTGCTGGGCGAGGTCGGGATGCATGGATATCGAGTGGGCCACGATCTCCCTGCTGCCGAAGTCGTAGACGGGCGCGAGGTAGGCCCTGCCGAAGGAGGCTTGAACTCGGTGACGTCGGTGCCCATCTTCTGCCACGGGCCGTCCGCCGCGAAGTCGCGGCCGAGCACGTTCTCGAAGGTCTCGCCGACGACGCCCCTGTAGGAGTTGTACCGGTGGTAGTCGGTCTCGCGGCGGATCCCGCACCTGAGCCCCATCTCGCGCATCATCTTGAGCACCGTCTTGTCCGCTATGCGCTCGCCGTCGACGGCCCCTCAGCTCCATGGCGATCTGACGGTGGCCGACGCCGTTGGGGAGCCTGCCGAAGATCTCGGCGACCCTGGGGCGCAGTTCAGGCCCTGAGTGGGCCTTGGGGTGCGACAGCGCGTAGTAGGTAGGTCGACCTGGGCAGCGACGCCGCCGCCAGCAGGTCGGCAAGGGGAAGCGCCCCAGCGCAGGCTACGGCCGCCGCCCGGTCCCGAGCGGCAAGCCGAGCTCCGCCTTCAGGGCTATCGATTTTTTAGGTACGCCACCTGCGCCTCGAGCCTGCGGACCTCGCGTTCGAGCTCCTGCTCGCGGGTCGCCGGCGCGGCCTTCGCGCCCGAGCCCCTCGGCCTGCCCTTCGGCTTGGGCCGGAGCGCGTCGGCGCCGCCCTCGCGGTACAGCCTGCACCACCGCTTCAGCGACGTCGCGCTCGCGATGCCGAAGCGCTCCATCGCTTCGGGCTTGGCCATCCGCCGTCGACCACGGCGCTGGCCGCGGCGACCTTGGTCTCGAAGTCGTATCTTGCCTGCCTTCCATCCATGGCGAGGAGCCCGTCCCTCCCGGTCGCTCGGTACTTCCCCAGCCAGTCTCTCACAGCCTCGGCGGGAACGCCAAGGACCTTGGCGACGGATCTGTAGCCGAGCCCCCTCTCGAACATCTCGGCCGCGCGCTCCTGGTCGACCGATCGTGCCTCAATCTCAGGTCGATGGACATGAAAGCCTCCCATCTCTCGGACTTCTATTTCCTTGTCCAAGAAATGGGAGGCAGTTCAAACTCGCCCCGCGGGGTCAATCGCGACGCCAAGAAGTTCCCCGTTTCGTTACCACTCTATTTCGGTAAAGTAAACGCTGTGCAATCAAGCAAATCCCTCGTGCGCCCGCTTCTAGAATGGCAGAACGCACAAACGCGAATGGAAACACGATAGGAGAGGGATGGTACGTATGGCTGCATTTGATTACACGGTTTCCCGCCGCCGTTTCATCGAGGCGATGGGTCTTGTGGCCGGTGCTGGCGTGTTCGGTCTCACGGGTTGTGGCGAGAGCAAGCGCGCGGGCGATGTTGGATCTGCAGGCGGTGGCAAGGGCGCCGACACGCTCACCTACGCCCAGGGCGCCGACCCGCGCGGCTTGGATCCGGCGTTCGTCGACGACGGCGAGTCCGCGAAGGTCATCGTCAACATCTACGACACCCTGCTCAACTACGATGAGGGCAGCTGCGATTTGAAGCCCGGCCTCGCCAGGAGTACGACGTCTCCGATGATGGCCTGACCTACACCTTCACCCTGCAGGAGGGCGTGAAGTTCCACGACGGCACCGATTGCGACGCCGAGGCCGTCAAGGCGAGCATCGAGCGTCAGCTTGAGCCCGCGCGCACCGAGGACATGCCCTATGCATCCTTCGTGTACGGCTCCAAGGATGCCGGCAACGGCATTGCCTCCATCGAGGCGAAGGATGCAACCACGCTCGTCATCACGCTGCGCGCCGCTTCGACGCCCTTCCTCAAGAACATGGCCATGGCGCTCGCCGCGCCCGTCGTCGCACCGTCCGCCTTCGAATCGGGCGAGGCGAACGAGAAGCCGGTCGGCTCCGGTCCGTACAAGTTCGTGAGTTGGACCAAGGGTGACAGCGTGGTGCTCGGGCGAACGAGGATTACTGGGACAAGGACAACAATCCCCAGACTAAGAACGTCATCTTCCGTATCATCGCCGAGAACGCCTCGCGCGTGACCGCCCTCAACAACGGCGAAGTTGACATGATCGACGGCATCGACGCCTCCGTGGTGAAGACCATCACCGACGCCGGCAACAAGCTCTTCCAAGAGGACGGCATGAACATCAACTATCTGGCGTTCCGCAACGACACCGGCGTGTTCTCCGACCTGGCCGCTCGCAAGGCCTTCGTCAAGGCGGTGAACGTGGAGGAGATGGTCAAGAGCCTCTACGGCGATTACGCCTCCCCGGCCACGTCGGTCATGCCCACGTGGATGGCGCCTTACGCCGAGGGCGTCAAGCGAGACCGCCTACGATCCCGAGGCAGCGAAGAAGGGAGTTCGCCGAGCTGGGAATCACTTCCTGCACCATGCTCACCTACACGAACGTGCGCCCGTACAACTCCATCGGCGGACAGCTCGCCGAGGCGATCCAGGGCTACCTGGCCGATGCCGGCGTCGAGATGGAGATTATCTCCTACGACTGGACGACGTACCAGACCAAGGTCGACACCGACGCGTTCGACTGCTGCCTGTACGGCTGGGTGGGCGACAACGGCGACCCGGACAACTTCATGAACCTGCTCGCCGACGAGAACGTCTCCATGAACGTGGGTCGCTACCGCAGCGACGCGTACAAGGCGCTCATCGCCCAAGGCCTTTCCCTTCCCGAGGGCGACGAGCGAGACCAGGTCTACCTCAAGTGCGAGCAGATGGTCGCCGACGAGTCCCCGTGGATGCTCATCTCCCACGCCCAGACGCTTGCGGGCTATAGCCCCAAGGTCAAGGGCTTCTCCATCCACCCAACGGGCGTGGTGCACCTGGCGGGTGTGACCAAGACCGCATAGCGGTGCAACAAGTCCCCTATCGAAGGTCGTCCGGGGCGCACAGACCGCAATGCGGCTGAGCGCCCGGAGCGCCCGGGCCGGTTGGCTGCTCGCCGGCCCGGGCGTTTCCGACCGTATTGAAAGGAGGTGGCGGCCGTGTTCAAGTACATTGCCAAGCGCCTGGCGCAGGCGATCCCCCGTGCTGTTGGGCGTGTCGATCTTGGTGTTTCATCATGCGCGTGTTCTCCGCCGACCCCGCGCCCGTCGTGCTGGGCCAGCATGCAACGGTTGAGGCCATGGAGGCGTGGCGAGAGGCGAACGGACTGAACGACCCGCTCATCGTCAGTACTTCGCGTTCCTCACCCGGTGCGCTCACCGGCAACGGGCGAGCTATTACACCCCCATACGCCCGTGACGCAGGAGCTCATGAGCCGTTTCCCCGCGACCATCGAGCTGGCGGTCGTCGCCATCCTCATCGCGGGGCTCGTGGGCGTGGCCCTGGGCGTGCTTTCCGCCGTTCGCAAGAACACGGCGATCGACGGCATCTCGATGGTGTTCGCGCTCATCGGCGTGTCGATGCCGATCTTCTGGCTCGGCATCCTGCTCATCATCCTGTTCTCGGGCGTGCTGCACATTCTGCCGAGCGGCGGCCGCATCGACCCGCTGCTGGCGCCGGTGGGGGGCACGGGACTGTACCTGCTGGACACCTTGCTCGCGGGCGACTTCGAGGCGTTCGCCGACGCGGCCTCCCATATCGTGCTGCCGGCGCTCGCCCTGTCTATGTACTCGATGGCCGTGATCACCCGCATGACGCGCTCGAGCATGCTCGAGACGCTGGGGGAGGACTACGTGCGAACGGCCCGTGCGAAGGGCTTGCGCTGCGGGCGAGTCAACCGTCACCACGCACTGCGCTGCGCCATGCTGCCCGTCACCACGGTGATCGGCCTGCAGCTCGGCAGCCTGCTCGGTGGTGCCATGCTCACCGAGACGGTTTTCGCATGGCCGGGCATGGGCAAATACGTGGTCGAGTGCATCCTGAAGAGCGACTTTCCCGTGGTGCAGGGCGCCGTGTTACTCATCGGCGCCATCTTCATCGTGATCAACCTGGTGGTCGATGTGGTGTACGCATACCTTGACCCCCGCATCAAATACGCTCAGGAAGAGGGGTGAGCAGGCTTATGGCAACTACTGCGAACGCCGCGGCGCCCGCAGGCGCCCGTGCCCGCAAGGGCGAGTCCCTGTGGGACGACGTGCGCCATGCGCTCGTTCAGAACGTGCCCGCCATGGTGAGCTTGGGCGTCATCTGCTTCCTCGCGCTCATCGCGATCGTGACCGCGATCGCCCCGCAGATTCTGCCGTACGACCCGTATGCCCAGAACCTCTCGGCGTCCTTCCTGCCGCCGAGCGTCGAGCACTGGTTTGGCACCGACCAGCAGGGCCGCGACATCTTCTGCCGCATTCTCATCGGCAGCCAGATCTCGCTCACCGTCGGTTTGCTCTCCGTGGCGATCTCGCTCACGGTCGGCGTGGCGCTGGGCGCGATCGCCGGCTACAAGGGCGGCGTGGTCGACACGGTCATCATGCGCTTCATGGACATGATGCTCGCCATCCCCTCGATTCTCTTGGCGATCGCGTTCATGGCGGCGCTCGGCCGTGGCATCGACAAGGCGATCATCGCCATCGGTTTCGTGTCCATCCCCGAGTACGCCCGCATCGTGCGCAGCCAGGTCCTCGCCGTCAAGCAGGCCGACTACGTCGCCGCCGCCCGCGTGATCGGCGACTCCGATGCGCTGATCATCTTCCGCCACGTCCTGCCCAACGTGATGCCCTCGATCATCGTGCGCGCAACGCTCGGCATCTCCGCTGCCATTCTCGACGCGGCGGCCCTGGGCTTCCTCGGCTTGGGCGTCCAACCCCCGGCGGCCGAATGGGGCGACATGCTCGGCCGCGGCCGCAATTACATCTTTGCGGCGCCCCACACCATGATCTTCCCGGGTCTTGCCATCACGGTGACCGTCCTCGCGTTCAACCTGCTGGGCGACGGTATCCGCGACGCCTTCGACCCCAAAGCCCGAAAGAGGTGATGCGCCATGGCGTTGCTCGAGGTTAACGACCTGGTGACGGAGTTCCCTACCCGCCGCGGCGTGGTGCGCGCGGTCAACGGCGTGAGCTTCTCGGTCGACCGCGGCGAGATCCTCGCGGTGGTGGGCGAGTCGGGCTGCGGCAAGTCGGTGACGTCCCTGTCCATCATGGGGCTCTTGCAGGCCCCGGGCCATGTGGCGGGAGGCTCCATCACCTTCGACGGAAAGGACCTCCTATCCGCGAGCGAGCGGGAGATGGAGGCCGTGCGCGGCGGCGAGATCTCGATGATCTTCCAGGAGCCCATGACGAGCCTGAACCCGGTGTATCGCGTGGGCGACCAGATCGTGGAGGCCATCCGCACGCACATGGACCTGTCGCGCCGCGAAGCGTGGGCGCGTGCGGTCGAGATGCTGCGCGTGGTGGGCATTCCCAGCCCCGAGGAGCGGGCTCGCGATTACCCGCACCAGATGAGCGGCGGCATGCGGCAGCGCGTGATGATCGCCATGGCGCTCTCGTGCGACCCGTCGCTGCTGATCGCCGACGAGCCCACGACGGCCCTTGACGTGACCATCCAAGCGCAGATCTTGGACCTCATCTACAAGCTGCGCGACGAGTTCGACATGGCGGTCATGCTCATCACCCACGACTTGGGTGTGGTCAGCGAGGTCGCCGACCGCGTGGTGGTCATGTACTGCGGCCAGGTGGTGGAAGAGGCGGAGAAGTACGAGCTGTTCGAGCATCCGCTGCACCCCTACACCACCGGGTTGCTCCACTCGATCCCCCGCTTGGAGGACGAGTCGGGCGAGCGCCTGTACATGATCCCGGGAACGGTGCCCAACCCGCTCGACATGCCGGCAGGCTGCCCGTTCTCCGATCGCTGCGAGCACTGCTCCGAGCGCTGCCGCCCGAGCGCCCGCAGCTCAAGGACGTGCCGGGGACCGGCAGGCGCGTGCGGTGCTTCCTCTACGACGACGAGGGCCACGTTTCCGAGACGTTCGCGGCCGCCGATCGAGCCGCGCAGCTCCGCCGTGAGGCGCATGGAATGGAAGAAGGGCAGAGATGAAGGCGAACGACTCCGATACACTGGTCGAGGTCCAGCACCTCACCAAGAGCTTCGTGGCTGAGACGAACTTCTTCGGCAAGCCGATTTTCCTACGTCCAGGCGGTTGACGACGTGAGCTTCACCATCAAGCGGGGCGAGGCGTTCGGCCTGGTGGGGGAGTCGGGCTGCGGCAAGACGACCATCGGCAAGATGCTCGTGGGGCTCTTGCGGCCCACGAGTGGCAGGATCATCTTCGACGGACGCGACATCACGGCACTTGACCGCGCCGCCCGACGCGAGCTCTGCCGCGATATTCAGCTGGTGTTCCAGGACCCCTACGCGAGCCTCGACCCGCGCCAGACGGTGGGCGCGATCGTGGCCGAGCCCATCATCACCAACAAGCTGCTCCCGCGCGAAGCGGTGGACGAGCGCGTGGATGAGCTGTTCGAGCTCGTGGGCCTAGCGCCGTACATGAAGAACCGCTACCCGCACGAGTTCTCGGGCGGTCAGCGCCAGCGCGTGGGCATCGCGCGTGCCCTGGCGGTGAACCCCAAGCTCATCGTATGCGACGAGCCCGTGAGCGCCCTGGACGTGTCGATCCAGGCCCAGGTTCTGAACCTGCTGGACGACCTCAAGGACAAGCTTGGGCTCACGTACCTGTTCATCGCGCACGGCCTGAATGTGGTCAAGCACATCTCGGACCGTGTGGGCGTGATGTACCTGGGCCGTCTGATGGAGATCGCCCCCAAGAACAGCCTGTACCACGATCCGCTGTGCCCCTATACCCAGGCCCTGCTCTCGGCCATTCCCTCTCCCGATCCCAACCTGCAGCGCAAGCGCATCATCTTGGAGGGGGATGTGCCGAGCCCCATCGACCCGCCGGCGGGATGCCGCTTTGCGAGCAGGTGCTTTGCCAAGGTCGGAGCCTGCGACGTCGCCGCCCCCGACCTGCGAGAGACCCTGCCCGGGCACTTCTGCGCGTGCCATCGCTACGACAACATCGACGCCTCGTGCATCGCGGGCCTTGCGCGCGAGATCCAATACGATGCGGCCCGACCGAGCTACGGGCGCGGGGCGGGTCATGAGAACGCCGACCCGGTGCTGGTGCCCGGCTCGACGGCCTAGGCGCTCGTCCACCGAAGCGCTTCATCCAAAATACATGAACACCTGGTCGATACACTAGTGTTGAACAGGTGTTTTTCTGTAGAAAAAACTTTGCTAATCCAAAATGGCCCATGAGTCAAGACCTTTCTTGCCGAACGGCGGGCACCTGCTAAACTAGTAGATTGCCTTACCTGGCGGAGCTATGCCTGTAGCCCGTGAATGCGTTGGGGGAGGGGCGACGCGTCCGTGTGCGCGCCCATAGACGGAATGCGATGCGCGTCCGTCCGCCCCGCGCGCACGAGCGAGGGGCCGAGCGGCCGTCAGACCAACCGCCTTTTTCCCAAGAAGGAGGAAACACCTGGTGCCGAAAGCAAACGCTACCAAGACCGTGACCGCCACCGAGCGCACCCGCGTCAACTTCGGGAAGATCCCCGAGGCCATGGAACTGCCCAACCTCATTTCCGTTCAGAAGGAGAGCTTCGAGCGCTTCCAGCCCCATCCAGAGCCAGAACCATGTTCTCGAGGTTACCTTCGGCGAGCATCAGTTCGGCGACCCCGCGCACACCGTCGAGGAGTGCCGCGAGAAGGATATGACCTATCAGGCTCCGCTTCTGACCGACGTCCGTCTCACCAACAAGGAGACCGGTGAGATCAAGGAGCAGCTCGTGTTCATGGGCGACTTCCCCATGATGACCGATCAGGGCACCTTCATCATCAACGGTACCGAGCGTATCGTCGTCTCGCAGCTCGTCCGCTCCCCGGGCGTGTACTACAGCTCCGAGATGGACGGCGGCAAGCAGATTTACAAGGCCCAGATCATCCCGTCCCGCGGTGCGTGGCTTGAGTTTGAGGTCGACAAGCGCGACCAGCTCATGGTCTCCATCGACCGCAAGCGCAAGCAGAGCGCCACGATGCTCCTGCGCGCCCTTGGCATTGCCGTCACCAACGACGACATCATCGAGCTGCTTGGCAACTCCGATGTGATCAAGCGCACCCTGGAGCGCGATACCGCCCTCACCCGCGAGGATGCCCTTATCGAGATCTACCGTCGCCTGCGCCCGGGCGAGCCTCCCACCGTGGACGCTTCCCGCAGCCTGCTCGAGGGTCTGCTCTTTAACCCGCAGCGCTACGATCTGGCCCGCGTCGGTCGTTACAAGGTCAACAAGAAGCTCAACCTCACCACCGAGGAAGAGGTCACGGTGCTCACCGACGAGGATATCGTCGCGACGCTGCGCTACCTGCTGTCCCTCGCTGCCGGCGAGCAGGGCTTCAAGGTCGACGACATCGACCACTTTGGCAACCGCCGCATCCGTACCGTTGGCGAGCTCGTCGCCAACCAGTTCCGTATCGGCATGAGCCGTATGGAGCGCGTCGTCCGTGAGCGCATGAGCTCCCAGGACATCGACGAGATCACTCCCGCAGTCGCTCATCAACATCCGTCCCATCGTGGCGGCCATCAAGGAGTTCTTCGGTTCCTCCCAGCTGTCGCAGTTCATGGACCAGGCGAACCCCCTGACCGGTCTGACCCACAAGCGCCGCCTGTCCGCACTCGGCCCTGGTGGTCTTGCCGGCCACAAGTCCGGCTCCAGCCGCCGCACCAACGTGCCGACGGCCGTCCGCGACGTTCACAATTCGCACTACAGCCGCATGTGCCCGATCGAGACCCCCGAAGGCCCCAACATCGGCCTGATCGGCTCGCTCGCCCTCTACGCCCGCGTCAACGAGTACGGCTTCATCGAGGCTCCGTTCCGTCGCGTCGAGAACGGCGTTGCCACCGACCAGATCGACTGGATGACCGCTGACGAGGAAGAGAAGCACGTCATCGCGCCGGCCAACACGCCGCTCGACCCCGAGACCAATGAGTTCGTGGTCGCCGACGCCGACGGCAACCTGGTGCGCCCGCACACCATGATCGCCCGTACCCGCGACTTCGACGGCTCCTTCGGCGCTCCCGCCGACGTGCCCGTCGAGGACGTCGACTACATGGACGTCTCGCCCCGCCAGATGCTCTCGGTCGCAGCGACCCTGATCCCGTTCCTCGAGCACGATGACGCCAAGCGTACGCTGATGGGCGCTAACATGCAGCGTCAGGCCGTACCCCTGCTTCACCCTGCCGCCCCGTATGTCGGCACCGGCATGGAGCGTCGCGCCGCTCTGGACTCCGGCGAGGTCACCCTGGCCAAGAACGCCGGCGAGGTCATCTTTGCCGACGCCTCCAAGATCATCGTCAAGAGCGCTGAGGGCATGGACACCTACAAGCTGCCCAAGTACCAGCGCTCCAACCAGTCCACCTGCATCAACCACCGTCCGCTCGTCCGCGTCGGTGACGCCGTTGACCAGGGCGAGCCCCTGGCCGACGGTCCTTCCACCGATCATGGCGAGCTCGCACTGGGCCAGAACCTCACCGTGGCCTACATGCCGTGGGAAGGCTTCAACTACGAGGACGGTATCGTCGTGTCCGAGCGCCTGGTGGCCGAGGACCTGCTGACGTCCATCAACATCACCCGTCACGAGATCGATGCCCGCGACACCAAGCTCGGCCCCGAGGAGATCACCCGCGAGATCCCGAACCTCTCCGAGGACATGCTTGCCAACCTCGACGAGGACGGCATCATCCGCATCGGCGCCGAGGTCGGCCCTGGCGACATCCTGGTCGGCAAGGTCACTGCCTAAGGGCGAGAGCGCTCTGACCGCCGAGGAGCGCCTGCTGCGCGCCATCTTCGGTGCCAAGGCCCACGATGTCCGCGACACCTCCCTTAAGATGCCTCACGGCGCTTACGGCCGCGTTATCGACGTCGTCCGCTTTAGCCGCGAGAACGGCGACGACCTGGCCCCCGGCGTCAACGAGCAGGTGCGCGTCTACGTCGCCCAGCGTCGTAAGATCCAGCAGGGCGATAAGATCGCCGGCCGCCACGGCAACAAGGGTGTTATTTGTAACGTTCTGCCGGTCGAGGACATGCCCTACATGGCCGACGGCACGCCGATCGACGTTATCCTCAACCCGCTGGGCGTTCCTTCGCGTATGAACGTCGGCCAGCTGCTCGAGTGCCACCTTGGCTGGGCTGCTGCCTGCGGTTGGGATACCGAGCAGGCCGACTCCGACAAGTACGTCCCCGGTCCGTTCTTCACCGCGACGCCCGTCTTCGACGGCGCCAAGGAGGACGAGATCGCCGAGGTCATCCGTCGTGCCAACAAGAACATGCTCAACCTTGCGTCCGAGCGTTTTGGCGATCACATGCGCCCCGCGTTCGTCACCCAGCTTGACGAGCGCGGCAAGACCCGCCTGTTCGACGGCCGCACGGGTGAGGAGTTCCGCGAGCCCATTACCGTCGGTACCTCCTACATCCTCAAGCTCGGCCATATGGTTGACGACAAGATCCACGCCCGTTCGACCGGCCCTTACAGCCTGGTTACCCAGCAGCCTCTGGGCGGCAAGGCTCAGTTCGGCGGCCAGCGCTTCGGCGAGATGGAAGTTTGGGCACTGTACGCTTACGGTGCTTCCAACGTCCTGCAGGAGATCCTGACCGTCAAGTCCGACGATACCGTGGGCCGCGTCAAGACCTACGAGTCCATCGTCAAGGGCGAGAACGTTCCTGTCCCGGGTATCCCCGAGTCCTTCAAGGTTCTCGTCAAGGAGATTCGCTCCCTCGCACTGGACATCGAGCCCATCCGCGACGCCGAGCCGGAAGCGCCCGCCGCTCCCGTGGCCGCCGACGACGCCGAGCTCGACCTGAACGACCTGCCCTCGCTCGACGAGGACCGACACCTCCGCCGATGCGGCTGACGCCATCCTCGATGAGCTCGCCGCCACCACCACCGATAAGGAGTAGTTGACTGTGGCAGATTTCGAAGCTACTGATTTTGATGCGGTAAAGATCTCGCTTGCCTCCGCCGACCAGATCCGTTCCTGGTCGCACGGTGAGGTCAAGAAGCCGGAGACCATCAATTACCGTACCCTCAAGCCCGAGAAGGACGGCCTGTTCTGCGAGAAGATCTTCGGTCCCGCCAAGGACTGGGAGTGCTCCTGCGGCAAGTACAAGGGCATCCGCTTTAAGGGCATCGTGTGCGAGCGCTGCGGCGTGGAGGTCACCTCGGCCAAGGTGCGTCGCGACCGCATGGGTCACATCGAGCTCGCCGCTCCCGTGTCCCACATCTGGTATTTCAAGAGCCCCACGAGCTTCCCGATGAGCCGTATGCTCGACATCAAGTCCAAGGACCTCGAGAAGGTTCTGTACTTTGCCAGCTACATCATCACCGAGGTCGACTACGAGGCTCGCGAGGCCGACGCTGACGACCTGCGTGAGGAGCTCGCCGCCGATCTGGAAGAGATCGATGCCGAGTGCGCCCGCCAGATCGAGTCCCTCAAGGAGCAGGGCGACCCCGAGAACTTTGACGAGTTCTCCGACGAGGAGCCGCTCACCCCCGAGGAGATCGCCTCTGGCATCGTCGACATCGAGGAAGAGTGCCGCGATGAGAAGGACCTCCGTCCGAGGCCTTCCAGGCCTTCATGCAGCTCACCGAGCGCGACCTCATCTCCGATGAGCCGCTGTTCCGCGAGATGACCCGCTACTACTCCATGTACTTCAAGGGTGACATGGGTGCCGAGGCCAGTCCGCGACCTCCTCGCTGCCATCGACCTCCCCTCCGAGGCCGAGAAGCTCAAGGCTATCATTGCCGACGAGGACGGCCAGAAGCAGAAGCGCGAGAAGGCCGTCAAGCGCCTCGAGGTCGTTGACGCCTTCCTGAAGGGCGGCAACACCCCGCGAACATGATCCTGGACGTCATCCCGGTCATTCCGCCCGATCTGCGCCCGATGGTGCAGCTCGACGGCGGCCGCTTCCGCCACGTCCGACCTCAACGACCTGTACCGTCGCGTCATCAACCGTAACAACCGACTCAAGCGCCTGCTCGACTTGGACGCCCCTGCGATCATCGTGAACAACGAGAAGCGCATGCTGCAGGAGTCCGTGGACGCCTTGTTCGACAACGGCCGTCGTGGTCGCCCGGTCTCTGGCCGTGGCGGTCGCCCGCTCAAGTCGCTCGCCGAGGCCCTCAAGGGCAAGCAGGGTCGCTTCCGTCAGAACCTGCTGGGCAAGCGTGTCGACTACTCCGGCCGTTCGGTCATCGTTACCGACCCCCTGCTGCTGCTTCACCAGTGCGGTCTGCCCAAGACCATGGCGCTCGAGCTCTTCAAGCCCTTCGTTATGAAGCGCCTGACCGAGCTCGGCAAGGTCGAGAACATCAAGGGCGCCAAGCGCGCTATCGACCGCGGTGCCACCTTTGTGTGGGACATCCTCGAAGAGGTCATCGACGGCCGCGTCGTGCTGCTCAACCGTGCACCGACCCTGCACCGTCTGTCCATCCAGGCCTTTGAGCCGGTGCTGGTCGAGGGCAAGGCTATCCACCTGCACCCGCTTGTCTGCTCGCCGTTCAACGCCGACTTCGACGGCGACCAGATGTCTGTCCACGTCCCGCTGTCCAGCCAGGCTCAGGCTGAGGCCCGCGTGCTCATGCTGAGCTCGAACAACCTGCGCTCGCCGGCATCCGGCAAGCCGGTCAACATCCCCTCGCAGGACATGATCATCGGTGTGTACTACCTGACCAGGTCCGCGACGGTCTGCCGGGCGAGAACCACGTGTTCGCGAGCTTCGACGACGCGCTGCGCGCCTATGACTGCCGCTCCGAGGTCGACATGCAGGCCAAGGTCCAGGTCCGCGTGTCCGAGTCCGAGGCCAACGGTCGAGGACGGGCGTTCGGCGTCAAGTTCGAGCAAGAACGAGGTCCAAGGCGGGCGACGTGCATTCAAGACCGCGCGCTTCGAGACCTCTATCGGCCGCATCATCTTCAACCGCCAGTGCCTGCCCGAAGACTATGAGTTCATGAACTACAAGATGGTCAAGGGCGACGTGGCCAAGCTGGTTGCGGACTGCTGCGATCGTTACCCCGAGGCCAAGGTCGGCCCGATCCTCGACGCCATCAAGACTCCGGCTTCCACTACGCTACCACGCGCGCCGGCTCACCATCTCCGGTGTGGGACGCCCTCATCCCGCCGACAAGTGGCGAGGTCCTCGACCGCGCCCAGAGCAACGTCGACCGATCGACGAGACTACGAGAGGGCTTCATCAGCCCGAGATGGAGCGCCATATCGAGGTCGTCAACATCTGGAACGCCGCGACCGACAAGGTCGGCGTCCAAGATGCCATGGCCATGTTCGACGAGGAGAACCCGCTGTACATGATGGCCAACTCCGGTGCCCGTGGCTCCAAGGCCCAGCTGCGTCAGCTCGCCGGCATGCGTGGCCTGATGGCAGACATGTCCGGCGAGACGATCGACCTTCCCATTAAGGCGAACTTCCGCGAGGGCCTGCTGCCGTTCGAGTACTTTATCTCCACGTACGGCGCTCGTAAGGGTCCTGGCCGACACGGCTCTGCGTACGTCCGACTCCGGGTACCTTACCCGCCGTCTGGTAGACGTCGCCCAGGACGTCATCGTCCGCGAGGAGGATTGCGGCACCACCGAGGGCGTGCCCCAACCGATCATACCCCGGACCGGGCGATCTCGACCGAACCTCGTCGGCCGTTGCTTCATCGAGGACGTCGTGGCTGCCGACGGCACCGTGGTCATTCAAAGAGGACGAGCTACATCACCTCCGATGGACGACCTGCGCAAAGAAGATGATCGACGCCGGCATCGAGGAAGGTCGTCATCCGCACGCTCACCCTGCCATCCAAGTCACGGCGTGTGCCAGAAGTGCTATGGTTGGGATCTCTCCACCGCGACGTCCGGTCAACGTCGGTACTGCCGTGGGCATTATTGCCGCTCAGTCGATCGGCGAGCCCGGCACGCAGCTGACGATGCGTACCATTCCATACCCGGCGGCGTCGCGGGCGTTGCCGACATCACCCAGGGTCTCCCCGACCGTTTCGCGTATGTTCGATATCGTCGGCAACGTCAACGAGAAGATCCTGGGTCGCGAGGCCGAGATCTCCGCCCCGTTCTGCCGGTCACCTGGCCATCAAGCCCGAGAAGTCCAGTACGTGCTCACCCTCACGATCAGGACGACCAAGCCGTATCCGCGACGTGGTGTCCGCGTTCCCGCCGCCGTCCAGTTATGCCCGAGATCGAGGACGGCTGCGAGGTTCGCGCCGGCGACCAGATCACCAAGGGCTTCGTCAACTTCCGCAACCTGCGCAAGCTGACCGACATCGAGTCGACGATGCACATCCTTCGTCGAGGCGTCAAGGACGTTTACACCAGCCAGGGCGTCGACCTGAACGACAAGCACATCGAGGTGCTCGCACGTCAGATGCTGCGTCGTGTTCAGATCACCAACCCCGGCGACTCCAAGTACCTGCTTGGTCAGTACGTCGACCGCTACGAGTTTGCCGACGAGGTCGAGCGCGTTGCCCGTCTGGGCGGTCAGGCTCCCGTGGCCGAGCCCGTCATCCTGGGTACGCTCAAGGTCGCGTCCAACATCGACTCCTGGCTGTCGAGCGCTTCGTTCATCCGTACCGCCGGCGTCCTTACCGAGGCTGCTATTGAGGGCAAGGTCGATCACCTGCTCGACCTTAAGTCCAACGTCATCGTCGGTAAGAAGATCCCGGCCGGTACCGGCCTCAAGCCGTACGCCAACGCCAAGCTGACGTATCGCACGGCCGACGGCTACGTGGACATCGACGGTCCGGCTTCGCCCAACGCCAAGTCGCTGCCCGAGTGGGCTCCTGTGGAGCTCAAGGACCTGGACGAGCAACTCCCGCAGCAGCTCGACTGGGCCGGCTACGACGAGTTCGGCGGTGCTGACGGTTCGTTCACCCGCAATGGTCACACCATCTCCGCCGAGAAGGCTCGCCTGTACCTGTTCGACGACCTGGGCGTGTCGCAGCGCTGGACCAACAAGTTCAGCGAGGTCGGCATCGAGACGGTCGGCGACCTGGTCGGCAAGTCCGAGGAGGATCTGCTGCGCATCGATGGTATCGGTGCCAAGGCGATCGAGGAGCTCCGTGACGGCCTGGAGGCCCACGACCTGCTCTACATCCTCGAACAACGACGACGTTGCCGACGAGGAGGACCTCTCGCAGCTGCTGCAGATGGTCTTTAGCCCCGACGGTCCGGACGACATCCTGCTGGGCACCTCCGCCACGCCGACGCATCACGCCGACGCCGACGAGGAGCTCCTGGGCGCCCCGATCGACGACAAGAAGGCTCCCGCCAACGGCGCGATCAACGAGGACATGGCGTCCCTTGACGAGCTGCTCAACCAGCTCGTGGACACCGACGACGCCGAAGAGGCCAAGGACAACGACGAGGCTCCGGGGAGTAACTAGTTCCGCCGTTCTAACGAACGGCGGCGACCTCCGTCGCTGCGCGGCCCCCAGAGCTACAATCTGTCATTCAAAAGGCAGGGCATGACCAAAAGGTCAATGCCCTGCCTTTTTCATGCCACCTTTGTACGCTCTACGAGGGGGGCCGCTCGCTTGCGTATGCTCAACCTGTTGCGTTCCGTTGGTTCCTTGCCAATAAGGGACAGGTTTATTTTGGTAGGTTTTACTGCTTGAATTTGAAACATTTCGTTCGGTCAAAGCGTATCTATGGTGAGGACCTCATCAAGAACCATCAGCGTCACCGGGAGGTGATTATGGAAGAACAAGCATTTAGACTGGCGGTCGAAGATCACCGGGATGTCGTGTTTCGGATCGCATTGACGTACCTGCGCGATCGCGCCGATGCCGACGATATTGCCCAAGACGTTTTTCTTAAGTTGCTTAAAAGCGATGGACACTTTGAAAGTTGGGAACATCTTCGTCGCTGGCTTATCCGGGTCACGATCAATGAATGCAAATCGCTCTTTCGAAAGCCATGGAGGCGTGTGGAGGATATTGAGAACCTGGCCGATTCGCTTTCGGCGGCGCAGGATGAGACCAAGGCCGTCCTGTCAGATGTCATGCGGCTTCCGGAACGATTCCGTATCCCCATCGTGCTCTTTTTACTATCTGGGCTTCTCGACTTCAGAGATTGCCGAGTTGCTGCACGTACCAGCCGCGACAGTTCGAACGCGTTTAGCTCGCGGCAGATCGAAACTCAAGTTCATCCTAGAGGAGGGCGACCGTGAAATCCAACCAAATCAAGCAGGCCTTCGAGTCCGTCCAAGCCGATAGCGATCTTGCTGACCGTGTTCTTTATGCCGCTACTGGTGAGCCGCTTCGCCGAAAGGGTCACGCGAAGCCTCTGTATGTTGCCGTGATCGGATGCCTTGCCGGAGTGCTGGCGACCGGAGGGGTCGCCTACGCCGTCGTCAATTCCAGCTATTTTGCCTCTGCCTGGGGAAACCACGGCAACGGGGGGGATTCCATTACCTGGACCAACGGCGGCTCATCGGGAACTAAATATACCTACACCAGAGAGTTTGGCGATGGCATCGCGCCCCAAAGCCTGGAAGGCGCAGTCCAGAGGTTAATCTGTCCGTCGAGGGCAACGGCTATACGCTTGATATCCATGAGATGGCAATCGACCAAAACGGCTGCGGAGCCGTGACGTTTACGTTGTCCAATCCAAATGGAGTTAACTACTACAAGCCAGCAGCAGAGATTGGCGAACTTGTTCTCTATGGTGAAGAAGAGCAGGGCATCGGCACGCCCGATATGAAGTTCGGCGAGGAATGGCCTGACACACGCAGCACAATTGATAAGGACACATCAAGCGATACTGTCATTAATGGCACGATGTACTTTGCCGCTATGGATCGCGAGCGAGATTTGCAACATGCTGTCACCTGGAATATCCACTGGACCGAGGGTGAAGGTGAGAGTGCGAGGCGGTTTGAGGCGTCGACACCCGAGTTCAATATTGGAGCGTACGTCGATACAAAGGAACTCCGCTCCGGTGACTCGCCTCTTGAGATTAGCCCGTTTTCCATCCAGACGCACATCGATGATTTGGGCTATGAAGCAGTTGATAATAAACTGACCGTCAGCTACAAGGATGGATCTGAGCAGATTATCGAAGATGACGACGCAGGGGTGTTCAACTTATATTTTTCTTATGGGCGCAATAGCGGAGAGAACATCTGGGTGCCAACGAAGTTGATTGATGTCGATCAAGTTGTCTCGGTAACCCTTGAAATTGTGAGGTATACATCAACAGGGGAGACCGAAACGAAAGAGCCCTTTACCATCGTCTATTCGTAAGATTTGGGGCCGCTTCCTACTAGGGGAAGCGGCCTATTTTGCGTCAAATGGAAACGCCGCCGATTTCCATGCGACAGATGAGAGCAGATCACCGCCGGAGCGCGACGTTTCCCCAGATAAAACCGACCAAAATAAACCTGTCCCTTTTTGGAAAGGAACGTTGCCCCAACGAGCACGTCGGATTCCCGGGCCGGGCGGCACAGGGGTTAAGTTTGTCGCGAGTTCCGCACGAGCCGGAGGCCACTTAATGTGGCCTCCGTGCGAGCCAGGACTGTAGAGCAGCAAACTTAAAACCGGGCCGCCCGGTCCGGGAATCCGCCCATGCGCACAGGAGGGATCCCTTTTGTGTAGGGTTTGCGGAAATGTGCCAATTTTGGGATACGCCCGGCGGCGTGGTCTGTTGACGGCACAGCTAACGCCACGTATCCTATCGAACTGCGTGTTTCGTAGGGGATGCTGACCCCTCGATTCAAGCCGTTGCACTTTACAGAAAGCTGGAATCATTCGAGAAGGAAGTACGCTTTGCCTACTATTAACCAGCTGGTTCGCCAGGGCCGCCATTCCGTGCCCAAGAAGTCCAAGAACGCTGCTCTGCAGCACAACTCCCAGAAGCGCGGCGTGTGCACCCGCGTCTTCACCACGAGCCCCAAGAAGCCGAACTCGGCTCTTCGAAAGGTCGCTCGTGTTCGCCTCGTCAACGGCATCGAAGTCACCGCCTACATCCCCGGTGAGGGGCCACAACCTGCAGGAGCACTCGATCGTGCTCGTGCGCGGCGGTCGTGTCCGTGACCTCCCTGGTGTCCGTTATCACGTCATCCGTGGCGCCTACGACGCTGCTCCGGTCCAGAACCGTATGCAGGCCCGTTCCAAGTACGGTGCTAAGCGCCCCAAGGCCAAATAAGCCAGATAACGTTTTGATACTTTCGCCGTGTGCCGCCTAAGCGCCGCACGGTAGACACTTAAGGAGATTTCACATGCCGCGTCGTGCAGCAGCTAATCGTCGTGAGGTTCAGCCTGACGCCGTTTACAACAACCGCCTGGTGACTCAGCTCATCAACAAGGTCCTTCTTGACGGCAAGAAGGCCACCGCTGAGCGCATCGTTTACACCGCTTTCGAGATCGTTGCCGAGAAGTCCGAGGGCGGCGACGCTCTCGCTACCTTCAAGAAGGCTATGGACAACGTCAAGCCCACGCTCGAGGTTAAGCCCAAGCGTGTCGGTGGCGCTACCTATCAGGTCCCGATGGAGGTCAACTCCCGTCGTTCCACCGCTCTGGGTATCCGCTGGATCGTCAACTTCTCCCGCGCTCGCAAGGAGAAGACTATGGCCGAGCGTCTCGCCAACGAGATCCTCGACGCCTCCAACGGTGGGCGCTTCCGTCAAGAAGCGTGAGGACGTCTTCAAGATGGCCGAGGCCAACCGCGCGTTCTCTCACTATCGTTGGTAAGTTAAGGTAAGGAACTAACATGGCTAAGCCTAAGTACAAGCTTTCCGATACCCGTAACATCGGCATCATGGCCCACATCGATGCTGGTAAGACCACCACGACCGAGCGTATTCTTTACTACACCGGTAAGACCCACAAGATCGGTGAGGTCCATGAGGGCGCTGCCACCATGGACTGGATGGTTCAGGAGCAGGAGCGCGGCGTAACCATTACCTCCGCTGCTACCACGTGCTTCTGGAACAAGGACGGTAAGGACTACCGCATCCAGATCATCGACACCCCGGGCCACGTTGACTTCACCGCCGAGGTCGAGCGCTGCCTGCGCGTCCTCGATGGCGCTGTCGCCGTCTTCGACGCCGTTGCCGGCGTTCAGCCCCAGTCTGAGACCGTTTGGCGTCAGGCTTCTACCTTCAACGTCCCCCGTATCGCCTTCATCAACAAGTATGACCGCGTGGGCGCTGACTTCTTCAACGCTATCGAGACCATGAAGGATCGTCTCGACGCCAACGCTGTGGCCGCTCAGGTCCCGATGGGCGCCGAGGACAACTTCTGGGGCGTCATCGACCTCGTCACCATGACCGCATGGGACTTCAAGGCCGACGACAAGGGCATGACCTACCCCGAGCCGATGGACGAGATCCCGGCTGAGTTCGCCGACATCGCTGCCACCAAGCGCGAGGAGCTCCTCGACGCTGCTGCCAGCTTTGACGACGAGCTCATGGAGAAGATCCTCATGGAGGAGGACTTCACCGTCGAGGAGCTCAAGGCTGCTCTGCGCAAGGGCGTTCTGGCCAACGAGCTCAACCTCGTCTTCGTGGGCTCTGCTTACAAGAACAAGGGCGTCCAGGAGCTGCTCGACGCTGTCGTCGACTACCTGCCGAGCCCGCTCGACGTCGAGGCTGTCACCGGTACCGATCCGGATACCGGCGAGGGAGATCCAGCGTCATCCTTCCTTCGACGAGCCCTTCTCCGGCCTGGTCTTCAAGATCATGACCGACCCGTTCGTCGGTAAGCTCACCTACGTCCGCGTTTACTCCGGCCGCGCCGAGTCCGGCTCCTACGTTGTCAACGCTTCCAACGGTCAGCGCGAGCGCCTCGGCCGCATCCTCGAGATGAACGCCGCCGAGCGTATCGACCGTGACGACGCCGCCGCCGGCGACATCGTCGCTTGCGTCGGCTTCAAGAACTCCACCACCGGTGACACCCTGTGCGCCGAGGGCAATGAGATCGTCCTCGAGAAGATCGAGTTCGCTAAGCCCGTTATCGACGTTGCCATCGAGCCCAAGACCAAGGCCGAGCAGGACAAAATGTCCCTGGCTCTGACCAAGCTCGCCGAGGAGGACCCGACCTTCCAGGTGTCCACCAACCACGAGACCGGCCAGACCATCATCGCCGGCATGGGCGAGCTGCACCTCGAGATCATCGTCGACCGCCTGCTCCGCGAGTTCAAGGTTGAGGCTAACGTTGGTAAGCCTCAGGTTGCCTACCGCGAGACCGCTGGTCACGACGTCGAGAAGGCTGAGGGCAAGTTCGTCCGTCAGTCCGGCGGTCGCGGTCAGTACGGCCATGCTGTCATCAAGCTCGAGAAGATGGAGGAGGGCTTCGGCTACGAGTTCGTCAACGCTATCGTCGGCGGCGTCGTGCCCAAGGAGTACATCCCGTCCATCGACAAGGGCATCCAGGAGGCCCTGAACACCGGTGTTATCGCCGGCTTCCCGGTCCTCGACGTTAAGGTCACCCTGTTCGACGGTTCTTACCACGAGGTCGACTCCTCCGAGGCCGCCTTCAAGATCGCCGGTTCCATGGCTATCAAGGACGCCCTCAAGAAGTCCGATCCGCAGCTGCTCGAGCCGATCATGGCTGTCGAGGTCGAGACCCCCGAGCAGTACATGGGCGACGTTATGGGCAACCTCTCCGGTCGCCGCGGCAAGATCGAGGGCATGGAGGATCGCAAGAACAGCAAGCTCATCCGTGCCAAAGGTGCCGCTGGGCGAGATGTTCGGTTACGCTACCGACCTTCGCTCCCAGACCCAGGGCCGTGCATCCTACACGATGCAGTTCGACTCTTATGAGCCCGCGCCCAAGTCCATTGTGGACGAGGTCATGAGCAAGAACGCCTAAGTTCGAGCTCCCTGTTACGTAATCCGCGAGAACATCTCTCGCACTCTTTGGAGGTATAAGTTGGCTACCCAGAAGATCCGCATTCGCCTCAAGGGCTATGATCACGAGGTCGTCGATCAGTCCGCGAAGCTCATCGTTGAGACCGCTCAGAAGACCGGCGCTCGCGTTTCCGGTCCTGTCCCCCTGCCCACCGAGCGCAACCTGTACACGGTTATCCGCTCGCCGCACGTGAACAAGGACTCCCGTGAGCAGTTCGAGATGCGCACTATTAAAGCGCCTCATCGACATCCTCGACCCACCTCGAGGCACCGTTGATTCGCTCATGCGTCTCGGCCTCCCCGCTGGCGTCGACATCGACACATCTAAGCGATATCGCTCATAGCTTATAGAGCCCCGCTGCCGTTACGGTAGCGGGTCTTTTGTTTTGAATGATGGTTTGGACTGCCGGGCAAGGCTGCCGGGCGGGTGCCCGCGGCGCCCAAGGGGCGCAGGGATGCCTCTTCGAAGTGGAAGGATCGCAAGCTGTCTTTCGTTTCGATACACGCGCGCGACCAAAGTCATCCACGGTTTTAAAGACGCCGCGTGCCAGCTCGTCTCCCGGCGGGAGAGCGGGCGATAACGTGCTCCCCCGATCCAATTGAGGTGAGCGACATATTCGCCGTGGACGGGGCGCGAGCGGTCCGGTGTTTTCTTCCATGGCATTGAGTAGATCAGCCCACGCGTCCACAGCGTTTACGACGGTGTGATAGACCTCCTTGAGTAGCACATCGACGGCGGGATCGTTCTCGTTGAGATCCGAGAGACCGATTGCCGGCAGGCCGCCATCGGGAACCTCCGCGGGCACATAGTTCACGTTGACGCCGATGCCACAGACCGCAAAGGGGTTGCCTTCGTTATCGCGTGCGGCCTCGACTAGAATGCCGCCGAGCTTGCGCCCTCGCGCGACCAGGTCGTTGGGCCATTTGAGGCCAATTTCGTTTGCAAGACCCTGCTTTTCGAGCGCCTCGAGCACCGCTAGGCCGCTGACGGCGGCAAGACCAGAGTACTTTGCAGGATTAACGCATGGACGCAGGACAATCGAAAGCAACAGGTTGCCGGCGGTTGAATCCCACTTGTGGCCGCCGGCCGCGTCCTGCTGTCTGAGCCCGGGCGGCAAGTCCTGTGTGCCGTGCGGTGCTCCCTGTTTTCCTGCTTCGAGCAGGTCATCGTTGGTCGATCCGGTTACGTCGACTATCGTTAATTTGGCATCCAAAACGGCTGCTACCTCCTAAAGTTAATAAAGGCAATCGCGCAATGGTGTCGAGAGATAGACACAATGTGAAGCCTTACAAGTGATTATTAACGATTCGCTTTTTTTCTGCCTGAAACGGAAAACGGCAGGAAAGCGCT
>VOFI01003840.1_pt1 | contig 68431 bp, 112 predicted proteins | sample 5384131 | NCBI WGS metagenome assembly VOFI01 (sample SAMN12384728, study PRJNA508395) | human gut metagenome | isolation source: healthy gut H | host: Homo sapiens
CACTTTAACAGACTGGAGAACAAAGGAGAAGCGGGCATGGAAAAAAGAACATTAGCAGTACAGGTCACAGAGGAATTATTCCAGAGAGTCAAATGGGCAGTCGCAAAGGAAGGCATCAAACAGAAAGATTTCATCATCCGCATCATCGAAAAAGCGGTGGAAGAGGTAGAAGCTAAATGGCAGGAACTAGATCAGCCGGAGGAAATCGAAGAAACAGATAATCTGGAAGAAGCGGAGGATACTAGTGAAGAAGAGGTGGTGGTCCGCGGAGGAAGAAGAGATGGGAAATCTGAGGATGCAGAGGAAGAAGAGATTCAGAATCCGAGGAAGAAACCGAAGAGATCGCATAATGCCAAACACATAGAACTATAAAAACCAGCAGACGGTGTGGGAGAAAAACCATGCCGACTGTTTTTTATTCAGCAAAGGAGGTTGATAGCCGCAACCATTCGATTTTTTGATTTATTCAGCGGGATCGGGGGATTCCGGGAAAGGGTTAAGACGTGCAGGCGGTTTTACCTGTGTGGGACACTGCGAGGTGGATGCTTATGCGGATAAGAACTACCGATTGCTGTTCGACACAGAAGGGGAGTGGTTTTGCAATGACGCAAGAACAATCGAAACTGAACGAATGCCGGACTTTGATCTTTTGTGTGCAGGATTTCCTTGCCAGGCATTCTCTATCGCTGGAAAGCGGGGAGGATTTGCAGATGCCAGAGGAACTCTGTTCTTCGAAATTGCCAGACTGGTTGCAGACAAGCGACCTGCGTATTTCATCCTTGAAAATGTTCCCGGACTGCTTTCGCATGACAAAGGCAGGACGTTTCACACCATCCTCAGTACGTTATCTGAGCTGGGGTACGGTGTGGAATGGAAAGTGCTTAACAGCAAGGATTTTGGAGTCCCCAATCCAGAAAACGGGTGTATCTTGTCGGATATCTTGATCGAAGATGTGCCGGAAAAATATTACCTTTCCCAGCAGCAAATGGAACGTCTCTTATACAAATCCGAACAGGCAGCCAAGGGAAAAGAGTGTACAGTCCGGAAGGATTAAGCTGTACTTTGACATCGCTGGCAGGCGGTATGGGTGGAAAAACTGGATTGTATGAGATGGGTATTCCCATCAAGGAGAATACCAAGCAGGGATATAAGATGGCGTATCCGGGAGACAGCATTGACTTAGGATATGCAGGCATGAATACCAGAAGAGGGCGTGTGGGGCATCAGATCGCCCATACCCTTACCACAGGAATCCAGCAGGGAACACTTCATTTTGTGGATCTGTCTCCGCCGCCTTTGGTAACAGAGCATTGCAGATGTCTGAACACCAGACAGTCCGGCATCCATAATCACAAAGGGGGAATGTTCCGGTGTCTTAAAAAGAGGAAGGCGCCAGGGCAGTGCTGACTCCGGGAAGGGAAGAAACCCGGCAGAATGGCCGAAGGATGAAGGAGCCGGAAGAGCCGATGTTCACTATTACTGCCACGGACCGGCATGGAGTTGCCTATCGGGGTAGAATCCGGAGGCTGGTGCCGAGGGAGTGTCTGCGGCTGCAGAGGCTTTTATGACTGGCAGATTGACCGCATAGAACAGGAGACTTTCGGACAGCCAGCTTTATAAACAGGCTGGAAATGGAGTGACCGTCAACGTGATCGAAGCCATCGGAACGCTTCTTCGGCAGGCAGATGCAGAAATCCGGGCAGAGGATGAAAAGACAAAGAGGTAAGGCAGTATGGCAATTGGAATTCAGGATCAATATTTCGGTACAGAGATTGAGATGACAGGGATCACCAGGCAGAGGGCTGCGGAGAAAGTAGCAGAGCTGTTTGGGACAAGGGCAGTTTGCGACGGTGGATATTATGGGGGCTGGTCTGTGACAGATCAGGAAGGAAAGAAATGGAAGTTCATGTATGATGGAAGCATCTATACGGAACGCAGGGAGCGTGGACGCATGGTTCGTGCCGGAAGAGAATACAGCACCGAGATGGTCAGTCCGAAACTTTCCTATGGAGAAATGGGAAAATTGCAGGAAGTGGTGCGGTGTCTCAGGCATCATGGGGCGAAGGTAAATGCATCCTGCGGGCAGCATGTGCATGTGGATGCTTCCAATCACACCCCAAGAAGCCTCAAAAATGCTATGACCATTATGTATTCCAAAGAGGATATCCTGTTCAAGGCATTGAAGGTACAGACATCAAGGGAACAGGAGTATTGCCAGAAGGTGCGCCCCATTGTGTTGGAGAAGATCCGCCGGATGCCAAACAACACCATTTCCATGGAAAAGTTGAAACGGGTATGGTATGAGGGCAGGGACGGAAGTAAGAGTCATTATGACAGCACCCGGTACTATGCGTTGAACCTTCATGCAGTATTTTCCAAAGGAACTTTGGAGTGGAGATGTTTTGAGAGTACCCTCCATGCAGGAAAAGTGCGGGCAAATATCACTTTGGCTCTTGCCATCTCTGCCCAGGCCATCAATCAGAAATGCACCCAGATGCGGAAAACGGAGATCACAGAGAATCCGGCATTTACCTTCCGTACCTTTTTATTGCGGCTGGGGCTCATTGGACCGGAATATAAGAATGTCCGGGAACATCTGCTTGCCAATCTGGAGGGTGACAGAGCATGGAGATATGACCGCAGTACCTATGAATGTTTGAATCGAAATCATCGGGCAGAGGATGCCCGTTAGGAGGTAAGAGATGAAAGAATCCTATTATTTTGCCTATGGCAGCAACATGAACTTAGACCAGATGGTGTACCGCTGTCCGGCAGCTTCCGTAGTGGAGAATGTCTGGCTGGAGGGATACCGCCTGACCTTTTGTGGCAGGGGAAAGGAAGCGGTGTTGCCACTATTTTGCCGGAAGAGGGCAGCCGGGTGGAAGGGGTGCTTTGGAAGATCACACCGGAGTGAAAATGAAAAAAGCCTGGACTTTTATGAAGGGTATCCCCACCTGTATGGGAAGGAGACTGTTCTTGTTCAGGGAAAGGATGGTGTGAAACGGGAAGTCATGGCATATACCATGAATGCACCCTATAAGGACCAGCCGGCCATCCCCTCGGATCTTTATTTTATGGGAATCGTGGAAGGCTGCCATCAGAATGGGATTTCCAGCCGATCTGTGACCGATGCGCTAAAGCGTACCAGACAGGAAGTAGGCAGAGAGAAAGCCAGTCACAAGAAAACAGAAGTCAGTAGATAACAACGCCGCAGGGGGAAATCCTCTGCGGTATTTTTAACGAAAAAAGGAGAATGCAATGAAGAGCAGGAATATCAAAACAAGACTTGCAGCCTTTGGGCTCGCACTGCTCATGGGTCTTAGTCCGCTTGGGAACTTAGCGGATGTCCATGCGGCAGAAAACAAAAATCCGTCAGAGCCAGTGACGGAGAGCGCAGAAATATCTGAAACGGAACAGACAGAGGAAGTTTCAGAAGCTGTGCGAAACATTTGGTAACAGCAGAAGATATCACGAAAGATATTTCCGACAAGGATTTTATGGCGGAGACTTGTATGGAGGGTATCCATTACAATTCAGAACAAGAGGATGTTACCTTGGAACGTATCGAAGCGGAAGATGGAGGGAGCTACCACCCTGACCAGGCAGGAACCTATATTGCAACCTACTGGGTTGTGCCAAAGGATGCGCGTGACAGCTATTCTGTGAGCAGAAAGATCATCCTGACGGATACGGAAGGGCAGGCTCATACAGAAGAAAATGGCGGTCAGAAACAGAAGGAGGATACGAATTCTGAAGAAGATTCGGAGACGCCTGTGCAGGAGATCCCGGATGTGGAAGTGACGGTATCTGGGGAAGATGCGGATGCACAGGCAGCAAAGGGAGCTGGAAGAAAAGATTGAGGATGGGGAAGTGATGATGCTTTCCGGTGCGGAAAACACGTTCCGAGCAAGGGAAACCGTACATCTGGAAAAAGGAGAGACCATCTACTATCAAGTTATATTGGAAATTACTTAACCTGCTGGTTTACGGTCAATGGAAAGATCGCTTACTGTCTGGAATCCCATCGTTCCTCACCGCCGAGTGGAGACTATGTGGCACAGGTACTGGACAGCAATAAGAACTTGCAGAAGGTGCTGTATTATGGTTATGGCGGTGCCGGGGATATTACAGGCAGTTATCTGTCCGGGAAAAGTGCAGAAGAGAAATATGTATATACCCACATCGCAGCCAGCTATGCCTATGCAGGTGAGGCAGGATTTACAGGATGTAAGTATGAAGATCTGGTAAACGCAGGCGTGATCGCCTATATTGACCACCTGTTTGCTATTGAAGAGCCGCCGAAGGGGGAAATTTCTCTTTCCAAGACTTCTGTAAAAGCAGTCCGAAATGGAAATGTACAGAAAACACCGGATATCACATTGTCCGGGGATCACCGAAACTACATTTCAGTCAATGTACCAAAAGACATCACCATTTATAACAAGACAAAGGGAACTTCCGCAGAGAATGGTGTGCTGAAGATCTATGGCGGGGATACTTTTTATTTGACTGCTCCAATGCTTCATACCGGAACCTATTCCTCCGGGGAGCTGCATGGTTCTGTAGGGGAAACCTGGAGAACACTGGTATTATCCACAGGAAACAGCAATCAGGACATTGGAGTCTTTGAATCGGAGAAAGCCAATCCGGTAAGTTTTACGGTAGACTGGCTGGAGATGACAAGGATCGAGCTTTTCAAACAGGATGCGGATACCAAGAATCCTTTAGACGGTGCAGTGTATGGCATTTATACAGACAGCAAGTGTGAGCATCTTTTGATGGAAATGCCAGTCACCGGGGAAGAGGGAAAAGCAGTCAGTGATTATTTTGAGGCAGCCATCAAAACAGTATATGTGAAGGAGATCAAGGCTCCAGATAAATATGCACAAAGTGATGCAATCCATAAGGTGGATGTGGAAGCCGGAAAGACGGTCACCATCTCAGCAACCGATGAGAGGGTGAAAGGTGCTGTCCATATCCAAAAGATCGATAAGGAGACGCAGGCTTCTTTCTTCCCCAGGGGGATAGTTCCCTTGCCGGGGCTGTGTATGGTCTGTATGCCAGAGAGGATATCGTCCACCCGGATGGAAAGACGGGGGTTCTGTTCAAAAAAGACAGTCTCATCGCACAGGGCGTGATCAAGGAGGATGGTACCTTAGATTTTTCCGAATTGTATCTGGGAAAAATGTATGTGAAAGAGATCACTCCGCCGGAAGGCTATACGGTAGATCCAACAGAGTATGAGGTGGACCTTGCTTACGAAGGACAGGAAGTGGCAGAGGTAACCAGGGACCTGACGGTACAGGAACAGGTGAAAAAGCAGGCGTTCCAGCTGATCAAGATCAGCGAAGATGGAGACCAGACAGAAACAGACCTTGTGGAAGGAGCAGGTTTTAAGGTGTATCTGATCAGCAGCCTTTCCAAAGTAGAGAGTGGGGGAATTACAGCCATCCAATGGGGATCAGTTTACTGCGGAAGATTTCCGAGGTTATGATTTCAGTAAGGAAGAGGTGGCAGTGACCTATGTGGATGGCAAGGCTGTCCCCGTACCGGAGCTGATCACAGATAAAAAAGGATATGCTCTCAGTCCGGAGCTTCCGTATGGTCTTTATGTGGTAGAGGAAAGCACCGTACCAGAGAACTTGAAAGCCATCGATCCGTTTTTGGTGAAGGTTGATGAGGACAGCAGAGAACCGATGGTATGGCGTGTGTTCGATGACCGTCCGTTTGAGTTTTTGTTAAAATCGTGAAAAAGGATGCACAGACAGGCAATCCGGTTTTTAAAAGCAGGAGCTTCCTATAAAATCTTTGACATGGAAAAAAGAGGAATATGTAGAGCAGACGGTATTCTATCCGAAGAAAGAGACCATCAGCGTTTTTAAGACCAATGAGGAAGGCTATCTGGTAACACCGGAAGAATTGAAATGTTCTACTTACCGGATCGAAGAAGTGAAAGCACCGGAAGGGTTTGTAAGACAGGGATATGAGAGTTCCTTGTATGAAGGGGGAAAAGTGATTTCTCCATTGGAGGTGACCGGAAAAGGCAGTTACAAAGAGAACCCGAAAGAGGGAATCGTGATCACTGTTTCTTCCGATACCGCCCATCAGATCGATCCGGATACCGGGGCAGTCATCGTGGAAGTCGAGCAGCCAAACGATGAGCAGGTGGGAAGCCTGACACTGACCAAAACCGGGGAACAGCCAGTGGAAGTGAAGGGGGATTCCCTGCTTGCAAAGGCAAAGAGACTGGCAGGAAAGATCAAAGATGCAGTGACCGGAGAGGATACCGATACTGGGGTGTTCCATGACTTTGTATATGAAGAATCCGGTGTGGAAGGGGCAGCCTTTGAACTGTATGCCAAGGACACCATTTATTCCCCGGACGGAGCAAAGGATGAGCAAGGCAATCCGGTCATCCGTTATGAAAAAAAGACGATCTGGTGGCAACTTTAGTGACCGATTCAGAAGGAAAGGCAGTGGTAAATAATCTTCCATTGGGTTCTTATTATCTGAAAGAAACGGTGGCAGGTGACCATTTCGTATTAAACCCGGAACAGAAAGAATTTACCCTGACTGCAGAGGATGATACGCAGGCTGTCGTTTATGAAGGGGTTGCTTATAAAAATGAGCGACAGAAGATTTCCATTTCTGTAGAGAAAAAAGATGCAGTCACAGAAGAAAAACTGGAAGGCGTTATTTTTGGATTGTATGCCAAAGAAGATATCCTCTCCCAGCAGGGTGAGGTTCTTGTGGAAAAAAAGATACGCTGCTGGAGAAGAAAGCAACGGATGAGAAGGGACAGCTTACCTTTGACAGCGACCTCTATCATGGGAAATATTATGTGAAAGAGGAAGTGAGAAAACCGGGATATCTTCCAAATGAAGAAATCTGGGAGATGGATGCCTCTTACACAGACCAGAACCTTGCAGAAATCAAGCTGACAAAAGAAGTGGAAAACCAGCCGACTGAGAGCCAATTTACGAAAAACCGATGCAACAACCGGGGAAGAACTGGAAGGCGCGAAGCTTCAGATCATCGATAAAGAGGGCAACATCGTAGAAGAGTGGATCAGTGCAAAAAAGAACCACACGTAGTTTATGGACTGCCAGAAGGAACGTATATCCTTCACGAAGAACTGCCGCCTTATGCAGAGGGCTATGTATCTGCAGAAGATATCGAGTTTGAAGTAAAAGAAGATGGCAGTGTGACCAAGGTGGAGATGAAGGATGATTATTCCAAAGTGGAAATTTCCAAGACGGATATTACCACAGGCGAGGAACTGGAAGGTGCCAAGCTCGCAGATCTTAAATAAAGAGGGTGAGATTCTGGAAGAGTGGGTAACGGATGGAAAGCCTCATCTGGCAGAGAAACTTCCGGTAGGGGAAGAGCTGACTCTGCGTGAGATCACAGCGCCGGAAGGCTATGAGATTGCAGAAGATGTGAAATTCACATTGGAAGATACCATGGAAATCCAGAAGGTGGAAATGAAAGATGCAAGAACACCGGAAACACCGGGTGTACCGCAGACAGGGGATGACCACTGGAAACCAATCCTGCTGTTTGTTCTCCTGGGAGCATCAGCAGCCGGACTCATGGCAACCATGATTTATAAGAAGAAACATGGAAAGACAGAAAAAGCAGATGAAACGAAAAAAGAAGAGTAGGCTGTGGATTCTGCAGGTGATGTTGTGTGTCATCTGCATAATGAGTGCAGCGTTGCTTTATTATGATTTTGTTATCATCCCCGGCAGAACCGGGAACTGGTGGAGGACTTAAAATCCCACTTCCCGGAGGAATTTCCTCCGGGCGGGGGCTCTCCAACACAAAAAGAAGAACAGGCTGGAAGAGAACTGGAAGTGCCTGCCGTTGACTTTCGCTCCCTCCAGAGTCAGTATCCGGATGTTCGGGGCTGGCTTACGATCCAGGAGAGTGGCATCGATTATCCGGTACTGCAGAGCAGCCCGGAAGAACCGGAGTATTATCTGCCGAGGGATTACCGGGGAAACTACGACATCAATGGAAGTTTGTTCCTCCAGGCAGACTGTATTCTGGGAGAATCGGGAAATCTGACCATCTACGGTCACAACATGAACAGCGGGGCAATGTTCGGGAATCTGGATCAGTACGCCTCCTATGATTACTGGAAAGCACATCCCAGGGTGTTTTTTCAGACACCAGGAGGGATGGAGGAGTACCGGATAGCGGCAGTTTTGAAAGCCGATGTGTCCATGTTCGACTTCCAGAGGATATCTTTTCAGAGTCCACAGGAATTGGAGGCTTATGTAGAGCAGGCAAAAGAGGTGTCATTGTTTGAAACAGGGGTAGATGGCATAGGTTGTGAGGAAACTCTGACGCTGGTGACCTGCTCTTATGAGTGGAAGCAAGCCCGGAATATTCTTGTGGCAGTAAAAACAGGAGCTTAAGGGGGGGAAAAAGTGTTCAACAGTGGGAACTTTCTTCCGGTCTCTGGATATCTCCAGTACGCTTCGGAGTCAGTAATGTCAGAAAGTGTTCAAAAGTCCCCCAAAAGTGCAGAATGTGAGACAAGCTGCAGGTAAGAAGTGGCACTACGGAACAAAAAGTGTTCGAAGTTAATGGATGTGCAACGGATCGTGGCGGCTTGTGTAGTCTTGTAGTGTTGGGAAAGTGTTCGAAGATGGGCGCTTTTCCAGCTCTTTGGTGGCTTTTTGGAACTGAAGTTGCCGGGAAGTGTTTGAAAGCACCCGAAAAGTGCAGAATATGAGACAAGGCTGCATGAAAAAGACAGTACTATTATACAAAAAAGTGTTCCAGGATCTAGGATGCACAACGAAATGTGGCGTGATGTAGTGTCAGAAAGTGTTCGAAGACTGGGACTTTTGCAGCTATCTGGATGTATCTGCCATCTATCTGGAATGTGTTTTTTAAGCGAAAATCTGAGAGTATAATGAAAATGTAAAATCGGATATAAAACTTAGAAAATGTGAGAAATAGTGCTTGAATTGTAACGACAAAAGCGTTACAATATAAGAAACAAGGAGGTGTGATCATGGAAAAAACAGCAACATTGAACTTAAGAGTAAACCCAACTGTCAAAGAGCGGGCAGAAAAAGTATTGTCTCAGTTAGGTGTTCCTATGTCAACAGCGATTGATATGTATTTGAATCAAATTTCTCTTACAGGTGGAATTCCATTTTCTGTTTCTTTACCAAAAGCACCAGTATCGATTCATGCAGATGCCATGACAACAGAAGAAATCCATCAGAAATTGGAAAAAGGTTACAATGATATAGCCGCAGGAAGAGTGCAAAATGCAGCAGAAGCGTTCGCAAAATTCAGGGAGAATCATTGATATGAAACACTATACGGTTGAGATTACAAATGAAGCATTGGCTGATATGGAGCAGTTATATAATCACATCGCTTATGTTCTTCAGGCACCAGAAAATGCGATGGATCAATACAACCGGATTGCAGACGCTATTTTAACATTGGATACTATGGCTGAGAGAATCCGTATTATGGAATCAGAGCCGGAACGAAGCAAAGAGATGAGAAGATTGTTGGTAGACAATTATTCGGTCTTTTTGTAATCCAGGGGAGATAAGGTGATTGTAACAGATGTACTGTATAGTGCATCAGATATTGAAAGCCGATTAAAAGGTTAAATGAGAAAATTAAACAATATATAAAACATCAGGCAGGATATGTTCCCGTAAAAAGGAAGGTGTCCTGCCTTTTTTTGCATGAAAGAGAGGGAATTCATATGAGAAAATTTTATACAGCAGAAGCAGTAACAGAAGGACATCCGGACAAATTGTGTGACCAGATTGCAGATGCAATCTTGGATGTGTGTCTGAAGAATGATGAAAATTCCAGAGTAGCCTGCGAAGTGCTTGCTACAAAAGGAACGATCATTGTGGCAGGGGAAATCACCAGCACCTATGAACCGGATGTGTTTGCAGTTGTGCGAAAAGTACTGTCTGACGTGGGTTATTCCAGTGAAGGGATTGCAATGGACACTTTTGTCCATCGACAGAGTCCCGATATCGCAGGGGCAGTCCATACTTCAAAAGAACGAAGGGAAGGAGTGTCAGACAATCAAATGGACTGGTTCCAAGGGGCAGGGGATCAGGGTGTGATGATCGGATATGCCTGTGATGAAACGAAGCAGCTCATGCCCATGCCCGTAGTGCTGGCCAATCGGATTGTCCGGGAATTATCTGCTTGCAGACAAAGCTCTTATATTCAGGGAATCCTACCGGATGGAAAAGCACAGGTGACCGTAGAATATGAAGATGGGAAGCCTGTTCGTCTGGACAGTGTGGTTGTATCCTGTCAGCATACGGAAGGATAAGAATCTGAAGAAAGCTGGAAGCAGAGATCCGAAAGAAGGTGTTATTCCGGCACTTCGTCTCCTGCCGCCAGATGAGGATACAAAGATTTTTATCAATCCATCTGGACGTTTTGTCTGCGGAGGCATGGATGCAGATACGGGACTGACTGGAAGGAAGTTGATGGTAGACAGTTATGGAAGCATGGTTCCCCATGGCGGCGGAGCATTTTCCGGAAAGGATTGTTCAAAAGTAGATCGTTCGGCAGCTTATATGGCCAGATACATTGCCAAGAACATTGTAGCTGCGGGGCTTGCCAGCAAGTGTCAAGTGTCTTTGGCTTATGCAATCGGAGTAGCACAGCCGGTCATGGTGCAGGTGGACACGTTTGGTACAGGAAACGTGTGTGCGGATGACTGTCTGGAGCTGGCAATCCCGCTGGTGTTTGGGCTGACTCCGAAGCAGATCGTGGATACCCTGCGCCTTACCCGTCCGATTTTCCGACAGACAGCAGCTTTCGGACATTTCGGGAGAAAAGAGTTTCCGTGGGAGCGTACCGGTAAGGTGGAGGCTCTTCGCAATGCAGTGATCTGATGGCCTGGATTACTGAAGAAGAGTATCAGGCAGCCAAGCAGGTGAGAGCCTACGAGTATCTGCAGACATACCAGCTGGGGAGATTGAAGAAAACACGGACAAGAAATGAATGGCAGCTTCAGGACCATGATAGTTTCAAAATCAATGAGATTACCAGTAAATGGCATTGGAAGTCCAGGGATATCGGTGGAATGTCTGCCCTCCGGTTTTTGATGCAGGTAGATGGCATGGGATATACGGAAGCCGTAAAGATCTTGTGTGAGCAGACTCCTGTGTATGTTCCCAGAGCAGAACCAGCGCCTAAAAAGAAGCCCTTTTCCCTGCCCCTGCCAAATGACAGCTTTTACCGGGTGCGGAGATATTTGAACCAAAGGGGAATCCGGGATGATGTTCTGGATTACTGTGTGCAGCTTGGAATCCCGTATGAGAGCGCCCCCTACCATAACGCTGTTTTTGTTGGCATGGATGAACAAGGGCATGCAAGGTATGCGTTCCTGCGGGGAATCTATGACAGCCGGGGAAAGAATTTTAAAATGGAACAGGAAGGAAGCAACAAACAGTATAGCTTTTGTGTTCCGCCTTTGGGGAAAAGCCATCGGGTAGCGGTGTATGAAGCCTGCATTGACGCCCTTGCCCATATGACACTGGAAGATGGAAGGACCAATAAGTACCGCCTGTCTCTGGGTGGGATAGCAGCACCAAAAGAAGGGATGGAACAATCACCGAAGAAGATGAAACTACCGGATGCATTGGAACATTTTTTGAAGCAGCATCCGGAGGTGACGGAGATTGAAATCTGCACCGATCATGATTTTGCCGGACGATGGGCATGTGAACAGCTAAAAGACCATTATGAAAAAAGAATATGCTGTTTTCTGTAATCTGCCCCCAATAGAGGGAGCTGATTATGGAGACCTGGCAAAACAGGCGTGGGAAAAACAGCAGAAACAGCGAAGAGAACGTGGGAGGTGAAGCGAATGGAAGATACCATAAAAATAGAATTGTTGACACCACTGACAGGAACATTTCTTCCAAATGAGATGGAACAAGATTGGGAAGGAGAGGAATATCATGAATTAGAAGAAGAACAGGTACTCTTTGATGGAGCAGATTTGATACCGTATGTTTCTGAAATTCAAGAGAAGATTGCGGAATACAGCCGTGTCGGACATGAGGATGATAAGACAGATAATCTGATGGATTACTTTGATGGAAGTGCTGCAATCAAAGAAAAAGTATTATCCGCAGTTCCATCCGTGAAAGAAGCCGATGGAGTGCTATATGGCTGTACAATCTTAGAACTAAAGGAATATCTGGAAACGGAAGAATTATCGGAACTGTGTGAATATCTTACCGGACAATATAGTGATGGATGGGGAGAAGGCTTTGAACAGCAGGAGATTCCGGTAGAGGGTGGTGAACTGTGTATACACTTTTGGCGCCCCATGGATTTTGAATTTCAACAGGCAAAACCAGAAGTCTCAAAAGAAAAGTCGGAGAAACAAGAAAATCCGGCAAATGTTCCGAAACGCCCGAAGATGCAGCTTTTGGGAATGGATGGAAATGTGTTTGCGGTTATGGCAAGGGCAAGTAAACTGCTTCAGGAAAATGGGCAGGGACAAGAGGCAAAAAAGAAATGATTGCACGTGTCCAGAAATCAGAGAACTATTATCAGGCGCTTCATATCATCAGTGAATATGTGGAGACAGAACTGAGTGCATCTTCTCAGAATGATACCAAGCCCCCAAAGAAACGTGGGAAGGAAGAATGCCGATGAAGTTATCTTTTGTCACATCAAAGGAGATGTGGGAAGAAAAATAGCAGAAACAGATTGAAAAGAGAATAAACAGCCAGAACACTGACAAGGGAGGTCTTATGGAAAAAAAGATTGCAATTATGGAGTCCTGTGTGGGGATGGCTTGCCACAAAAGAAGGGGAATCTGTAGATTTGAAGGGACAGGATCTTGTTCTTTATGAAAATGCCATCCAAGAGGCACTGGAGCAGGAAAAATTGTATTACAGAAAAAAAGTCGGCACCATTCAATTTGATGGATTACTATGATGCGGATGATTCTGTAAAGGAGAAAGTGCAGAACCTCGATATCCAGGTGAAAAAAAAGAACAAGAGGGTTTGTATGTTTGTGCCAGCCTTGCATTAAAAGAACCTCTGACATCGCAGGAATTGGAAGCAATCCAGAACTTTCTCAGCAGGCAGTACGAAGTGGGAATCTTTTGATACCCCTCGTCTTCGCAGCTATTCCGTAGAGGAAGGAGAAGTCGTTCTTGATTTTTCAGTAGATACAAAAGAAAAAGTTCTCTCAAAAGAAGTCCAATGCGAAACGCAGAAGAAATATGAAATCATTTCCATAGCCCATCCACAATTTCCATGGCTGCATAGAATCCGAGCATTGGTAGATGTAAATGAAGCGGTTCCCAAAGGAACCTTGGGCGGTTTTGTAGAACATGAGCAAAATCTTTCCTAGGAAGGATCATGCTGGATTTATGACCAGGCTATCTGCTGTGAACGTGCGGTAGTGGAAAGGAGTGCAGGACTGTTCCAAAGCGATTGCCAAGGGAGATGCGCTTCTTACTGGAACTGCAGTTATGCATCAAACGAGTATTGCAGAGGAATCCTGCCGTATTCTGGCTGGAGAGGTTTGGAATATGGCACACATTCGAGGAATTGCCAAGATTACTGCAGCAAGGGAAACAGGAGATGCACCTTTGATTATCGGAAATAGCTTGGTTTTTGGAAATGTATGCGGAAAAGTATTGGTAGAAGGAAATGTGTTGCCAAACAGGAGTGTGGAGAATCAGACACAGGAACTGTTAGTTTTCAGGGGAGGTGATTCAATTCATAAAGTGAATGAAAGCAAGGAAAAAACAAAAAGTAAAAAAAACAGCCGGAGCGCTGATAAGAAAGGATGATGCCTATGGAAAATACCCTGCAGTTAGGGAACTTATTGAAAGAAGGAACATACCCGGAGGAATATACCGGAGGGAAAAACTGGACAATTTTACATGGAGATACGCTGAAACTGGTAAAAGCATTTCAGCCGGGAATCTTTGATGCAGTCATCACCGATCCGCCTTATGCGTCCGGGGGAACAAAACAGAATGAGCGAAACCGCACGACCAACCAGAAATATAGTAGTATGAAAGCGGAAAATGCCCTGCCGGATTTTGATGGGGATAATAAGGACCAGCGTTCCTGGACTCACTGGATGGCAGAATGGCTGTATGATGTGCGAAAAGCCTGCAAGACAGGCGCACCGATCTGCTTGTTTATTGACTGGAGACAGTATCCATCCATTACCGATGCCCTTCAGTGGGCAGGCTGGATCTGGAGAGGAACTGCAGTGTGGGATAAGGGAAACCCAGACCTCAGAAGGGGCGCTTTCGCCAGCAGGCTGAGTATATTGTGTGGGGCAGTAATGGACCCGATGCCAATCAACCGCCCGGTGTCCTGCCTTCCAGGTGTGTTCCGTTATGGAAATCCCCAGAACCGTATTCATGTGACAGAGAAACCGTTGCAGCTGATGAAAGATGTCATTCAGATTTGTGAGCCGGGTGGTAGAATCTTAGATCCCTTTGCCGGAGCAGGAACAACCATCCTTGCGGCGGTGGAAGAAGGCTATGAGACAGTAGGCATTGAAGTGACCGATGCTTATTATAAGCTGGGCAGTGACCGTGTAAAGTTTGCATTGGAAGCAAAGGAAAAAAGAAGAGAGCGAGAAATAGCAAGGGCATCCACATGGATGTCCAACTTTGTTTCAGAAGAAGAAAAGTGCATCCACCTGGATGCAGGAAAGGGGAGTGAGGCGATGGAACAGGCGATGGCCTATGTGTGTTGTCCGGCAGAAGAAAGCAGAGTGAAGGTGCAGCGATATTGCCGGAAGATTTATGAGTTGGGATATGTTCCCATTTGTCCGAGGTTTGGATTTCTTCCTTTTCTGGATGAAGGGGAAGCTGAGGATTTGCAGGCATACAACCGGATGTCCCACTTGATCTTAAAGCGGTGTCGGATGGTGGTGGTCTGTGGAAAAGAAGTCACTGGAACAATGAATACCGATATCAGTACAGCAGACCGATTGCATATCATTTGCACCACATTAGATGGATTGATCAAGATTAAAGAAAAGGAATCATAATCGATTCTGCATGGGGGAGTCGATGGAAATCGATGGAACTGGTTTTTGCAAGCATAGCGTTTGGATATCCAAACGCACTTTGGGGAGAACCCCAATCCCCCGGCAGTCGAGAAAGGAGAAAGTGAAAATGTTTTTTACAGGAATGGCTTTTGGCATAATGACAGGCGCAGCCTTTGGTATTGGACTGATGTGCTGTGTGGTTGCTGGAAAGAGAGAAGATCAGCAGATGGAGCAGATGCGGATACGCAGAAAGAAACAGGGAGAACTGAAAACAATCCATTTCCGAGATATGGAAGGGTTGGAGCGGTTCTCCCTTTTGGATGGGGGAAAGTCTTTGCATGATAGCAGAGGACGGAACGAAAGAGATTGGGATCTGCCGCTTTGTGGACGAAAGGCAGGTAGATGTGAATGGGCAGGTCTGGGAAATCGGGGAATTCCTTTGGCAGATGGAACGCAGAGGGATTCAGGTGTATCCCTTAGAGATAGCAGAAGCAGAAAAGAAGAAAAGGTAGGTGGTTGAATGAGAAAACGAAACCATGTAGTTCCTGTCCGTCTGAATGCGAAAGAACTTCGGCATCTGGACGGGCAGGTAGCAAAGAGTGGGTTAAACAGGGAGGAATTCTTACGTTCCCTGATTTTAGGCGCACAGCTGCAGACAAAGCCCTGTGAGCATCATGCGGAGCTTCTTCGAAAGATTGCGGGGCTTTGCAATAATGCCAACCAGCTTGCCCATGTCGCCAATGGCACAGGAATGACAGGGGAAGCCAGCATACAGGAAATGCTCCGGATTTCCAAAGAGACCTGGCGTCTGGTGAAAGAGGAATGGTAGATGGCATATACCAGCGTCCTCCCCGTCCACCGCCTGGACCGTTCCATTGACTATGTGAAAGACCGGGCAAAGACCACCAAGAGTGCCGGCCCCTGGAAGAAGCCATTGATTATGCGTTGAACCGGGAAAAGACGGAACAGACCATTTTTGAAGATGCCATGGGGTGTACCTGTGAGAATGCCTATGTGGACATGGTAAAGATCAAAAGAGCGTTTCCATAAGAAAGACGGGGTACAGGGATATCATCTGGTACAGAGTTTTGCAGAAGGGGAGGTATCCCCGGAACTGGCACATCTTATTGGACAGGAACTGGCAGAGCAGTTATTGAAAGGACAGTATGAGGTGGTGATCACGACCCATCTGAATACCAGTCATTACCATAACCATCTGGTATGGAATTCAGTGAGCATGGTGGACGGAAAGAAATACCACAGCAATGCCAGAAGTTATTTTACCGAGGTACGTCAGATTTCCGACCAATTATGCAGAAAATATGGTCTCTCGGTGATCCAGACGAATCAGGGAAAAGCCATGCATTATGCCCAGTGGAAAGCAGAAGCGGAAGGGAAGCCTACTTGGAGGACAGCCATCCGCATGGATATCAGGAAGCCATTGGTGTGAGTTTTTCCTGGAGTCAGTTTGTCAAAGAAATGGAGAAGCGGGGTTATGCCTGGAAGCTGAACCGGAAGTATCCCTCCTTAAAGACACCGGGGATGGAGCGGTATATCCGCCTGCGTTCCTTGGGAAAAGGATATGGAGAAGCAGAAATCCGGGAGAAGATTCTGCGCCCAAAGATCCGGCAGGTGGATGGAAACACGCAGATGCAATCTCCGAGACGGAAACTCACCGGACTTCAGAGACTGTATTATTCTTATTTATATCAGATGGGGGTATTTCCAAAGAAGCCCAAAGCGGATTCCCTATGCAGTACGTTCCGATATCCGGAGGCTGGACCAAAGGATCTGCCAAATGGAATTTCTACAAAAGGAAGGGATCACAACCAGGGAAGAACTGGCAGCATACCGGAAGCCCTTGGAAGAACAGGTACTTTCTTTGATGAAAGAGCGCAGGGAATTATACCGGAAAGCACCAGGCGGTATGCGCATTCAGGCAATCAATGGGGAATTAAAAGAACTTCGAAAGAAGATCCGCTTAAGTCAGAAGATTGAAAAACAGTCCTTGGAAATGGAAGAGCGGTTAAGGCAGGCAAAGGCAACAGGCACAGGAACAGGAAGTGTCAGGGAAACAGCGAAGAGACAGAACGGAATCGATAAGGAGGTGAAAGCGTATGAATTATGGCGGTGATGCGGCGGATCAGATTGTCCGGTATTCCATGGAAGGCATGGAACACACGTTACGGATCAGCGGGAGCATTGCAAAAAATCTGGCGGTGCTGATCGTAGCGGTGATGAAGGACCAGAAAAAGACCCGGGGAAAGACCAACCTGCTTCGGATGTTAAAGGAACAGCGGGCAATGAAGTTTTTCACCATTCCTCATGACAGGCTGCGGGAGTTTGCCGGGGAAGCCAAATCCAGGGGGCTGTTGTATGTGGTCATCCGGGATAAAAGAATCCCAAGTCTGCAGAGATCATGGTGTTTGCCGATGATGCAGCGAAGGTGAACCGGGTGCTGGATAAGATGAATCTGGACTTTGTCAAATCCGAAGCCGGAGAAGCGGTGGTGGAGCAAGCACCGGTGCGGGAAGCAGAGCGTGTGATCGATGCAGAGTTTACCGAGAAAACCGAAGGAAAGGAGGAGCTTCCGGTAAAGACCGAAAAGGTGGTACTGCCGGAAGGAACCATTGAATTTGAATTAGACGAAGAAGAGCATTTGTTTGATGTGGGGAAGTTTCTCCTTCGGGGGAAAATTTTACTCAGGCGGAGAAGGCAGAGAATCTGTCCGAACCTTCCTCGCACAACAGCGCTTCTTTTTCCGGGCAGGAAACTAGCTGGAAAGGGCGCAAGCCTTCTGTCCGGCAGGAACTAAAGAAGATTGAAACCGAGCAGAGACAGCGCAGGCAGACACAGAAGAGCCGGAGAAAACCGAGAAACCAGCAGCGAAAAAAGAAAAAAGTGAAAGGCAGGTAAGGCGATATGGATTTAAAGAATATGATCCCAGGTGGAGCGGGGGAAGAACAGGCTCCAGAACAGCGGCTGTCAAAAGAAGAGTATGCAGCCATGAAAAAACAGCAGAGGGAAGAAGTGTGGGCAGAGGTTGACGCTCAGGCGCAGGCAGTGTTCCAAAATGGAGAATCTTTAAAAGGATTCTTGGATTTTATGGCACAATGCAACACCCAGAAAACACCCAACCTTTTGTTGATCTACGGACAGAATCCGCAGGCAACGGTGGTAAAATCCTATGATTACTGGAAAAAAGAACACCGTTCCCCAAAAGCTGGGGTGCATGGTTACACCTATATGGTCAGCACCGAATATGAAAAAGACGGGGAGCGGAGGACAGGCTATATCATCAGTAAGGGCTTTGACATCAGCCAGATGAGTGGGAAACCGCTGGAGGAACGTCCGCAGCGTTCCATGGAAGAATTGATCCACGCAGTGTTAAAAGATCAGCCAGTACAGATGCAGATCGCAGACAATCTGCCGGAAGGCATCCAGGCACAGTATATCCCAAAACAGCGCACCGTCTATGTGCAAAACGGAATGGAGGAGAATACAACATTCCATGCAGTGAACCGGGAACTGGCGTGTGCAGCATTAGACCAGCATGATGGAAATTATGTGAGGAGGAAAGTGAATGCACAGGCATACTGCGCCGCCTATGTGATCGGCAAGCGGTATGGAGCAGACGTGTCCGGTTTCCACTTTGGGAAAATCGCAGAGATGCAGGCGAACGGGCAGAAAGATCCCCAGGAACTGCGTAGCTTTTTTAAATGATGTGCGTCAGGCAGCCTATACCATCCGCAACCATATGGAACGGAACTTCGGGGAACAGGAGCAGACCTTTTCAAAGGATGATTTTTCCTTTGAGGAACCGCCAAAGCAGACACCGAAGAAGGAGAAAAAGAGAAACAGCCAGAGCGGTAAGTTCTGAAAAAAGTTCCGCTGTTGGGATAGCTATTGCGGGGTTCTTGTGGTATGTTGGGTGTAACAAAGGAGGTGCCAAAGATGGCAGATTACTATTTGAAAACAGACAACATCATGAAAAACATGTTCACGGTGGCACTCAAAGATGAGTTAGCAGCTCAGAGTCAGATGGGAAAGGTTCACCCTGCGACAGAGGCAATGCTGCAGAAAGTCCGGGACTATGAACTTTCTGAGAAAAGGCTTCCCATCACCACAGAGGAACAGCGGGAACTTCGCAATGCCCTCAACCGGCTGCGGGACAAGTATCTGGCCATGGGCAGGTACAGCGATGGCATTGACAGTGTGATCTTAAAGGTCATGAAACCGAACACCAGCAGGCGCTTCTTCTGGTAGCAGAAGGGAGGGATGTCTATGAGGATGTATAATCAAAACAAAGTGAAACAATTACGAATGCGGTATCCCAAAGGAACAAGGCTCTGCCTGGATTTTATGGATGAGCCGGGGATGTCGCCGGGATTACAAGGAACAGTGGAGTTTATTGACGATGCCGGACAGATACACATGCACTGGGAGAACGGGAGAAGCCTTGCCTTGATCCCCGGAGAGGATTCTTTTCATAGGATAGACGGACCAGCAAACGAAGTGCCGAAGCGTGAAAAAAGCGAAGAAGGAGCGAAGCCCGCAGAGGTAGCATGGAAACGTGCTGACCTTTGGGTATGGCTGCTGTTTCTGCCAGTTGTCTGGTGGGCGGGAGCTATCACTGCCTGTGCCATAAAACCAGATACCAATCTGTTACAGATCTTACAAGTGCTGACCGAAAAACTGGATCAGCCACTTTTCTATCACTTATACACCGTACACGCTGCGGTGTGTGTTCACATTCACTATTGCCTATGTGTCAGGCATCGGTATTTATTACTCCCAGAAGAAAAATTATCGAAGAGGGGTGGAGCATGGCTCTGCCAAATGGGGCGATGCAGCTTCCATCTGCAAGCGTTACCGGGACAAGCGGTACACCCAGAATCTCATTTTAACCCAAAACTTCCGCATGGGATTGGACTGCTATAAGCATAAACGAAATTTGAATGTCCTTGTGGTGGGCGGTTCCGGTGCTGGAAAAAGCCGGGCATATGCTGTAGTCAACATCATGCAGTGTAACTGTTCCATGGTGATTACCGATCCCAAAGGAGAGCTTCTGCGGAAAACCGGAGGCCTACTGGAGCGGGAAGGATATGAAGTGCGGGTGTTTGACCTCATCAATCCGGAAACGTCCTTTTGTTATAATCCCTTTGCCTATGTGCGGGATGACAAGGATGTGCTAAAACTCATCAACAACCTGATCCGTAACACCACCCCGAAGGGAGCGCAAAGCTCAGATCCGTTTTGGGAGAAAAGTGAGACTGCCTTGCTGCAGGCGCTTATGCTGTATCTGTTACATGAGGCGCCGCCGGAAGAACAGAACTTCTCTATGATCATGGAAATGCTAGGTTCTGCCCAGGTAAAAAGAGGACGATGAGGAATACCAGTCACCTTTGGACATTCTGTTTGAACGACTGGAGATGCGCAATCCGGAAAGTATTGCGGTGAAGCAGTATGCCATTTACAAGCAGGCGGCTGGAAAAACTGCTAAGTCCATCCTGATTTCCGTAGGTGTTCGTCTGGCAGCGTTCAACTTAAAACAGATCGCCAATTTAACCTGCACCGATGAACTGGATCTTTACAGCATCGGGGGAGAGAAAAAGGTGGCGCTGTTTTGCTGTATCCCGGATGCAGATACCAGTCTCAACTATCTGGTGGGTATGATCTACAGTAACCTGTTCCAGACCCTTTACTATGTGGCAGACCGGAAATACCATGGGAAACTGCCCATTCCGGTACACTGCATCATGGATGAGTGGCCCAACGTGGCATTGCCCGATGACTTTGATAAGTTGCTGGCAACCATGCGGTCGCGCGCAATTTCCTGCAGTATCATCATCAGAACATTGCCCAGATGAAAGCCTTGTTTAAGGACAGCTGGGAAAGTCTGATAGGAAATTGCGATGAATTTTTATACTTGGGCGGCAATGAAAAAGAGGGGCATAAATATGTCTCAGAACTACTGGGAAAAGAAACACTGGATACCAATACCTATGGGCAGACCAAAGGAAGAAGCGGAAGTTATTCTGTGAATTTCCAACAGTCTGGAAGGGAACTTCTCACCCCGGATGAAGTGCGGCTTTTGGATAACCGGAAAGCGGTGCTGCTGGTGCGTGGGGAGCGTCCTATTTTGGATGAGAAATACGATCTGCACAAGCATGTGAATGTGAAATATACGGAGGATGGCGGTGCGCCTCCCTATGATTATGCGAAAGCACCGCTGTCTCATGAAGATGTAACCATTGATACCAGGAGACTGGATGATTATGAACTGCTCTCAGCTGAGGAAATCCTCGGAGGGGAGCAGTCTTTTTGATTGGAGGAATGCCATTGAAGAAAACAAATGAAATGCCAAAGAATCAAACAGGAAACCATACCACAGTACCGAAAGTTATGGGAAAAGGGACCTAAATATCCCTTTGCCTTTTATGTGGCTCTGGTGTTGTCCATGACCGTAGGGGCAGCTCCGGTGCTTGCCGCCGGAGATCCGTTGGCGGTCATCAATAACCTGTCCACCTTTATCTTTTCCCTGATCCGGGCCATTGGTCTGATCTTATTGGGATTTGGTGTGGTGCAGGTGGGATTGAGCTTAAAAGTCACGATCCCAGCCAGAGAGCCAATGGATTTTTGACTCTGGCAGGAGGCGTCATCATCACCTTTGCAAAAGAGATCCTGGGACCTGATCGTTGGGTAGCAGGAAGAAATGGAAAGGGGTAGGGAGAGACTCTTCCTGCCCCGGCAAAGGAGGTGAAGCTGTTTGAGTGATAACTGGATCGTGCAGAACCTAAACTCTGCACTGAACACCTGGAATGAGAAACTGGCAGAAATCTGGACACTGCTTACCCAAAGCCCGGAATCTTTTAAGGGCGGGGATATTTGGAGCGTCATCACCGGGATCAACGGAGCGCTGACAGCCATTGGATATGGGTTGTTGGTCTTGTTTTTTGCTGCCGGGATTGTCAAGACCTGTGGCAGTTTTACGGATATGAAGAAGCCGGAGCATGCCCTGAAAGCCTTTATCCGCTTTGCCCTGGCGCAAGGCGCCATCATGTATGGCATGGAACTGATGAGAGCGCTGTTTTCCATTGTTCAGGGATTGTGTCTACCATCATGGCACAGTCAGGCATGACCAATGGTGGCGTGACAGAACTTCCAGCAGAGATCGTGGAGAAGATTGAAGCGGTGGGCATGCTGGAATCCATTCCTCTGTGGATTGTGACCTTGCTGGGAAGCCTTTTGATTACAGTGCTGTCCTTCATTATGATCCTTACGGTATATGGAAGGATGTTTAAGCTGTATATGTACACTGCCATTGCACCCATTCCCATTTCCACCTTTGCGGGTGAACCCTCCCAGTCGGTGGGAAAAAACTTTATCAAGTCTTATGCGGGAGTGTGCTGGAAGGGGCGATCATTGCACTAGCTTGTATCATCTTTTCTGTCTATGCAGCCAGTCCGCCAGCAGTAGGGGATACCTCTTTGAGTGCGGTGACCATTGTGTGGAATTATGTAGGGGAACTGGTGTTTAATCTGCTGGTACTGGTGGGTGCGGTAAAAGCATCTGACCGGATTGTGAAAGAAATGATGGGATTATAGGAATAGAAAAATAAAAGAAAGAGAGCGAGAAAAATGGAAGTAAAAATGAATAAAGAAATCCGCAACTATCAGGAGTCTATGTTTATGGGACTGAACCTGCGACAGTGCATCTTTTTCCCTGTTTGCCATTCTTGTGGCGGTAGGGATTTATTTTGGTCTGGGAGACTATGTAGGGCAGGAAATGACCGGGTGGCTGTGTATCTTAGGCGCTGCTCCGTTCGCAGCCTGTGGGTTCTTCCAGTACCACGGCATGAATGCGGAGCAGTTTGCCTGGGCGTATATCAAGTCCGAATTTTTATACCCCAGCGATTGCTGTTTCAAAGCGAGGATCTGTACCATGCCTGTATGGAAGAGACGCTGGCCTTGGGAGAAAAGTCCAAAGGGGATGGCACAGCCCTTATGAAAAAAAGAGAACAGCGGGCAAGGAAAAAACAGATGAAGCAGAAAAAGAAGTCAGGAAGGAGTGGTGCGTTTGATTAAAACCTTACAGCAGGCATTAAAAATGGACCGGGAGAAGTTCAAAGTCCCAAGGTCTGTCCAGCAGGCGATTCCCATCCAGCGGATCTGGCCGGATGGAGTGTTCCAGTCCGGGACGAAATTTTCCAAATCCTTTCGGTTTTCGGATATCAACTATGCCATTGCAAGTAAAGAAGATAAAACGGAAATGTTCTTAGATTACAGTGAACTATTAAATGCGTTGGATTCCGGTGCATCTGCCAAGATTACCCTAAATAATAGAAGAATCAATAAGGAAGAGTTTGAAGCCTCCCTGCTGTTGCCGATGAAAGAGGACGGGTTGGATACATACCGGAAGGAATATAACGATATGCTATTGTCCAAAGTCAGCGGTACCAGCAACAGTATCTATCAGGAGCGGTATCTGACGGTCAGTGTCCATAAGAAGAACATTGATGAGGCAGGGACCTATTTTGCCCGTGTGGGAACGGATATCATCACCCATCTGAGCAAGCTGTCCTCCATTGGAGAAGAGCTGGATGCGGAACAGCGCCTGCAGATCTTCGGGATTTTTTCAGGGCAGACCAGCCTCAGTGCTTCCCATTTGATATGAAGGCGTTTGCCAAACGGGGGAGCAGTTTTAAGGACTGGATCTGTCCCCAGTCCATGGAATTTTCCAAAGACTGTTTCAAGATCAACGAGCGATATGGGCGTGTGCTTTATATGCAGGATTACGCCAGTTATGTCAAGGATGACATGATTTCGGAGTTATGTGATTTGAGCCGGGACCTGATGCTGTCTATTGACATTCTGCCAGTGCCGACCGATGAAGCGGTGCGTGAGATCCAGAACAAGCTGCTTGGTGTGGAAACCAATGTAACGAACTGGCAGAGGCGGCAGAATGCCAATAATAACTTCTCTGCGGTGGTTCCTTATGACATGGAGCTTCAGAGAAAAGAGACCAAAGAAATGCTGGATGATTTGACGACCAGGGATCAGCGGATGATGTTCGGCATCCTTACCATGGTGCATATGGCAGACAGCAAGAAACAGTTGGATTCGGATACGGAGAGCATTTTATCCGTGGCAAGAAAACATTTGTGCCAGATGGCAACTTTGAAGTGGCAGCAAGTGGATGGACTCAATACGGTACTGCCTTATGGCATCCGAAAGATTAATGCCCTGCGTACCCTGACAACGGAATCCACAGCGGTGCTGATCCCATTCCATACACAGGAGATCATGCAGCCTGGGGGTATCTATTATGGGCAGAATGCGGTCAGCAAAAAAATATGCTGGTGGCAGACCGCAGAAGGCTTCTGAATGCAAACTCATTCCGTCTTGGCGTCAGCGGATCCGGTAAGAGTTTTTCCGCAAAGGAAGAGATCGTGGACCTGGCCTTGTCTACGGAAGATGACATTCTTATCTTAGATCCGGAGTCAGAATTCGGTTCGCTGGTGGAAGCGCTGAATGGAGAAGTGATCTCCATTTCTGCAACGTCCCATACTCATCTGAATGCACTGGATATGGATTCTGCCTATGGAAACGACAAGAATCCGCTCATTGAGAAGTCAGAGTTTATTTTGTCCCTGTTTGAACAGTTAGTGGGGGCTGGCAATCTGTCGGCAAAGGAAAAATCCATCCTGGACCGCTGTACCGCAGATGTGTACCGGGAATATATCCGAAGCGGTTATAAAAGCGAAGTGCCGACCTTGAAAGACTTGTACCGCCAGCTCATGCTCCAGCCGGAAGAAGAGGCCAGAGGGCTTGCCTTGTCTTCGGAACTGTTTATCAATGGAAGTCTCAATACCTTTGCACAGAAAACCAATGTGGATACGAAGAACCGTATCATTGCCTATGATATCCGGGAACTGGGAGAGCAGCTCATGCCTCTTGGTATGCTGGTTACCTTGGACAGTATTTTCAACCGGGTAATCCAGAACTGGAAGATGGGAAAGACAACCTGGATCTTTGCGGATGAGTTTTATCTGCTTTTCCGGTATGAGTACAGCGCCGACTTTTTCTACCGCCTCTACAAGAGGATTCGTAAATACCAGGGGATTTGTGACAGGTTTAACGCAGAATGTGGAGGAACTCTTAAAATCTGATACCGCAAGGCTGATGTTAGCAAACAGTGAATTTTTGATCCTTTTGAATCAGGCAACGACTGACAGGGATGAACTGGCGAACCTTTTGAATATCTCGGATAACCAGTTATCGTATATCACGAATGTAGGCGCAGGAAAGGGACTGATCCGGTGTTCCGGAAATCTGTGTGCCATTTGAGAACAGCTTTCCGAAGAATACGAAGCTGTACCGCTTGATGACAACGAAACCGGGAGAGTGTGTCGAAAAGATATTTTTAGGGTGCTGTTGGAATTTCTTTGGCAGCATCCTTTTGGGAAGGAGGGAATGTAAATGGAAGAAGGACAAACAGTGGAAATCCAGGAAACGAGAGAACCGCTTCGGGAGCAGGGCAGTATCCGGGTATTGCTGGAGCTGTTGGAACAACAGGGCATGAATCAGGAAAAAGGGGATGTGCTCCGTATGGCAGACTATATTGATTCCATGGAAATGCAACTGGGAACCGTCTTAAAAGAATTGGGAGAGGTGAAGAAGCAACTGGGTGTGATGCAGGAAAGTAAGGTCAAACTCTTTGCGGTGAATACAATCCAGAAAGCAGAACATCAGGTGAAAACACTTCGTTTTCAGGTGGGAGAATGGAAACGAAAGTTTGTGGAACGGGCAGAACAGGCAGTAGTTGATTTTAAAGAAAAAGGGGAAAGATGCCCTTGCCTGTGCGGTAAAGGGAATGCACCTTACCCAAGGCTTGCAAAAACCAATCGTCTCTGCATACGGTGATGCTGTCGATGGATCAGAAGATTGACCGTCTGGGGAGCATGGCGGAAGAACTGCAAGTTGCCAAAGGGCATCTGAAAAACGCATTTTGGAAATGAACGGAAAAGATACCGCAAAAATCACAGAGCGAAATCCGGAACAGGGAATGATCTTTCAAACTCAGAAGGTGTTATTCCAATCCATGCGGAGCATCCATCGGCTGGAACAGAAAACAGAACGATTGCAACAGCAGATTGGAAAACTGGAAGAAAGACAAAGGAAACCGACATCTTTGAAAGATACCCTGCAGGAACTGAGACAGGAATCACATCCTCTGAAGCCTGGCAAAGAAAAAAAAAGAAGGCGGCAGTTCGATAAAGAGAAAATTTTCAGAGAGAGGTGAGAACTATGAAAGAAGAAACAACCATTACCTTTCTTGCTTCGGAGTGCGGGGAGTTCCATGAAATGGGAGAATGCATCGAATGCACATCTTTAAAAGAAGCGTTCCGGCATTACCAGAGATTTTGCAAGCGTTCCCCTCAGATGGTTCCGTCTTTGGAGTTTTCCCTGCACCATGCAGACGATCCGCTGTATAACGAGGGAGAATATCCATTAGCAACCAGGGAGAAGGGAAAAGAGTTATTGTCCTATGTTCCCTATTATGCCAATCATCCGCTGGTGCAGGAAGCGGTAAAGGAACTGGAACAGCTGGAGAGCCAGCAGAAGAAATCAAAAAAGCGAGGAAGGGAACGTTAGAAAGTACAAAAGATGGGAGGTGTGTGATTGAAAGAGATCAAAGAAAAAGTGCGGGGGCAAAGTCCGAAGATCCGTAATCCTGCCTCCCGGCTTCCGAAGGAACTGGTGCGTTCTGCGATGCTGGAAGCAAAAGAAAAGTCCAGCATTATGGCAGATAAGATCGGAAGAGAAACGGGGGAGGAATCCCCGGTAGAATATGCCGGAAACCGCATCCAGCGTGTGGAACAGCGCATGGGAAGAGAAAGTGCTTCGGCAGCCTATCGTGGCGGTAAGAAGCTGGCGGTGAAAACCTATGAGAAGATAAAGGCGCAGAAACAAAAGCAGAGAGAAGCCGCGACACCCTCGTTGGGAGAGGAAAATACAAGAGGTAACACATTTACCCAGGCAGGACAGACAATGGCAAAGAAAGGGCGAACAGAAGCCACAAGAAGCATTAAGGTCAAGCCGGAAGCCGAGAAAACAATTAAGGAAGCTGGAAATCGGACGGTAAAAATAGCGCCCCGTGTGGTGAAAGCCTCTCCGGTTTCTTCCCAGAAAGTGAAAACCCAGGCAGTCTTACAGAAAAAGCAAGCACTGAAATCCATGAAAGCAGCCAGGGAAGCAAAACGGGCTGCCATGCACTCTGTCCAGACAGCCAAGCAAAAAGTGCAAAGGCAACTGGAAGAGGATTGAAAAGCCATGGCAGAAGCTGCCGCTCATGCAGTGAAAGCTGCATTTGCGGCTCTGATGGCAGGCGGTGGTGCGGTTCTGGTTGTTCTGATTTTGATTGTAGGGATTATTGGCGGTGCAGCCTTTTTGGGAAATTCCCAGAGCAGTGAGGCGTTAAGTGCGGAAGTGTTGGCGCATACGCCCGCCATTCAAAAGTATGCCAGTGAATTTGGAATCCCGGAATATGTTCCGGCAATCCAAGCCATTATGATGCAGGAAAGCGGAGGCAGGGGAACCGATCCCATGCAGGCTAGTGAGTGTCCTTATAATACCCAGTATCCCAATACTCCCGGTGCGATTCAGGATGCAGACTATTCTATCAAGGTGGGCGATACAGTATTATGCGGATTGTGTCCGGGAAGCCGGATGTGAAAGCCCACAGGATATGGACAAGCTAAAACTTAGTTTACAGGGCTATAATTACGGGAATGGGTATATCTCATGGGCGTTGGAAAAATTTGGCGGTTACAGTGAAGCCAATGCGCTGCAGTTTTCCCAGGAACAGGCAGCCGCCCATGGGTGGTCAGGTTATGGCGATCCAGAGTATGTGCCCTCATGTGATGCGGTATTATTCCGGTGGAGGTTGGTTTGCCGGACTTTTTGGAAATGGGCAGCTTGTGACCATTGCGAAAAGCCAGTTGGGGAACGAAGGCGGCCAGAAGTTCTGGTCGTGGTGGGGATTCACAGAGAGACAAGAATGATGTGCCTGCTTTGTCAGCTGGTGTGCGGATCAGGCAGGGCTCATTCAAAAGGAAGCAGTACCGAAGTTTTCTGTTTGTACGGATGGTGTAGCTTGGTTTCAGGCAAAGGGGAAATGGCAGAGTGGAGGAAGTGTTCCGACACCGGGACTATCATCTTTTTTGATTGGGATCATGACGGAGCCAGTGACCATGTAGGAATCGTGGAAAGCTGCGATGGAACTACGGTACATACGATTGAGGGAAACAGCGGAGATGCAGTAAGGCAGAACAGCTATACGGTGAATTCCCAGTCCATTTTGGGATATGGACTGGTTGCTTACTAAAAAAATGAGAAAAAATCAAAAAGAACGGATTGCATTGTAGGAGCAAAGGAACAATGCTATAATAGGAAAGCAGGCAGGGCGCACGTCCTGCCTGCTGATAAATATGAAAAGTACAATCATGAGATTGATAAAATAGAGTCATTGGGGAGTGGAATATTTGAAACGGGAAGAAATCTTTGAATATGTAAAAAACAATATGGAACAATTCCGGAATATCTTTGGAAGAGTTCTCCTAAGAGTGCAATACTCCGGCATAAAAATGGAAAGTGGTATGCAGCTATTCTGCGAGTTGAAAAATCAAAACTGGGTTTGAAGGAGGAAGGAACCGTAGATATCATCAATGTGAAGTGTGAACCGGATATGGTTGGACTTCTGACACAGACCTACGGTTTTCTGCCAGGGTATCACATGAATAAGAAGTATTGGATCACCATGTTGTTAGATGGAAGTGTAAGTGAGGCAAAAAATCTTAGATTTTCTGGATATGAGTTATGATTTGATAGATGGGAAAAAGGATTGAGTTTAGAGGTTCCGTAACGAATTTGACATAGGAGGTATTTTATTATGGATAAGAGAGAACAGATGATTCGGTTATGGTTTTCTATGTGGCTGGAAAAGAAAGATTTAGGAATGGATGATATTTTTGCAGAGAACGTGAGTTATACAGAAAGCTGGGGACCATGTTATAGCAATCGTGAAACCGTAAAGCATTGGTTTCAGGAATGGAATACGACGAGGAAGCGTAATCGCCTGGGACATCAAACAGTTTTTTCACAAAGGGAATCAAACAGCGGTGGAGTGGTATTTTAAAAAATATTATGGAGAATGGAGACATTGAAGAATTTGATAGAATTTCATTAATTGAATGGTCAGCAGAGGATCAAATTCAATCCTTGAAGGAATTCGGCTGTAATCTTCATAACTACGATCCGTATCAAAAGAGTGATACGCCCCAATTCAGAGAAGAAAAAATTCATTGGTTTTAAAGCCAGGCAAGTAGTATAAAGGGATTTTAGCAAGCAATGAGAAGGTGTGTGGTAACATGCATCTTCTTTTTGCGTTTCAAAAGATTTTTAAGATTTCAAAAAGAAAATCATAAATTTTTCAATCTGTAACATTTCTAGGACATTTCTGTTGTAAAATAAGAATGAAAATGCTAGCAAAATTGTTGCAAAGGATGAAAAGGAATGAAACAGATTTTAATCGTAGAAGATGATGAACTTTTGAATAAAATGTTAGTTTACAACCTACAGTCAGAATCCTATGGGATTGTTTCGGTGGAAACGGTAAAAGAAGCCATGGAAGTGCTGAAGAGCCAACCGTTTGATCTGGTACTATTGGATATCAATCTTCCAGATGGAGATGGATATGCGATTGCAAAAAACAATCCGGAAAAAAAATATAGCGATACCATTGTAATCTTTTTGACTGCAAATGACAGGGAAAGTGATGAGATCCGGGGGTATGAACTTGGAGCAGTAGATTATATCACAAAACCTTTCCATTTATTCCCTGCAGAGAAAAGTGGAAAATGTACTGCGTATGATGGGGCATCATGTGTCCATGCAGGATGTCTTTGATGATGGCAGGTTGTTTTTAAATTTTGCAGAGCAGACAGCTATGCTGGGTGGGAAGCCATTGACCTTATCTACTTTGGAGTTTCGGATGCTGAACCTGTTCTGTCAGAACCGCAATCGTGTATTAACGAGAAAACAGTTGTTGGAAAAAATATGGGACTGTACAGAAAATTATGTGGACGAGCATACGTTAACGACAACGTTAAGCCGCATCCGGGGAAAGATTGAGACAGATGGAACGGTATATATCAAAAACCGTATATGGCATGGGATATAAATGGACCGGAGGTGAAACAGCATGATAGGAAAGAAAACCTCTGTAAAAAGATGTTTTTTTGGCTGACTGCCGGCATGGTACTCTCAATGACAGCAATCATATTGGTCTCCTTTTTTCTGACCAAAAATATCGCAGTGTTATGGGTTGGGCTGGCATTAACAGTCTGCGCTGCACTATGGATGCTTTTTATGGTACAACTGTTGGGAATGAGACTGTCAAATTTTACTTCTGAACTGTGCCAGATCCTGGATGACATGATGAACCGCAGTCAGGAACCTGAAAATGTATCCGACAGAGAGACGATTTTTTGCCCGTATCCATCACCGCCTGGTGCGTCTGTATAATATTCTGCAGGAAAGCAACCGGAAGGTAGAAGCAGAGAGACAGGAATTACAGTCCCCTGGTGTCAGATATTTCCCATCAGGTCAGGACTCCGGTGAGCAACATGAAAATGATTGTAGATACACTTTTGACAAAATCCCTGGAAGAACAGGAGCAAAATGAGTTTCTGAAAAGTGTAAGAGGACAGATCAATAAGCTGGATTTTTTAATACAGGCATTGGTCAAAACCTCCCGTTTGGAAACCGGGGTGATTCAATTAGAAAAAGAAGATCATTTCATATATGATACTTTAGCGCAAGCATGAGCGGAATCGTATATTCCGCAGAGCAAAAAAAGATCCATGTATCTGTGGAATGTCCGGAGGATGTGCGTGTGTCCCATGACAGTAAGTGGACAGAAGAAGCGATTTTTAATCTGTTGGACAATGCGGTAAAATATACCCCGACAGGGGGAAGTGTCCATGTGTCTGTAGCGCAATGGGAAATGTATGTGGAGATAAAAGTATCTGATACCGGAAAAGGAATTTCAGAGAGCAATCAGGCATCTATTTTCAAGAGGTTTTACCGGGAAGAAGAGATTCATAATCAGCCGGGTGTTGGAATCGGTCTTTATCTGACCAGGGAAATTGTAACACAGCAGGGCGGTTATGTTACTGTGGAATCACAGGTGGGAAAGGGATCAGCATTTTCTATTTTTTGCCGAGATAAAGAAATATATGGAGGATACTATGGCAGCTGTAAAATTAGTTTCACTTACAAAAGAATATCAAAATGGAGAAAATTATATAAGAGCCGTTGATGATGTATCCTTTTCTATAAAAGAAGGGGAGTTTATTGCAGTCATTGGTGCTTCCGGAAGCGGAAAGTCAACCCTGATAAATTTAATCAGCGGATTGGAAAAGCCAACCCATGGATGTGTTTATGTGCATGATGTAAATTTGACGCAATTATCTTTAGAAGAACAGATTTCTTTTTTCGCAGATGGCACATTGGTGTTGTTTTTCAAAAATATAATCTGATTCCTGCCATGAATGTGTTTGAGAATATCGTGCTTCCGGCAAAATTACTGGAGAGGACAGTAAATGAAAAAGAGGTTTTCCATTTGGCAAAAACTTTGGGGATCGAAGAGAAACTCTTTCAGATGCCGGATGAGTTATCGGGAGGACAGCAACAGAGAGCTGCCATTGCCAGAGCTGTCTACACCCATCCTACCATTCTGTTAGGGGATGAGTTGACGGGGAATCTGGATTCCAGAACCAGCGCCTCTGTTATGGAACTGTTAAAAAAGATCAGCAGGCAATATCAGCAGACCATGCTTGTGGTTACCCATGATGAAAAAAAAATCGCTGCCATGGCAGATCGGATCATCCGCATGAAAGACGGAAGGGTGGTGGAAGATGAAAGACTATGATTATCACCGTCCGGCAGAAAAAAAGTGCTTTTGGATTCTTATCGAAAGCAGAACCGGAACAAAAACCGCCTTTTTGTTTCTGGCAGTTGCACTTACCGTTGGAGTGATTTTCTGTATGATAAGTTTTGCCTATGGGAAGATCCAGGTGGACATCCAGAAACATATCCGGACAGATGGAATGACGGTGTCAACGTATCTTGAAAATGGTACAGAAGAAATGGCAGGACAGCTGCATACGCTTTCCTACATAGCAGAAACGGGGAAAAGAAAAATTTGCCGGAAAACTATGCGATCAAACGATAAAATATTGCGACTGTGTTGTGGCAGATGAAACAGCATTTGAAACCATGCTCTGTCCGGCCTATACACAGATCGTGGGAACGTATCCCAAACAGGAAAACGAAATCATGCTTTCCACCAAAACCTTAACGTATCTGGGAATTTCGGATCCAAAGGTGGGAATGGAATTAAAGCTGGATTTTTATTGGAATGATCTTTTCAAACAAAAGGAACCGGACAACAGACGTTTCAGCTTTCCGGATATTTTACAGAATATCAGAATCAGGGGGCAAGTTCTTCCATTGCATTTTTGTCTGAGAAGAAACTGAAAGAAAGCGGAGCTGGATGGAATCCCTGCAGGATACTGCTGAAACCGGAAAAGGATTCTGTCAGTGGCATACAGATGGAACAACAGTTGCAGGAAGATATCCGGTTGAAAGAAGGGCAGCGGATCGTCAGCATGGATTCGGCTGCATACCGGGCAGTGGAAGGAATGCTGGGAAGCTATGGATTTGCAGCCTTGTTCTCTTTCCTGATTCTGCTGTGTATGTTTTTGTTCATCTATAATATTTTGAATTTATCATTAGGAAAAGATTTACAGCAATATGGTCTGATGGAAGTAGTCGGGGTACAGCAGCATCAGATTATACAAGTGATGTTCCGGCAGATGATGGAAGTTGTCTTGAAGGGAAGCCTTGCAGGCGTTGCCATAGGCAGTCTGGTGGTACTTGGAATCCTGCCCTCTGTCATTGGAAAACTGTATCTTGGACAGGCAGAAGAACTGGAGGGATTTCTTTCTATCAGCCTGTGTTCTTTCTGATAGCCATCCTGCCAGTGGCAATGACTTTGGGTGTTGTGATACTTCTGGTAAAGCAAAAAATCAAAGTTCTGAGTCCTCTGGAATGTATGAACTATGGAACTGGGAATGTTGCAGAGAAGAAACAAACAAAGAAAAAAGAAAGCAGTTTTCCAAAGTTTTGGAAACAAGCCGGAAGTTTATCTGGCCAGAAGATATCTGTTTTACAATAAAAAAGGCTTTTTTTCATCACCATGATTTCTCTGACCATAGGTTGCGGCTTAGCGCTTGGATCTTCGGTGATTGTAAAGGGAGTAGATCTGCAAAACCAGTTTATGAAAGAACCTGATTTTTCAAATCCGTATCACACAGGAAGCCTGCAGCACACTGATGGAAACTTCCCCGGATACAGAAAATATGGTCTTTTTTCCCGAAAAATTCTTGGAGAACATCAAGCAGACTGCCGGAAACAGCCTGCAGGATGAAACAAAGATCCAGGGATTTTACCCTATTATCGGGAAACAAGGTCGGGATAGCATCAAGTTATTAAATGACGGGGAAACCGTTCCGACTGTAATCCAAAAAATTTCTTCTTCTGAAAAAAGGAAAAACTGCAGGAATTTTTGAAAGAGCAGGAGATAACAGCAGACTGGGAAACATTTACACACGAAAACGGAACGATTCTTCTCCATGATCACAGAGTATCAGAATATGCAGAAGAGCAGGCATTGGAGCAGCTTGGAAATACAATAGAAGTGTATGATCTGGTTCCGGTGGGAACGGATATGTCCGACCTGCTTCCAGAGACACTGGTAAATTGCGGGTATCTGGATATTACAAAGGAAGGATTTCCGGAATTAGAGTTGTGCTGGGATGGCAGAAATACCAATCTTCTTCTTGTAACAGAGGAAACCTTTGAAAACCTGTCAGAGAATCTGACCCCACAGACCTTTGAAATGAGCTTTTCTGTAGAAAAGGAACAGGAATCCGGCTGCAAAAAACAGGTTAAAGGGAATGATCCAAACAGAAAATATGGAATTTCAGTCTGAAAACGGATATGCGGAGCAATTAAATTTATTCCAGATGGAGAGTCGGTCAGACCTTTTATTAAAAGAACAGGGTATATTCAGACCAGCAGGCTGTTGCTTCTGGTAATCAGTGGATGCCTGATCTTTATCGGGATTATGAATTTTTTAAATGTAAGGGTAACGGATATGTTACTTCGAAAAAAGAATGTGCCATTATGAATCGTGTGGGAATGACCAGAAAGCAGTTGCAGCGGATGTTCCTTGCGGAAGGAATGTTTACCTGGCTGTTGCTGAGTGCTCTTCTGGTAACAACGGGAACGCTGTTGACAGGCGGGATTGGATGGTATATGAAAACAAAGATTTCTTATTTTGTATTCTATTATCCGCTGAAAGAAATGGTTGCTCTACTGATGATTTTACTTGCAGGCAGTATTCTGGTACCAGGAATTTTCTTAAAAAAAGTTTTATGGAAAAGCGGATACTAAATAATTGGAGGGAATTGAATGATGTATCAAACCGTTTTAATAGAAAATATTACTACTGAAAATGTAACTGAAAAATAAATGCTAAACTTATAGAAATGGAAAAACAAAGCTACAAACTTGTAACTATGTCATTTTGGGGAGCTGAAAAAAGCTGTCTTGGTTTTCAAAAAAGGATTAAAAGGCAGTTTGCTGTGATATTTTAAATAGAATTATAGTCACAGATAAAATCAAGAACAGCAGAATATCATATTTGGCATCTTTTGTAATTTTTGAAATGTCCGAGATTTGTAACAATTCAGGCTGAAATTCCTTGAATTTTGTTCTTTTCTCGGACATTTCTGTGACATTTGTATTTTATAATAGAGTCATCACAAAGAAAGGCAGAAAGGAGCTTATAGAATATGAGTATTTTACAGACAATCGATTTAAAAAAATATTATGGCACAGAACCCAATATTACAAAGGCTTTTAGACGGTGTGTGAATTTTTCGGTGGAAGAAGGTGAATTTGTAGCGGTAGTAGGCACTTCAGGTTCCGGAAAATCCACGATGCTTCATATGATGGGAGGTTTGGACACTCCTACCAGCGGAAGAGTTATTGTACGGGGAGAAGAACTGGCAAAGAAAAAACGATGAAGAGCTGACGATTTTCAGGAGAAGAAATATTGGTTTCATTTTCCAAAATTATAATCTGGTTGGATTTTGAATGTTTATGAGAATATTGTCCTTCCGGTAGAACTGGATGGAGATACGGTAGATCAGGGATTTATGGATGAGGTGGTTCATATGCTGGCGCTGGAAGATAAACTAAAGAATATGCCGAATAACCTCTCAGGAGGACAGCAGCAGAGAGTTGCGATTGCAAGGGCATTAGTTGCAAAACCTGCAATCGTGCTTGCCGATGAACCTACAGGGAACCTCGACTCGAAAACCAGTGCAGATGTTATGGGATTGATCAAACGGACCAGTTATGAGTTTCACCAGACGGTGGTAATGATTACACATAACAATGAGATCGCCCGGCTTGCAGACCGGATTGTCCGCATTGAGGATGGCAGGATCGTGGAATAAGGAGGTGGCAGGCTATGACTTGGCCTTTTGAAAATAATACAAACGGAATTGTCAAGAATCTGGCGAAGAGAAATCTAAAAAGCGAAAAACGAAGAAATGTTATGGTAATAGTATCGGTAGTTTTATCTGCTTTTTTTAATCAGTCTTTCCGGTTTGACTGGAGTTTCATTGATGCAAACAGAAAAGAAGAAAGTGATCGATACTTACGAAGCAACTTATGTACAGGTTGATGAAACGCATATAGAAGAGTTAAGAGAAGTGCCGGAATTTGCACGTGTGGGAGAATACTATAGGTACGGGGAGGAAGTTTCCGCACAGGGATTTAAAGGATTCTTTGCTTATACGGATAAGGAAACCCTGTATATGGCACGTTCCCAAATGAATTTGGCAGATGGAGACTTACCGGAAGAGAAAAATGAGATTGCGGTAAGTAAAGAATGGCTTTCAAAATTCTTCCCTGACTGTCATATCGGTGATCCGGTTACCTTGGATACGGAAAGTTTTTCAGGTGAATATACTATTTCAGGCATCTTAGATACAACAGGGCAAGAGAAGCAAAATATGTACTCTTTTCTGATCTCCAAAGAAATGCTAAAGCAGTGTACGAAGTATGAACCTGACGGATACTTTGCCTATGTACATCTGAAGCATGTAGATCAGTTAGACGGAGAACTTATCAAAGCTGACGTTCAGAAGATTAAAGAGGAGTTGCAGATACCCGGAGTCGGATTTCATGATGCGTACTTCCGTTATATTGACGGAGACATTTCCATGGAGAACGTTTTGCTGCTTATGGCTTTTGCCGGTATTGTTTTGGTAGGTGGCTGTGTTGTAATTCAAAGTATTTTCCGTATTTCCATTATTGATAAAATAAAAAGCTATGGTCAGCTCCGGACTGTTGGTGCTACCAAAAAAAGCAGATTATGCGTATTGTAAAAAAAGAGGGACACTCTTTGGGATGGAAAGGTATGTCTATCGGGATTTTACTTGGTTTAGGAGTGACACTTTTGTTATTTCCCAAAGGTTTTCTTTTCAGGATATCTTATCGTGATGGGATGTACAGTATTGATCTGCTGGATCATGATTTGTCTGTCTATCCGAAAACCTGTGAAATTAGCCGCAAATATCTCACCAGTTGAAGCAGTTCGTTTTACTTCCCTTCAAAAGAAGATAAAAAAAATCGGGCGAAGAGAAAAAAGATTAGCCCTTGTTCTCTCGGAATGCTGAACTTTCGCAGGGATTGGAAGAAAACAGTCAGTATTGTGTTTTCGCTAAGTTTGGGCGGGATTCTGCTTTTGGCTGTTAGTTCTTTGCTGATTCTGCAATCGCCGGAAAAACTGGCAAGACAGTACTTTAAAAATGGGGATTATAAGATTTATATAGATTCGGATAAGGAACATATTGATATTCTCAAACAGGGAAATCCATTGAATGAAGAATTGAAACAGGAAATCCTGGATATTGATGGAGTGGAAGAGATTCTGGTCACAAGGAAATCAGCAAGTTTTGAAGCCACTTCCCATGAAATTACTGAGCATGGTACTTGTGATATGATCACCAAAGAAAATAGGGAACTTCTGGCACAAGCTGTTTTAGAGGGAAGTATGCCTGAGGACAATGGCATTTTATTGCCATACGATTATAGTGGTTTTGATGGGAAGGAAAAATTGGGGAAACCATAGAACTTTCATTGGGAGAGAAAACAATTCCTGTAACCATATCAGGTTTTTAATGGGAAAAAACTATTTTTGCCAGTGGACATGGTCCAATCGGAGTGGACGGACCAATGATGTTTTTGCCGGAAGAACTGTTTCAGGAATTAATACCGGATGTAACTAATTTTGATTACTCTGGGACATTGTCTGCGATCCGGATAAATCGGAAAAAGTGGGAAAGGCTTTGGAGAATCTTGCTATTTCGCATACCGATATTGGTTTAGATACCTTTGAGGATCGAGTAGATAGTTTTGGGTATATGAATGTAGCATATGGCATAATGCAGGTGATTTCATGGTTCATCTTTTTTGTTTGGTGTGATCAACCTTATCAATACCACACTTTCCAATCAATATTCGCGCAGACAAGAAAATAGCGTGTTGCGTTCGATCGGGTTAGCGCCGAAACAATTAGCGCAAATGACGGTATGGGAAGGAATGGGGTATGTGGTTAGCAGTATTTTGCTTATGCTTGCCATTGGACTGCCAATTACGCTTCTGGTATGGAGAAAATTCAGTATCAGTGCTTACGCTGGACGAATCCTTCCTTACGAATTTCCTTGGTTGCAGATGGGAGTATATGTAGTAGTACTTGTGACAGTAGAGCTTATTTTATCCGTTTGGACAATCCGCAGACAGAAAAAACAATCCCTGATTGAACAAATGCGGGCAATGGAATAAGACAACAGTGCTTTTGCTGAAAAGTGTGGAATATTTCGGCAAAAGCATTTTTATGGAAAACATTTTTTTTCTGAAAGAAAATAGGATATAATCAATCTATGTTTTGGAAGGATGAACATCAGAAAAACGGTATTTAGGACATTTCTGTAACATTTGAGGTTTAAAATAGCGATAAGTTTAGAAGATGGGAAAGGAAGAATCTGGATTGAGGAAGATTTTAATTGTAGAAGATGACAAAGTATTAAATAAAACGCTGGCTTATAATCTTACTGCAGATGGTTATGAAGTAACCTCTGTATACAGTTTTCAGGATGCAGTAGAACGATTGAAAAGAGTGAATTTGATATTGCTCTGTTGGATATTAATCTGCCGGATGGGAACGGTCTGCATTTATGTGATGAGATCAGAGGAAGAGGGCAGTATATTTCGATTATTCATTCCCTTGGCTGGTTATCTTGCTATATTTGGCAATCCTGTTGATTGTGCAGTTTATCTTGATTTCTTATACAACGGGGAGTCTGAGAAAACAATCTCTTGTAGAGCAGATCAGAGTGACGGAATAATTATTACATGAGATTGGCGGGCAAATATATTTCAAAAGAACTTTTGTAAATACTGCCCGCCATTTTTAATCCCTTTATCTTCAATGCTTGTTCTGAATATCGTATAATGTATGGTAGCGGCTGTGGTTTCATAGAAAGTTGAGGAATTTTTGAGATTTACCATATATCATATAAAGAACGGAGGTGCATGATTTTGAATCCTAAATTACTGATCGTTGATGATGAACGCGGTATTGTTGATATGATACAGAGTTATTTTCAAACACAATATGATATTCTGACTGCTTATAGCGGACAAGAAGCGCTCAAAAAGTAGCCTGCAAACCAGATTTAATTTTATTGGACATCAATATGCCGGGAATGGATGGTCTGACTGTATGCCAAAGGATACGGGGAACACATTGCCTGTCCCATTCTTTTTTGACTGCTCGTATTGAATCCAGCGATAAGATCATTGGATTTCAGGCCGGAGCGGATGATTATATCGTCAAGCCCTTTGATTTGGATGAATTGGGGCGCGTATTGCCGCACATCTGCGCCGGGAGCAGCGACGCCAAAATAATTCGGCAGCGCTTCTTTGGTGAATTGATACTGGATTATTCCGCCCGAACCGTTACAATCAATAATCAGAACATCCCGCTATCTAAGAGGGAGTTTGAGATTGTAGAACTTTTATCCCTCAATGCAGGACAGGTTTTTGACCGTGAGCGAATTTATGAGCTTGTGTGGGGCTTGGATGGGGACGGAAACAGCGATACAATTATGGAGCATATTCGGAAAATACGCGCTAAATTTGCAGTACATACATTGCATAATTACATTGAAACGGTTTGGGGGTGTGGTTATCGGTGGAACGCCTAAAAAATATGGGACTAAAGAAATCTTTCCTGCTATTATCCCTCTCCTGTTTGGCAGCGGCATTTCTCCTGCTTGGGGCAGTTATCTTCCTTTGCCGAGGCATTGAAAACCATTATCCTTTAGGCGGTGTAGAAATCTTGTCGGATGGCTCTGTTGTACCTTTGCCATCTCCTACGGTGTCACAACAGCGTATTTTGGCTATCCTAAACATTGTGCAGACGGTTTCCTGTATTCTTTTTCCAGTAGGCGGATTGATTGTTTCAGTCTTTCTTTTTTATTATCTCAAATTGAAACAGCCTATTTCCTGCCTGCAAAATGGCATTATGCGGATTCAGAATAATGATCTGGATTTTTTCGCTGCCGATTTTGTCTAACGATGAAATGGGACAACTATGTGCTGCCTTTGAAGAAATGCGGAGTGAACTTCTGAAATCGAATCGGCTGTTGTGGCAACAGGCCGAGGAACGCAAACGGCTCAATGCCGCATTTTCCCATGATCTGCGTAACCCGATTACGGTATTAAAAGGAAGTGTAAAACTTTTGCGGCAAGGTATTCAGGACGAACAGACCATAGACCGGCTGGAAAGTTACACTTTACGGATTGAGCAGTATGTAGAAGCTATGAGCAGTGTTCAAAAGTTGGAACAACTCTCTGTTAAGCCAAAAAGAAATCAGACTATCCGTTTTGCAGAGTGAATTGCAGGAAACAGCACGACTGTTGGCGCTATCCAAAAAAGTTTCTGTTTTAGTACCATCAGATGGAACAGTTTGTATAGATCACGGGCTATTTCTTACCGTAGCGGAAAATCTGATTGGAAATGCGGTGCGATTTGCAGAAAAAAGCAATCTCTATTCAAATAACGCTGCAAAATGATTCTATGACCTTGAAATGTAGAAGATGATGGTGCTGGTTATCCGCTGTCTCTCGTGCAGAATGGGCCAACCCCCTTTGAAACGACAAGTAGTAATTCCTCACATTTTGGAATGGGGCTTTACAGCAGCAGAATTTTATGTGAAAACATGGTGGACGATTGATTTTGGGAAAATCAGGCCGGGGGCGGTGCATCCGCAACTGCTATTTTTCATTTTGTGTAATCCTTGAGCAATTTTTGAGATTTATCATTTACACTCTCCTTATACCACAAATAAGGAGAGTGTTTTTATGAATATTGAGGCAAAGAATTTATCAAAGATTTATGGTGATGGTGAAAACCGAGTGGTGGCTTTGGATCATGCGAATCTCGAAATTGTATCCAGCGATTTTATTTCTATTATGGGACCATCGGGAAGCGGAAAAAGTACCCTGCTGCATTTGCTTTCCGGCTTGATAAGCCATCTTCCGGTTCGCTGACCTACGATGGTAAAGATATTTACAGTTACAGCGATAAGGAGTTGTCGGCATTCCGCCGGAAACGGATCGGATTTATTTTTCAACAATTTAATCTGCTTCCGGTTCTGACGGCGAAAGAAAATATTATCATGCCTCTTTTGCTGGATAAACAAAAAACCGGATGAAGCATACCTGAAGCAGCTTACAGAACTGCTTGGCATTCAGGGCCGCTTGGAACATCTGCCCCATGAGTTATCCGGCGGCCAGCAGCAGCGTGTAGCCATTGCCCGCGCTTTGATTGCAAAACCAGATGTGATTTTTTGCTGATGAGCCTACGGGAAATCTGGACAGCAAAAGCGGCGGCGAAGTCATGGAACTGCTTCAAAATGTATGGAAAAAGATGGGGAAAGCTCTCGTTGTCATTACCCATGACAGCCGTATTGCACGAATGGCAGACCGGCAGTTTCAGATTGTAGATGGTGTGCTTACGGAGGTGACAGCGAAATGAAATCTTATCGTACATTAGCATTGAAAGAACTACTGTCCCAAAAGTCACTTCTATTCTTATTTTGATTGCCGTTGTGCTGTCTACTATGATGACAACCATTGTAGGACAATCCATTGGCGTACTTAGTGCAATGCGGGAACAGCAGGCCATCGCTATCGGAGGAAACCGATATGCCACTTTTTGCAGATGAATGCAGATCAGCTTCACGCACTGGAACAGGATGAGCGTCTTTCCTATGTAGGGGAAATCTATTTATATGGGAAGTTTAGAACTCTCCCCATCTCTTACCCTTGGTTTGATGGAATATTTGGATGACAATGCCGCTATCTATCCGTCCAGTACCAGTGTAGAAGAAGGTCGTCTGCCAGAAGCCCCGATGGAAATAGCTCTTTCGGAAGATATTCTGAAATACCTTGGCTTTGAGGGTGGTATTGGAGATAAGATTACACTTTTACTGCAAAAAATCTTCGCCACAACATCGCGGACAGCTATTCCTATACAGCAGAATTTGTTCTTACAGGGATATTGAAAAATAACTACTTAGGATATACAAGCGGCACTGTTACGGGAGTTGTAGGGGAAGGAACTGCTGAACAACTTCTACCGGAATCTTATATTTATTACAATGTGGATATTCAGACTGCCGATAAAAAGAATTTTCAAGCAGTTGTCGATGACATCAATAAGGAATTGAACATCCATGAGCTTGATACCAGCTACAATATTGTATATTTGAACGCTTTGGGAATTTCCTATACTGCAAATTCCGAGGGCGCTAATGATAAGGGATTCTCTTTTTTATGACAGTCGCAGGGATATTAGTGGGTACTTTGATTTTGCTGGCTGCTGGTCTTGTGATTTACAACATTCTGAAAATATCTGTATCAAAACGGATAAAGGGATATGGAACACTTCGGGCTATTGGAGGCGAAAAAGGACAGCTTTATCAGATCATTGTAATTGAAGTAATCCTATTGTGCCTGATGGGGATTCCTATTGGTATGCTCCTTGGCTTCCTAAGTGCCAGAGGAATTTTAGAGGCAGCTACCGGCTTGGTTTCCCCTGAATTGTTCTTGGTTCAGGATGCTTCTGAATTGAAAACTCTAATAGCAGAGAACAGTTCTTTGAATGGAACCTTACTGGTTTTAAGCGGAGCAATCACTTTGGCGTTTGCGTTGTTTGCAGCATTGCCAGCAGCCAGATCAGCCGCAAGGGTATCTCCCATTATGGCTATGTCTGGAACAAATCTAAAAATTCGCCGCAGAAAGCGTAAAACAAAGAAAATCCATAATTTTGAAGCATACTACGCCCGCCTGAACTTAAAGAGAAATAAAGGCCGTACTGCAATTACAATTTTGTCCCTTGTTATGAGTATCACGGTTTTTATTGCCCTGCAAGGGTTTTTCCTCTCTCCTGAACGCTGCAAGCGCACTGCAAGATAACCATTTAGGAGATTATCAGATCACAAATGAAAGTGTTGGATTTACCACAGATGATCTGAACACTTTGCGGAAAAATGAAGCTGTGCAAAGTGTAGCAGCTATACAATTTTCGCTTTACGAACAAAATGAAAATGGGCTGCTCGATGAAATCAGTCTTGAATTTCAACTGAAACCCGGCGAAACTTTTCAGGTTGTCGGATTGAACGATGAATATTGGGATTATTTTATGGGGGATCAATTACCAGAAGAACAGCTTGGACAACTGAAATCAGGGAACGCCTGTATAGTAAGAAATCCTATTCCCATGAGCTACGGCGAAGATGTTCTTGAATTTACAAACATAGAGGCCGGAGAAAACATCTGTGTTGCGGGAATGGAGCTGAATGTTTTGAAAACCTTGGATGGCTATGACGGTTATCTTGGTATTGGAAATGGCGGTTTCACAAATGGTGTTCAGGTGATCGTTGATGATGCTATCTATGAACGCCTGACGGGGAAAAGATACCTATTCAGAGTTTTTGCCTACGCTGAACGAGGGCGCAGACAGGGAAATTTTTGATACATTCATCGAGGCATTTTGTGATAGGACGCCGGGTACAACATTCTTGTCGTATGAAGAAAGCGACCAGCAACTGAAAAGAGAGCTTTGCACAGATTCAAATGTTGGCATGGGGGCTGATCCTTTCGTTGGCCTGATCGGTATTCTTAATATCATCAATACCGTTTACACAAATATTCACACCAGAGTAACAGAAATCGGTATGCAGCGGGCCATTGGAATGAGTGCCGATAGCCTTTATAAAACTTTCCTTTGGGAAGGTGCATATTACGGAATCATTGCCTCTGTGATTGGAAGCGTACTGGGATATGTTTGTACGATCTTCATTGAGGCGGCCACGAGCGACACCATCCAGCTTGTTGCAATCCCTGTCATGCCCATTCTTGAAGCAACCCTCTTGGCCGTAGGAGCTTGCTTGCTGGCAACAGCAATTCCGCTACGGAAAATTTCAAAAATGAATATTGTGGATTCGATTGAAACGGTTGAATAAGTATTTTTAAGATATAGAAGAAAAGAAGAAAGTCTTATAAATAAAAAATGGGAAGGAATCAATTAGTTCTTGTGTGCCATTATAGAAATTTATTTGATATGAAATTTCAATAAATGTGATAATTATTATGTTTTAGGACATTTCTGTGACATTTGTGTTTTTACAATTAAGCTATAGAAAAGAGGTGTTCTTATAATGAAAAGAAAGTATGAAGTTATTGGTATTGTGATCGATACAGAAAAGAAGCAGAAAAATGTTCATTTTTATCCGCTGTATTGGATTGTAAAATTGAAAACTTTGCAAAATTACTGATTTTTTTTGGGGGGGAGGTAGAAAGGTAAGGGAATATTTTTTCTAATCTTCCCACATTAAAAAAATGATCCACTTGCAATTCAAGCGATGCTGGAACTTGCTGATTTGGAAATGAAAGAGAATTGTGGAATAGAAGAATTAACATTGGGAGAGAAAAAATTACTGCTTTTGATAAAACTTGTTGCCGATACTTCAGAGAAATATATACTTCAAAGTTTATTTCAAGATATGAAAGAAAAACGAAGTTCAAAGCGCCGCAAGAGTAATAGCAGAAATGTCAACTTATACGAATGTAATTCTGCTCAGTTCATCCTCAGAAGGGTATGAAATCTGTGATAGGGTGGTTCAGTGGTCAGGGAATGATGGAAGAGGACACATTGCGCCGCAATAAAATCAAAGATATGTGCATCATGCCACCTTTTGTTATGCGCGATATATTGAAAGTAATAAGGGCAAGTGAAACTGCTGAAGTTGTAATTCCATTCTGGGAAGTGATTCCCGGAGAGTATGAGGAATATGCACATCAGGTCTTAAATTCGAATGCAGGAAAGAAAGGATTTGTTTACCGTTATATTTCTCATAGACCTTTTAGAAGTGGAGATATTTATTGGATTATGGAGCATCAATTGCAGGAGTTGGAAGTTGATGGCAGACCATGTTTTGAAAAAAGTGAGCCTCATGACGGATGGGCAACCATTCATGTAACGTGTAGTGAATATTTCTTCCGGTGTTGTAAAGAACTGGAATCTATTTTTTATCATTATTCGGAAAATCATGTGGAGGAATTGTAATATGAGGAACAGAGAGATGGGGGGTGTGAAGAAAAACAGAATTATAGTAATTGCGGATGAAGGAGAAGTGCTATGGGAAAGTTTGATTTTGCCGGAACAACAGACAGAGATTTATCTAGCAAAAAATATTCAGGACGCTCTTTCCCACTTGACAGTATTTTCTTATCATTTGATTTTAATTGCGGTAAAGCAAGAACCGGAAATTATATGCCAACTTGTAGAAACTATCCGAAAGATGGTGATAACACCTGTGATTGTTTTATTGCCGGATCATTCTGAAATGCGAAATAAGATCATTCAGTCCGGAGCGGATGTAGTATTGACGCAACTGTGTATAGAAGAAATCAGTCTGAAGGCATATGCATTGATCCGTCGCTATACAGAGTGGAAATCGGAAAGAAAAGAAGAAATTCCTGTTATGGTCGGGAAACTGGAAATCTTTCCACTTCAAAGAACAGTAGAATGGGAGCATAAAAGAATCCCCGTTGTAAAAGGGAGTTTGATTTCCTATATCTGTTAGCGTCTACACCGGGAAGAGTATATACATACAGTCAGATCTATCAGCTGGTATGGCAGGAGTACCCACATGGGGATATTACAAATATTATTTATTGCATGGTACATCGATTGAAACGGAAATTGAAAAATGTAGATGTAAATGCAGAACATATAATCATCAGTGTAAAAAGAGGTTGGATATTGTTTAAAAATATAGAAAGAATCATAGAAGGCAGGTTTCTGAAATGGAAGCCTGCTTTTTTTGTATAAGGGGAAGATTTTGGGGGCGTATTGTAAAAAAAATAACCGAAAACTGACAGTTACTTGACAGACAACTGACAGTCTGATGACAGCTTAGTTTTGTATACTACTTCTTTATGTAAAGAATGGGATTCGTTCCATGACATAAAGGAGTAGTGTATGTGCCGGAAAAGAGCTACAAAAGAGAAAAATTTAACTTTATATACAGCGTTTGGTGGTGTCGCAATTCAAAACAGGATTGCGGCATCTTTCTTTTGTGGAGAAGATTCTGGCTAACACAGTCTTTTTCTTGTAAAAGGCAAGGTCACCGCCCACTCCGATTTGATTTCAAAAAATTCAGATCGGAGGAAAAGAAAGGTGACATTTCATAAAGCAAAAGAAGAATATAAATGGAAACAGTGGAAGGAACAGGAAGAAAAGATTTTAAGAGAATCCGGAGTCAGTGAAGAGGTAATCCAAAGAATCCGGGAATTGGATTGGCAGGATTTTAATGCGGATCGAAGGTTTTGGGAACATTTTTCTTCCAACCAGGAAGAATTATATACGCAAAAGACGGAAGAAGAAGCTTCAGTTGCACTGAATATCCAACAGCTGCTTGACAGTATTGAGAACGAACAGCTTTTACAGATTCTGATGGAAACAGATAAGAAAACATTGCAAATTTTACTGTTGAAGATGTGGGGATTTTCTGTTCGTGAGATTGCGGGTCAGATGGGACTGCCGGAAAAGACCATTTATACACGGATGGAGCGATTGAAGAAAAAAATTAAAAAAAGTTTTGAGGAAGTGAAGAAAAATGGAGGTTCTCATCGGCTCTATATATGAAAGGGGTAATAGCCCTTTGTTCCTTTGATAACCGCATACCAGCATTACAGGTACGTTCCCAAAGATAGAAGCGTGACAGCATAAGCGCCAGGACGGATGGGAACAAGCACTGCAGGATTGTTATGGAAAGGTCTGTCCAAAGACTATGGCGGATCAGTTCGTGAGAAAAACTGTCAGTGCCTGTTCTCATTCTGAGCGACTCCTTATAGCTGTGAATGGACTTTTGCAGGTCTTTCGCCAGGATCATCGGAGGGGGGATAATGATACGAAATTCTTCCTCAAAAAAGAAGAGGATGGACTCTAAGTTGTAATCAGCAAGACTTTCAGGAAATCTGCGAGCGGTGCGAAGCGAAGCATCCGCCTGTAATGTTCCCTACCATAAAGGTGGTGTGGCAGCCGGGGAGTCGAGGACAAATACGGTGCCAAAAAGAAGAAAAGAAACGATAAGAAATCAAAAAAGAGTGTGTCGTTGATATCAGATACATGCGGCTGTGAGAAAATGTCACAGCCGTATTCTTGTGGTATTAACGCCATGCGGAAAGAAGTACTATGTTTTATAAAGTTGAATATCAAAAAAGAGCGCATCAGGAAGTAGAGAAGATCTTCCGGGTGCTATTTCCGGAACAGGGACTGGCAGTCCGGGAAGAGCAGATCCGTCTCTGCCATGAAATGTTGGATGCTCTGCTGGGAGAACAGATTGCCTTGTGTGATGCAGGGGTAGGGATTGGAAAAACCTATGCCTATCTGGTAGCCTGCGTATTATTGCGGAAGTATTCCATGCTGACTGGGAGAGGAAATCCGTTGGAGCAGCGTCCGGTAGTGGTGTCCACCTCCAGCATTGCATTGCAGAAAGCAATATTGACGGAATATATTCCATTTTTATCCAGAGTGCTGTTGGAGCAGGGGGATCATTCAGTCACCTCTTCGGGCAGTGGTGCGGAAAGGGAAGGAACACTTTGTCTGCGACAACAGGCTGGAACAACGAATCGAAGCGATTCGCCATAAACAGAAGAATGCTGCCCAAAAAAAAGAAGCGTTGCTGTCTCTACGAAAACAGTATGACATGGATAGCGTAAAAAATCTGAGCGGGTTTGACAGAAGGCTGGTCTGTGTGCCGAAGTTCTGCCCAAGAGAATGTCCGGGCAGGCAGATGTGCCGCTATCAGAGGTATCTGGAAGAATCCGAGGAAGCAGGATATATTTATTCAAATCTGCAATCACAACTACTTACTGGCAGATGCGTATCACAGAGCAGAAGGATACAAGCCTTTACTGGCGGATTACCGGACCGTGATTGTAGACGAAGCCCATAAGTTACCGGAAGCGGCAAAGCAGATGTTTGGGAAAAATCTATGCATGGATGATATCCGGGAGGTAGCGTATTATCTGGAACGGGAACATCAGACGGAAGAGGTAAGAATCCTGCAGATGTCCTGTATGATGCATTGCATGTTGTTGGTGCAGAACAGAAGAGTGGAAAAGGAATCCGGGAAACATTCCGTCATACAACAAATAGTGTGATTTCTCTGTGGGAAGGAATAGAAATGTTGGAATTTCTTTTTTTAGAAAAGCTGGAGCGAAGTGTTCCAAAGTGGATACGGAACCGGCTGGAAGAAGCAAAGGATGTGCTGGAGTGTTTTTGCAGCAGCGATGGGAATTATGTCCGCTATCTGCGATTCGATACAGAGCAGCTTCCTGTTTTGTGTGCAGCCAGCCGGGAAATCCCAGAATTACTTCGGAAGATGTTATGGGATCGGGAAGAATGGATATCCGCCATCTTAACCAGCGGAACGCTAAAGGCAGGCGCAGGTTTTTGCGCACCCGGCAGATCACCGGGCTGGAAGGAAGGGCAGGAGTGCAGGAATATGTGGCAGAGTCCCCTTTTTCCTATGAGAGGAACTGTCTGTTATACCTGCCAAAGACGCTGGAACATTGCAGGAGAGGGAGCAGGGAAGAGGCAGTAATGGTGGCAGACCAGATCCATTCCTTGATCTGTTCCACTTACGGACATACGCTGGTACTGTTTACCTCTTATACACTGATGGGAAGTGTGTACCAGCTTTTAAGAGACAGCTTGCCGTTCCCCATGGTGGAAGTATGGAGACATCCCAGGAAGAAATTTTACGGTTTAAGACCATGGAAAATGGGGTGCTGTTTGCAGCCGGCTTCTTGTTGGGAAGGGGTGGACTTTCCGGGAGATATGGTATCCTCTCTAATTATTGTGAAACTGCCTTTTGCAGTACCAGATCCGATCAGTGAAGCAGAGAAGGAGACGTATGACTCTTTGGAATCCTATATCCAGTCTATTATTGTGCCGGATATGCAGAAGAAACTGCGACAAGGATTTGGGAGAGCCATCCGACAGAAACCGATACCTGCGTGGTGTCTATTTTAGATATACGGGCGGTAAAGGCGGCAAGTATCACGAAGATGTGATGTGTGCGCTTCCACCCTGCCGGATAGCAGAAGAGTTGAAAAGAGGTACAGGATTTCATCCGCAGCCGGAAAGGTGTAGAGTATTATTTATAATAGGAAAAATCTGCTTTCCAGCCTTGTTGCTTGTGCTTATTTTCCGGCGCTTTTAAGGGAAAAAATTTAGTACAGTTTTGGGGCGGTTTTGGAGAGATTGTTGGTATTGATGAATAGCTATTTGAACATGAAGTGGGTATAATGTGTATAGCGTTAGAGGAAAGGACGGTGAGCAAAATGGCACGATATGCAGTAGAACATATCTGGGAAGGAAAACAGGAATATTTCTTGATCCGGGATCATCAGAGCTGGCAGATGGTGCTGCTCCCGTCCAAGTATCTGACGCATTTGATTCGAGCAAACCGTTCCCCGAATACCGTTGGCCGCAGGGCAAAATCCATCCGGTTCTATCTGGAATATTTGGATGAAAAAGAGATGGAACTGTCCCAGGTAGCGGAACTGGAATTCCAGGAACAGTATGAACATTATGTGGGATTTCTCCACTGGCTGAAAGCCGGAAACCATTTGCATGAAAAGAAAAAGAGAAACTGCCAAGCAATAAAACCTGCAATGCGTACTTAAAAGACGTGTTCAGGTTTTTCTGTTTTTTAGAGCTGGAAGCAGATATGGAAAGGCTAAAGGTATTATATTATGACAGCTTTACTACCCATGATTCCATCGGTGTAAAACGGAAGCTGCGGTTCCGGTCATTCAACGGCTATCTGAAAGAGGAAGAACGAAACGTCCGTCCGGCAGAGCATCAGGAGATTTTGGAACTTCTGAAGCAGTGTACCAACTGCAGGGACCAGCTTCTGATCATGCTTCTGGCAGAGACCGGATACCGGATCGGTGAGATCTTAGGGGTAGATTATACCAGAGATATTGATTATGAAAGACACACCATCCGGGTATTCTTCCGGGATGACAATGAAAACAAGGCAAGGGCGAAGAATGCGGCATACCGAAGATCCAAAGTCAGTGATGCCACCTTCCAGTTTTTACTGTTCTATTTGTCCAAGTACCGGGAATTTTTACAGCACCAGCAGATGCTGTTTGTAAACATCGAAGGAGAGACAAAAGGAAAGGCACTGCAGGTGGACGCAGTTTACCGGATGCTGGAGCGGATGGAGAAAAGACAGGCATCCATACGACGCCCCATATGCTGCGGAGATACTTCGGAAATATGAGGCGGGATGCTGGATGGCCGCTGGAAATGATCAGTGAGGGCGTATGGACATAAGCACATCGACACGACCATCAAATATCTGAACCTTGTAGATGACCAGCTTATGGAAGCCAGTGACCAATATTATGCAAAACATTCTGCTCTTTATGATGTGGAGAAACTCCTGTAGGAGGTGAAGAACATGCCCGCTTATCAATTATATGTATATGAAGCTCAGGAAAGCGGGAAGCACTGGAACAAAAATCTGTGAACAGGTGGATGCCTGCACAGAGGTAAATGGAACTATACGAAACAGGGTAAAGAAATTCCTGATAGAAGAGGGGATTACTGATATTTCAGAGATGGACGCAGTCCTAAAGGGTCCTCTACGAAGAATATCTGGAAAGGAACGAAACCGTTCTTGCACCGATTACTTGCCTGCGGGGATTTGATGGAATCGTGATTCATCGGATGAAAGAAGAACTGCAGACACTGGCAGGGAGAAGAAACTATACTACAGAGTATCGAGAACAGTGGATGTGCCTTAGCCATTATCCGGAGATTGAGATTGCGGAATCCTTTCTAGCAAGTAAAGATGGAAAAAAGAACTGTTGTGGAATTTTACCATGGAGTGCCCAAGAAATTTGAAGATGCAGATTTTTACAGTACTGAAAGAAGTAATCCATACCTACCAAGGCTGTTACAGAAAGAGAAACTGCTGGCACTGCAAAGGTTCTACCAATTCTGTGCGAAGCATCAAGTGGCTGATATTGAGATAATGACACTGACCAAAGAACAGCAATTTGAGCAGGAACTCTCGGAAGAGTTTCGAGGGAAAAAGAGAAGTACTATGTTTGGCATCCTGCGGATGAGCAGAAAAATCCTATTTTTTACAGGCACCGGAAATTCATTGGAATGCGAATGTGTGGTTTTGGAACGTTTCCATTTTTTCCAGAGAACGAATGAATCCAAAGCAAGCCCGTGGAATGGGTATCCTTTAAAGAGGTGACCAACCTGGAAAATCAAAAGATTTTGCAAAAATATCTGCGGTATCTGTTTGGAATCACAGATTTATCTATCAGTACCATCCGAATCAAGCTGCTGGAACTTCGTACATTCCTGGTACACTTCAATGGAGAGGAAAAGCCGATCTATGAAGTGGAGGCAGAGAGAAGATTCAGAGATATCTGGAATCCGTTCAGAGACAGGATACCCGTGAAAAAACAGCAAATGGAAGAATCTTTATGATTTTGCAGTTTTACAATTTCCTTGTAGTCAAAGGATATCTGAAGAAGATTCCATTCCGTCATGTGTATTATATGCAGAAAGAAGTGCATGTCTATAATGACCGCAGTGTACCGGAAAGAATCTATACGGAAATTTTATCGAAGCTGGCAGAATTTCCGGAACATCTGCGGTTGATGTTCCTACATTTATGGTGTACCGGAATCCGGGGGAAGTGAAGTATGCACCCTGACAGGTGGCGATTATGAAGAAAAGAATGGAGATTACTGGCTGAAAGTGTATCAGGTGAAAATGAAAACGTATAAGCGGATTCCCATTCCGGAAGCATTGTACGATCTGGTGCAGGTGTACAAAAAGAAATATCAGATCGGACCAGAAGAATACCTGTTTAAAAGCAAAAAGGTGGAGCATTCCAGTATGCTACATTACGGTATCAAATGTTGAAATACTGTGAGAAAAATCAGATTGCAGACGGGGAATATATTTTCAGATCCCATGATTACCGACATAACCTGGCTACGCTTTATTATGATAATGGTATTTCCATCCAAGCGGTACAGGATTACTTGGGGCATGAATATGAAGAAATGACCAGGGCAGTATGTGGACTATATGCCGAAGAAACTAGAAAAAGCCAGTGAAGTGTATTTCCAGGAAGAAACCCACAGCTTTGCGGCGGAACTGATGAAAGGAGGGTTCCATGGATGAAAAATTATATCTAATCGATTTGGACTGCTATGCAAGAGCAGAGGAAAACAGAGAAAAAGAAGGTAAAAAGAACCCCATTGCTTTGATTTCGGACTTCTTCCAACAAAAGGGCTTCAAAATGAATTCCGTTCCTTTATTGAGAATCGAAGCCGACAATGTGCATTGGCAACGATGATACAGGAACGAGTGATCTATCAGAGATTTTGCAGAATGGTAAAGGATAAGCACATCCGGGCAGAGAGCCTGCAGGAACTGGAGTGGGAACAATGGCTGCTAAAAATCCGAAGCTGGCTTCTGGAACATGGGCAGAAACTGACCATGCAGGGAATCAGCGTATATGGGAAAGAAAAAGACAGTGCCATCGAACCTCATCACTTATGTGCGGAAGGCATATCGATTTACAGAAGCCAAAGAGGAACGGGATGAGATTGAGAAAGATATCTGGATATTAGAGAATCTGGACATTGCCTATAAAAAGAATCCGATTAAAAATGTGCAGACTTTGAATTTTACAGCGATTATCCAGGATGACTTACGGGAAGAAACAAAAAGGCAGTTTATGAACATTTACATCATGAAGCGATTGCAACAATTATCAAAGAACTGACAGCCATCCGGAGACTATCCAAATATCTGAAAGAAACATATCCCGATATCCATTCGGCAGAAGAACTGAATCGGGAGTTGCTGGAAGAATATCTGACGTACCTTGCAACGGAAGCGGAGGGCGTAAATAATTACCGGGCAGATCTGACGAACCTCCGGGGACTGCTGGAAACCATCGGAAAATTATATGGGTATCCACATTTAGAAATTTTATTTCTGGCCAGTGACTTGCCCAGACAGGTGCAGCCGAAATTGAAATCCTATTCAGATAGTGAGCTGATTCGTTTTAATGCAGCGCTTGCGGAGCTGGATGAGCAGATGGAGCGGCTTATGGTCATCCACCAGATGTTAGGAACAAGGATATCTGATACCCTTACTCTGCAGACAGACTGCCTGTATCGGCAGGACGGACATCCTATGATCCAGATCCGGCAGATGAAAACAACTACATTTTGTGAAGCCTATCAGTGCAGAACTGGAACTGCTGATTGAAAAAGCAATCCAATATACTAGAAAAATGTATGGAGATACGGTTTACACTTTTTGTGGATGAGAAAAATAGCAAGAGACCTATGCAGTACAATACCGTTCAAAACAAGGTGATGGATCTGATTCAGAAAAAAGATTTGCGGGACGATCATGGAGAATTGTTTGGATTTGGAACGCATATGTTCCGCCATGTATATGGTATCCGCTTAACAGAACTGCATCTGGATGACTGGATTATCGCAAAACTACTGGGGCATACATCTGTAAAGAATGTGAAATTTTACCGGAAGATGAGCCTCAGATCATCGCAGATGAAACAAGAGAAATCAGGGCAGAGATGAGCCGGATGATCCGGGCGAATCTGGCCGGATGGGGGAAAGAGTATGAGCAAATATGACAAGATGCTGGAAGTAAACCATAAGCAGAGCGTGGAGAAAATCAGAGGGCAAAACTGAAAATCCAGGAAATGATCGAAGAAGAGGATAAAGTGACCGTTCCAAAACTGATGCAAAAGACCGGACTGTCCAGAGGATTTTTCTATAAGAACCCGGAAGTGCGAAAGGCAGTAGATCGTGCCTTGCAGCTACAGGCTGGCATGGTAGATAAGAGAAGAAAGATTTTAGATATGGCAATGGACAACCGTATCCTGCAGCTGGAGCAACAGGTAGCGAAACTGAAAAGAGAGAATGAAACATTACGCAAAGAAAGTGAAGCAATGCGGAAGGCATTGAATAAAAAGAGACTTGAATCTGATTAAGAATTTTTAATGAAGAAGAAAATAATCAGCGGCTGGCAGGGGCGAGAAGAACGTGCCTGCTGGTAGTTGTTGAAATAAAAAGGGTAGTGTTGATGTTTAGATTGTGTGAGACAATAGAGCTGTTAATTATATTCAGCCATAATAGGTACTCACGATAAAGGAGAATGCAATATATGAAAAAATATGTTCAGGAAGCAACGGATGTAAATATTTGGACATCCATAAAGAACAATACTTTTGGGAGAAATAAAGATATAAAAGATTTTATAGATGGTTTAGAACTCATAGATGAGAGTGCTTGCATCAGTTTGGATGCGAAATGGGGAGATGGAAAGACATTTTTTGTCCGACAGATTGAAGAAGTGTTAAAATATGTGTTGGCAAATCAACGGGCAGATGAAGAAAATCCGATTGAGAAACTTCCATCTTATGAATATTTGAAGGACAATGAAATGATGGCTAAAATAGATTTGAAGCATTCTTATTTGCCAATCTATTATAATGCATGGATGTATGATAATCATAGCGATCCACTTATGTCCCTGTTGTTAGTCATGACAAAGACTTGCAGGGAGTTTATGATACGAAAATAGATTCGAAAAGATAAGTAAAAAAGCTAGTAGAGGCATTGGCAACATTGCCCATATCACTAGGGGAGTTTAAAGCAAATCCATTCACCGCAATTGAAAAGTTGCAAGGGAAAAGTATGGACATTTTATCGCTTGTACAAACAGAAGAAGAGATTCGGGAGAGAGTAAAAGGAATCTTCAATGACATTATCGTAGAAAGAGCGCAGAAACTGGTTATATTTATTGATGAATTGGATCGCTGCAGACCATCTTTTTGCCATAGAAATGTTGGAGAGAATCAAACACTATTTTGATGATGAGCGTGTGATTTTCGTGGTGTCCCTTAATAAGGAGCAGTTAATACATACCATAACAAATTATTATGGAAGTGGGTTTGATGCAACCAGATATTTGAATAAGTTTTTTGATGTGAATATAAATCTTCCAGCAATGGATAAATATCAAAAACAGACCTTAGAATTTTCTGAACAACAAACAGAAGGAAAATTTTGGTTGTATAAATTAGCTGAAGAGCTAAGTGATTATTATCATTTATCTTTAAGAGATAAACTAATTTACAAAAAGTCGTATTGAAGCAGTACCAGCTACTACAGGAACATACACGAGTTTAGAATCATATTTTGTATTGCTGTTCGTAGCAAGTATTATATTACTGGACATTATTGATATTCAAGAAAAGAAAAAAAATTTTTAGAAGGTAAAAGTGAGTTTGTTACAAATGTGTTGCCAGAACTGAAAATTTACAAGAGATTTATTAATAGATTGATTGGAGATGGAAGCAGAACAGTTGAAGAGGAACAATTTAAAAGTAACTGCGAAGAAGTTGTGAAAGTATATAAATATGCATTTGAAACAGAATCAGATGAATATTATGAAAGGTTTGAAAAGAATTTAATCAGACCATTGTAATGATTACTCACAATAACGAGATTGCCCAGCTCGCAGACCGCATTGTGCGGATTGAGGATGGCAAAATTGTAGGTTAAAGGAGGTGGGAATTATGAATTATCCTTTTGAAAATGATACCAGTGCAGTAATTAAAAAATTAGCACGAAAAAGTGTGCGTTTTGATAAGAAGAAAAACTTATTTTGCCTTTCGGCAATTATTGTAGCCGTTGCTATGATAATGATGTCGTTGCTCACAGTGCAAAATATCATTTATCAAAATCAGAAAGAAATCGAAGGATTACATCAAGGAATTTTCTTTGACATTACGCAGGACAGTAAAGAAAAGTTGTTAGCAAACGAAGAAGTAAAAAGTGTAGGACTTTCCTGTAATATCAAAACAGTGAAAGAAAATTCTAAAGAACTGTCTCTGATTTATTATGATGATGACATGCTTAGTTTGATTCCTGCCTTTGACGGAAAATATCCAGAGAAAGCAAGTGAAATTGCTGTTACAGATGCCTTTTTGCCAGTGAAAATAAGTCTCCGGAAATCAACGCCATAGTTCAGTTGAATCTGGATGGTACTTTGAAGAATTATACTATTGTTGGTATTTATCATGATAAAACTTCTACCGCTTATCCTGTTTTTGTTTCACTTGAAAAATGCCGGGAATTACGTGGAAATAACCTGCTTAATGGATATGTTTGGCTTGAAAATGCAGATACCCTTACAAAAAAGACGAAGCAACAGAAATATTATCTCAAATTTCAGAGGAGACTGGACTGAATAATTGGACAGTCAGCAGTTACTATGATTATGTAAATACAACTTTGTCCTTCAGTAATTATGCGGTATATGGTGTAGTTGCTGCCATTTTGTTTTTAGCTGCCGCACTTGTAATTTACAGCATTTTCTATATTTCGGTTGGACAAAAAGTTGCTGAGTTCGGACAGCTTCGGACAATAGGGGCAAGTAAAAAGCAAATTTATAAAATAGTTCTTAAACAGGGTTATATGCTTGCAGTTCGGGGATTTTAATTGGTAGTATCATGGGAACGATCATCAGCTATTGTCTGCAATCAAAAGGCTGGTCAGTATTTGCATTTATTGTTTCTCTATGTGGCGCATGCCTTTTTGGAATACTGCTTGTTTATATTAGTGTTCGTAAACCAGCAAAAATTGCAGCGAATACTTCTCCAATTTCCGCCCTGAAAACTCCAGTGGGAATTGTAAATTACCGCACTCACAAAAGACATCGTATTACGCCTGTATATTTAGCGAAAATCAGCTTTTCCAGAAACAGAAAAAAATCTCTATTGACCATTTTATCATTGGGACTGTGCGGAGTTATATTTTTTCCTTGCAGCAAGTTATCAGAGTTCTTTTAATGCCGAGAGTATGGCTCGTTATTGGGATATGAAGTACGGAGATTTCAAAATCAGCATTGATTTAGAAAACGAAAGTGAAAATTTGGATGCTCTCTTGCAGAAAGAATATTTTTTCTGATTATGTAAAGCGTGTTGGAGATATAGAGGGAGTTAGCAATATATTTACTTATGCTACCGTACCAGTTGATTTCTCAACAGACAATGATATTTCAGATAGCACCTTGATGCTCGGCTATAATGAAAAGGATTTGGCGTCGCTAAATGCAGCGGTTTTGTCTGGAAATATTACTGATGATACAGAATTAGTTGTAAGTGATCCTGATCGTGTCTATGATGTTTACCATTGGAAACCTCAAATTGGGAATACTGTGACCTTTAATTGCAAAAATAATAGTGGTAAAACAATAACAAAAACATTCAAAATTGGTGCAATCACTTCCAGCAATGATGGAATGGGTGGCTATATTTTCAGAATGCCGGAAAATATGCTCAAAGGACTTGCAGGTTATGACTGTACATACGCAATCGAAATACAAGCAGAAGCTGAATATCAGGAGATAATCGAGCAAGAACTCAAATTACTCGTTTCTGACAATAGGGATGTTCGCTTACAAACCCTTCAAGATTTTATTGTAGAACACCAATCAGACAATCGTGCAGGTTTTACATTAGCTTATGCGATTGCAGCCATCTTGTGGATATTTGCGGTCATCAATCAAATCAATCTTACTGTGACAAATCTTTTTTATCACAGAAACAGGAAATGGGCACACTAAAATCTATTGGTATGACAAATAAGCAGTTGGAGCAAGCATTTATGATGGAAGGTCTTTTTACTACTTTGATTGCATTGCTTATAACTGCTGTTGTTGGAATCCCCGGCGGATATGCAATCGGTATATTTTTGAAAAATGCAGGCATGTCTACGGGATTTGTATTTCCGGTTGTTGCTTTTACTCTTTTGCTGTTGCTATTTTCTTATATAATTCTATAACCTTTATTTCTATCAGTATTGCCAGTATCCCTGTCCCTGCCACACATATTCCAACAACCAATATCATCAATAACCAATATATGATTCCGGCTATAATCTCATTTGGAATTTTTGTGCTGATTTGTGCCACAGATTGCCCGGCATCAATCGTCCAACCGATAAAAGTTTGTATGAATGATGTTGCATCATGGAAGAATGATTTGCAATCGGAAAGGAACACATCTGACTGTACTGCCTGAAAAAGAGTGGTTGTCAGCGAATACCATGCAAGAAGGAACAAGGTTGTTTGGAACATTACCGTTTTTGCTTTATACTGTCCTGCAAGTCGCTCTTTTTGTGTTTCGTATTTTCGTTTTTGCATTCTGATAGTCTGCCCGGTCACAGGCTTCACATTTTTCATAGAGTACCGGCTTTTCTACCGGTATCTCTACGATTTTCTGATGTGTCCGGGCATAATCCCGTTGTTGTGTTAAGCATCGTATTTTATCTTGACATTCCTCTATCGTGACGTTTGCGCTTCGCAGCTTCTCTTTCTCGCTCCGCAATGCTCTGTCTGCCAGCTTCAAGTCGTTCTTTAATGCTTGAATATTCCCGGCTCTGTTCTCTTTGTTTAATTTCTCGTTCAAGGTCAGAGATTCGCTGAGCTGCGTCTTCAGTTCCACGATAAGCTGGTCTTTCTGTTATGAATATAATGAGATTATGTTCTTAGGGAAATCACTCACACCATCAATGCTTTTAATGAGATGGCAGACATCGTAAGGCTCTATTCCAAGAAACCCAAAAACAGCAGAGCAAAGGCTTGCAAATCTTTTATCAGAAGTCTTATACGAAGATTCCGAATCGGTATAGTAAGACAACCGGAGTTATGATATACTTACACGCACGAAGCATTTCATCAGTTCCGATTGTCTAATATCGAAAGGAGACATACGATTATGGCAAAAGGATCTGTAAGAAAAAAAGGAAAGAAATGGTACTACCGCTTCTATGTAGAGGACGCAAGCGGCAATCTTGTTCAGAAAGAATGCGTTGGAACAGAAAGCAAAAGTGAAACTGAAAAGCTGCTCCGTCAGGCAATGGATGATTATGAGAAAAAGAAATTTGTTGCCAAAGCGGAAAATCTCACAGTCGGACAGCTTTTGGATGTGTGGGCAGAGGAGGAATTAAAAAACAGGTACGCTCAGCAATGGTACTGTGGAGAATTACCTCGGAACAATCCGAAATATTAAGAAACATCCGCTGGCAGAACGGAAATTAAAAAATGTAACCTCTGAGCATTTGCAATCCTTCTTTGATTTGCTTTCCTTCGGGGGAGTTCATCCCGATGGAAAAGAGAAAAAGGGTTACAGCAAAGACTACATCCATTCTTTTTCCGCAGTCATGCAGCAGTCCTTCCGCTTTGCAGTATTTCCAAAACAGTATATTACGTTCAATCCCATGCAGTATATTAAACTGCGGTATCAGACGGACGAAGTTGATTTGTTTTCGGATGAGGACATGGACGGAAATATCCAACCAATTTCACGAAAAGATTATGAAAGACTGCTTGCTTATCTGAAAAAAAAAGAACCCAGCCGCAATACTTCCAATCCAGATAGCCTATTATGCCGGGCTTCGTATTGGAGAAGCCTGCGGTTTGGCGTGGCAGGACGTAAATCTGGAAGAACAATGCCTTACCATAAGACGTAGCATCCGATACGATGGCTCAAAGCGCAAATATATCATCGGACCAACCAAGCGGAAAAAAGTGAGGATTGTTGATTTTGGAGATACGCTGGTAGAGATTTTCCGTAATGCCCGGAAAGAGCAGTTAAAAAATCGAATGCAGTACGGAGAACTTTATCACACGAACTACTACAAAGCGGTCAAAGAGAAAAACAGAGTGTACTACGAATATTATTGCTTAGACAGAACAGAGGAAGTCCCGGCAGATTATAAAGAAATTTCTTTCGTCTGTTTAAGACCGGATGGTTGTCTGGAACTTCCGACTACTTTGGGGACGGTATGCAGAAAGGTGGCAAAAACATTAGAGGGATTTGAAGGCTTTCATTTCCACCAGTTACGTCACACCTATACAAGCAACCTTTTAGCAAATGGAGCTGCCCCAAAGATGTGCAGGAACTGTTAGGACACTCAGATGTAAGTACCACAATGAATGTCTATGCTCACTCCACAAGAGATGCGAAACGAAAATCAGTTCGGCTTCTTGATAAAGTGGTGGGCAATGACTAAAAAATTCCCTTATTTCCCTTGTGATTATCTCATAAGGGCAAAAATAAGGGAAACTACATATCATTTCACTAATAGATGGGCTGGAAAGCCTGTAAAATGGGGAAAGTATAGCAATTCTTCTATTAATTATGGGAGTGTTTGAAAATATTTTACCGGCATTTTTTGTGTATATTGCATTGGGTATTATTTTAGCTGATGTTGTGATAATTATTGTCTTGGGAAATACAATATGTAGAAGGTAACAAATTTCGACTTGTGGACTTTAACAACTCGGAATTTGGTGAACAGGTAAAAACTTTGAATTTGTCGGATTGGTAAATTCCTATTTTTAGAGCTAAGGAGGTTTTGAAAGCGTGGATATTATATATTTTACAGAAAATGAATTAGATACATTTATCCAAATGAGAATTAATCAGCTTCATGAAGAAGGTGCTACAGAAGAAATTGACTTGGTTCCTAATTTGGAGGATTACTATAATAGGCATATGGCAGATGGAACATTTGTCTCATGGATTGCAAAGGATGGGGATAAGATTATAGGAACAAGTGGAATGTCATTTGTTGAGAAACCACCATATTTTGGATGCCCTTCTGGAAGAATAGGTTTGCTTTCCAGTATGTTCACTAATCCAAATTACAGGAGAAAAGGTATAGCGAAGGAGTTACTTTCAAGAGTAGTAAGTGAAGCGAAGGAATATGGCTGTGGTACTGTTCAGATTACAGCATCAGATATGGGTGTTAAATTATATACTGATTTTGGGTTTAAGCATAATGGCAACTTTATGCATTATAAGTTATAGTATGAAATTTTTTGAGGGGAAAGCTTTATGAGGAGAGTATATTGGGGAAAAAAATAAATAATTATATAGAATACCAAAAAAGGCTGAAAGAATTTTTTAGTGGTATTAAGGAAATGCCTTCTAGCGAAGAAGTTCAGTCTTTTATTGATAAATATAATTTGTTTATTGACTGGCAGATAATTATTCTTGATGTTAAGAAAGATATTAGTTCTTTGATGCTTAAAAATATAACAGGTAAAAAGTAAATCTATCTCTTCATATAAACAATATCTAGTAAAATTAAAAGAATCATTTGGTAGTCTCGATGAAATGCCTTTCGCGGAAGCAGATTGAAGAATTTATTGAAGAATATAATTTAGGAAAAAGCTGGGGAATTGTTGAAGAAGATGTAGTAAAGGACTTAGAAGAAATAATAAATGGGAAATATGATGATATGTTAAAGGATTCAGCGTATGTACATGATATTACGGTAAAAAAACAGTGACTAAATCATCTATAAATCCTTATTCACCTTCTGTTAATAGAAGTACACCCAATTTATGAGTGTGGTGTACAGTTAATAGATATGGTATATTTGCAAAGATGTTTATAACTTCAAGTTTGATGAATTGATGATATACAAAAAAAATAATATCAGAACAAATAACAGGCAGGTGGTCATATAATAAGACTGCCTGCTGTTTTTTTGTGTTTATATAATATGATAATGCTAAAATAACCTAAAAAAGATATTTTGGTAAAATTGACCAAAACATCTTGCGGATGATTGAATAATATAATATTGTTGGGTATAATAAAAGATATTTAGAAATATAATAACCAAAATATCTTTTAGGAGAGAAGGCATTATGGTAAAAGAGATTAAAAAGAGATTACTATTTGGAACAACTTATAAAGCGTGAAGGAAATGGTCTGATTAAAATAGTAACAGGAATAAGAAGATGTGGCAAATCATATTTATTGCGAACTCTATTTAAAAATCATCTGCTTGAAAATGGAGTGGATGATAAACACATTATTGAAATGGCATTTGATTTATTTGACAATATAGAATATCGAGATCCGAAAATCTTTTTACCCTTGGGCAAAGGAACAAATTCAAGATGATGAAAAATATTACTTTCTTTTTTAGATGAAGTACAGCTGCTGGATGAATTTGTGAGTGTGCTTAATGGTTTAGCGGATAAGAAGAATTGTGATGTGTTTGTAACGGGAAGTAATGCAAAGTTTTTATCCAGAGATATCGCAACTGAATTTGGAGGCAGAGGGGATGAGGTTCATATGTACCCTTTGAGCTTTTCGGAATTTATGAGTTGCTATGGTGGAAACAAATATGATGGATGGAACGAATATATTACTTATGGCGGTATTCCCTTGGTAGTATTGGCTGAAACGGATGAGCAGAAAATGACGCTTCTGGATAATCTGTTTCAAGAGACATATATTAGCGATATTGTAAAACGAAATAAGATAAGAAATGTTGGAGAAATGGAATCGTTGCTCGATGTTTTGGCATCCGCAATTGGTGCTTTGACGAATCCTAACAAACTTCAGAAAACATTTAAAAGTGTAAATAATTCAAAGATTACCGCAACTACTATTACGAAATATATTGAATATTTGGAGGATGCTTTTTTTAATTGAAGAGGCGAACGATATGATATTAAAGGAAAATCTTATATCGGTACGCCATTGAAGTACTATTTTATGGACATGGGACTAAGAAATTCAAGAATTCATTATAGACAAATGGAAGCGACACATTCTATGGAGAATGTAATTTACAATGAATTAAGAATGAGAGGCTTTCATGTGGATGTTGGCAATCTGACTGTTGTTGAAAAGGGGAAGGATACAAAACCGGTAAAAAAGCAATTGGAAGTCGATTTTATCTGTAATAAGGGTTCTAAAAAATATTATATCCAGTCAGCATATATGCTGGAGACAGAAGCAAAAAATGGCACAGGAAATTCGCCCTTTTTGAAAATAAATGATTCATTTAAGAAGATTGTAATTACATCTGATACACCAAAACCTTTTATAATGATCAGGGTATTTTAATCATGAATGTATATGATTTTTTATTGAACGTAGAGTCATTGAAATTATAAAAAGCAACTAGTAAATTGAAATTTTATCTTTGTAAAGAATATGACAACTTTTGGTTTGTAAGGAAGGTAAAATCAAGCACTTGTATCAATATGTATGAAATCAAAAGGTCCGTATAACTTTGCTTTTTGTAGGATGAGAATATCCATTGCCGATTGAAGGTACAGAAGAATATATTGATTTGTTGTTTTACCATTTGAATTTGCATTGTTATGTGGTCGTTGAAGTAAAAGTAAAAGAGTTTAAATCAAGAGACATTGGGCAGATCGGAACATATATAAATATTGTAGATGATATTGTAAGAACAGACGCAGACGGAAAGACGATAGGATTAATTATTTGTAAAGAGAAAAATAATGAGTGAAAGAGAATTTCATTAGAAATAACATATGTCTACGGTAGAGGTGGTTGAACTAAACTATTTTTGATTCCCAAATGGTGATGTGGATGAAAATCGACAAAATGTGGTATACTAAACCAGTAATGAACATTCAGAACAAGAACAGACCAGGAGGAACCATCATGCTGCGGGGAAGAAATGTCAGCCATCGTTGACCGGAATCCATTTGCAAAACATATAGGAATGAAACTGACGGAAGTCCGTTTAGGTTACGCAAAAGGAACGGTGCCAATGAAAAAAGAACACCAGAATGTCTACGGAGGAATGCATGGAGGATGCGTCTTTTCCATGGCAGATACGATTGCGAGGAATCGCGGCGGCAACCTATGGACACATGGTGACAACGATCGATACGAACTTTAACTATTTAGAAGCGATCCGCGATACAACAGAAGTAGTCTGTGAAGCGAAAGTCGTGCGTCATGGAGGAAGGATTACCGTACTGACCGTAGAAGTCTTTGATGACAAAGGAACATTAGTGTGCAATGGCGGTTTCACATACTACAACATCGTCAATCAAAGCAGTACGATGTACGGTTTTGAGAAGCTGAGTTAAAGGGCGTCAGATGCCGACCATCCGCAGAAGCCCTGCGAGGGCACTCATAAAATCACTTCAATGCAAGCTCCTGCTCACGCATCAGATTCATCTCTTTACGGATCAGAATTACTGTAGTCAAAAAATGCTGCCGTATCCGCAATCGGTGCCGAGAACAGGATTCCATCCATTCCGAAAAACATCGGAAGAATTAACAGGAGCGGAATCAGGAAAAACACCTGTCGGGTTAAGGAGAGCAGCATACCTTTGAGCGGTTTTCCGATCGCAGCAAAAAGTTCGAGGAAAGAAGCTGTACACCATTTACGATCACCATAAATAAGAAAATTCTCATAAAACGGACGGCAAAGGTAAAGTAGAGTTCATCTCCGGTTCCAAACAGAGCAATAATCTGTTTTGGGAAAAACTGAAACAGCACAAAACCAATCGCAGATACTACCAGATTGCGTGAAATGGCAAGCCGGTAGATACCGCGGACACGATCATACTGTTTTGCACCGTAGTTAAAACCAATGATAGGCTGTGAACCCTGTGAAAGACCGATAATAACCGATAACAAAATGCCGTTTGTTTTCATTACAATTCCGCTTGCGGCAAGTGGAATTTCACTTCCATATATCGTTTTTGCACCATAATAAGTCATAGAATTATTCATTACAATCTGAACAAACGTAATCGCCACCTGATTCAGACAGTTGCTCATGCCGAGGGAAGCGATATTCAGACATACCTGTGGCTTCAGGATAAAATGCTGTTTTTTAAACGGATGTGTGTGAATTTTTTCACATAGTACAGAGCCATAAGAAAAGAGAAAAACTGACCGATGATGACGGTAGCAAAGGCAGCACCCCGGACACCCATATGGAATTTAAAAATAAACAGCGGGTCTAAAATCGTATTGATGATGGCACCAATTAACATACACATCATCGAATAATTCGGGCTACCGTCTGCTCTGGCGAGATTGCTCATGCCGTTCGTAATAATTAAAAAGAGGCATACCGACCGCCGTGATCCTCGTGTATTCAATGGCATAAGGCAGAACGTCTTGCGTTGCACCAAAGGCATTTAAGAGCGGCACTAAAAAATCTCAATACACAGGGTATAGAGAATGCCAAATAATACCATCATAGCAAGGGCATTGCCGACTGCCTGTGCTGCACGGTCTGCATCCCCTTCACCAAGTGAAAGAGAGAAGCGGGAGGCACTTCCGATACTGATCAAAAGTGTGATCGCAAGACAGATCGTAGTCAGAGGAAACGCAACATTTGTTGCAGCATTTCCTAAATAACCGACACCCTGTCCGATAAAAATCTGGTCGACAATATTGTAAAGGGAACTGACCACCATTGCGATAATGCTCGGAATAGCAAAACGTTTTAATAGTACGGACAGTTTTTCATATCCCAAAGGATTGTTTTCATTTGTATCATTCATTTTTAATTCACCTCATAGATTCTTTATAGTTTGCCGGATTGGATTTCGTCTGGTGCTCCACATACTTCCAAAATTTTTCCGTGGCAGTTGCCATAAGCTGTAAATGTTTTTTACAAGATAGGTTCGGATTCGTGTACGGGGTCGATAATCTTTCGGCGGTCAGTGTCTCACGGTTAATGAGATTCTTTGCACTTTCCGGACAGATAATGACACCGAGATTGTGTTCCGCAAATCCCATCACGGAAGTAATGGAATTGTATAGGCAGAAAATGTTTCGTTCGGAAGCAATTTCATTGAACCAGCTATTGATCTCATTCTGAATCGGTTGACGGATCGGAATGATCAGGGGGAAGCATCCCGCAATTCCGACACATGGACACCTTCCGGGCGTTTTGCTAAAAAATGCTCCTTATTACAGATAATGACCCAGGGCTCGTGATTTAAAAAATACGGTCGTACTGTTCCATGTTAAACGGTTCGCGTACGACGGCGACATCCACCAGATTTTTTCCAGACGCTCCTGGATCTCATCACTGTTTCCGGTCCAGATCTGGAAGCGGATATGTGGGGGCAACCTCGTGGAAGCCTTCAATCAGGTGCGGTAAAATACTGCCGCCACAGCTTTCGGTTGCTCCGATAGAAATGGTGCCATAGTCATTGTTCCCCATTTTTTCAAGCTGATGTTCGGTTTTTTCGATTAAAAGGAGGATCTCTTCTGCCTGCTGTTTGAGAAAATACCCCTCTTCGGTCAATTGGAGCTGCCGGCTGTTGCGGATAAACAGTGTCACACCCAGTTCTTCTTCTAATAATTTGATCTGACGGCTTAATGGAGGCTGTGCCATACACAGCTTATTGGCCGCTTTGGTAAAGTTCCGTTCCTGTGCGGTAATGAGAAAATATCGTAGTGTTCTGATATCCATATCCAATCTCCTATACTTTTTAGGTATCGTTTCCTATATATTATATGTATTTTTATATAGATGTCAAATATGGTACAATAGACGAAAATGAGTTTTGCCAAAGAATGGAGATGTTAATTTGAACTTAAGAAAAAACCATGAAATGTTATTGCATTTTGTCATGGCATTCATTGGTGGATATTTTGGATTATATGCGATAGTAGCCCGTAATGATCTGTTTGGTTCGGCACAGACGAGTAACCTGATTTATTTAGTGCGAGGATATTGTCGGTGGCAGACCGTTAGATTTTGTGATCCGTATCGGAGCATTGGTGCTTTATTCGGCAGCAGTAGCGTTGTCGGTGTGGCTTCCGAAACATACCGCAGTCAATAACAAGATACTCAGCATCCTGATCGATGGAGGTGCTGCGATTCTGTTGGGTTTCCTGCCAAAACATATGAATCCGGTACTGGGTCTGTATCCGATATTCTTTGCAATGGCGTTCCAGTGGTGCAGTTTCAAGGGGAATCGGAGGCTATAACAGCGCAACCGTATTTTCAACGAATAACCTAAGACAGTTTGTATCGGCGGTGACTTTATTTGCCGATGAAAAAAAGCGAGGAGCACCTGCAAAAATTAAAATTTTATGGAGGAACACTTCTCTCCTTCCATGTAGGAGTTGGAGCAGCCTGTGTCGCATGGCAGTTCTTCGATGTAACAAGCATCTGGCTTTGTTTTTCTCGCCTTGCCGGCAGCGTTCGGACTTGCCGTATACGAGCATAGCCTTACCATCGAACCCGACATTACAATGGAAGTCGAACCGGAGGCAATAAAAAAATGCAATCAACAAAAAATGCAGTTCAGCAAATAGGTTAACTCGCTGGACTGCATTTTTTGGCTTTATAGGAAATTCCTATAAAGCCAAAACACTTCGGGTGTCAAAACTATATTTTTAATAAAATTTTGTAGCCTTTGCACCCAGGAAATATGAAAGGTTTTCTTTTGGTGCAATGGAAATGAAACTCAGGAAATCGTGAAGCCCATTGGCGCACACGATTTCTGCTTTCGGAGGTTCATTGGAATGGTTTGCACAAGGAAACCTGGAATATTTCCTGGGTGCAAAAGCGATGAGGAATCCTAATTCAGCACTTCCTCCTTCACAACTTCCTGTGAGATCAGGTTTACCCCTTCATAAGTGTATTTAATGGTCTGTATAGCTTCGTAGTTTTCTAACCATACGGCATCGGCATAACGAACACCAAAATTCATACATTCGCTGATCGTATTCATATAAATGTCAATGCGGTGGCCTTTGATCTTTCCTCCAATATCTTCTGCCTTATAAGTGTGTCCGTTGATAATGACTTCACTTCCTAAAGCAATGCTGTTTCGATCAACGGCAATCGTGTGTCCGGCACGGACAGGCGTTCCGGTTTTTGTGATTCCGTCTGCGTATTTTCCACAGCTTACCTCGCTTGCCTCATAGGCAGTCAGCAGTACATCGGGAATCCGGTGTTCCTTTGTTAAGGTTACCGCTGTCTGGCATAGACCACGGTTTGCGGGGAACCATTCAGTTCTTCGTATTCAATATCATGTTTGCTTTGGTCAGGTTCACTGATATTAGAAGCAGTGACAATGTTTTTATCCTTCTTTTCTTTTTTCGCGGGTCATGTGTACCGTTTCTGTCAGTTGTTCTGCATCGGGAAGTATTCTTCCCTGATAGGCACCAAGTGCAAGGACAGAAGCAAAAAACAGTGGTTGCCACAGCCTGCCGAATTCGGTTCGGTTCTGTCATAAGATTCCTTTCTTTATACCGGATCTGCTCCGGCTTCATTCATGGAACATTTTTCCTTACATCAGAAGTATGTGCCAAAACAATGCAAATTATAACTGATAGGTTTTTGTTAGAATAGGTAAAAACTTGTAGTTATGGTTATGAAATAAATAATTAAGCATAAAGAATTAAAAAATGAAGTATTCCAAGTTCCCTTGTGCAGACCATTCAATGAACCTCTGAAAGCAGAAATCGTGTGCGCCAGTGGGCTTCACGATTTCTTGAGTTTCATTTCCATTGCACACAAAGAAACTTTCCATACTTCATTTTTAATATTCTCGGATATCAGATATAGATTAGATGTAAAATCAAATTATAACTACAAT